>JACCDG010409453.1_pt1 | contig 68518 bp, 121 predicted proteins | sample 7442471 | NCBI WGS metagenome assembly JACCDG01 (sample SAMN15323444, study PRJNA562643) | freshwater metagenome | isolation source: river surface water | place: USA:Blue River Watershed | collected 2017-08-17 | reverse complement strand
TTGTCACCATTTGATGTTATCTTTGATGTTAATAGAGAAGATGATAAGCATGATTGGATCTTGTGCAGGTCGTTTACTAAGAATCGATACGACTTAATCGCAAAATACCCTGAGTACGAAGAAGAAATCTTAAGACTTCCTTCTAAAAGTCAGCTAGAGTCATTTCATCTAGACACTTTTTCATATCAAGATACGGATTTAATTCCTATATACGAATTTTATCATAGAGCGACAGATGCCGTTCCTGAAGGAAACTACATGTTGTTCTTATCAGAGAACATCATTCTTAAAGATGAAGCAATGCCTTACAGATCTTTACCTATATATAAGGTTTCTCCGTCTACAATAATGGGTACTCCTTACGGCTACAGCAACATGTTTGATTTATTGCCTATACAGGACGTATTAAATAGTTTATATAGCGCAGTTGCTACAAATCAAGCAGCATTTGCTGTACAAAACATCGTAGCTACTAAAGGATCTGGACTGAACCTTCAAGAGATCTCATCTGGAATGAACTTAATGGAGATTAATCCTGGTGCAGACATCAAGCCTCTTCAATTAACTAGCTCACCAAAAGAAGTATTCGACATGATCGGTCTTCTTAAGAAAGATCTTGAGACTCTTTCTGGAGTAAACTCTGTATCTAGAGGAAATCCTGATCCTAACTTACGCTCTGGGAATGCTTTAGCCTTAGTTCAATCGATGACTTTACAATTTATGTCAGGCCTTCAACAATCTTATGTTGCCGTTATTGAAGATATCGGTACTGGTCTTATAAATACATTTAAAGATTTTGCTAAAGTGCCTCGCATGGCTATGATTACTGGTAAGACTAACAGAACTTACTTGAAAGAATTTACCGGAGACGATCTTACTTCAATTAATCGCGTTATCGTAGACATAGGTAATCCGCTTTCTCAAACAACCGCAGGTCGCGTTGAGATGGCAGAGCAATTACTACAGATGGGCGCCATTAAGAGTCCTGAACAATATTTTACTGTAATCAATACTGGTCAATTAGATGTGATGACTGAAGATACTCAATCTCAATTGTTCTTGATTAAGTCAGAAAACGAAAGACTAGTCAGTGAAGAACCAGTCATAGCTCTAGCTACTGACGACCATAGCTTGCATATCAGAGAACATAACTCTGTACTGTCTGATCCTGAGTTACGATTTGACCCAGATCTTGTTCAACGTACATTAAATCACATCCAAGAACACATTAACTTATTGCGAACTACTGACCCTGCTCTTCTGCAGATGTGGAATCAGCAGCCATTAGGACCTGCTGGCGGATCTCCAGCAAATCAAGCTACTCCTGATATGAATAACGTTCAAGGTAACGCAGTTGAGAGCACTATGGGCGGAGCGCCAGTAGCTACTGCTATGGATCAATCTGGTCAAGTCCCAACTAATCTACCCGAGCCAGCACAACCTCCAATGGTTAATGGTCAACAGTTGCCAACTACGCCAGAAGAAGCGTTGATGAACCAAACCGGCGGTTAATTCGTGGACGACAATACAAGAGCTATACTATACCCATTCCTAGAAGAATTAGAAAGTACCCATTTATCATCTTATCCTGATGAAAAAGGTAATATTACCATAGGAACAGGATTTAACGTTGATGCTCCTGGTGCAGATCGTCATTTAAAGGCATTAAATTTAGATAAGAACAAGATAAAGGCTGGCGAACAACAAATTGATGAGCCTACGGCTAGAAGACTTTTGGATATGAAGCTTCATGAGACTGAAAACTTATTTAAGCACGAACAAAAGAATTTTCCTGCTACAAATTTGAATCCTGCCCAAAAAGCTGCGTTAATTTCTATGATGTATAATAACCCTAGTCTTATGGGTCCAGAACTTAGAGAACATATCAATCAAAATGATACCGAAAAGGTAGTAAGAGAGATACTTTTACGCAGTAATAAAGAAAAATCACCAGGTATTCAAAAAAGACGACTTAGAGAAGCTGAATTATACGCAGATCCTGTGGTATTTAACAATACTTTAAAAAACATGTCTGAGGATGAACTAGATCAAATTAGATCTACTTTAGATAAAATGGACAATAGGGAAGAATACTCAAGATTACAGGCTTTATACCCTGTATTGCAAAAAGAAGCAATGCCTGCTTCAAAAAGACCTAAGGATATGCTAACTGCGCCTGGGTACGTTAGATTTAACAAGTTTAAATAGAGGGATTATGGCTGACGATAGGAAGTATAGAGCACGCGATAAACAAGCACCTGCACCTATAAAAAATAGGGCAGCAGCTTTCATTAAAGGTATGCACGAAACTCCTATGATTGATCCTGAGATTTCTGCGTTAGTTGAAGAAAAACTAAAGCAAGCTCAACAATTCAAAGAGAACATGCTTAATCCTGAAGATCCTATGGCTGAGCAAAATAGAATGATGCAAGAAAAAGCCGATATGGACGCCGCCAGAGGTCGCCACCAAGATGTTATGAAACGTCTTATAGACCAAGAGCGTCAACAAAAAATAGTTAATCCTAGAGAAGAAGCTTTAAAACAAAAAGCATTTGAACAAAATTATCAAAATATTTTAAGCGGAGAAAAAAGTAACGTTAGTCCTGCCCCTGGCAAACTTTCTGATCAAGATATTCAGAATTTAGCTAACGAATTCAAAAAATTTAAAAAATAAATAACGGTTAAAACTTAACGCCCATCTCAATTAAGAGACGGCAGATTATATAAGGAGAACCTATTATGTCACAAGACGCAAACAATACTATTGCCGATGTTGCAAACGGCGGCAGCCCCCAGCCTGTTAAGATACAGGAAGCAGTCCCAACTACAAAAGAAGAAATATCTAAAGCTACTGATGAGATGTTTTCATCAGAAGAAGAGGCATTAGAAGCTTCAGAAGGCGAATCTGTTGAAGAGCAAGCTATTAGTGCTGCTGAAAAAAACGGAGACATTTCTAAGAAGGAAGCTCAAGCTTTAAGAAAAAAACTTACTCTTAAAGTTGACGGAGAAGAATTTGAAGAAGAAGTTGACTTTAACGACGAAGAATCTTTAAAAAGACATCTGCAAAAATCTAAAGCATTTGATAAACGTCTTAAAGAATTCTCTTCATATAAGAACAACGTTGATAAGATGATTAAGCTTCTACAAGAAGACCCTGAGGCTTTCTTGGAGCAAGCAGGTCTTAACGTTGATGAATTTGCTGAAAAACGTTTGAAAAAAGCTGTTGAGAACATGAAAAAAACTCCAGAGCAACTTGCTAATGAAAAGATGCAGAAAGAGTTAGAAGATCTTAAAAAACGTCTTAAAGAAGAAGAAGACGCTAAGCATCAGCAAGAGATGGAACGTTTAAGAAATGAACAAGCTACTGCTGTTCAAAGCGAAATTGAAGCTGCTTTAGAATCTGGTAAAACAAAGCTTCCAAAAAAGAACCCATTCGTTATTCAAAAAATTGCACAAAACATGGTTCTTGCTATGAAGAACGGATACCCTAACGTTACAGCTATGGACGTATTGCCAATCGTTGAAAAACAATGGAAAGAAGAACTTCGCTCATATTTTGATACTTCTACTGAGGATATCATAGAGGATCTTGTTGGCAGAACTAACCTGGATCGTTATAGAAAGCAAAGAATCTCTGCTGCTAGAAAAGCCGCAAGTCAGACTCAAACGGCTAAACAAGTTGTCCAAGATACTGGAATTACTAGAAAAGAAGAAGCAAAGAAAGAGCCTAAGACGTTTAAAAAGATGTTCTCATACATCGACGAATAGGTTTTAACAAGTATTATTAGAAAGATACGTTGCTTTTTTGAGAGCAATAGACCTTATTCTACCCATTTCTTGGATGAATAGGTATCGAATGAAGTATACATAAAGTATAAACGTTGTCTGACTAAATAACAAATTTAACAATTTAATAGGAGATATTTACAATGTCTATCGATTTTAGAAAAAAATCAGAACTACAAGACCATCAGTTGAAACAAACTCGATTGGTTTTTGAAGTAACGATTACAGCTAATGCTACTCCTGCTAGCAAAACTCACACAGTTGAGATCCCAGGAGCAGTATACTTAAGAACTCAAGGTAAAACAGCGGAAGCGGATGCAGTTGAAGACGTATCTGGTTCAGTAACAGCAGCAGCTGATGCTACTGGCATTTTTGCGTTGCTTGTTGATGAAAAAGCTTCTAAGTTTCATAAAGCGACTGTTACACCTTCAGCGGGAACAATCACTGTAACAAAATCCATCACTAGCGGCGGAAGACTGCTTTTGGATATGGATTCTAACCAAGATTTGTCTACAACAAATTTAACATTAATTGTTGAACTTGAATACAAATCTACTAACTCAAACTAACATAAGAGAGGATAAATACTATGTCTAGTTCAGCTAATACATTAGATACCTTAAACGGTCTATTTAAAGAAGTTTATGCTAAGGATCTTGAAGATTTAATTCCAGATGGCGTTAAATTGTTACAAAGAATTCCTTTTGCAAAAAAAGAATATCAACCAGGTAATTTTTACCATCAACCAGTAGTTCTTGGAATGGAACACGGTGTTACATTTGCTGCCGGTGGCGACGATGCTTTCGCATTGAACGCTCCTATTTCTGGCCAAATTAAAGACGCTACCGTTCGTGGAACACAACTTTTGCTTAGATCAGCTTTGGGTTATAAATCTGCTGCTGCTTCTGCTGAAGGCGGAGCTAAAGCATTTAAACCTGCTACTAAGTTCCTTGTTGGTAACATGTTGCGATCAATCACTAAGAAATTAGAAATCGAAGTTCTTTATGGCCAAATGGGTTATGGAACTGTTGCTTCTGTTTCTTCAAACGTGATCACAATCACTACTGCTGAGTGGGCTCCAGGAATCTGGGGTGGTGCTGAGAATATGCCAATCGAAATCCGCAACTCTGCTGGTTCAGTTTCTCGTGGAGAAGCTACAATCACTTCTGTTGATTTTGATAACAAAACAATCACTCTTAACACAGTGCTTGCTGGCGTTTCTGCTAACGACGTTATCTGGCATAAAGGTGCTTACGGTAACGAATTTGCTGGTATCCACAAGATCATCACTAACACTGGTTCTTTGTTTGGAATCGATGCTGCTCAGTATACTCTTTGGAAAGGTAACACCTATTCTGCGGGTTCTGCTGCACTTTCTTTCAACAAAATCCAAGATGCTATTGCTCGCGCAGTAGAAAAAGGTCTTGATTCAGACGTTATGGTTTTAGTAAATCCTAAAGCATGGGCTGATCTTTTGAACGATCAAGCTGCTTTGAGAATGTACGACCAATCATACAGCCCAAGCAAATCTGAAAACGGAAGTAAAGAACTTTCTTTCCACGGTCAAAATGGTAAGATCGAAGTTGTTCCTTCTATCTACGTTAAAGAAGGATATGCTTATATTCTTTCTATGGACGAAATGATGAGAATCGGAGCTTCTGACGTTACTTTCAAACGACCTGGTAAAGGTGATGAGTTCTTCAGAGAACTTGAAAACAACGCAGGGTACGAAATGAGAGCTTACACAGACCAGGCGCTTTTCTGTTTTGCTCCCGCTAAAAACGTACTTATTAACGCAATCGTAAACTAAGTCTTTGATTTAGTTAAAGATTTTAAAAAAAATTATTTTAACGGAGAGGTGCAATGCTTCTCCGTTTTTTTTATTTCAGACATTTGTTGACACGCCCCCAATAATAGTATATCATAATTTGATGAATACAAAGTGCTGTATAAGATGTAATATAATTAAAAATATACAGTTATTTTCTAAAGACAATAGACAAGAAGACGGATTTAGAAACGTTTGTAAAGATTGTCGCAATTCTAAGAATCGATTAAAAAATTTTAAACCAGATTTAAAGCTCACTCATAAGTTGTGCTTAAAATGCAAACAAACATTATCAATTGATAATTTTAATTTAGATAGAACAAAAGTTGACGGCTATGTAAAATACTGTAAATCATGTAGATCTGTATCTAATAAGATATCATATATACAACATAGTCAGATTAAAAAGAAAAAATCCTCTGATTATTATTATAACAATAAAAATAAAATAAGAGTAGCGACTAGAGCTAGAAATAAAGTACGAACAAAAAACGACCCATTTTATTGTATGAAAAGAAGATTGCGTAATCGGTTATATTATGCATTACTTAACAAAAACTGGAAAAAGAATACTAGATTCACTAAATATATAGGGTGTTCTAGAGAAGAGTTACTAAAGCATATAGAATCGCAATTTTTACCAGGCATGTCATGGGACAATCAGTCTACTTGGCATATAGACCATATTATTCCGTTATCTTCAGCTAAAACATTAGATGAGATGGAAAAATTATGTCACTACTCTAACCTTCGACCTTTATGGGCTAAGGACAATATTATAAAAGGTTCTAAACTTTTTGCTACAAAAAAAGATTATATTGTTAAACAGATTAATTTTAAAGAAGCTAAAGAATTAGTAATTAAATATCATTATAGTGAGAAATTGCCACCAAGTTCTTATTATTTTGGATTGTTTTGTAAAAAAGAATTAGTTGGAGTTTGTACGTTTGCATTACCTACGTCACCTCATTATCGCACAATGCTTAATATTGATAAGGGGCAGACTATTTTAGAATTAAATCGTCTAGCTTTAAAATATAATATTAAAAATGAAGCTTCGTTGTTAATTTCTAGATGTTTAAAAACTTTTGATAAAAACACAATAATTATTAGTTATGCCGATACTGAAAAATTGCACGACGGTATAATATACCAGGCAGCCAATTTTAAATACTATGGTTTAACTGAAAAAAGAAAAGAATACTATATTAAAGGAATGCATTCAAAAACTATAGCGGATTTAGGTCTAGACGCTCCATATAGAAACAGACCTCAAAAACATAGGTATATTTATTGTTTAAACGGCAACTATACTGATATTAAATATAAGCAAGCGCCGTATCCTAAGCAAATTAGTAGATAACAAGTAATTATATGAGTGGTATAATATCATACATTCTTAATCTTTTCAAACGATCGCCTACCCCTCTGACACCAAAAATTCAGGAGAAACCTATGGGTATCACTCTTAAAGAACTACTGATGAATAAGTATGAGTTAAAGGATTTACCGGCTGAAGCTCAAGGTAACATAATGACTCTGTTAGAGCGTATTAATAAGGTTAGGGATGCCTACGGAAAGCCTATGAAGGTTACGTCTGGATTTAGGTCTATGGACGATCATAAGCGCATTTATGAGCAAAAAGGTATAAAAGTCATTCCACTTAAGTCTAAGCATTTATACGGCCAAGCTGTCGATATATACGATCCTAACAAGGAATTACAGGCTTGGATTCTTCAAAACGTAGCGCTAATGGAGTCTATCGGTCTATGGATGGAAGATTTTAGTGCTACCCCGAACTGGTGCCACTGTCAAATAGTGCCGCCGGCCTCAGGAAAGCGGTTCTTTAAACCTTAATTTACTAAGGCTTTAAACTACATACGCCATTTTAACAAGTATTATTAGAGGTTATATGTCAATATCGCTAACTGTTGGTAATAAGACTTACAATTATCCTACCGATGGCCAAGACCCTAATTGGGCCGAAGAAGCTTCAGAATGGGCAGAAGCGGTAACTAACGTTTTAGCGACACTAGTTTCTGCTGGAGACATATTACAAACAACTGCTACAATAAATAATAACGTAGCCGTTGCTACAAACGTTAATGGATTACTTTTTAATCCAACTAATGTCAGAGCCGCTAACGTAGAATACAGCATCTATCGTATTTCTACAGCTAATCCGTCTGGAAACGCAGAGAGCGGAACTTTATACCTTATATATGATACTAATGCTGGCTCTGGTTCAAAATGGACACTAAGTCAACGAGTTAATGGTAATGCTGGTATAACATTTAGTATTACAGATGCAGGTCAAGTCCAATATTTATCCACTGATATTAATGCAACTGGATATTCTGGAACTATGAAGTTTGCAGCTAAGACGCTTTCTACTTAAAGGAGTTTTTCTAATATGGCATTTGGTGTATTTAAAATATTAAAAGGTTTGTTGATTCGTGAAGAAAATACGAGTACACCTAAAGAGATCGAAATTACTCCTGGAGGTAGCTCTGCAACAAAGACTACCATTACATCTTCTCAAACTTCAAATAGAACTATAACACTTCCAGATTCAACTACTACAATGGTTGGAACTGATACTACTCAAACATTAACAAATAAAACTATCACTGGAAATACTGCTGTAAACTTGATCAGCGGTTCTGGTACTCTTACATTAAATACTTCTGGAACAGTGACGATTCCAAATGGAACAGACACTCTTGTTTCATTAACTGCAACGCAAACTCTTACTAATAAGACGCTGACTGCCCCAGTTATTTCTACAATTTCTAATACCGGAACTTTGACGTTACCCACTTCTACGGACACTTTAGTCGGTAGAGATACTACTGATACGTTAACAAATAAAACGTTAACTTCTCCAGTAATCAATTCTCCAACTGGTATCACTAAATCTGACGTTGGTCTTGCTAACGTAGATAATACATCTGATGCTACTAAAAATTCGGCAACTGCTACTTTAACAAATAAAACAATTGATGGCGCTAGTAATACTATTACAAACGTATCATTAACTACTGGCGTAACAGGTACTTTGCCAATTGGTAACGGCGGAACAAACGCTACAACTAACACGGTTGCGTTTAATAACTTAGCTCCTACTACTACAAAAGGCGATATCATTGTTAGAGACAGCACTAACAACGTTAGAGTTGCTGTTGGTACTGACGGCCAAGTGCTAGTTGCCGATAGCGCGCAAGCTTCTGGTCTTAAATGGTCACAAGTTAATGGTATTAAAAATTACATTACAAACTCTGATGCTGAAGCTACTGCTAATGGTTGGGCTACTTATGCTGACGCCGCGCAAGCTACTCCAGTTGATGGAACCGGTGGAACTGCTAACATAACAATTGCTAGAACCACTTCTTCTCCATTGCGAGGAGTTGGCTCATTCTTAATTACTAAAGACGGAGTTAACAGACAAGGACAAGGCTGTAGTTTTGATTTTACAATTGATGATGCCGATAAAGCGAAGCCTTTACAGATCTCATTTGATTATACTATTGTTACTGGAACTTTTATACCTGGTTCAAGTGGAGTTGAGTCATCTTTAGCTGTATACATTTATGATGTAACTAATGGTGTACTAATTCAACCTTCTGGACATAAAATTGATGGAGCAGTTGCTTTAACAAATTATACATACAAAGGTAATTTTCAAGCATCAAGTAACAGCACGTCATATAGATTAATACTACATTGCGCAAACTCAACAACTTTGCCTTTTACATTTAAATTTGATAATGTTGTTGTTGGACCTGTAATATACACTACTGGCGCAGCAATGAGTGACTGGGTAAGTTTTACTCCTACTATAAATGGTGTAACTTCTTGGGGAACTGGTGCTACGCAACTTGGTAAATACCGACGTATTGGTGACAGTATGCAAGTTAGTATCCAAGGAAGATTTGGAACTGGCGCTACATTTTCCGGAACTTTGTCTCTTGTTATTCCTGGTTCTGCAACAATTGATACAGCTAAACAAAGTGGATCTGGAATTGGTTACGTCGGAAACGGATTAATTTTTGATGACAGTACAAACAATAATTATGTTTTAGATGTCGAGTATTCAACAACTACTACGGTCACTTTCAGGGCGCAATTAAATGCAGCTGGTACTGGAGCAGTTGTTACAGCAACTGCGCCAATCACATTAGCTAATGCTGACTATATAAGTGCAGAATTTATGGTCCCAATTTCTGGATGGTCCTCTAACGTTGTGTTAAGTGCTGAAACTGATACGCGAGTTGTAGCCGCAAGATTTGTTAAATCTACAACATCATCTTCTATTTCTGGATCATTTACTACTGAAGTTTGGCAGTCGTTGACTTACGATACTCACGGAGCTGGCTCAACTGGTACGGGTTTATATACTGCCCCAATTTCTGGTTACTATAGAAGCATCGGTCACTTAATTGCTGATTCTGGAACTGGCGAAGGGGCCTTTGCAATTCAGTATGTAAAAAATGGCGCTGGTGGAGAAACCTTAGCACGCGTTGGAAAATCAACGTCTAGTTCTGGGTATAATTACAACGGTGATTTTAATACCACTGTTTTTTTAAATGCCGGCGATACATTTGGAATACAACGCGCAAATTCTACCGGAACTGTTAATATTACTTCTGGATTGTGGCAAATTGAAAGAGTTAGTGGGCCGTCACAAATTGCCGCTAGTGAAAAAGTATTTGTTGAGGTTGAAAATAGTGCGGGAACTGCTTTGTCTGGAAGCGACGCTACGAACGTACTGACTTATCCGACCAAAATTAGGGATACTCACGGGGCATTTACAAGTAATACAACATTTACTACACCTAGACCAGGGGTTTATGAAATTGCTGCATATATGTCGTTAGTGAGCATGGCAGCTACTACTAGAATAATAGTTACTTTGCGTAAAAATGGCTCAAACTACAGAAGATTAAATTTAACTAGAAATAATACTGGAGCTGCTGCTAGTTTACCTAATACATCAATGACTACTTCTTTATTTTTAAATGCAGGAGATACTTTAGACATAATTGCCCAATATGATGATGCGTCTAGTAGATCTTTAGAATCAAATGGAACTGTTAATTATTTAACAATCTCTTCTCAAGGCGGAATTTAATGAAACGCGTTAAAGTATTAAAAAATAATGTAGTAACAAATCAAGCAGATTTTGCTACACAAGAATTAGCAGATGCTTTTATTGCTAGAGAAGAAGCTAACAAATCTTTTGGTAAACCTGAAAGAATTATTGCTTCCAACATGCTCGGCGACGAAGATGCAGTTAATGCAATTGAAACAATTACAGAAGAAGTTAACGGTGAAGAAAAAGTAAGTTATAAGTTTGCAGCAGAGTATACAATTGAAATTAGCGATGTTACAGCCGAAATTAACCAAAAAGCTACAAATGAACAAGCTCGTAAATACTTAGCTAGCACTGATTGGTATGTTATTAGAAAAGAAGAAACAGGCACTGCGATCCCCCAAGAAATTTTAGATGCTCGTGTTGCGGCCCGTGCTTCTATAGTGGAGTAATAGTTTATGGCAAACACTACTAAAAGATTAAGCGACGTTGATGCAAATAGTGCATTACGTGGCGCATTCAACGACAGTGACATGTCTCTTACTATTAACGGTTATTTAGCTGGAACAGTGGGTAGAAAAGTAACTATGGCTATATCAACTACGTCCGTTTCTAATGATACTGAAACTTACACTTTTTCTGAAAACGGAACTAACTTGTACGCAATTAAAGTTATTTACACTACTGGAACAAGAGATGTGTTCTTATCAGCGGAGCGTATTAGTTAATGGGATTTAAGTTTAATCCACTTGCTGGAACAGGATTAGATATAGCTGGAACGTCTGGAGGCGGAGGCACACAAACTCCAAACTATTCAGCTACGTTTAATGCTACTAGTGACTGGACTGGGCCATCTGGAGGATTATATACTCGTTCTATACCAGCTTTAACGCATGGTAAAGGGGCTAATCCAGTTGTTCAAGTTTTAGAGTTAGATGGAAGTAACTACGTTGCAATAGGATTTGCTCATAAGATGGACGGAAGTGGTAATATAACGTTAGAGGCGTTAGAAACTCCAGACAATAGGTTTGCTGGAAAAATTATAGTAAGTGAAAATAATTAGGAGATATAAAAATGGCTGATTTTAAAATTAAGAATAATCTAGTTGTAACAGGAAGTGCGACTATAAACGGAGTAGATGTTGTCACTACAAGTGCAACTCAAACGTTAACAAATAAAACATTAACTTCTCCTGTTATCTCTACAATTTCTAACACTGGAACTTTAACTCTTCCTACTTCAACAGATACATTGGTTGGTAGAGCTACAACTGATACCTTAACTAATAAGACTATTGACGCAGCTAGCAATACTATTAGCAATATAGCTAACTCTAACGTATCGGCATCTGCCGCAATAGCATTATCTAAATTAGCAGCATTAACTGCTTCTAGAGCTTTAGCTTCTGACGGTTCTGGAGTTATAACTGCTTCTAGTGTTACTTCTACTGAGTTAGGTTACTTATCTGGAGTTACTTCTGCAATCCAAACGCAATTAGGTGATAAAGCCAACGTCACTTTAAGTAATTTAGGTACTACAGCAATTAACGCTGATTTACTTTTTGATACTGATAATTTATATAACTTAGGTTCTTCTAGCGCAATTGTTAGTTTAGCTTTTATTAACGCAATTTCTCATACCAGCGGATCTACTGCTATTGATGTTGGCGAACGCCAGATTATGGATAAATCAGGAAACGCTACCATTGACGCAGATTTAAAACAGTTACAAAGTGGCGGTCAATTAAAATTAGACTGGTCAGCTAGTACATTAAAAACTGGCGCTACTACTAAACTTGACTGGTCAGGTACAGATTTATCAGTTAATACTAGAAAGATTACAGGATTAGCTGCTGGTACAACTTCTGGTGACGCGGTTAGATACGAGCAAGCAGTTCTTATTACTGGCGCTAACGCATTTACTGCCGATCAATCGATGGGCGGCTTTAAGATTACTAGCTTAGCGGCTCCTTCTGCTTCTTCTGATGCTGCCACTAAAGGTTACGTAGATTCTGTTGCTGAAGGATTAAAACCTAAGGCCGCAGTTAGAGTTGCTTCTACAGCAAACGTAGTAATTGCTACGGCATTAGAAAATGGCGACACTCTTGATGGAGTGACGCTTGCTACTGGAAACCGAGTTTTATTAAAAGACCAAACTGCTCCAGAAGAAAACGGTATCTACGTAGTTGTCGCATCTGGCGCCGCGTCTAGATCTACAGATTTTGACTCTTTAACTCCTATTGATGAGATCAACGGAGCAATCGTTGCTGTTCAAGAGGGTACTGCGAATGCTGGAAAAATCTTTGTTCAACAAGGTACAGTTGCTACTCTTGGTACTGATCCAATTAACTTTGTATTCTTCAACTCTAGTTCAGCTTTAGTTGGCGGCGACGGTATTACTGTTTCTGGTTCAAACGTTTCAGTTGATCATGACGGCGAAGGTTTACAATTTGTATCAACTCAGTTAGCTTTAGAATTAGATGGTTCTACTTTATCTAAGTCATCTACTGGATTAAAAGTTGCTACTGGCGGGATCACAAACACTGAAGTTAGTGGATCTGCGGCAATTGCTTACAGTAAATTAGACTTAGCTACATCAATCGTAAATGCTGACGTTGCTACCGGTGCCGCAATTGCTAGATCTAAACTTGCTTCGGGAACGGCGGATCATGTTTTGATTAATGATGGTTCAGGAGTAATGTCTTCTGAAGCAGCACTTGCTATCTCTAGAGGCGGTACTAATAACTCTACGGCGTATACCGCAGGAAGTGTTATCTTCTCTAATGGAACGCAATTAACAGAAAATAACTCTGGTCTATTTTTTGATAATTCAAATATTAGGCTTGGTGTAGGATTTGCTTCTCCAAATTTTAATCTTAGTTTTAATGCAAATAGCGGTGATAAAACTGTAGGTATCGAAAGACCTACTTCAACTCCAACTGCTGCAAATTTAACTATTCGAGCAAGTTCTCCACAACTTGGTACTACTGATGGAAATGGTGGTAACGTTACAATTAGAGCGGGTAATTCTACTGGTTCTGGAACTTCTAGGATATCGTTTTCAACTGCAACAGCCGGTACTTCTGGTACTACGGATAGAAATGCTACGCAAAAAGCGTTTATTGATGGAGCTGGTAACTTAGTAGTCGGAGTGGGATCAGCTTTGTCAACTTCTGCAACTGGTGGATTTGTTCAAATTTCTGCTACAGCAGGCGTTCCTGCCGGAACAGTTTCAGTAACAACTGGATCTGCGCCATTAACAGTAGATACAACAAATAACGACTTGTATTTTTATTCTGGTAGTTGGATTAAAGCTCTTAAAACTGTAAGCTTAACATCAGACGTTACGGGTGTTTTACCTATAGCAAATGGTGGAACAAATTCATCAGCAGCATTAAACAATGATAGAATCATGGTTTCAAGTGCTGGAACTATCACTGAAGCTGCCGCGCTATCAAATGGTGCGTTATTGATTGGTTCAACAGGATCTAGTCCAGTTGCTGCAACAATAACAGCAGGAAGCGGTATATCGGTAACAAACGGTGCTGGTAGTATTACAATTGCTAACACTCAAGTTTCTGCTACTGACATTCCGGATACTCAGTTTAACTTTACTAATAACCAAGGTTCAGCAGCAAACGTAACTGGATTAGCTTTTGCTAACGCTTCAGTTAGATCATTTAAGGCATTAGTAAGCGTATTCAGAGATGGCACAGCAAACTTATATGAAGCTTTTGAATTGATTGGTATACAAAAAGATTCTTCTTGGGATTTAGCTCAAACTTCAACTGGTGACAACAGTGGTGTTGTATTTACTATAACAACTGCCGGTCAGATCCAGTACACAAGTACAGATAATACCGGAAGTAGTGCTGAGAAGATGAGATTCCGAGCAATAACTACTGCTATAGAGTCGTAATAATAAAGGATAACAGTTATGTCTAGAACTAAGATAGATCCAATACACATACAACAACTAGTGTTTGATGAAGACACTGAGTCATACAAGATGAAGATGGTTGGTACTGAGATGTCAGTAGAATTAAGCCATTCAGATGGTGACAGTGTGTACGCAATAATTCCTAGCATGACTGTTTCAACAAAAGATGTTCCTCAGAGCTGCTCTGGTATGAAAAGAGTTTGCGCTTTTAAAAGTGATGACGCCCCGACCGAGTTAAAAATTGAGATTAGTCCTAAAAGCGAAGGCGATGAGTTTTATACTATTGCCACTTTAATTAATAAGGGCCCATCTGAAGTTATGGAAATATGCGCAGTAAGAATCCGTATGAGCGGAACTGGCGCAGGAAGCATGGTGATTAGTGGGTAAGGTTAGATTTGGTGAAATTACAGATAAAAAAGAAGCTGTTCAAGTTGAGCAGTCTACTTCTATTTCTATAGCACCAATGACAGTTACTAAACAAGTATTAAGAGATTCTCGTGCTAGACTTCATTCTAAGATGATCTCAAGTCGATTAAAATCTCTTAAAAAAGCAGTATCAGAAATTAAGACTGTTGAAAAACAAACTGTTGTTGAGATTAGAACTATTGAAACTCCTACTATTGTAGAGAATAAATTTAATGACGAAAGTTTAAGACAAGAGATATCACAGTTAAACGTCGCTTTAGCTAAAGCGCAAGACGAAACTTGTAAATTAAAGTCTTATATTAAACAATTAGAAATTTCGGTTAGCGATACTATGCATAACGTACAAAAAGAAATTGATGTATTAACTGAAGCTGACATGCTGCCGCAGCATACTGTTACTGAAAAGATTGTGCATCATAATAATGCCGCTATCTTGTACACTACTATTGGATTACTAATAATTAACTTGCTACTTATGGTAGTAGCAAAATAACACACTTGAGGAGACTATGAAAGATTTAGAAAAACTTCTTATGAAGAAGAAAAAAGACGGACCTGAGATGGATGAAAAAACCATGCAGGCTAAAGAAGAAATTCTTATGGAGCTTATCGAAGAAATGATGGATATGCGCGGTAAGAAACTTATGGGCGATATGGAAGGCATGAAGAAAGTTACTGTTGCTTCTCCTAGCAAAGAAGGTCTTGAAGAAGGACTTGAAAAAGCTAAAGAAATGATGGAAATGAAAGAAGAGATGTCTTCAGAAGGCGAAGAAGAAGAAACTGAAGAAGAATCTTCTGAAATGATGCCTGAAATGAAAGAAGAATCTAAATCTGAAGAAGATATGGAAGAAGAGAAGCCTAAAAAGAAAAAACTTTTCTCTATGGAGTAATTTAGTTTGGCATCATATTATACTTCTGATAAACTTATTGCATCAATTAAGCGTAGAGCTTCTATACCGTCAAATCAAAATACTTTTGAGACGGCAGATTTTTTAGCTTTTGCTGATGAAGAAATGTCATTAGGTCTAGTTCCGGCAATTCAAAGAATGAAGGAAGATTATCTATTGACTACAACTGACGTAGCTTTACAGTCTACGGTAAAAAGATACGCTATTCCGTATCGAGCAGTTGGTAATAAGTTGAGAGATGTTGTTTATAAAGATACCAACGGTAATATCTTTGAAATGACTAGAATTCAGAAGGAAGACTTGCCTTACTACAATGGACCAGTAAATCCAACACATGTTTATTCGTTCTACATTGAAAACAATGAGATCGTTTTAGTCCCTACAAACATGAGTGTTCCTACAGGATTTTTGCAGATTAGTTACTATATTAGACCAAACTCCTTAGTTCTACTAGAGGAAGTTGGCGTTATAACTAATATAAATACTACTACTGGAGAAGTAACGTTTTCTGATATCCCGACAGCATTTAGTGTTAATAGCTTGTACGATTTTATTCAGGTAAAGTCTCCTCATAAAACTTTATCATTTGATATACCAGCTACAGCAGTTAACACCACAACTAATACCATTACGTTTAATGTTGCCGATTTGCCAACTAACTTAGCCGTTGGTGATCACGTTGCTTTACAGTGTGAAAGTGCGATACCTCAGATACCTTCAGATTTACATCCAATCTTAGCTCATAGAGTAGCTGCTCGTTGCTTAGAGGCAATGGGTGATTTAGAAAATTTACAAGCAGCTAATTCAAAACTAGCTGAATTTGAACAACAACTACAAAGCATCATTGATGACCGAGTAGAAAGCGCACCTAAGAAGATAACCAATCGTCACTCAGTCTTGAGAACCGGATTATTCGGAAGACGAAACAGGTTATAACAAAGGGAGTAATATGGCCAATTCAATTACTCTGAAGGCCTCTGGCTTAAATACATTTAATAATTATCTGGGAAGCATACCAGAAGGTTCTTTAATTGAAGCCTTAAATGTTGTCATTGATAGAAACAACATTATTGATCCTCGCCGTGGATTTCTAGAATACGGCAATGATTTCTTAACTACTAATGACAGAGCTAAACAGTTATTCACTTATAAGAATCGTATTCTGCGCCATGTTGGTTCAGTTTTACAATATGATTCAAACGGAGAAGGCGTATTTGCCGCATTCAGTGGGTCATTAACTGAAGTTGAAACTGGACTAAGAATTAAGGGAATAGAAGCTAACTCTAACTTTTATTTCGTTAGTTCTTCTGGAATTAGAAAGTTGTCAGCAACAAGCGCCGACGACTTTTCTACGTTGAGCATTGGATTTGCTGGTGGAGTGAAGGCTTTAGACTTAACCGGAACATGTAATTACTCTACTGAGGGTTTTTTAACTGCTAACTCAACTGTTGCATACCGAGTCGTGTGGGGCATTACTGACAGTAACGACAACCTGATACTAGGCTCCCCGTCTAATAGATTAGTCATTCAAAACGTTAGTGCTAGTTCTTGTACAGTTGATTTGTCATTCGCGGTGCCTGCTGATGTCACTACTACTAGTTATTTCTACCAAGTATACAGAACAGGGGTATTTGCTGGATTTGACGATCCAGGTGACGAGATGTACTTAGTGTTTGAAGATTTTGTAACTAGTGCTCAAATTACTGCCGGAATTGTTACTACTAATGACATTACTCCTGAAGATTTTAGAAGAAGTGGCGCTTTATTATACACTAATCCTCAATCTGGAGAAGGAATAGCTCAATCAAACGAGAAGCCTCCATTTGCCAAGGATATCTGTTTATACAAAGGTTTTACTTTTTACGGAAATACATCAACTGTTCAAAGACTGTCCTTATCTAACATAAGTATACAAGACTTAGTTTCAGAGACATCAGAGATAACCATTACAAACGGCGTTACCTCTAAGACCTATAGATTTAGAGGAGCCTTTGAAACTTATACCGCAAATCTTTCTTCTGGATTGTTAACTAAAGCTGATTTTGTAGCTGGCGCAGGTAATCCTGGTAGGTATTTTAATATAAACTCATCCAGCGATGAGCGGAATTACTACCTTTGGTTTAAAGATTCAACTGAGACCGATCCGGCTATTTCTGGCAGACTTGGCATAGAAGTTAATATCACGGCAGCAGCGACCGTTACTGACATCAGAGATGCTATTAAAACAGCCGTAGATGCCGCCACTGATGATTTTAATACGGTAAGCATAGCAGGGCCCTCGTTAACCATTAAGTGCGCTAATAACGGAAATGTGAGCACTGTAGGCGTACCTACCGCTACTGATAACTTATACACCAATATCCCAGATTTTACTATAACTTCAGATAATGCTGGAACTGGTGAAGACGCTTCTTTGACTCCTCCTAGAATATTCCTACCAAGAGTTCCCTCTGGAACAGAGAATGGTCCAACTACTGCCCAGCAGATCGAGCAAATGACTAGGTCCTTAGTACACGTCGTTAATGACGCCGATACCTTAGTTTACGCATATTACGTATCAGACGCTAATTCCGTACCTGGTCAGATACTTTTTGAGAACCGAGCAACAACCGGAGCTGCGTTTTATTTAACAGCCTCTTCTACGGCAGTTGGCGAAGAGTTTACTCCGTCAATTCCAACTTCTGGAACTAGTGTAATATCAACAAATGAAGTGAAATTTAATAGGTTGTACTATTCTAAATATCAACAGCCAGAAGCCGTACCATTAGTAAACTACATAGACATAGGTCCTAAAGATAAGGCAATTAAACGAATCATTGCGTTACAGGACAGTTTATTTATATTTAAAGAAGATGGTATATACCGATTAACTGGAGAAGTGACTCCGTTTCAGGTAACTCCATTTGATTTCTCAGTTCAAGTTTTATCTCCAGATACTGCAGTAGTATTAAATAATAAAATTTATGCTTTATCTACGCAAGGTGTTATAGCAGTAACAGATGGCGGAGTTGAAGTTATTTCTAGGGCAATTGAAAATAAGTTATTAGATGTTACTAGAGAAGGATTTAACTTTAAAACCGTATCATTTGGTGTGTCTTACGAATCTGACAGAGCGTATATGCTATGGACAGTAACTAACGCTTCTGATACAGTATCCACACAGTGTTTTAGATATAATACGTTTACTAACGCTTGGACTAGATGGGACGTTGCTGCTACTTGTGGTATTATAAATTTTAACGATGATAAGATGTATTTAGGTTCTGGAATCAGCAATCTTTTATTAAAAGAAAGAAAATCATTAACTAGAAACGATTTTGCTGACAGAGATTTTGACGTTTCAATCTTAGCTAATGGAGTTAGCTCGACGTTAATAAATTTAGGAACAGTTGCTAATATTGAGATTGGTGACAGAGTTATCCAAACTCAATACATGACTATATCTACTTATAACAGACTATTAAAAACTTTAGATCTAGACGCTAGCGTAAACGATAGTGATTATTTTTCTACGCTACAATTTAGTCCTGGAGAGAACGCTAGAACAAAGATTGAAAATCTAGCTACTAAATTGGATGCCGACGTAGGAATTTCTTTTGTAAATTATTTTGATCTAATTGATACCTACACGCAAACCATAACTAGTACAACCCCAGGTAGCCAGACTGTTATAAATTTTTCATCTAATGATATAGAATTAAATAGATATATTACTATATCAGGAAGTGATAGTACACCATCAATTGACGGCACTTATCAAGTTGTTGCTAAAACTGCAACAAGCGTTACTATTAACGTGTCTACAAGCGTTGCTGCTACTGCTGGAACTGTACAAACTGCGGTTCAAGACTTTAGAGATGTTCAAGCTTGTCATAACTTAATAGTTAATAACTTAAACGCCGATCCTGGTGTATTTTATACAAATTATGATTTATCTAGCGGTAGTGCTAATTTTGAAAGTGTAATACTAGATGTAGATGACGTTAATAACACTATTACAATAAAAGATCCGGTTCAATTGATTGAAGGCGAAGCTACTGTATATACATCATACAAATGCAAGATTATATGGGCTCCACAGTATTTTGGCGATCCTTCTGTGTACAAGCAAGTTCGAGAAGGAACCATCATATTTGAAAACAGTAACTACACTACGGCTACAGTTGGATATAGCACAGACTTAAGTCCGTTCTTTGAAAACATAGACTTTACTGGCTCTGGCGATGGAGATTTTGGTCAGTTTGCTTGGGGCACATTAAACTGGGGTGGAGTTGGTGCTGCATATCCTCTAAGAACATACGTTCCAAGACAAAAACAGCGTTGTAGATATATGAATGTTTCTTTTGAACATCAAGTTGCTTTAGAAAAGTTTAGCTTATATGGCGTAACTTTAGTATTCCGTCCATATAGCACAAGGGCGTACAGGTAATTATGGCACAGCCCCCAAAAATTAACAGAATTAGAATTGAAGATTTTGCTCCAGAAGATAGGGCATTAGCTAGTAAATTAGCCAGTAACGTAAATGGTTTTATGGACGAAACTATCCGTCTCTTCAATAAGAATATCGATTTTGAAAATTTGAATAGACAAGTGGTAAAAGTTACGGTTCAAATAGATAATTCTGGAAATATCGTCAATACGCCTCAAGCTAAGTATACATTAAGAAATGGTAGATTACAGGGAATTACGGTTATTTCAGCTTTAAACGTAGATTCTCCTACAACTTATCCTACTACCGCTCCTTTTGTAAGCTTTACTTTTTCGGATGGATTGCTAACTATTGTAAATGTCACAGGATTACAGAATAATAGCAATTATAATCTTACGTTAGAGCTTATAGGCTAAGTTAACAAGTATTATTAGAGGGTTACATGGCTTTTGAATCTGGACCTATAAATAACCAACAGCAAGACAACAAGGATCAGCAACAGCAGCAACAGACGTTGACTACTGGTGCCGGTTCTAGTGGTGCATTTGCTGGCGGAGGAGGGGCTGCGCCTCAACAGTCAAAGCCTGGTTCTCCAAAAGGTTCCGGTCGTTATACTAACATTAAAAAATATATTGAAGCAAATCAAGGTGCTGGCGAAAGATTAGCTGGCGGCATTCAAGGTTCGTTTCAGCGACAAATTAATCCTTATGAGCAAACTGCGTCAAAAGCCCAAGGTGATGTTCAATCAGGATTACAGCAAGGTCAACAAGAATTACAAAGAGGTCAACAGACTCTTCAAAAGCTTCAAGGTCCAGGATTTGATGCTTCTGCTATTGCAGGGGACGAAGCTGCGTTAACTGACTTTGCTAAGTTTAAAGCCGGCCAAAATATTAATGAACAAACTTTATTTGAGAAAAATCGTCAACTTCAAGATACTGCATCTCAAATTGGTGGAAAATTAGGTCAACAGCAACAAAACGTTGCAACTGAAGAAGGAAGATTTGGACTTCTTGGTTCGACATTTGGTGGCGGAGGAAGAAAGCAATACGGCACTGGTCAACAAAGACTGGATCAATTGTTTTTACAAGCTGGCGGCGGAAATCAAATTGGTGCTCTTAGACAAAACTTAAGTGAACAACAAAAGCAAAATTTAGCTAGAGAACAAACAGCTAAATCGTTAGGTATGGACATATCAGGACTTCAAGCTCAAGAATCTGAATTAGGTTCAGCATTAGGAAAAAGTGCTCAATCTTTAGAACAAGGATTTATTGATCAATTGCAAGGTCGCGTTGGAGAAGTTCAAGCTGGTAGAGAAAAAGAACAAAAAGAATTAAGAACTGCGTTAGATTTTATTACTGGTAAAACACAAGATGCTGGTGGAGTTGACGTACAATCTTATTTAAGTAAATTAGGCATTACACCTGGTACGCAAACTTTTGGATTTTTTAACGAAGGTTTTAATCCTGAAGATTATATAAAATTATCACAAAATAAAGCCACTAGTTATAAAGATATTGCTGGTGCTGAAGATGTGAACAAATATAGCGCATTAGCAAAGCTTGCGTATGGCGGAGTCGATCAATCTGGTAAATTTATTGGCCCACAAGAAGCTCAATTAAAATTAACTCAAGCCGGAAACTTAGATCCAGCTGCTCAAATTTTACAAGGACAAAGTGGTAGAACTAAGCTGCAAGAAGGTTTAGATACAGCTGCACAAAAATTCCTTGAAAGAGCGATGGGCACTAACGTTGGTGGATACGGAAAAGATACTTACACTAACATGTGGGGTCAAGGCGGCACTACTGAGGCTACTGCTCAAGCTAACTTAGGTCAGCTTTTAACTAATGCCGGATTTAATCCTAGTATGTTTACTTCTACTCCTGCTGGACTTGGACAAACCGCTGGTGCAATTGGTGATCTAACTAGATCTGCCGGTGTAGCTGGTATTGGTGGAGGATTGGCTGCTGGAGGATTAGGTTTCGGAAACGTATTTGCTACAGCTGGTAAGGCATTAGATAACATAGGTAATATTATTGGCGGAGATCAACAGGGCGGCGCTCAAAGTGCTGCACAAAGAAATGCTAACGCTGACTTACAAAAAAATATAGCAGAGACTTTAAAGAAGATGGGTTATGGCCAAGTTATCAACGCTCAAGGTAAATTAGTTGACGCGTTTGATCAACAACGAGAATTAGATCAAGCTAAACTTGCTCAAAAGAAATTTGCTGAATCTCAAAAAGATTCTGTCGGTAAGATGTTAGAAGGAATGGCTTACGTGCCTGGAAGTGGTAATATATTTAAGGGCGGAAGTATTGGTGGAACTGACCAGAGTAAACTTAAAGCTATTTCAACATTATATGACAAATATAGTAAGAGCGACCTGTACGGTAAAAAATCTAATAAATTAGACGAAGCTAGCATACTTAAGTCTTTAGGATACGATCCAGCTAAAGCATACGAAACTGTTAGTAATAAATTTGGCGCAACTAGACAATTATCTGGCGCTATTGCAGATGAAGTTGCTAAAGTAAGAGAGTTTGCTAATAATTTTGAACGTTTAGACCAAGAAAAGCAACGTTTAGCTAATGAAACAAGAATGAAACAAACTGCTTTAAATAATTTATTAGGACGTGGATACCAATTAAACGTTAAGCCGACTGGAACTAAGAAATGAACATAGTAGTATACAACAAAGATAAACATTATGATATGCTATGTGAATGGTGGAAAGCTCACTCTTGGACTGCTCCCGCTCCTGGATTTTTAAGCGATACAGGCATCATTATTCAAAATAATGACGGGAAATGTTTATTAGCTGGTTGGATTTATGAAACTAACAGCGCAATTGCTTTGTTAGAGTTTATTGTGGCTAATCCTGATTATAGTAAAGAGGAACGAGATGGTGCGTTTAGTGCTCTTATGGAAACTGCTGAGAAATATTTAAAAAGTAGAAATTTTTCAGCAATTTTTATCTCTACAGAAAATAAAGCTTTGATGAGAAGATTAGAAAAGTATAATTTTAAAAAAACGGATCAAAACGTTTGTAATTTTATTAGGAGTTTATAGTTATGGCATTAGGAACCGCAGCAACATTAGCACTAGCCGGATCGACGTTGCTACCAATAGCTGGAAGTCTGTATGGACAAGAACAAGCTAAGGGAGACAAGGACGCCGCTAGGAGAGCCCGAGAAGCAGCATTAGCTCAATTTGCCGGCATTGAAATTCCTGATGTTGAGAAGCAAAAACTAGCTCTTGAAGGTTACGACGTTGATGCATTAGCTGCAAAATACGCTCCAGAATTAGAAACAGCTCTTGCTTTAGGTCCTACTTCTTTAGAGCAAGTTAGCGTTGATCCTAGACTTAGACAAAACCAAATGGCAGCTTTAGAACAAGTTGGCCAAATTGCATCTACTGGCCTTTCTGATGCGGATAGGGCTAATTTAGAATTAATACGAAGACAAGCAGCTGGCGAAGCTCAAGCTAAACAAGATCAAATATTACAAAATATGCAGGCTAGAGGTCAGGGCGGTTCTGGAGCAGAACTGATTGCAAAACTTCAAGCTGGACAATCTGCCGCAGATAGAATGAACCAACAAGCCTTAGAGCAAGCTAAAATTATGCAACAGGCTAGAATGCAAGCTTTATCTAACCAATCTAGTATGGCTGGAAATATCCGTTCTCAGGAGTATGGAGAGCAAAGTGACCTAGCTAGAGCTAGAGATGTTATTAATCAATTTAACGTACAAAATCAACAAAACGTTGGTTCTAGAAATGTTGCTTCTAAAAATAGAGAAGCTGAAGCATTAAGACAATTAACTATGGCTAATATTGACACTAGAAACAAACAACAAGTTGCTAATAAAAATTTAATGCAACAACAATATCAAAATCAAATGGACTTAGCTGCTGCTAGAGCTGGTCAACAAAGACAAGCAGCTGCTGGATATCAACAAGATGCAGCAAGCACTGCTGGAATGTGGGCTGGCATTGGTCAAGGGCTAGGTGGAGCTGCTGGCGCAATCGGTGGAGCTCTTGGTAAACAAGGGAAGTCTTCTGTTGATTTAGAAGATACCCAAAGTACCGGACAACGAGTTGGTGGCGGAAAACAATTTGCTACATAAGGATTAAGCATATATGGCATTTAATGAAGATGACGAACAAACTAATTTAGAATTTAATAAATTATTACAATCGTTGGGTAGTAAAAATAGACTTGCTGATTTTTCACAACAAATTCCTGAAGAAATTTCTTCTATGACGCTTACTCCTGATCAACAAAAAGAAGAAGCAGATATGGATGCTGCTTTAAATGAAGTAATGAGTATGTCCAGTGGGCCAAGTTTAGCTTCTGAAGCTCCGATAGTACAAGAACCTACTGCTGCTCCACAAATGGACGAGTCTGCTCCGGCAATGATATCTAATCGATATGCTGATTTATTAAAACAGTATAACCAAACGCTTGGATCTAGAGACATTGATGGTCTACAAGATCAAAGACGTACTGGGCAATTAGTTGGTGCAGGACTTACTGCTGGGAATAAGATCGCTCAAGCTATTGCAATGGGATCTGGGGCTAAAATTGACGCAGGTGCTGATGCTGGTAGAGAAGTTGAAAGACTTTATGCTCAACCATTAGAAGATTACAAAGAAAAACAAAAGCAATTATTAGAAGAAGTAAAAGGTCTAAAATCTCAATCAGATATTAGTTCCGAATTACAGATGAATGATCCTAAGAGTGACGTGTCTAATTTTATGCGTCAACAAGCTTATAGTCTTTTAAACAAAATTGATCCTGATAATAAGATGGATCTTGCTGGATCTTTAGAGGGTATGACTGCTTCTCAATTAGAGAAACTTCCTGGATTAAAGAATGCAATGAGTTCTGGTAATAAATCTAATAATAGATATGTTACCGTTCAAGAGCCAGATGGAACAATTAGATCAAAATTAATTGATATGAGTACCGGAGAAACTATTAAGGATTTAGGCTTAGCTGGGTATGCATACGGAGCTCAGATTGATCCAGTAACTGGTCAATTAGCTAGAATTTCTAAATCTGATCCAAATCGTCCAATGGTAAAAGTTCCTGGTCAAGATCAGCAACTTAAAGGTAAATCTACTGAAGAAGTTCAAAAACCTAAATCAGTTGGTGAATATAGAAAGTCCGGAATTATTGCTCCTAAAGAATGGGATATGGTTGTTACAAAGGATAAAGAAGGATTCGAGCAAGCTAATAAAGATAAAATTAATATTATTTCTAGCTTAAAATCCATTGATAATTTAGTTGATGAAGCTACTAAAAATCCTAATGCCGCTGCGTCTCTTGGTGGAATAGTTGGTTCTTTGTTTGAACCTGGTAAGCTTACTGATGAAGATGCTAAGCGATACGTTAAGCGATTGGGTTTATCAAATAGATTTCAAGATTTTATGAGTGGACAATTAACTGGTACAATTACTAAAGATTTAGCTAATGAAATTAAAAAAACTTCTGTTGCATATAGAGGTGCAATGGATGGTGTTGTAAGAAATAATGCAGTTAGATATAGCAAAGCTACAGCTAACTCTTTAGTTGCAGGCGATCAAGTAGACCCTGAAATATTAGCTGATTTTTATTATCAAAAACAAGGTGACGTTTCTGATATGGTAAAGATAAAGACTCCAAAAGGTACTATAATGAGTATTCCTAAATCTAAGCTAGAAGAAGCTAAGAAAAAAGGCGCACAGGAAGTTAAATAATGAGTAACAATAAGAATATTACATCTGATGAAGAATTTTTAAACATGGGCGGAGTTGTTGACCAAGGTGACTCCGAGGCTTCATCTTTAGATAGCTTGCTTGGCGGCGCTCAACAAGGGTTAACTCTTGGATTTGCTGACGAACTGAGTGGCGGTATTCAAAGTGGTATGGATGCTACCCAAGCTTTATTAAATAAATTAGGTTTAATGTCAGAATCTCCTACTCAGGTTTCTGAGCGTTTAGCTGACGAAGGCTTTACTGGTGACATAGGCGCACAAAATACATTAGAGGCTTATCGAATTGCTCGCGATGAAGAACGAGCTATGCAAAATCAACTACAGCAAGCTAATCCTGGAATGTACATGGCTGGAGAATTAGGCGGGGCATTACTAACCACTCCATTTATACCAGGAATAGGACAATCTGGTCAAATTGCTAAATCAGCATTAACTGGTGCAGGAATAGGCGCAGCTACTGGGCTTGGAACATCCACTGCTGATTTAACTGAAGGACAAGTTGCTCCATTACTAGAAGATGTAGCAAAATCTACTGCTCTTGGTGGAGCTATAGGCGCGGCTATCCCAGCGGCAATTCCGGCAGCAACTTCTCTTTTATCTAAAGCTAGTGATAAAGTAGGTAAGGGTGTATCTAAAATAGAGTATTTGCAAGATTTAATAGATACTTTTAAATTAGGTACTAAAGGTGAATCTGTTGTTGGTAAAAAAGCATCAGAACAAGCTGCAAAAGAATTAAGAGAAGGCGCAAAAACTACATTCTCTATGTTAGAAAAAGAGAGAGACGCAGCAAAGCAAATAGTTGATGAAAGTTTAATGTCTGGAGACAAGCAAGGTATTCGCATTAATGCTCAGCCTCAATTAAGAGAAATGGCTAGTAAAGTAAAACAAAAACTTCAAACTGCTATTCCAAATACTGAAATAGAACAAGATTATTTAACTAATCTTCTTAAGGAATTTAATAATCCAAATAATCAAAGTTTAGCTCCTACAGAATATAATGAATTAATTAAAAGACTAAGAGAATTTTCTAGCCAACCAGTTCGTCCTAAAGATGCAATTGATAACGTAAAAATGTTGTCTTCTAAACTTGACGAAGTTATCCCTGGATTTAAAGACGCCAATGCTAAATTTAGTGAGAAAATGACTAATATTGAGTCTTTAACTAAAGCTGGTGCATACGAAGATGTTATAGGTCAGACAACTAAAATGACTGACGATGTAACTAAACTAGAGAATATAGCTAAAGTTGCGGAAGATAAACCTGAAGCAGCTACTAGATTACAGGAGCTTTTAGACAAAGGCGTAGAAAGACGTAGTGGACAAGAAAGAGTTCCTGCTCTTAAAGAAAGCAGTCCAGAGATAGCTAGTTTTGTTGAAAACAACTTATTACAATCTGCTAAAAAATTGAATCTATCTAAAAGAGCCAGTGGAGCAGAAGGTGCTGCGTTAGGAAAAGGCGTAGTTAGTACAGTATTAAAATCTCCCTATTTGGCGTCAGAAACTGCTGGTAGAGTTACAAAAGGTGTTAGCGACATTGGTAAAAACTTATCCAAAAAAAGTAATCAAACTGTTCAAGAAATGGGCAGAATTATGATGGATATGTCTAAAAAAGTTGGCGGAAGTAAGGGAGAAGCTATGATGAGATACGGTAAACAATTAGCTGAAACCAAACCTGGATTTGCACAAAAAGCATTAATTAGTGATTTAACTCAAAGGCCGGAATTTAGAGAAGTCTACAGAGACGTGGCAGGAGAAGAAGAGTCTTCAAATGAGCAACAATAATAACGACGGAATAAATAGATTAGAAGGAAAGCTTGATAAGCTGGATGAGCGTTTAGACGGGGTAGAAAAGATCCTAGTATTGCAGGAAGCAAATTTAAAAGAGCACATGCGCCGCAGTGACCTATTAGAAGAAATGTTATCTGCTTTTAGAAATGACACCGAAAAAGAATTAGATCCTATTAAAAAACATGTTACCAAGGTTCAATTAGCTTTAAGTTGGACAGTGAAATTATTCGTAGCTATAGCGGCGATTGCCGGATTTATTCTTACTATAATTCAAATAACAAAATCTTAGCATCCATATAATTTTTTATATTCATTACGAACTTTTTCAGTTAGTAAATCTTTAATTTCTAAGTATTCTTCTTTAGATAATACCTGATCTTCATTCATCTTATCTTCAATTGATTGATGCATCGCTTTTTCAGTCAATTCCGCATTATGAATGTACCATCCGTCTTCGTAACTATGTATATCAGACAACAATCCGTTTATCTTAGTTACTGAATGAACATCGTTATTTCTTCTATTATTAGCATCATATATAGCTTTTACATGTGCATTTTTTCTATGGACATGCCCTTTTTCAACTCTATTAGTTTTTTTATTCTTACGTATATTAGCGCCTACGTACTCACTAATAAACTTGGCATACCACTCCAATTGCTTTGGACTAAGCTCGGATAGGTAATCTGCGTCAATAAGTTCTTGTCTAACTTTCGGGACTTTTCTAGGATTCAGGCTGTCCAGGATCGATCTTTTGAACTTTTTTGGCGATTTTTTCTTGTTTTTTGATTTCTTGCTGTTTTTTCTTTTTTTCACGTAAACGCATCTCCTTCATGCGCATTTCATTACAAAAACGCAGTGCTGTTCTATAGTAATCTAGGGTGTATGTATAATTGGGCCAATTAAGGTAATACATGTGAGTGTATTTGCCTTCATATTTATGACTACGTTGGTACTTAAAGTGTTTCATGAACTTCTTAAAAAATTCTTGAAAGTTTAATCCTTGTAGTGGTTTCTTATTCTTTTTATACTCGTAAAAAATTAAGTCTTTTGGGTACTTAGTCTCTCCAGGCATTATTTTATTAGCTAGGATAAATGACATTACCTCGTCGTCAGATTGAGACAACTCACTAAGATTAGCATTATCAGCAGCATCGGTATTTGTTTTCTCTAACTGAGGTACGTATACTCTAGCTAGAGCTTTTAACTGGTCAGTAGTAAGTTTGCTTAAATCTTTCTTATTTTCCATTAGATGATACTTGCCCCGCAATAAACCCAGTGACTACTGCGCCTAGAACAAAGAATCCTAAGCTTTGCCATAATTCTACATTTTTGCGATCACGTAACTCATCCATGAGTAAACCGTTTTGTTTTAATTGATTTTCTACTCTATCATTTAATATGACAATTAATTCGTCTTGTTTTTTCGTAAGTTGCTCTAAAGTGTCGTATTGAGATATTTTTATGCGAACTTGTAATTCTTTATCTTCAGTAAACAAATAACCAGTATAAGGCGCTGGTACGTCTTTTTTTAGATAAGTAACTTGCGCCATTGATGTATTAGCTATTAATAGGATACTTAGGATAAATTTAATCATTATGAATTCTTTTTCCAATATTCTTCAATTTGAGCAGGAGTCATGTTTTTTAAACCGGTTTCTTTTTCAGCTAGTTCTTTTTTAATAGTCTCAATATCTTTAGCTACTTCTGCTTGTCTTCTAGCTTTAGTAAGATCGTCTTTTCTAAGCTCAACTATTTCAGCAATTCTATTGGTACTTTTAAATTTAAACAGGATGTATCCTAATACTACAACGATTCCTAGACTTCCTAATAACTCCATCATAAATTAACTCCTGGCATAATCCAGATCATATCTCTTTTTGGCTCTGCGCTAGGTTTGTTTGGAGCTTTTTTGTTTTTATTTTTTTCTTCAATCTCACTAATTTGATTTTCAATCAACGCTGTGATATTAGTGTCGTTAATACTAACTATTTTGTCAGTTATATTCATCTTAACTGCATCTTCAGCATCAAGCCACAATTCGTTAGATGCTAATAGTTTTAGTCTGTCGAAATTAATTTTTGATCTTTGTGCAATTTCAAATAATAGTTTATCGCAGTATTTTTTTAAGAATCCTACGAATGAATACATCTTATCAACTTCTCCGTCGCTACCGGCAGTGGCTGGGTGAAACATCAATATAGATCTGTCCATTTGAAGTCTCTCTTTACCGAATCCATGAATCATGGCCCCCATTGAAGCACACAATGAATAGCAAATAGTATACACTGGAGCTTTTGATGCTTGCATTGCTGATATTAAGAGTGACCCAGTGACAACTGATCCTCCTGGAGTATTCAGGATTAAATAAATTGGCTCACTAGATACGCCGTTTAGAGCTCTTAACTTATCAATCAATTCAATAGCATTATTACCTACTGGACCTAGTAACAACAACACTCTGCTAGAATCAATGTTTAATTTAGTGATTTTCTTTTTTCCTACAGTTGCATCAATAGTAGTTGATACTTCGTTCCCAGTTTCATTTAGCAGGAAAGTTTCTTCGTTTGCTGTAGAATTTGATTTTGCATCAAACATTTCAACAACATTTAAATTAGTGTCTTTTGTGTTAACTTGAGCCACTATTGCTAGAACTGAAGCTACTGCGATTAATACCGCGATTATTTTTAAGCGCATGTTATCCTTTCGTAGACGGTTCTTCTCCGCCGTCTAGTTCAATTGATTTGTCATCTAAATCCGCCTTGAATTTAGTTATTCTTCTTATTAAATAAAATACCGTACTTAATGTCCAAAATATAAGTAAAAATATAGAACCACTAAATGTGTCTTTATAGGTCAAGATAGCCCCAGCCAATAAAGTTGCTACAAATGTAATGTACGCAAATAATAAGCTAACTGACGGTTTACCAGTTACTCCATCTTTAGCGAATGGAAGATTTAATCCTTGTTCGTTTGCGTTCTTTAATGCTTCTTTTATTTTTTCTGTCATATTTACCACTCTTCTTCATTCTGGCATATTTTTTGCTGTATGTCAAATTGTCTCTTTGTTTGTTTTCAGTAACAGTTTTTTTGGTATGGCATTCAATGCACAAATGCTGATACTCTTCTGGTGTACAGAAAAGTCTAGGCATATATGTGTTCCAGTCTTTAAACCCGCTAATTTCAATAACCGGCTGGGTATGATCCATTTGCCCGCCATCCCTATCGACAAGAACCTCACATGACGCACATTTGTACATTATCTTAGTTTTAGGATTGCCGTTCTTAAAAACTCCGTCGTCTACTACAACTCTAGCGTTATCTCTAGCAATAGCTTTACCTGGCCATCTTAATGACGCTTTTCTTAGAATTGGTATTAACCACGATTGTAAAGATTTTGGCATTCTTCTAGACATTTACTTTTTTCCTATAATCACAAACATCACAGGCTTCAAACAATCTTCCTATAAGTTCAAACGTATATAATTTACCTTTACCACATTCATCGCAATATGTAATTACTGGACGAACGTTTGTTGGCATTGTTTCTTCGCTATCTTCCGATAAGTCTTCATCTTGAGATGTATAGTTATCGTAAGTGTTCTTATGATTCTCTAGCTGCCTAAGTCGCCTTTTAAGTTGCCGGTTTAACTTAGTTAATTCCCTAAGTTGACCGCGAAGCCACTCAAGCTCACTTCGATCTTTCTTTTTTGGCATTTTAGATCTTTTCTATGCGAATAAGTCTGCCTTCTAATACATAAAAAATATTATTGATAATGATATGTTGACGATTTAAAATAAAATCACAGGCACGTTTAAAGTCATTGTCGCCCGATTCGTAAACTATCTCTTCAATATCTTTTCCATTAAAAATTACTAATCTTAATTTAATCATACGCCACTACTTCCAAATCCTGCTGAGCCTCTAACTGTTTCACTTAGTTCTTCACTTTCAACAAGATTTATTTTTGGATATGGTAGGATCACCAGTTGTCCTACTCTTTCTCCGATATTATATACAACATTTTTATTTGATATTTTATTGAACTTAAACTTAATTTCCCCGCGATATTCGGAATCAATCAGGCCTACAGAATTACTTAGGTCCAAACTTGTTCTAAATATACTACTTCTTGGTAAGATAAATCCTAAATAGCCTTCAGGAATTTCTACTGCTAAGCCTGTACCATAAGTTACTTGACCGTATAGGTCTGTTTCTTTTGAGATTGCAGTTAAATCAAGGCCGGCATCTCCAGGTTTTGCGTAAGATGGTATGATCGCTTCTGGACTAAGTTTTTTTACTTTTACGTTTAGAGGTGACATTTGTGCCTTTTAAAATTTCTATAGATTCTGTTAGTTCATCGATTTGAAGCTTTGTATTATTTAAAAGCTGCTTAGTTGTGCTAAGTCTAGCTTCCATATCATTAGCGCTAGCTTCGAGCTGCTCTAATGTTTCTCTTTTTTCTCTAATTAATTCTTTTAATGTTTTAATGCTTAATTCTGACATATTGTTATATCCTATCAAAGAAACGGTCCATTGTCAAGCCATCCAAATGATCCAGCTCGTGCTGCACGCAAAAGGCTGTAATACCAGTTAGTTTCTCAACAACTTCTTCTCCGTCTAAAGTTTTATACTTTATGGTTAAAGATTTATATCTATTATTAATAATGAATTTGTTTGGAAAAGATAGGCATCCCTCATCGTAGGATATGAGGTCTTGGCTAATGTCTACTATTTCTGGGTTTACCATAGTTAACTTGCGCCCATCTGGTTCTTTAGTTGTATTTACAATAACCAGTCTAATCGGTCTACCTACTTGAACCGCGCTTAATCCTAACCCCTGCCATTCCTTCATATAAAAATGCATTAAATGGGCCAATTGCTTAATGTCCGGAGTTATTTCATTTATAGGTACTGAAATTTGATGTAATAACTTATTAGGATGAGTTATTAAGCGCAGCTTCTTCATTATTCGGACTTAACTTCCCCTAATGACGTTAGGGATACTACGTGATCCATATTAACCATCTTTGCGGTTTTTAGATCAGTAACAAACTTTTGTCTAGACATTAGAAGGACTGCGTCTTTCTCGTTCATTCCTTCAACAACTACAACGTCAGTTTTTCCTGTTACTTTTTCAATTTCAAATTTAAATCGTTTCATTCTTTTCTCCTTGGTTATTCCATTCTAAAGCTTTTGCTATATTTGGAAAATGTTGTACAAATATTTCTTGTATCTTATTTGCTATGTCTCTATGCTCTTTTTGAGTAGATTCGTCAGTTCTGGCTTGAATATAGTGTATAAAGCTTCTAACGCTGCCCGTCATGTACAGCTTTGTGGTGGCAGATATTGGAAGCAAGAATCTAGCAGATTCCTTGGCTATACCTAGTTTTAAACATTCTTGATAAAGAGCTAATGATATTTCTTGTATTTTTTCCTGAGCTATCTTAAAAAAGACTTTAGTCTCTTCTGGTAGGTCGTCTATAGAATTTTGTCTATTTGATGTATCCTGCCTTCTAGCTTCATATACTTGAAATGACGGAACTTCAGCGTACCTTTGAGAAAATTCTTGATAGTTTAAACTTTGATGGCGTAGTATTTGTGCAGATATAGCTCTACTGGTTTCAATCTCAACAGTCATGTGGGCTTGTTCAAATACCGACCAATGACGTTTCTTTATACAGTAATTTAATAACTTAGGATTATTGCTATCCTGATTATTACTGCTAACCCTAGCGCAATACATGATTACTTCTTCTGCGTTAGGTGTTATTGAGATTAGTTTAACATCACTCATTTAATAGGCCTCAAGTTTGGTGAGGTATTTAATCCAATTCCTAGAGTAGATCGTATCATGTGTTTCATCTCGGCTTCAACGTAATCGCCATACCCATGAGAATCCGGACTAGCTTCCATGTCTTTGATCTTTTTAACCGCTTCTGATAATTGTTTATTAAAACAACATACCGATATTACTAGGTCTTTCATTTGATCTACTACCATTCCATCAGATTCTATTACAAAAGATTCTAACAGATGTTTGTCGCTATCGTGTAATTTATTTTCAAAGAAAAGTCTTCTTCCTTCTTGATCCATAACTTTAACTTCAAACACTAAAGCAAATCTTGACGGGCGATTCTTTATCCTTGCTGGAATTTGTGCAATGTAGTTAGTAGTAGCTAAATAGTACACGTTATCAAATTGAGTCTCTCCATCTAACAAAGACAATAGCTCCGCTTCACTTCTATTTAACTTAGACTCAAACTCTTCAAATACTACCACTACTTTTTTATTAGGTTCTATGTTCTTAATAAAAGATATAAATTGTGTAACTAGAGACGGCTCTGGATTAAACAAGCATACTGCACCCATCTCTATGGCTTTCTTCATAGCTCTAACTACTGCAACAGTTTTACCAGTACCTTGTTTTCCATACATTAGGGCTCCGCGTTTTTGCACAAGTCCGTATTGCTTAAACTTTTCACTTGTAGCCCCGTCCCAAAATCTACTAATATCTTCTAATACAGTTTCTGCGGCAGAATCTGGAATGTCTATAAGGTCGTCAGTGATGATACTAACTGATTCTAGATAAGGAGCTCCTGTTTGAGGTTCAATCCTGCATTGGTATATATCCGGCGGTAGTTCCAGTTTTTTAACGGTTTTTTGACCAATATGGTACATGCCTTCTTCTAATCTATATTCAAACGTTCTGCTCATCGTTTATTCCTTTTCATCGGTAATGTACACTCGTTGACCCATCCAATGTTCACAAGAAAGGTCGTCTATATACTTTATGGATTTACTCTTAACTTCATCTACGTACTTCTCTAATCCTAGTTTTATAGCTATTTCTTTTGCCCATTTCCATCCATTGCCAGAATGAACAATAACATAATAGCCTCGTTTTTTTAACGTTTTAATAAACTCTACATGTTTTTTATGCGCTCTAACTAGTTTTTGTTCGCCGTAGTAATCTGCATAAAATCCTATATTTTCTTGATCTGTAGAAAATATAAGAGTGTCGTCAATGTCTATATAAATAATTAATTCATTTTCGACAACTATCATCTGTTATCTTTCACAATAGATTTAATCCATCTATTATCTAGATCTGGACGATTCTTGTACATCCATATAGCAAACATCAAATTACACGCAGCGTTGGCTAGGTGTAGAGTTTTAGACTCGTCATCAAAATCTTCACCGTTATTGAATTGGCCTAAGTGACGCATTGCTGCGGAGATTAATCTGCGCATCTCTATGCCCTTAGCCCAGTTAGCCGTTTGATATTTTTTTTCACCAAAAGCCAAAACTTTAGCAATTTCTTCTAAAGCTTCGTAAGGCAATAAATCCATTGGAGGTTTCTCTGAATCGTATTTTAACCCTTTGTCGCTATTCATTTATTTCCCTCGTCTATGATCAACCGTTACAATACCATAACTTAAAGCTTCAGAAAAATCAATATAAAAATCGTCGGTTCTTATTTTTTTAAACCAAAAATCCTTAGATTTATTTGTTCTATCTTCTAGTATTTGTATCATAATTTTATTAAGTCGTTTACTTTCGATTACATCAATCTCTTGTTCATACGTTTTACCGTCTCTTCCGCCACTACTTACAGAATGCGCCATAAACGTCGTATAAGGCAGCGAGTAACGTTTTGAGCCGGCTAGGTATACAATTAGTGCCCCTGACATTATCTTTGAATGGGCGTAAGTATAGACCGGACAAGAGATATTTTGTAGCATATCATACAGTCCTAAAGAATCGTAGACAGAACCGCCAAATGAATTAACTACAACATGGATAGGTTTTTTAGTATCCATAGCAATCATAAGCATTATAGCTCGTTTAATCTTTGATACTGATTCTTCTTCAATTTCTCCAGATAAATATATACGCCGACCGTCTAAGTCAATGCCATCATTAATCCAAAGATTGATTAAATTAATCGGATCTTGCGTTTTAGTTTTCTTCATCCAATCCTACAAACGGTTTAATGGTTTTATCTAATTCTTTATTTAAATCATCTTGGTTAGAAATTTTAATAAATCGACAATCTCCAACTGGGTATCCTGGAACTGACTCAAATAAATACTGACCGCACACATTTTCTAGTAAACCAATGCTTACTGCAAATTCGTCTGATGGCACCATACATCCATTAGTAATCATAACTGCGCCGTTTGCTAAGTGTGTGATACTTCCAACGTGGACGTGGCCGACTGAAAATACAGAATATTCCTGGTCATCAGGTAACGATGCGTTAATTTTATTAATCTGTTCTTCTAAGCTTCCAACCTTAATTGCTTTATTTGGATATCCTGGTTTTAATACTGTGTCGCCGTGGCTCATAAACATCTTTTTACCAAATACTTCAGCTACGACGTATGGTGTCTTTGGTATAACAAATGAGATATTCTTGTTATTCTTAAACACTTCTTTTAATGAGAAATAGATAATAGTCTCTATGCTGTCCCATTTTTGGTTAACTGCTCGACTGTGATGCCTTGCTACATCTCTTCCATGATTACCTACTGCGCAATAAACTTCTACTTGAGGAAAACTTGCTACTAGATGTGAAATTGATTGTGATAACAAATAAATAGCTCTAGCAACTTGCTCAGCAAGAGGAGCCCCATCTCTTGGGTCGTGTAGGTGATTTTGAATAATGTCTCCCAATAAGAACAGATTTAACTTAGTATCAGCTCTATACTGAGGTTTATAACTAATAATTTCTTGCGTCAGTTTAGCTAGCCTTCTAGCTTCTTCAACTTTACCAAAGTCAAGTTGGCCAGTTTCTTCTTTCTTAATGTCGCTACCAATATGTAGATCAGAAAATAACACATTAACGATTCGCTTGATTTGTTTCTTTTTATTAACTTTCACTGATTTAAACTTAGGTAGTTTAATCTTAGAAATAGCATTACTAATTTCATCCAAAACAAAATCTCTATCACCTAGCCTGTTTTCTAGTTTTGATATATAAGAAGCCTGAACTTTACTTTTATGTATTCCCTTTAAATCCTTTTCATCTGTAGGAAAGTAAGCATTTTTAATAGTGCTTATGCTGCCTGCTCTTTTAACGGTCCAATCAGATACGTGCTCTAAAATTTCATTTCTACTAACATCTTGCTCAGATTTTTTAGCCTGATGCGCCACTTTTTTAATGGCATTTATAACTAACTCAACATGCTTATTTTTCACTATTTTGCTCCTGTAAATGTTTAACCGTTTCTTTACAAAAATACATTTGATCTTCTAGCAATCCCGTCATTAATATAATACTATCATATTTTTCATACTGTTTCAAGTTTTTATGACATTGTTCTAATATTTCCAATATCTCATTTTGATCCTTAATAAACTCCAAAGCGTTTTTATACTCTTTTAAATCAATTATATTCTTCATATCTTTAATAGATCCTCTAAATTCTTTTTATTCTTTTTTAAATGATATTTAGGAAATGCGTCAATATTTATAACATTCTCAAATATACACAATGTCTTATATAGCTTTTCCACTAAAACCATTTCATCGTATTCCCCAGTAAAATTCTCAAGTAGGCACAGACTCTCATCTTTCTTAAAAAAAACATAAAGTTTGTCTCCTTCTTGGACATGCTTGTCACCAATCGCATCAAGAATCTTTTGTTCATTTGTTCTTTTTGGATTCAACACACTCTCTGTCACTGTTATCTTTTTAGACCAAAGGGTCATGTCCTTAATGCCAAAACATTGTTTAACGTAGGATTTATAGAGATTTAGTAATTTTTCATTTTTATTCATTTTTTTAAAAACCTTTTAAAATTTAGCCAATTTTCATTAAATTCTTGTCCTTTAACACTAGGGTCATCAACTAGCTTAAATATATAATTTTTAGTTTTATTCCTATAATTATTCAGACATGAAGTAATCTTACCATTACTAATGCCTAAATGTCTAGCACATTCTGCTTTTATTATCCAAGTTCCTATATATTGTTTTTTAACAATATCATAGCAATTAAAGGGTTTGCATCCACGAGTAGCTAATCTTTTAATCTTAGCCTCTCTTGATGCGGCCCGCATTTTTATATAAGCTTTTTGTTCAGGAGTTTTGTTTTTGTTTAAATTTCTTGCATTTATTCTTGCTTTTTCTAATTTATCCGGATTGTTTTGATAGTATTTTTTTAATATTTCTGATTGAGTTTTGCAAAATTCAGAACCTTTAAAATAATACTTTTGTTTTCTTAATTCAATTTGTTTTTGAATTGCTTCGGTTTTCCATTTTACTCCCCAGGCACCATCTCCGCCAAAAGTTGAATTGTATCCTGAATTATAACTATTAAATTCATTAATGTAATATTTTTCTTTTTCAATAGCTTGACTTTTGGTTAAATTATGTTCTAAAATTTCCCAAATAAAATTATGTATTCCATATTTATTAATAGCGTTATTAAATTTAGTCTTTGTTCTTTTTGAAGTGTATAAATGTTTAGATTTTCTAGATTCTAAAGTTTCACAAGTTATTCCTATGTAAATCTTATTACTAGGAGAAATTGCTTTATAAACTATAAAAGATTTAAACGTTTTATTCATCTTGTAGTAAAATCTCAATAACATCATTAATAAATTGAATAAATATTTTTTCTTTGGTTGCTGATTTTAGCGAACTTCCCCGTATTTTTAATGGCTTATTTTTTTCCATTAAAACGTAATTCTTGGCTTTTAATACCAGGCATTTATCATAATAGCCATCATTATCCCATATCATATATTCTGGTGAAATAGTGTTAATCTCATTTATTAAATCATCTATCTCTTCTTTTGAAAAAGGAGACATGTCTGACTTACAGAATGAAATGGAGTCAGTGTCGGTAGGTGCAATAATAAAATCGTATGGATTACTCATCTGCTTTTCCAGTTCTTTTTTTAAACTCATTAATCCAATATTCTTTATCTTTTCCGCTGGCCCAAATTAATGCCATGTTTATTACTTCCCTAGTTTCATGGGTAATTTTTGCTGCAATCTTAGGAGAGTTAAAATTTAACCCTGGGGTAGAACATGCTCCGTATGCAGAGTTTACAAAGATCTTACTAGATTCACTACGATCATTATAATAGTTATCTTTTGTTTTTTTATACATATCCTTAAATTGAAATCTTTCTTCAGTAAAATATTTTACCATAGTATAGAAATGTCCTTTTGGATCTTTGTATTGGTCGTATAATTTAAATCTTAGTATCTGGGATGGGTATGCGCTTTTTAAGTCAATCTTTAAAACGTTCTTATATAGGCCAGGTACAGCAAATGATATGCCGCCTTCTAAATGTTCCAGTTCACTTGTTTTGGGTATACTGTGGCCATCTTGTAAATAGGATCTTACCATAAGAGAGTTAATCTGTGAGCCGGTCGCCGTATTATTAATATGTTGAAACGATCTAGGTATAGACTGGGTCATATAAAAAAATGAGGGGGCCATCTTGTCAAACAACTTTAAAGCGTCGTCAGCGTCTTCCATTGCGTACAGTTTAACTTTATTCCACATTTCTTTATCATTGTGGTAATAATACCCTATCTTAGAAGCATCCACAAAAGTTCTATCTTTTTTTTCCATGCCTTCTTGTTTTATGATTTGTTTTAAGGCATAGCTTTCGTATTGGCGCTTTACGTCATATTTAATACTTAAGAAGAATGTGTCTATAATGTCCCGTCCGTAAACATAGGCGTTATTATATTCGTAAGTTTGAGATCCGTCTTTTCTAAAATTAGACGATCTTTGATTAAACTTAATTGGTTGATCTTCTCTACCAATATTAAGCGTGATTCCATTTTTGCTTGCAACAAATTCTAAGTACGGCAAATCGAAGCCGAACAGGTTATGGCCGCACAATATATCTGGATCGCTCTCTCTAACCCAAGAACACCAATCTTCAATCATTTGTATTTGATCGTCTTCGTACTCGTCTAAGAAAAAATGCTTCTCGACAATAGCTCCACTTTGACTTCTATATTTATTAGTTATAGCAAGAACTTTAGAAGTTTTATCTTTTACCACTCCCGTGGTTTCTATATCAAATGACAACACTGAAATATCAGAAAGCTTTAATCCTTTGTAATGCGTAATTCCATACCGGACCATAGCCATCTCTTTGTCATCCCAAACGCACCACATGTCTTTTTTTCTAGCTCGTACAGCATTTAAAGCGTCAAGGTATTCTTCTTTTAAATCAAACTCTGCTATATATTTATAGTATTGGTTTCCATTTAATTGCGTTTGCTTAGAAGACACTTTATCTTTTGTTAGAAACCAGTATTTTATTGGTACAGTTTTTGTAGATTTATCATTAAGCCATAAACGTACAAATCCATTATCAACTTCTAAATTAGTTATACCTTGAGTTTCATCTTTACCAAAAATAATTTTATTATTATCTTTCATTAAAACATCTCATCCGTACTTTGGTCTTTTGCTTTTTTTCTAAGCCTAAGAGTTTCAATATCTTTTTCAAACTCATTTCTTTCAGCAAATGACATACTTTTAATTGTACCATAGAAAGGATTCCACATAAAGTCGAACTTCCCAAGGCCGCCCATGTTTTGTTTTAAAATAGCTATACTTGTGTACTTATCTAAGCTATCATCGCTATTTGCCGCTTCAGGGTCGTAACCTGGTCTCCATAGACTTAATACCACTCGGCAGTCCTGTTGAATAACAGAAGATCCTTTAATTCTAATATAGCTTAGAATTGGCTCAGAAACGTCACCAGTTTGTTTATTTGGTTGTAAAAGTAATACTATACATACATTCAATTCTTTTGCCATATCCGCTAATCTAGCTGCCACAAATGCGCTGTTTGCAGTTGGGTCGCTAAACGGGCCATGGATTTTTTCTAAGTAATCAATTACCACTAGAGTTAAATCTTGGCCTACCGACTCTTTGTATTGTATAATGCTTTCTCTTACTTGCTCTACAGTAAACCCTGATCTAAAGTTAAATCCTACGTTACTGAAGTTTAAGTTAAATTGAGTTTTAGCTTGTTCTAATGCTGGATCTACTTGGCCAGACTCTATTATGGCTTTTAGTTTTTTAATACCATAACCGCAATATTTACCAATCATCTTTAGCGCCAATAGATCTTGTGTCATGTCAAATGAATGATAAAATACTTTGTTGTTATTCATAGAAGTGTATTCAACTAAGTTATTAGAAAACGTGGTCTTACCTGATCCTGGGGCACCAAGGATACCAACTAGCATTCCTTTAGTAATAACCACATGTTCATCTAATTCTTCTATTCCAGTAAACACTCGGTTATTATCTAAATTTTTTAGAAAGTTTAAGGCATCATCGATCATTTGTTGAGTTGTAATGAATGTGGCCGGTTTATCTTCAACCACTAAATTGTATCTCTCAACAGTTTTTTGCACCAATTCATGTTTATCGGTATAAGCCCCGCCCCGCCACTTGTCATTATACACAGTCTCAATTACTGTTTTGTATAATTCCTTTTTGTCATATCCATCAAGATTAAGTCTTTCTGCTCTATTTCTTAATGTAGACTTTAACATATTATAAGCGATATCTTTTGGAATACCACTTTTTCTCAAGTTAGTAGCCAGGATCATTAAAGCTTCGTTTCTTTCGCCTTCTTCAAAGAAACCCTGTAGCAGAGCTCCTAATGGTTTACTCAAGAATACCGGCATGGAATTTAAATCGGGTTGTTGGTCAGAGTCTAAAGCTTTATTTAGGTCTAATTCTTTTTTTTCAACTTTTGTTAAGTTCTTTAACAATTTTATAGATTCCGGTAATGACTCTTGCGTTTTATAGCCAGCTATCATATTTCCGTATTTATCAAACTTTTCTTCACTGTTCTCTTTTAAGTCAGCAAGTTTTTTAATATCGTCAACCGATAAGTCAGATAGTTCACTAATAGTAATTGGAATTTTGTATAGGCCGGTAGTTTTATTTACACTCAAAGGAATCCTAAACAATCTATTCTCATCCAGGATTTTCTTGTCAGCAGTATTTAATCCATCTACTAAATTTGTGATGATATTATCTACTTCATTCTTAGTCATCTCTTGATTAGTATGTACTTCTACGTGAAATCCCTTATTTCCTGAAAAATAAGTTCTAATAGCAGATTCATTGAATCCGTACATCATTAATCTAGACACCAGTTCAACTGCGTCTTTTTTAGCTCGATCTACGTTCTTTTTGTCATCAAAGTCAAATACTAGTCTTTTTGTTACTAGACCAGTAAACCCTGCGACACTTTTAGTTTCATTAAATTTATTAAAATGATCTTGATTATATTCATAGATCGTTTCATAGAAATCCGAATCTGGATATTTTTCTATGACGTTACGGACTTTTTGTTCGTAAGTATTATCAATAGGCGTTAGGTTAAAATTATTAACACCTTTACTTACCCGACGATATCTTATTTCAGACGACGATGGCATCACTTATACTCCCTTTAAAAAACAACGTGGGGTTTTATTTGGTCAGCAGACCCCACGAAAACTGCATCATGATGCTAATCTTGTTGTGATGGTAATACGTTTGCGTTATACAATTTAAATTCAGGAATTCTTGATTTGCGAGTTTCGCCTTCTTCTTCAGTGATAAGACCATTTTTTACTAATGAATCTACTTCTTCTGAAGGTTTTTGAAGGATAACCTTAGTTCCTGCCGATAAAGTCATATCTTGTTCTACAGTTAGAATGATAGATTTACCATTTTTGCTTTTAGCAACAAAACCCAATCTATTCTTTGCTACTTTTCTAGGCGCATTAGAATTACTAGGCTTGCTCGTTTTGTTTGTTGACATTATTTTCTCCTTGTTCTTTGGTTTGTTCATTTGCTTTTTCTTGTATAATTTTTAAAATCAATGAGTTAAAGTATTCTACTAAAGAAGATACTGATCTTTTTTCATACTCATTAGTAGCTCTACTAGGCTTTTCATTTTGAAGGATATCAAGCGCATCCAAAAGAACTCTGTTGTTATTTCTAACAGACGGCGGAATTCTTGTCCCGTCACGTCTAGGTCTTCCGTAGATTAAATCAAACTCAACCTGAGATCTTAGTACCTTCAAACGAAATTCATTCATCTTCTCTAAGTTTTTTAGTTGTTCTTCTGTAACTTGATTAGTAGCTTCAACTACTGTTGTTTCTTCAGCAACTTTAGTTTCTTCCATTAGAAAAGATCCTCGTTTGATTTAGTGTTAGGTTTCTTAGCACTAGCTGATTTTTTAGCAGCCGCTGCTGGAGCCAATGTAAAGTCAGAAGTAGTAGCTCCGTTTGTAGTTGTAGCTTGTTGAGTAGCCTGAGTTTTGGCGGGGGCATCAACTGTTGCTACTGGGCTATCGGCCAAACGATCTCCTTCTTCTAGATCAGCAATCGCAAACTGCGTTCCGTATCCAAGAATAGCCAGGGCGCGTCCTAGTGCCCCTGTTTCGGCCTTCTCGGTATGATCAGCAAAATCCTTTTTGTTTTCTCTTTTAGTAGCAGTAGCTTGTTTTACAATTTTTAAACCATCTTCAGACAAAATAGTAACTGTGACATGGGCAACCGTTTCATCGGCTGATAATACTGGAAAAGAACTTGTAAAAGAATAATTTGGTGCATCTTCTGTAAACCAAACTAGTCTATGAGCAACTTGCATATACGGCTTCCCTTTTAAATTCATAAGTGGGAGCTGGGTTCCTTTTTTTGTTGTAAACACTTCATATTTCATAATTTACCTTCTTTCTTTAATTTTCTAAATTCTAAGGACTTTAACTCAGCTTCGGCTTTTCCTCTTTCTAGGATAGCTCTGGGTTCGGAGTCCGTGTTATATATTACTTCTACTTCTTGTAAGTTCACCTTAGCTTTAACTACGTTATAGCTATTATTGTTAACTCTAACGATACCAACAATAGTAGCAGTTTCACTATCATCTGTCAAGACTAAAGTTTCTTGCTGTGACTCTTCTTGTTTATCTGTATCTTTATTAGACGCGACTCCTCTTAACTCGTCTACTTTAGATAAATTTTGTTCATTAACTTCTAGACCTAATAATTTTAGGGCTTTTTTAATATCCCATTTACTTACTTTCGTCATTCTTTTTTTCCTCTCTACTTACTATATTCTTCATAGATTTATGGTGACATAAATCGTAGAAATCACATTTTCCCCAAGGCATCTCGCACGATGAGAAGTTTCTTGGGAATAAGTTGCTCTTAATACTCTTATTGATCACATTTAAATTCTCTAGTAATAACTCTAGCATTCTTTCTGGGACTTTGTCAATAATAATTTGAGTGGGAATCTTCATCTTAACTGATCTATCCCAGGCGCCGCCGCATCTTGTACCATTTATCTCGTTATTGCACGTTTTATGTGTAGAATCTGCTGTAAAGCCGCAGCTTTTACAAACCTTTAATATATCCTTTTCTAAGCCTTTACGTAGAACTAGGAAGCCTGCTTTCTCAACATGATACTTCCAACCAGTTTCTTCTGCTCGGTTAGCATAGTCATTCAATATGATAGTATACAGTCCTAACTGTGGTGACTTTATTACGCTATCGTGTTCGTATTCAATTGCAGAAGTTTTATTATCAAGCACTATAATAGTGTCGTCTTTCCATCTAGCCACTAAGTCTACGAATCCTTTTACAAGGTCGCCATCTGGATTTTTTAGTTCTACTAATACTTGCGTTCCTAATACTTCTTTTATATTAGGTAATATATCAGTATTGTAAGCGTCAATCATCATGTGGCCTTTTCTTCTTAAACAAAGCCAATTCATTAGATTATAAAATTTCCTGTCTTCTGGATCTAGGTTGTCCCAGCCAATATTTTCTTTATCGCTTAGGATTCTGCTTTTTTCATCTAATGGGTTAGCTCTTAATTTAAAGAGTCTAGCCCAGTCAGATTTTTGTAGTAGGTCGTAATCAAAGTCTTTTTTTGCATAAGTTATGTTTTCGTTTTCTTGAAGATCAATGGTTGCCCCAGAATTATCTTTTTGAGTAATCCAATTACGGTCAAATTGGAATTTTGCTCCGGCGACATCTTTAGTCTTTAAAAGAGTCTCAAGGCCCGCGTCAATTGCTGTTCCGAAATACAGCGCCCCCGATTTATATTTTGATGTATACTTTTTTATATAATGGTATTCATACGACTTGGGGCAAGTTAAAAATCGGCTTATGCTTGAATGAGAAAGCTTATTGTTGCTCAACGATTTCTTCCTTGGTTACTCTTTTAAGAATTCCATATTTATCTTTAAAATTATTCCAGTCATCAAATAGATCTTCTTTAGATTGTTCTATCTTAATTTGATAGTACGAAATATCTTCTCTTTTTACATCTGAAGACCAGTGTAGCTTGGTGTAATCAAATCCTCCATCTACTGATACAGATTTACATGAACAACTTCTAAAATCATGTTTTGTTCTTGAAAAGATGTAGTCTTTACATTTGGGACACTGAACTGCGGTAACTATGGTTTTTGTGTTATTTTTTCCCATGGACCCTTTCTTAGTAAAGAAGGTTCTTCGCCTCTAAAAAGATACCATTCATTCCAGTCCTTAACTTTAATGGGGTGAAGCTTGTTATCTATAAGATAAGCTTCCGGTCCTTGACCTAAATTAATCCAATATCCATAGATAAAATCAGGATCACTCTCTGCGTCAATAATTTGAAAAGCTACGTCCATAAATTTTTCATGCTTAATAATTATCATATTAATTAGTATATAGTATGTTGATATTAATTGCAAGTAAAAAAAAGCCCAAGGAGGGGTGCCCTGGGCTTTTTTAATCAACTTTCAGAAAGAATAAAGGGAGGTTTCTTTCTTAAATATTAATGTATCAAAATAAAACAAATCTGTCAAGTCGGTTACTTTACTACAGTCAAACCAAATGATTCAAATATAGATATTGTAGTAGCAAATGCTGAAGCTGGTCCATTTACGTATGAATTAATACCTATGGCAGTATTAGTTTCTGGATCTATAAGGGGGCCGCCGCTCATTCCTGGTAACAATCCTGATACGTATGACGTTACGTGAAAGTTTTCAAATGCCTCTATAATTGCTGGTACGCAAAATAATTCTGTGGAGTTCATAGGATACCCGCAAGATACGAGTGGCTTGCCGGATGCCTGGGTCTCTCTCAGTTTACTGTAGTTAGTTTCCACGTTTATTTTTTTAAATTCAGAAAAATCACCAATGATAAGCCCTGTATCCAACCTTTGATTAAAGGCAGCAACTTTTGCTTCTCCAGCTTCTCTGCCATAGCGGTCTTTAACTAGTATGTTTTTTTTAGGGGTGTCTAAGAATCCTTCAACTACACAATGCGCCGCAGTAATTGCATACTGATCGTTTATTACATACGCAGTACAAAAGAATTCGGCATTTTCATTGTTTAGCCTAATTATAGGGTCCAAGTATTCTTTACTACTGGCAGCATTTATAATGATGGCAGGAAGATCTTTTTCTCTGAACGTTCCAGAGGTTAAAGCTATCTTAACTAATGGTAGAGAAAATATTACTAAATAGCCCACCAGTAGTGATTTTAAAAAATAAGTCATTAGTATTATACCTTATCATATTTGTTATTTAATGTCAAATCAATTATTTTATCGGACAAACTCCGCCAACGCATTCAAACGTATCTAACATGTCGTTTTCATTTATTTCCCCTGACAATATAGGAGTTGTAGTTTTTTTATATTCTTCGTATTGTTCTTTTGTTACTTCTTCATAAGGAGCTTGTATAAAGCCGTGTTCAGAATGTAACAAAAAACTTACCGCTTTTATACTGTTATTATAATTATTTTTTAGCCATTTTTTAATATCATCTAATTCTTCTTTTTTATAGTAAACAGTACAACTTACTGCATTATCTGACCAATCTTCTTGTAATTTTTTAACAAACTCTAATTGTTGAATTGCCGTTAGGTCCTTAGCAACAATGGCATTATCTGGAACTTCGCAAGGAAAAGATACTACTACGGTATTCCTATCTTCAGAACCATCAAAATTCCTTTGATATTCTGAGAAGTACCCATATTTTCTGCATAGGTTAGCTAAAGGACTGTTTGATGCAATTCGTATTCTTCTTATATAATAACGAGCAAACGCTGGGTGTACTCCTGGGGTAACTCCTGCTAATAGACTTAGCGTGCCACTAGGTTTAACTGTGGTTAATTTAATCGACTCTGGAAATCCTTTTTGTTTAGAGTAGCTTTTGTCAAATTTTCTTAATTCTTCATAAGTATTTGATAACCAGCTTTTTTGTTCTTCAGTTGCTTGAAGATATCCAGTAACTCCAATACCCATTCTCATATTTTTATGTACAATTTTTTCAGTTTCTTTGTTATGACATTTTAAGGATAATGAATGTTTATTTATTCTGTACAAATAAGTTGCCACCTTAGTGAGTTCTTCTTGTGAAGTAATATTTGGTAGGAATATTTCGGCCAAGCAACAAGTTTCATAGGATTCTAAGAATTGCTCCGAACATGGGTTGGTGCAAGTTACTAACATGTCTGGATATTTTGTTTCTCCGGCTCTTCCAATTTTTTTAGCTAATTTTAAATTTATTAATCCAAAAGGTTCACTATTTCCGTCAAAGTTATCCCAGAATTGTTGAGGCAATTTTTTTATATCATTACATATTACTGAATTATTTGACATAGCTCTATGATTGGGTATGTTTCCATCTGCCCATCTTTTTGAAGCTAAGTATTGTAAATCGTCACTATCTCCTATAGCTATTTCTGCTGACCGTCTAACGTTGCCGGCAACAACGATTGAACCTATTATGTTCATAATATCTAAGGCATCAATTGGTCGTATTCTTTTTCCTTCTCTAAGATTAAGTATTTTATTTATTTCGTCTATTCCTTTACATAATTCCTCTGGGCCGCTAGCTGCGCCACCAAATCCTTTAATTAAAGCGCCCTTACTTCTAATTAATATTGTTGAATACGTAAAACTTTGGCCGGTTTCAAGATGCGCTTTTAACGTTTGTTCTAATAATTTAACCCAGCCAGCTCTATTGTCAGGTACAATAAAATCCGCATCACTATCATCTTGTCTAGTTATTTGAACTTTTTTAGGTTTAGGCAATTGATGAACGTATTCTTTTTGAATGTTAAATCCTACTCCGCAACCTAACATCAATGCGTCCATAGTCCAAGTAAACGCTCTTATTGAATCAACTACCGTTGCTGCACAATTTTGTAAGGACATTAGTCCCAATTTATCTACAGTCTTTGTGCCTAATTGCCATAGAAATCTTCCGGCAACAATACCTTTTAAATTTAACATTATTTGTTTTAATTCAATTTGTTCATCTTTTGTAAAATTAATATTTAATTGATCATTACAGGCATTAACAATTCGATCAATTGTTTCTTCAAATTCTTCAGTTTCTAAAGTTATATCATTTTTACGTCTAGCATAAGTTCTTTTATATGTTATATATCCTAATGGACCCCAAGGAACTGCGGATGTTTTCATGTTGATCCTTTTTGTTAATTGATAGATCTAGAATAGCAAGAAAACACGCAAAGGTCAACAATTACTGATCGTCAATTGATCCTGTATAGTTACGAGATTTATACTCAATTTCTATCTCAATATTTTTATTTTTTAATAAAGCGGTGGACGCTTCAAGATAACATCTAGCAATGAATTGCTGACTATCTTCATCAATTCCCATTGAAAATTGTTTTGTATAATTATCTAAGGCCCTTTGGAAAAGGCTAGTTAGGTCTTGCTGTGTAACTGTAACTTTCACAAAAATAATTCCTTATATCGTCATTGTTTAAAAGAGTTGGTATTAATACTTCTACATCTTCTGCGTTAATTTTAAAAATATCAGATAAGTTGTTTAAAAGTTTTCTAATTATGTATTTAGGGAAATGATCTTTAAATGTATTAAAATACAGCGGGTGAGCGTTATATACGTCTACTAGGTATTTAACGGCATCATTCCTTAAATCTTGTTTAAGAAACTCTCTATTAAGAGATATAAATTCTATAATGTCATATACTTTGCTGTCAGTTAGCATTAGTTGTAGTTCCCTTCACATATAATGGGCACCATGCGCTATGAGCGTCCGTTGGACAATCTTTTCCATGGGTTTTATGTGCGCCGCATTCGCAAACTAAAAACGTTCCATTATATGAAGTATTAAATGATTGATCTTCGACTTTTGTTAAATTGCCCCATTGCATAAGCATATCTTGTGAGTATAGGATATTTTCTTGTAGATTGGATACATCTAATTTATATGTTCCTAATTTATTAGAAGACCAGAATTTAACCTTTTTAAATGTAGGTCCCATAGAAATGTCGTCAGACAAATAAAAGTCTCCTACTTCATACTCGCTATATGTTTTATCTATATGTACGATACTCATTCTGTTTCTCCACGCATTTTTTAACCTTAGTTCTAGTAATTTCCCCGCGCTCATCTACGCTGCAATTATTGATAAAATCAACACATTGGCTTACTTCTTTAGTGTCAATGTTTTGTTTACTAACATTACAACTAATCATTATGATAAAAGCTAATTCAGAAGCATTAATCATAATGTAACTCATCTCTAATCATGTCATAGTAATAATCAACTCTAGACTCATTATAATCATCTTCAAGAGAATTCACATCTTCTTTATCAACTAAAGATTGGCAAAAGTTTTCAATTTCTTCAGATAACTGTTTATCGACAATTTGAACTTCTTCTTTAGAAGAAATGTCTAAAGCTTTCCATGAATATAAATCAGCAGTGTGTTCTACATTATTGTATATAAATTCGTATTCTACTTCAAAAACTTGTCCAGTGAGTTTACTCTCAAATATTGTGTGCTTTTCGTAAGACATTTTGTAACCTCCCAATTAACTGTTTCTTGCTTCCATAATAGAATATTACTTGATCGTTGTCAACATATTCTTCTGCCCCACTTAACCAGTGGACATCTAACCATCCTTTAATGAGATATAATACGTCGCTATGCTGTAAATCGTGCTGTTCACACATCTCAATTAGATACGGCTCAATATCTAGCAGTATCTCCCCTAAAGGTCTATTTCTTTTTTGTTTTTTTCTTTTTGGCACGTTTTTTGTCCTTACAAATTAACCAACCATCTTCATTACATTTAATTTTATAATTACCCAATTGTTTAAGTGGTGCCAGTAAATATGCATACAGAGATTCTTTATATGTATTATAAAATACATCATGCGCATATATATCAAGACTAATAGGCCATCCGCCAGGTTTTCCGTTAAAATGATTTTTATGCAAATCTTCGGCAATAATTTGCGCCGCTTTTAATAATTTTTTATTCTTCGGTGGCATATTTTGCCCCTGAAGAAGTAAATCTACTGAAAACGAAATGTCTTTTTTCATAATAATATCTTTTTAAAAACCTTTCTTAATTCTTCTCCGGCTTCGTTACAATTTAATTCTTGATACTTTCTTCCTTCAAAACATCCAGACTTATAAGAATTAACTTGAGTATCAAGGCCTATCTTTGTCATCTTGTCTGTTGTAGTAACAAACGCATTAACTGAATAAATTAATAACAATGTTTGTGCAATGCAAACTACAGTTAATCCCCAGATTGTAATTCTTGCTGGCGTTACCATTTGCTAGTTACCATCAATGATCTAGTTATGTTAAGATCGTCTTTTTCTTGATATACTTGTATATATCTACCTACTCCAATAGATATGATTTCTCTGTCTATTCTATTAAATTTAATTACTTCATAAGCGGCGTGTAGATCAAATACATTTAACATTGCCCTAGCTCCATGTGCCCCATCAAAATCTACTGGATGTAGTCCATTTTTTTCTCCGTAGTAATTACCAATTGACGCGCCGCCTCTAGCGTCAACTGTTAGCACGATATACTTAGATACTCCGGCTTGTACTCCAACATCTAGTGTAGGTTGCCATAAATAATAAGTATTATAAAAACTGTTGCTATTCAATCTGCCTTCTAAGTTCATTACTCCGGCACCTAGATGGAACGCGGCCCCGCTTTGTCCTTTTAGGCCGTAAACAGTTAATCCGTTCCTAGCTTTTCCACTTAGTGCTACGTTGTCTGACCCTAATTCAGTCATCCCCATCCCTGATCCATAACGATATATGTCATACCTTCCGCCATCATTTGTGTTAAAATAAGCAAAATCGCCAATAACAACCTTAGGTCTATTTTCAGTATCATTTACGCCATAAGACAATGGCTTTAATTGTTGGGCATCAGAGGCTACTGCTGCTAGTGTGATCAATGTAAAAGCTACGAATAATTTAAGCACGGGGTATATCTCCTTTATTGTTTATCTTTAATGATAAAGATTAACGTTATAATTATAAAAGCAAAACTCATTATGTATGGAAATGTTAACACTATTGGAATAAAAGAAGCTAGAGCAAAGGCGACGCCGATTGCTCCAAATAAAACACCGAGAGATTTGAACATTGATTTAAATAACAAATTAATCATATTAAAGAGTATATAGTAACGTACTTATAATGTCAACATTATTCTGTACAGATGGATTCTCTTATTAGTTCAAAATTAATGATTAAGCCGTCTCTAAAAATGACTAGGGTAACTTTAGATCCAACAGGACCTCTGATCTCTTTCCCGTCACTTATTTGGACTACAATGTCTCCAGGCTTTATCCCTGCCCTGTCTGCTGGGTATCCTGCAAAAACTTTTTGAATAACATCAAACCCTATTTCAATGCCTACGCCACCATAGTTATTGGGGCATTTTTGTTCTTGATTTTTTTTAGCTATGCCATCTTCGTCATCTTCAATTACAGTTATCTCAACTTCTTGAGTCTTTGGTAGTATGGTTTTATTTTCTTCATTGTACATAGATGTTGCTGGCATGTTTTTATTATTAAAAAGACTAATCATCATTAGACAGTGTAGTATAATACTTATTGCTATATACTTTTTCACGATTCAGGTGTTTCTTCTTCCCACATTGCAGAAGAGTCTATATATTTCCATGGTCCGAATTTATCTACATAATCGACAACAGTCTGAATTTTTGGCGGGGCCATCCCAGCCGCCTCTATTCTAAATAAAACGTGATCCATAACTTTATCGAGTTGATTATTGTCTGGCGCATTTAAGAATGCATCAACCATAATATCAATCATGTCTTTTCGTTTCACTTTAGTCTATTTCCATAGAATACGTAATCAATCCAATTTGCGTCTTGATCTACTTTGAACTTTTTCATAAATCCAGCTAAAGCTTTTTTAGTTTTAAATGTTTTTAATGTTGGAATGTTTTCTTTAACATAAACTATGTAGTATTTCATTTTAGCCTCTTTTAATTAAGAAGTACGCTGCCGCCCCGAATAGCGTTAAAAACAACAATGATAGCGATGTTGCTAAAAAATTTCCCGTTGTTAAAAACTCGTATCCTGCGGCAAAAACTAACATAGCCGCTGTAAATGTTCCTGGTGTTATGAGTAGCAATAAAAACAATTTTTTCATATTAATGCCATCTATCCTTACGTATGTTTTCAAATAACTTACTTCTGTATTCTATCATACTTTTCATTCGACGTTCAAGCGTTTTTTGTGCTTTTTTCTCTAGGATTCTAGCTCGTCTCACTTTGTAAGGATTGCCCTTCCACCATAGCCATAACTTTATAAGAGTCTTGTGGTCGTTTCTTAGGTTTTTACCGGACCCTGCATATTTAGTTAATATTCGGTTAAATGCTTTTTTCATATTAGTAATAAAATTCCTTTACTAGTTTTCTAACAGATAACAGCGTAGTTTTATAATTCTCTTTACTTATACCCAATTCTTTTGACAATTCAGCAGTGGCCCCATAGGAACTATCATCAAGTGCCTTTATGAATATTTTTGCTCGTAAAGTTGACTTAGTGTTTAATATGTGATCTAAAATCTTATTGGCGTCATAGTTGTTTTGCCAAGCTACTATTGGATTAGTTTTTTTATATAGAACTTTAATTACATCATTTTGATGTTTAATGGCAGTTAGCTCTACTTTTCTCATGTTTTTATTTCTACTGATAATCCTTTGAGATAAAGCATATTCCGCATGTTTTTTATCATTGTATACTTTATTGCAACTTAATAGTTCAGTGTAAGCTTTAGCAAATAAGTCTTCGGCTATCTCTAAGTTTCTAGTTTTAGAAAAGGCTAATCCTACAAATTTCTTAATATTTAAATCATTAATGTCTTTTAATTTTATCATACTATTTTAACAACATCTGCATTTTGATTAACTCGCCTTTATCTAAAGTTAACGACGGGCAATTAGTTGGGATCTTATTTAGTTTCTCAACTATGTTTTCAAGTTTTACATCTATCTCAGTAGATAACGCTAATAATTGAACATTATTTATTCTTTTTAAAAAGTCGTTAGCTTGAGTTAATTCAACTACTTTTTCTTCTGCATACGTTTTATCTTGAGATAATTTTTGTATGGCAGAATGCATTAACTTTATATCTTTGTGTAAACTAATTGTTAATATTATAAAAAATGTTAATACTAACGTTACTGCTACTGAGTATATTTTAATCATACTTGTGTCCTTATATTAGTGGTAGAAATACTTTCCGTCGATGCTTTCCCCGCCACTTGTAAGTACCATACCGAAATTGCCACCGCCGCTTTGTGCATACTGAACAGTAAAGCTATTTACTCCTCTATACAACAAAACAGTTCCGGTTTTTGTAACCATTCCATGGTTCCCATCATTAGTGATTACTTGAGTTCCGCCAACTTGTAAGATAGACCCATCGTCGCTAGATAATGTAAATTGATAATAATTACTTTCTGTTACCACAATTTGTCCAGAGCATACAATTCTATGATTGGTGTTAACAAACAAAGGTTGTAGTGCCGTTGGTAGTAAACTATTTACGGTCGAACCGGATGCGTTCGGCTGATTAAATCCACCAGCGTAAAGGTAAGTATAACTACTTCCTGTCATTACGAATCCTAATCCTGCACAACCAGGGCTACCAGTGCTTAAACAAGATCCAGATTGAATTGCTTGTACCGTACAGCTTAATCCTTTTGTCAAGGGAGCTTGTGCAATTAATGCTCTGTCTTCATTTTTTAATGAAACAATCTCATCAATCTCTTCTTGAGTCTGATCTACTGGTAAAGTAGTTGTTGTGGTTGTTGTAGCGTCTTGTCCCGCTTGGCCTTCTGGCCCCATTGGACCAACTGGTCCGGCGCATGCTGCTAGTAACATAACGTATGCTAGAGTTAATACTGTTTTTTTCATTTAAATTTTCCCTTTCTTTTAGAAAATTCTTCAATCATTGGACCAACGTCCGTATTTTTTCTTGTATATATAGGATATACGTATTCATCTACTATGTCAATAGATAAAATTACTATTAATATAATAAAGATGATTCCTAACATCATAAATCCTCTGGTCTAACAAATACAAGCCATCCTTTAAAAAAGGTGTCTTCTAATTCGCCTTCGCCATGGACTGCTACGTATTTTTTATTGTATTTCTTAATAATACTTAAAACTTGACTTAAGTCTGTATCGGATCTTATAACGTCACAGAATAAATTATTCTCTGAGCACATAAACTTCTTATTTTTTAATAAGTTTGAAGGATCATCAATCTTGTTGATTTTGTCAAATTCAATGTTAGTTTTTAACTTCATCGTTAATTCCTTCTACTTGCATTATTATATACGTTTTTGGATGGTCTGTCACGAAATTTTTTGTAAATACGTGCGCCGCCCCTCGATCTATAAACGATTCCATGTAGAGTTGGTTGTTTTTCATGTAAAGTATATGAAATTTCTTTTTTATAAACGATTTAGGCTTATTGTCATTTCCCCATTCAAACATAATTTTCCTTGACTTTTTCCCAAGACTCTACGTTTCCTGGTACTAGATAAAATAGATCACTATAAAAATATTTTTCTTCTTTAATTCCTACTTTATTTTGTAGATGTTGTATCTCATATTCAAATTGACCTTGAGTTAACGGTAACTTTTGTATTGTAGATTCTGATAACTTAAACTTAGTCGGGTCAAACTTGTAACCTCTAGCAACGGCTTCAGTATATATTTCAGATAAATAAACATTTATTGTAGCTAAAGGGTTTTCTAACGATCTCCATCTTTCTAATTGTGGATGCTTAGTGTAGCCTTTTGTTTTGCCTTCAAGTACCGCTTTGGCTAGCAATGTTTCTCGCCATAAAGCAACTAATCTTTTTGTATCTAAATGTTTTGGGTGTATTGACCATAATCTCATCTCAGATATTCTTTCATATCATTAAGCATGTTGTCAACATATATCTTATCATTTAGTTTTCTATTAAGTCCCGATGGATGAGGTGCCTCAAAATGAGATATTCCTAAAGCTTGTAACGCCTTGTGTGCGACTTTACCTAAGCAAATGACTTTATCTGGACGTTGTGATGTGTAAATGGCTTCTAAACGCTTTAGGTCCTTTGACGTTATCTTATTGCCGTCTATTTCATTTACAGCGTTTGATGCAATTATGAATCTTTTGTTTTCAGCTAATGTTAGCCATGTTTGTATGATTGGATGACTTTTAGTATTATAAAAAGGTATTGAAATGTTTATTTGAGTTTTTGGACTTTGGCCTATTATCCACAGTAATTGATTATTCATTTGTTTCCCTTAATAACCAGTATATTCTTTTGTTCGCGGTTTATTTATATAGATAAGTCCTTTATCTGTAATTTCAAAATCACCTCGGCATCCACAGTCACATCCTCCGCTTAAGCCATTTCTAACAATAACTCGCATTAATGCTAATCGTCTTCTTCTAGACCAGTGCAACGGCATAGCCTCCGCAACATCGTATACTTTGTCTTTTTTTCCAGCAAAGTATAAGTCCCACAATCCAGTCCATTCTCCTTGACGGGCAAACAAATATTCCAATACAGATCTTGCTACCTGCTTGTGAAAAGGTTTTAAATTCATGGTTTAAATATATTATTTATCATATACACGACCTATACTATAATTATTTAATAGTCGTATATCATGTTGAGGCACCCACCAAAAAGTGCCGTCTTTATCTAGCGCCACTCCGAATAGTGTGTTATCTTCTTTTCCATATTCCATAAGAAATAAGGTTTCGCCGTTACCTTTATCTTTAACGTAAACTGGTATTGATGGGTTTAATTGTAAGATTACCATTTGTTACCACAAATTGCGTTATATAATAATTCTTCTTTTTTAATAAACGTTTTTAAACATGGGGCGTCAGAATATAATTCTTGACATCTGACCTGGGCCCGCTTTAAAGTTTGCTGATCTAAATCATTCCAAGTTTTAGTTTTATTAATAATGTTAGGTTGCATACATACTAATAAAATTAAAGTTTTCACTTTGAATACACTTCTTGTTCTACTATATCACCAACTTCAGTCCTATACACTTTTTTTACTAAATTAGGCAACACGCCAATGTCTTCTAATAAGGTTAGGATTTCTTGTGCCGTCGATAAATTTGTATAGCTCGTTGGGTTTTGTTTGTCTAAAACTTCCGCAATTAATACCCTTAGTTTAGATTTTTTAATCATCTAACTGTCCCCGCATCTAGTTCTTCATGGCAAACGTAATCTTGTAGCCAAAAACCTCGGCGCATAATATAGGCGTAATATTCTTTAGTGCAGCCTTTTCTAGTAAGTTTATCATTAACTTTATTAATTACAACACACGAGCCGCCAGCATATTCCCCAGCAACAATGTCTACTGTGTCGCCAAATCTAAATTCATCAATAGTAACTGGTTTAGTGGTGGCGCAGGCTGCGCCCATAAGCAAGATCAATCCATACAATATTAATTTATACATTCTTTTTCCTTTTTTAATTCTATATATTTTCCTTGAATATAAAGAAAATTTATACTGATTAATTTATTTTTACAAAAAACGTCAATTAATTTATAATCTTCATTATAATTATATTCCATAATTATACCATTACAGCCTACATAGAATCCAGAAGTAACAACTACATTATCACCTATTTTAAAATTTGGCGTAGCTGTTTTAGAACAACCAAAATTAATTAATAGTAATACGTATAGTATTAGTTTATTAATCATTTCCTAGTGTCTCCTTACTATAGTCAATATACTCATCATTATACACAAACGCATCATCGTCGTCAATAATTATTTGCATGTCATCAAGATTGACATTATAATCAACAAATCCATCCTTATTATAAACTCTAAAGATTGTCTCGGATTGGGTCTGTAAGAAGACGCCGCGCATACCTTTTGCTGATTTATAATTATTCATTAACTTAACTCCATTATTTCCGTTTTTTAAAATAAGGGTACTCTGAATAAACCCATACTGTATAATCTGACATACGCACAGCAAATATTCCTTTTTGATTAGCTCTCATTACTATAAACCAATCATTTGTTGTGTAACTACTCAATTCAATATTTCGTTTTGGGTATCTTTTTACTAGTTCGTCGTAATTTTTTGGGGCGCATACTATAGTTCTATTCATAATATTGATTATTTACACATTCCATAACATCGGCGGCAGTAATTTTTGTAAAAGTTCCATCACTATTTATTTTTTGAACAACTTGATAAACGTCAAAACTTTCAATTTTATAACAACGTGCTAAGAAATGCTCAATACAAGTTGAGCAACCGCCATCAATGTTGGCTATAGCTTTACTGATTTTTAATAAATGTTCCGTCATGGTTCTTTTCATTCCATCTCCTCCACTTTATTTATAGCTTCGTAACAATGACGTTTAACTTCATCAGCGCTGTCACAGCAACCACAAGCATTTTGATGCGCAGTTTTAAGAGCATCTTTTAAAATTTCAATCTTCGGCAATAATTCAGAGTAAGCGGCATCAAAACCGTTTTCAAAACTTTTACTTGCTGCAATTGCTTCGTCTTCTGTAAAATTATGAAGGTAATGAACATAAACATCGTATGCTAACTCATCCCTTTTTGTTTCTAGTTTTTTATGCATTTTATTAGCCTTCTTGTTCTTTTGTTTTAATAATTAAGTTATTTTCAATTAAAAACTCATAATCTTTTTTACTAACAAACAAAATTGGTGCATTTGTTTCTAATGTATCTAATGAAATTATTTTTACTTTTTTAAGAAATTTAATCCATCTATCTTGGTTTGACTCTCCGGCACTTAAAACGTAATCCATTTAGTTATTCCTTTTTCCATAATGTTGGCACCCCGTCGTACTCACTAAATTGTATAGCAAATACATCGTCTGGACCTGATCCTTTAACTACATAACTTTCTAGCCATTCACAAAATTGCTTTTGTCCTTGTCCATACTTTGTTTGACCGATTAAAACTAAATTTAAAACATCATTTTCATATAAATCTTTTTCAAGACTAATGCAACGTTCGCCACTATGATATGCTGACGTAGTTAGATTTAATTGTTCAATCTGAGTATCAAGTTTATCTTTTATTGCAGACCTTACGCTACATGATACAATTAGTTTTTGGTAATCGCCCATATTAATGTCTGCCTTCGCCTTCATGCTTAGGATTTATTGGCACTTCAATACATTTTTTAGTAGCTGGAGCCATCCTGCAATCTTTTTTATATACAACGTCACTTGACGCGCATCCTGATAGTAAAGTGAGGAACGCATATAGCCCCGCCCCGACCATTACTACTTTAGTGAACGTATATTCATACACTAATACGCAAAACGTTACCCATGCAATAATAATTAATAATACAGTTATCATGTAGTCTCACTTTCATTTAGTTCTTGTCGATAATGTCCAAGAACTTTAGATTTATATTGTGGATCAATCTCATTATAGCCACCTAAGTATAACTCTTTATATTGTAATTCATCAAATAAATCTTTATTTACAACTAAAAATCTTAAAAATTCAGTGTAAACATTAAATCGCCAAATATCGTCCCTATCTTTAAACTTATCCTGCCATAATTTATCAAAATCTTTTTTTAGTTCTTCAATATTAACGTCAGTTTTAGCTTTCAACATAGTCTGAACATAATAACTAGAATATTCACCAATTGTAACTAAGAATATATCATCTTTTTTAATTATCATAATATTCCTTTAAAGATACAATTCTATATGTCGGTATACCGTCTACTACAGTTCTGTAGACAAAACGCGGCATATCGCATTGAATGTTCATAACCCAGTCAGGTTGATTGGAAATTTTACAAGGAATTGATACTGGAATATTTATGTGTGTGCCTTTAGGGTTTTCAGTCCACTTATTATAAGTATCAAGAACGCTGCGCCCTATAGCAAGACAAACTTCATCATTAAATTCACGTTTTTGATTATTCATTATTCTTCGCCGCTGCCAAAAATTAAGGCACTAATTAAGCCTATGGCCGCGCCGCCGACCCCCGCTAATATTAATCCGTAAACGATGTTGTTAGGATTTGAATTCATCGCGTATATACCCCAAGCTGCTCCGCCAAATAAAGCTGTAAGTCTTCCCATTATTAATTTCATTATTATCTCCTTTTTAATTTCCAGCAATCTTAGTCGCCGGTATTTATTTATATAAATATAAAGCATTATTAATGTCAATACTATTTAAACTTCTTTTTTTGAATCCGGAGACCCTTGTTCTTCAAGCAACATTGAATGTTCAACTCTGTCTATGAGTTCAACTGCCATTTTCTTTGCTTTTTCATCTACTATGGATTCAAGACTCTGATATTTGTCCTCGGGAACGATTGCATAAATGACTTTGCAGTTCATTCCTTTCGCTACTTTATTCAGAAGCTCTAGAGATACTTTTCCTTCAGGCTCTCGATCTTCGAGGCGAAGAATTGCCGAATTATCAATTCCAACAATATCTGCTAGCTGCCTACTAGTGAGTCCCAGCGCCCCTCGAACTGCTTTAAGCCATCCAGAAGGTGGAGAATTCTCACTCCTTAGACTAAGCCAAGGAAGGAGTTTTTTATCCATTAGTTGCCTCTGAGTACCTATCTTCTTTCTATTCGTTTTCATAGTATTATGATGACATATATAGCATCAAAAGCAAGTTTTATGATGATACCTATATCATCAAATATGCTGCTTTTGATGTCCTGTATAGCATCAAAAACCCTCCCTTTGTCTCTAACTCCCGCGGCGACACCCTGACATCGCCAACTCCAGACTCCCAAGGCTGACTCAATCCCTTGTCAATCGTCCCGCCCTTGTCGTCCCCACCGACCACCAAAACCAGTTCCCTATCTTCTAACGCCAAAAGCAGTCTCGCAAACTCATGTGATTTCATTTTTTACCTCCATTACGTTATCATACACATTTTTAATTATAAAATCAATCATTATTTATATAAACAAAGTACGTTTTCCACATCTTTAAAAGTTAACTGTCGTTTAGTTGTATCCTGTGCTAAATAAGGATACATAACACTATTCACATCATTATTATGAGGTAAGCCGACCGCGTGCCCAAATTCATGTAAAGCTACGGACTCAACGTCGTAATCATCCATGTTGTCGTTAAAAACTATATCAGTATCAACTATAACATCGTTGCTAATATTAATTCTTGTATAAGCTAATGAATTAACTTCCGGTTCCATTAATATAACATTAATGCCGTCTAGTTTTTTATCAAAAATTTCATTAGTTGGAATAATTTGTATAGATGGCGTACCTATGATGCTGTTCCATTTTGAAACGGCAATGTACAACGAGTCAATCTTGTCAATAGGAAACCTGGCGTCTATGTAAAACTTTATTGCAATCTTTTGTTCTGCCCATCTTGGCTCCCCAGAATACGAGCATGATAGAATTTTTGGCGGGGCGGCACAAGATGTCATAAGTATTATTAGTAAACCACTAAATATTATCTTAATCATAAATTAAAATAACTTATTCATAAGGGTTTCATATACAAAACTAGAGTCTTGATTTAATGCATCAAGTTCTTCATCTGTTAATGGTATACCAGTGTCAGCATGTTCAGCATAATTAATAAAAGCGTCACAGAAATCCGGATAGTCGCTCATATCCACTCCATCTATTTCAATGTTTACATACTTATTGCTCATTTTCAAGTCCTTTTCCTAAAATAACCAAATCATCAAAACTGTTGTCCCTTGTAGCATCCCCATACATTTCATAAGCATACATGGCATAATACATTTCTGATCCAACTTTAAAATCATCTGACGTTTTTCCTAACTTAAATAATTTAAACATATCAGCTTTAGTTTGTTTCATTCAATACCTCTGTCTTGGTAGTTAATTGCATATTCATTTACTTCATCTACACTTACTCCAACTTTTTGCGCTTGATCTCTGATTACATTTTGAAACGCATTGAATTCGCCCCAAGTCAAATTGTCCATTTCATCAACAACAAATCTGATTGCAAATTTGAGATCGTCAAAAGATTTACAATTTCTAATAAACCGTAAAGTAAATAAATTTACTTTATTTTTCATACAACACTCTCATAATATTAAACTGACCGCGTAAGCTGTTTACGGATTAGTGCAAGCACCTGCCGTCGAGTCATCGGCGTTCCTTTGTTCCATTGACTGGAATAGTAGAAATTTTTTAAGGTAAATGATTTGTCTAGTTCGCCTCTATCAAAATAAAAATTGTATATTTCGGTGTATAGTTTCGCTGAAATTTTCTTTTTCATTACTCACCTGCCCATTCAATAAACTCTTTAACTCCAACAATATTTTTCTTAGCTTTAATTTTATTGTTGCAACTTCTACAAATAACCACAATTTCGGACTTTGAAGGTTTTACTCGTTGAGTCCATATTCTATAGACGGCATTTGTACGTGATTTGATTTCTTCACAGCAAGAACATACGTATAATTTTTTCATACGGTTTCCCTTTCAATTATATTATTTTTTACTATATAAACTTGACCAACTAAATACATTCCCGTGTTTAGTGCTGTTCCTAATTTCCAATAAACCGGAAGTCCTGAATCAAGGTCAATTAGTTCAATTTCGTTTTTTAATGGAATTAATGCTACAATTTTTAATCTTTTCATACTATTTCCTTTTTAACAAATCCCAATCTAGCCGCCTCATTCCATGCACTGTCTGCACTGTAAAATTTTCTAGTTTTAATAGTTCTGTAATTTGGTGGCCATCTTAGTTGACTGTCTACTTCTTCGTCAGTAACCATATTTCCTGCTTTAGTTACATACGCTAATTTTGCGGGCACTGAGCCTACAAAGCTATATGTCCCATCATCGTGTTCTAGTAAACTTAATTTGTACATTAATCACCTCGTTTATAACTAATATATAATAGCAAACATGCTTTATCAACAATTATTTGACAAACGTCTCATCTTGGAATACTATTCAAATTATGCGTCAATCATTTCTGACACCTATGATTGTTAAGCATACAAGTGTTCTGAGGTGTTAACAAGTTGTATTAGAAACCTAAAGCCCATCTCAAAATAGGAACGGGTCCTAAAAGCTCGCTGGTGATGGGGGTATAGTTACGAGACAGGCACTAACTGTCGTGAGAGGGATGCTAACGCTGAAATCTCGTATTAGGAAAACGCTAACGCGGGAATACTAATACTAACACGACTAAACCAAGTCAGTGACAAACAGGCGTAACTAGGTCGTCACAAGTACCTAGGCATGAAAAGTCCATGTAACAGTGGGCAACTTAGTAGTGACCAAAGTGTGATGCGTGCATATAGTCAATGAGGAATGCATGCAAAGAAGAATGTCAAAGCCTCAAGGCATTCCACGGTATATTAGGCATAGCCATGTCCAAAATTAATCACATACGTTATAGGATGCAATATAATTAATGGCGGGGGGTGAGCACAGCGTGTTTGTGCGAACAGTGAGCCTTAACGACGTTTTTTCCATCTCTGGATGGAAACATGATTAGCCCCGTTAGCCTAAGCGTTAGGGGCGTGAATGAGTGGCTGAATAATGATAGTATTCCTAAAAGCTAATGCATTAGCTACGTACACATGTGCGGGGGTAATTAACCGTAAAGATCGTCAATCTCACTAACGATCTCATTCATTAAGTTCATGTGAAGAAGTTTAGTCTTGTCAATAGCTAAGTTTAATAGTTCACGTTTAAAAGTGATTATATCATAGTCGCCCAATGTGATGGGGGATGATTCAGCTTTGAGGAACGCGCTGTAACTGTCAATCATGGCCTCATAATGTGCGAGTCTCTCAACTTTAGTCTTGAGCCGCTGACTAGCCTTTTTGGATAATTTAAAGTTATTAAGTTTGACCTGCATAAGTTTCTATTCCTTTCTTCTTAATGCACTGGTGGCAATAAACATTACTAGTATAATAAAGGCTACTGCAAAAGCCGCATTCTCTGGTGGAATAATGGCGGCGGGGTGGCTAGTGTAGTTTAACATTCATCACTCCCTTTGGTAGCTCAACATCAAGGTTAACAATTTCTATAGTTCTAAAGCCTGCCATCTCGTATTGACGACGAGCATTAAGTAACTCATGCATAGTGCCAAATTGCTGTTCAATGTATGAGGGCGGGGCGGCATCTGTTATTCTTCTGTCCATTAATAGTTTAAAAAGCATTGCTTGTTTCATGTTAAAGTTTCCTTTAGTTTATTGGTTACGTTGTTATAAATACGCTCAGTGGACTCTAAGTCAGTCGGGGCGGCCTCATATCCAAACTTATATCCGTTATCATACATCGGTGTTAGGAAAGCATACGACTCCAGTATGTTAATCAGTGACTTATTTGGATTTTCTTGTATAAGTCTATCTAATACCCTCAATAAGGATATGTTCATGGCTTTATTATTGGCGGGGTTCATGGTGTCCGTCGTCCCTCTGACTATCGTCAATCAACTTAATGATAGCCTCTAGTTCGCTGTGTAAAGCGTTTATCTGCCCTACATCAAGCTTTTCGTCTACCTGGCTTAGTTCTGCCTCAATTTCTGTGAGACGGCGCTCAATCACGTCTAGGTCTAACGGTTTCATGTATAACCCCCATCGTTTTCTTCACTTAATCTTAACACTATATTGTCTAGTTCATGAGACAGATTCTCAATAACGTCATTGTCAAACTTGTCGTCGCATAAGAGCAGTATTGCCTCAATCTCATCAATTCTCTGCTCAATCTGGTTTAAATCATTTTTTGTTAGCATGTTTGCCCCCATTGTTATTAGTTAATAGTTTAAGCTTATACGTGTGACCCTGCCATAATCGATTGATCTTAGCAGTAGCTAATGCCTTAGCTGTTTCTGCATCATTAGCCACCACTGGAATAAACTTCTTATCATTGTTTAGTTGGAATAAATATACCTTTTTCATCGTATCACCTCAAAATTAAGTTTTTTATTTTTTACTATCGTTTCAAAATTGATGATTATTTCACTTATCTTGTAGTCAAAGCTTTGTTTGTCTGTAGTTTGCACAAACAATGAGTTTCGACCCCAATCAATAAAATATTTTTCAACGTTGGGTACGCGCTTAGAAAATTCTTCTAATATAGTAATTGGTTTTATTTTTTTCATTAGTCAACGTCCCCTACAATAGTGAATGATCTAGCCGCAGTGTTAGGAACTGGCCTGTACCAGCCATCGTTTAGGTCAAGGTCTAAGTGTTCGCGCCCTTGGTGTCTGACAAAGCCACTGACAAGACCTGATTGCTTATTGAACATGCTGGCCACATGATCACGGTTGCCTTGAACTGTGAGTCTGGCTTGTACGTTGACCATTTCATTATCGTCAGACCATTGACGTATCTCAGTGTTAGCTTTGTATATTAAGGTATCACAAATTCTAATAAAGAAGTGTTCGCCTTGTCTTAAGACTTTTACGCCATCAGTCACCGCGTCTCTAACCTCATCAGGCACTAAGGAATCATACGCGTCTTTGATCGTGGTGACAGGGTTAGGAAGTTGCACGATGAAGGGGTTGAATATGCCATGTTTGATTTCTTCTCTGTCAATGTCAAACAAAAAGGTTGCTGTACCTGTTCTAAACAGCATTGCGCCAGTGAAGTGGACTTCTCTGTATTTCCACACGTCTTTAACCTGTCTGTCTCGTCGCTTAACAGTTTCAGGACCAGACTTGTCAAGGATCGTGATTTCTGAAATCTTGAGACCTGCCTCTATCAGTGCCCCGAACGGTAACTGAGGAACACCCATGGCCTCAACGATCCGTTGGCTAGGTGTCAAACCCCATGGCCTAGTCCTTTTGCCAAAAGCCATCCTAGTGCCTTCATACCTAAGTCTTGAGCTATTGCCGAAATAAGTTATATCTGCACCGTTGATCAGTCTCATAATGAGAATTTCCTGCCGAGCCATGCCGTTGTCAATGGTCCTATAAACCAACGCGTTTTTGGTGGCTACATAAACCCCAAAGACACCCGTTTCGCCCCGTATAAGGCATCTAAGAGCGTTTAGCATGGTGTCTGGATATGCATCAAACCCTTGACGCTTAGATGCTTGAGTCACTGCCTTTAGCAGATGCTTAGACTCGCGCTTAATTAAAACTTCTGGATTAAATTGTAGCATAATGATACGTCTCCTATTTAGATGCTTATTGCATCGGTTGAGTTCAGTTCAGTTTGAAATTTAGCTTTGACTGCCTTGAGGTTGTTACGATACACTTTAGCCTCAATGCGCGCCTTTAGTCGTCGATTTTCATCGTCTAATAAAGCTAGTTTTTTTGTTTTTGCTAAATCTTGTTTAGTGATCTTAAAGCCGTACAATTTAGCCGCCTTAATTATGCTAGGGACTTCTGAGACGTGAGTTTTTTTGTACTTATGAGACCGCTCTGCTTTAATGTTAGTCAGATATGCCTTAAAAATTAATTTAAGAATTGAGTCTTTAGTCACTGATTGCAGTCCATTGGGTACGTTTAAAAAATAGTCAATTTTGATACCCAGTTCTTCAAGCAATGATTTGGCATCCCACTGATGTTTATTAGTCGTTTTTGAATAATTGAAATCATTAAAGACAATTTTGCCTTTGACTCTATCAACGTAGCGCCACCATTTGTAGGAATAAGCCTGTCCTGTGGCAGGATCATAAGTATTGTTGCCAGAGCTGTCCTTGTACAATTTAAGTCTCGGTCTGTATTGCATATTAATTTCCCTTCTGTTCTTCATTTAAATCATTTTTTAATTCATTCAACTGTTCTTCTGTATACATAAATAAATCATTTATTACATCTAGTAGTCGATTAGGATTTCGCATTGCTAGCTTATATAAGTCCTCATCGTTAAAAACTAGCAAACTTAGTTCATTGTCAGAATATTGTCTTAAATCTTGTTTATACATTGTTACCTCATTTCTTATTAAACTTATCGTCACTTATTTAAAATACTTTAGCGGTTTTTTATTAATTTATTGTTAATATATTTTTTAAGTTCAGTCACTGCCTCAGACCTTGAATTAAAGACACCAACTGATTTAAAATACTTTTTTGTTAACGTTTCAAGTTCTAAAAATTCAGCACTAAACCCATTGTCTTGTTCTGATACAGAACACTGGACACCATTAACATCGAATTTTAAAATATTGTTATTCATTAACAAGACCTCTTATCATTATGCTTTAAGGACTCAATGGCCGCTTTGATGCAGTCTTGAGACCCAACTAGTTCAGTGAATACATAACCTAAACCAATCATTAAAACCGTTGCTATTAATAAACCTTTGATCATGCCGCGCCCCTTTGTTTAGTCTGTAGCACTATTGCCACAGATTGTTTGAATACTTTTTTGCCATACGTCTGAACTAAATTAGTCAGATGCAGTCTTAAAACTTCTGAATCAACCTTGTCAGTCATCCAGTTGCTTTTTGACTTCTCGACCTCAATCCACTTTAAGTCTGGAATGATGTCTTTACTTAATAATATTGCTAAAATCATGTCTCGTCCATAATATAGTTCTAATTGTCTTATTCTAAAACAAGTACACTCTAATATTGGAGTTTCAGTGTTTAGCACAGTTTTAAGCAACGTCACGAGTCACCTCTTTTTTAATTAGTTGAATAACATCATGCAGTCGTTTTAAATCTGAGCGACGCTTGAATTCAGCGGCTTGTCTATACACTGCATCGTAGTCGTAAAATTTCACTCGTCTTAATAGCTCGTCTCGTTTTTGTATAAGATACATTAAATTGTTCATTGTTTCTGTCCTTTTTTTTTATTTTAAATAAAGTTTGAAATGTATTTTAAAGCATCAGATTCAGACTTAAAATATTCAATGCATGTTTCTGTCTTTAAAAACGGGTTAAATACGCTAAACTTAAAATCAGAAGTTTGATCGTCGTATTCTGTTAAAACCATTGCAGGCATTAAATTTCTTTCAGCGTAAATGAAAGCTTTGGCCCTATTTTTAAATTGTAATCTGGTATCTGAATCTGTAAATAAATAACATTTCATACATGCATCCTTTGTTTAGTGTTTATTTACTTAATATACTGATCGGATGTTTATTTTAAAACTTTAATGTTTTTTTTGTATCATATTGAGAACATTTTACAGGCAATGTATATTATAAGATACATGGTACAGAAATAGGATAGGAATTAATGGTCCTTCACACTCGCTCACCTCACTCGCTCTCACCCAACATCAACCACACTCACACATTCTCACTCTGATACACATGTACATTGTACTTGACAAATGATCAGAACTGTGGTATCCTGTAAGGTGACGTTGTCGCATTTGCTTGGCATGATTCTTGCATAAGCTGGATTGTCTCATTCTGGTACATGAAATAAATATGTCTTGACTGCCCCCGCTGACTGTGCTATAGTATAAGCTAGGATAGTGTTGTTACACGTATAGGGCTGGCATGATTTTTGCTATGCAAGGACTGTGCCATGGGGGGTAGGGTGGGTTGTGTCATGTTGGGACTTGGGCTTACCCCTAAAACTCGCTAGGTTCACATAATCTTGGACCGCTATTAACAAGTGACATTAAGAGGGATGTTATGAAATGTAAATATTGCCAAAAAGACAAGATAAAACAAAGTGCTATGCTAGGTGCTCAGTATGTGTATTATTACTCAGACGGTAAGCGTTGGCATGGTAAAGTCTGCCCAGATTGCGTTAAAACGTATTCTAAAGAACGTCGGGGGACAAACAGAATCCTAAATAAAGAATGCAGCGAATGCGGGAAACCTTTTGAGACGAACAGGAACGCCAAGGTCACTTGTAGTGAATCCTGCGCACGTTCCCGTCGGATTAAGGTTGAGGTAGAAAGACAGAACCGCGTTAAACGCTCTAGGATGGACTAGATTCCGTTTCCGTAGGTGGGGTAGCTGGGGTACTAGCCTCTGACTGCTGTTCGCCTTCTGTAGGGGCAGCTGGAGCGTCCTGCGTGGGGGCGGGTACTGTAATAGCTTGGATCTTAGCTAATAGCTCTGATTGAATTTGAGCGGAGTCTGGTAGTAATTGGGTTAATGAGTTTGTCAGCGCGTTAGAGGAAATCCTGATTCCGTCGGCTACGCCGTTGACGTACTGCTTGGCTAACATCTCAGCTAGTTCTTCTTGTGTGGTCATTACTGGTTTTTTTGACATAGTTTTCTCCTTAAAAAGTT
>JACCDG011527389.1_pt1 | contig 68560 bp, 87 predicted proteins | sample 7442471 | NCBI WGS metagenome assembly JACCDG01 (sample SAMN15323444, study PRJNA562643) | freshwater metagenome | isolation source: river surface water | place: USA:Blue River Watershed | collected 2017-08-17 | reverse complement strand
TTGTCGATATCAGCGTGCAGATCAAGTAGCGCCACCAGGTCTGCCTCGACAGCACACTCATAGATCGCTACCAGAGCTTCTTTCCCAAAGTTGTTGTCGGCCATTAGTTACCTCCGTCGAGAATGGCGAGGATGTCGTCCAGCACTTGCATCCCTGGCAATTTCAGACTGTTGATCTCCCGTATCGCGGCTATTTGTGCCGCTTGGGATTCCGCCAACTCAAGCGTCTCGCCAAAAATCCTTACGGGATAACCGGATGGGTGTTCGTTGTGGTATTTCGCCTCTGCATACTCCTGCAATGCTGCTTTCGCCCGTGAGATCACGTCATCAGTCATGGAATTCCACATTCTCGTTACCAAACGTGGAGTTCTCAAGACGAAACTTAATTCCGTAAGCTCCGAACAGACCCATCACCAATAGCCTTCGTACCGCTTCTGAATAAGTGAGTCCACTTAGCCCGGTACGATCCATCAGGTCCATTTGGAAGCGTCGGACAGCCTCATCTAGTGACGGCTGCACATACGATTTACAGTGAATTGTCTTGTGTTCCTCCATATCTACGGTAATCAGTCGAGCTTTGCGGCGTTTCAACATTTCGGCTCTCTTACTGCGGGCCATATCTTTTCCCCTTTAGAATTGGATGCGAGCACCGGGTGCATTCGGCGCACGCTTCTTAGTTACCTTGGTGGTTGGCTCATCAAATAAGTACGGCCAAGCTTGATGGCGTAACCACGGCTTGACCATGCATCTGCGGAGGAAATACAGAGCGTGTCTGTCGGCATCGCGAGCGTGGTTCAGCCCTCCCTCCCGCTGATAGCGTCCAAATTGCTTGAGCCGCTTGTCATTCATTGTGGATTTCGGGTTAGCGCGATCCTGAATAAAAGCGTATCTTCCACGATGCCAAAGCTCCTGCTCAACCCTAGCGGTGATACGCACAGCAGAAAGCAAATCCCTACTTTTCTCAGATCGCTCTAGAATGAAATCCTCAATGACCACGGCGGCTTGCGGCCACTTGTCCATAATCATCATGATACGAGCTACCCCGCGAGCTTCGGCCTCTGAATTGCGGTGTCCAGTGTCGACAGCAGTTGAAGTGTCCAGTGCCCCAGCGTTTTTAAAACAATCAATCTGCCCGTGACTGTGCATCGACACCCGATCACTCAGGTTAATGCCCTTGGTGCTGATATCCATTTCAACACAGATAGTTGACCAGCCGGTTGTTTCGCCTGGGTCCAGAGCTATCACCATCGGAGCCACCAAATCCCCCGAAATTTCCTCTCTCTCTGGGGATTTGATGGCCTTGGTGTCGTAATCGACCGTCTGAATAGGGATTTCGTTTTTTAGAATGGCGCGAAATCCTTCCCATCTCTACCTGGCAATCCCGTTGGTCCTGGGCATCCCATTTCGCCCTTCGGGCCTACTGGCCCAGTATCGCCCTTTCGGGGAGCTTTGGTGGCTGCCCAGAAAACTATCCAAACAAACGCCAGCAGATACAAAGACCAGTAGTGATTATCGAAGAATTCCGGCCACGTCATTTAACCAATCCGTTCTTGAATTTTTCCGTGATTTGGAATGTTTCTGATCGCGGTACGACGGCCAGTTCATCGTTAGTGGTTTTGCCAGTAAGATGCACGGCGTTGTACATGACGCATTTCTCCACGATGCCCCGCTTGAGCAGCACATGCATTACGTCACGATCTGGCCGGTACAGCTTCCAGTTGGGGTTCCAGACGCCGTTGTTGTCCAGCATGGCGTTGATGATCTTGCGTTGCCGGATACCCAACTTACGCCCAGTCAGGTTGTGCCTGGGGGCTGCGTAGCTCGGGTTATAGCCCATCGGCAAGCCCCTCAGCGGGAACAGTGCCATGCTTATCCAATTGGTAAACGACAAGACCAAGTTGTCCCAGCGCCTTCTTAAACGTATCGAAATCATAGTTCACCTTAAATTCGCTGAGATGCGTTTCTGGGTCGTGAATGAGTTCTAGCGTGGTGATCCCGATAGACATGCAGAATTCCTCGCAGATGGTCGTCTGTCGGAGTCGCCGCGTTGCCTTTTGGAAAGCACTGTCTGCCAGATCGAATTCGATCTTAGGAACGAATCCCAACAGCCCTGCAATATCATTGATTATTCCGGCCACTTTAGCCCTTTCGTTTGTGTCGGTACGATATTAAACCCAAGAATAGATTTCTTGAGTCTGTCCATTTCATTTTTTAATTCACTAGGATCATTCTCGTCCATGAATTCCCGCCAGGCGCGTCTACGGCATCGCCTAATTAGGTCTTTTTGGGCAAACTCCTGGGCTTCCTTTTCTGTGTGGAAATTGCGGTCGATTTCTGTTGATCGGCTAAGGCTATCCCGAATGAGAAGCACCCAGCCGAATTTTCCACGCGAAATGTAATTAGGGTTTGTTTCACTTCTCTCCCAACGAGCTACGATATAGCGTTCATTTAAGAAATCAACCCTCGCCTCATACTCAAATTCCCCTATCTTGTCCCAGGCTAAGGTCTTGTCACTGTCTGGCATGATCTCTCCATGACTCTGCGTTGGTATCGTTGCCCATCATCCTGCGCCAGCACGATTCCCAGTCGGCAGCCGAAAGCAGTGCTTCTGCAAGAGATTTGGCATCGTGCGACGTTCCTTTGAGGCGGACAAACTGCTCGCCGAATGGATTTGGTATCCGAATAATGTAGCCGCCGTCGTGCGCCTCGTTCTTGATAAAGTCGTACTCAGCAACAACTTTCAGATTCGATCCCTTTGCATACCACGTCCAGTAGGCCCGTGATGGAATGCTGCGAGTTTTCTCAATACAAACAAATCCCTCAGCGTTCGTTTGATCTTCATTGATCAGCGTCCAGATGATCTGTTGAGCGTCCGGTGTCCGTACGTCGAGTGTCTTAACCGGAGGGATTGCTGTCATAAGGGGATTCGGGTCCGGTGTAAATGTGATGCCCTCGACATTTTGTACAGGCGGCGTTTCCCGCTGTGTCGCAAGGGCTTTCATCAATCTTTCCCCGATTATCCGTCCAGCCTCACCGGCTACGTTTTTCTGTTTGAGCGAGTCGGGGTTGGCCCGCGTTTTGCGAGCCTTCCCCTTCCCACCCTTCTTCTTGCCCATTTAGTCGCAGTCGCTCGTAGCCATAGCAATTCGCGTCATGACCGTGTTCACGTCTTCGGTGTCCGACTGAATGAATTGCGTATCGGCGTGCTGGCTGTTGATCTGGACGGCCACGCCTCCGATTGGTTCTGGAATCGGGTTGCCTGCGTCGTCATGGCTATCCTCATCCCACAGAATCGACAGCGGGCCGACAGCAAGAATCTCATCCGTATTGACCCAGATATCGCCAACGAGGATGAAAGTTGCTGTCTCCGTAACGATTACCACCATGTCGTCATCGACCTCGGGGAAATCGGTGTCATTGTCATCTGCGACTGTCCTGCTGATTCGCTGATTTGCCACTGTTGGTTGGTCCTTTCAGTCTGGGTCTAAGACCCACATTTGTTCTGGCATAAGCGAATTGCCCATGCCGGGTAATTTCTTCCCTAGCACCACGATTAGGTGGTGGTCCTCTTTTAGCTGATTTATCGTCGCCTCCCATTTCGGGAAGATTTTGCGTCCGAATCGAATAGCTACTTCGTCATGTTCGTCATAGGCGAAAACTACGGCGTGTTTAACTAGACCAGGATGCTCCATTTCTGATAAAATTTGCTCAACGCTTTTGCCCGTTTTCTTTCGCTCATACTCCACTGCATCGCGGTGGTGAATGCTGGCTACTAGCCCTACCCATGCTACCAGTTCCCAGTCGGCGGCGTCACCAATCTCGTTGGCACCAAAGAAATCTTCTGGGCAGGGCAGACCGGCACCATCGTATTCACCCTCAACCAATTCAGTTCTGAACGCATCCAACTGCCTTTCCGTACGATGAACGCCAAACGGATCGTCCTGCGCCGCAAAGGCTTTAATTGTTTCTACAGTCTTGGGTCCAACCCCTTTCGTTAAAGCTCCGATCTTTTCCCAGGAAAATAAGCCAAGCTCATACAAACTGCTCTCAGTGGCCGCTGGATTATCTATTAGAGCCTGTTGCGTCTGAATCATGGCCTCTGCCGTGGTGTCTCCGATCCCCGGCACCTGCACAAATCCTGGTGTGAGGCAACGCTTTCCATCAGAAATAGAGACTCGCCACGTCCTGCCTGACAGGTACGGGTCTATGTTCCCAATCGAAATCCCGTGATTCACTGCGTCTTTCAATAACGCTGTGCGCCTTGGGATATCGTCCTTGCCGTCGCCATTCTTAGCAAGGCTGGCGGCATAGAACGCTTCTGGGTGATTCTGTTTGAAATACATTGACCAGTAAGCGATTACGCTATAGGAATAGCTGTGCGCGATATTGTTATGGTTGACGAATCCATTTCCGATATAGTTGTGGCAGTCTTCGGCGATAGAAACGTCGTAAACATGTTGTCGCCCAGCGTCTTCGATGGATACGACGCGCTCTGAGGTTGTCGGCCTACCCTTCGCCCATCTCTTTACCCTCGTCTTCTGAAATCTGTAGTCGAACTTCTTATGGCACGAATTGCATAGGTGCCTGACGTTGTGCTCGCTGTGGTACAAATCGTAATTGCCAAGTGCCGCTTCAAGACCCATGATATGAGAGAACTCTAGGCAGTGTTTTGACCCGTCATCTGGCTTTCCACACTCTTCGCACATGTTCCCGGAGCGACTAGCAACCGCAATTTTGGCTGACTCCCAGAGCGCAGTCCTCCCGTCAATCCAGCCGGGATTGCCTGCACCAGACCAGCTTTCACCAAGAGGCCGATACGCACCGTTCCTACGTTTGGTAAGAGACTCAATTCTCTCGTCATCCCTTGCTTTCCAGCCAGAATCCATGATTAGGCTGTCAGATAGCGAAATATCCTCTGCCACAACATATCCTGAATCAGTAAGGAACTGGTGCTGGGTGCTTACCGTAATAGTTCGACCAGACTCGACCGTGAACTTCAGGCACGGAGCTAACACTGGGGCATGAATCTTTAGCAGCGTTTGGGGTCTAACTCTTCCGTCGTCGTCCATGCCTAGCAAATGTAGCTTGCCAGATCGAATCTTCTTGCCAATAGGTGTTTTTGACTCTTGCCGAGCATAGAGTTCCGCAATCGTCACCGTTTTATCTGGGTCATTGCCTCCTGAGCCACCCTTTTCGAGTACGGTGTCGCCTGTTACACAGAACGCATACCCGGCAGCCGTAGTGATCGATGACCAAACCCGCCAGGCGGTGGCCTTGTCAATCCCGTTGTTAGCGCAGCCATTTGCGAAATCTTCCCATAGCTCAGCGAATTGGAATTCACCCAGCTTCTTGCCAATGATCTTACGAACCCGAAGCACCTTAACGGTATCGAAACCCGCTAGATCGCGCAGAACCTTCATGATCTGCTCTTGATAGACCAACTCTCCGTAGGTCGATTCGACGTGCTGATCGTAAAGGGGGTGAATTCTGTCGTAATCGCCTAGTTCTTTCGCTTCGACATAGCGATTAACGGCACCGCTAAACAACGGTCCCGGTCGAGCGAGAGCATTGATATCTGACAAGTCGAGAATTGAGGCTGGCTTAACCAATTTACATACATTTCTGGTGGTGCCGCCTTCAAATTGGAAGATGCCAACAAGATCATCGTCACTAAATCCTTTCAGGATTTCTGGGTCATCGTAATCCATAGCGTAAACGTCAGCCAGATCAATCGTGTTGGGCGTCAGTTTGTTTACCGTATCTATAACCCGGCTCAGCATCCCCATCGTAGATAGTCCCAATAGGTCTGCCTTCATCATCCCCAGGTATTCAGAGTCCCTTTTGTCATAGGGAACGCTGATTACTTTGCGCTCTTTTGCTCCGCTTCCAACGGACTTTTCATAGAGAGCGCAAGTGTTTGTGATTGGTTCACTAGACACGACATAGCCTGCTGCATGTGTCCCATATGTTTTGACATTTCCCTCAAAAGCGCAGGCAATGTCTGCGACTTGCGGGAAGCGGGATAGTAATTCGGCAATTTCTGGTACGTCGCCGTACCTTTCGATTGCGTCGAGAACACTATCATCGACTCTTTCGTCAGTCTCGACACGATCCCCGATCCTTTCCTTGAGAGGCTTGAGCATAGATTTAGGAATATTCGGGTAAATCATCCCCACAGCATCAATGGCGGTCTTCCCGCGATACCGAATGATATTGGCTACGTTCCCGACGTTCCCGTTTCCGTATTTCTTTCGCAAATACTCAACAAGCCGCCAGCGGTCTTCGTCGTCAATGTCGATATCAATATCGGGCAGATCGGTCCTTGACGGGTCCATGAACCGTTCAAAGACCATCGTCGGCACGGTCATCGGGTCTACCTCTGTGATCCGCAGCAGGTAGCACACCAGAGAGGCGGCAGCAGAGCCTCGTCCCGGTCCAACGGCGATCCCTTGATCCTTGGCCCAACAAATCAAATCGCTCAAGAATAGGAAGTAGTCAATGAATTCTGGCCGCAGCGACATTACTCCCAGTTCATGGGAGATGCGCTCTTGATATTCGGGACCATCGCATAGTTTTCCATAACTTGCGCGGTATTCGATACCAGCAGCGATTTCTTCATTAAAATAAGTTTCCCTATCGGTCGATATCCCATATGGTATAGGAAAAACCAATGGTCTACTCTTGGGGAGCGTAACACTACATAAAGAAGCAACCACGGCAGTATTGTCAATAGCAGACTGAGCGTCAGATTCACTTAATCCCGTATCTATTAGGTCTTGCAGTATTTCTTCATCCGATTCAGGCAGCGTCAGCGGGATATCGTACTCCCAGTCTGCCCCTATTTTTTCAAAATTACTCCCACGATGTGCCGCGTGAAGCGCCTGCTGAATTTCGGTCTGACTTGCATGGCAGTAGTGAACGTCAGCCGTCGCAAGAAGTGGTATTCCTGTAATGTCACTGATTCTTGACAACGCTTGATTGATAGTACAAACGCGAGGAAGCCCAGGAAATCGCTGTACCTCAAGATAGTATCTGTCGCCAAATACCTTCTGATAGAGCCGTACGACCCTAAGAACAGAACGGAACTGTTCGTTTGTGAAATCATCTCTTTCGGGACCGTAAGACTTTCCACCCAAGAGTTTGCATGACGTGAGAGAACTGGCGCATCCGGTCGTGACAATAAGCCCACGATTATTCCTTTTCAGATTTTCCCACGTTACAGTGGGGTATTGGTAGAAATCTTTGTAGCTTTGCGTCACTAGCCGATTGAGAGATTCATAGCCCTCATCGTTCATTGCCAGAATGGTTTGGTGATTCTTGGATCGTACGTTAATCGGGGATGAATACGCCTCAATACCGAAAATTGGTTTCAGCCCGAAATTCCTACAGGCTATTTCATGCTGGACGTGGGCAGATACGTTGCCGTGTTCTGTGTTGCCCAGTGCCGTCATTCCCAGTGCATGTGCCCGCTCAGCGTGCTCCATCGGCGGTCCATGCCCGTCACCGTTAGAAAACGTCGTGTGGTGATGGAGACTAACAAAGCGAATTTTAACCCACCTTCTTTCGACTAATTCTGCGCCGTTCATTCGCGCAAGTTCGGCAAAAACGTGACCCTCTATTGTCTTTCCCAAAATTATTACCATGCCCATTGGGACATTCTGGACTTCTTCCGAATTCCCAAGGTTTTACGATTTTACATCGCACACGTCTTGCATTGCGCTCATCTTCCGAAAGGCTCAATGACTTTCCGGTTAATGTTTTTGATAATTTAGCTTTGGCCTCGTCAGTCCATGCACTTTCCTCTGGATGACTTAATTTATGACATGACGGGCATAGCCAAATTACATCAAATATATTCTTGTCGTCATAGCCCTTGTGATGATGAGCTTGTAATCCATGCCTTCCGTCCTTGCACACAACCGGAGGGCATCCGCAATGTTCGCACTTATTTGTCGGAATAATTTTTCCAGCCTGAACTGCACGCCAAGTCTTCAGTCTCGCATTTTGCTTTTGCCTCTTTGCCATGTCCATTTCATTAACGCCGCTTTCTGTCGTCATATCTCGCCTCTGCCGAATCCCATTGTAAATCTTCTTTTGTATTAGTAAGGATTGCCAGCGCAGTACACATCCCCTCCACTCTACCCTGGTGAATGGCAATACTCTCTAGATCAGAGATATCACCTTTAGATAATCCAAAAGAAGTGTCAACACCGGGCATCTCCATCCATTTGTCGTAGGCTTTATCCATTTCGTCCCTGATCTTTTCGATCAGAGTTTGCCCCTTATCGCCGGGGTGCGTGTCTTCAAACTTCATAGTGGTTTCAGTCCTATCGTCTTCAGTGCCGCGTTGCGTAATTCGACTAATCCGGCGTGACATTCACAGTCGCAGTATCCGTTGTCTAAATAGCAGCATTCCACACAGGGAATCGGCTCCGTATGCTTATGAATCTTGCACAGGTTCATTTTTTCGACAGTCTTTGTCCTTGACGTGCTGGTGCCAATGATTAAGGCAACGGCAAATTACCGGCGCTGGTGTGACCTTGCAACAATCTTTTACGGTCATACGTCGTATGTCATTTCACTAGTCGGTTCTTGTCCGTCAATTTTATTGTCGAGCCAATCCTGCAAATACCACATTGCCTTTTCGATATCTTCTCTATTATTCTTCTTGCCACCGAATGCCACGCGCCAGATGTATTTCATGGCGTTCGCCAACCGCATATCCTTGATATGGCGAATGATGTCAATACATTCAATTGGGACAAATAAAGTACGAGCTAATTGTTTTGCGTGTCTGCGCCATCCAACCACTGTGCCGTCAGATTGACATTCACCAATCGCTACATACGGACCTTTGTAATGCGGAGGATGATTCACCATATCTACGCTCATTTTCCCATCCCTAACGATTTAGCCATTTCTAACGATTTAGCCATTTCATCGCGGCCTGCTCGGTTGGAAAGTGTCTGAATAATGTAGGCAAGTTGCGGATAAGGTCTACCATGCCAAGGGCAAAATTCATGTGCCCCATCAATATTTGGAGCCGCATTACAAATACATTCGCCATCTCTCTTTCGAATATCCCTGAGCTGTGCGGCTTGGGATTCAGCCAGAGCAATGAGGTCGGCTGCTAGGTCGTTGGGGAAGTGTTCGCCAAACCCGGCGTATTCCGCTTTCGCCCGTGCTAGAACGTCGTCGGTCACACCGTCATATTTATTTTTCAAATCTTCTTGATCGCCGATCACAATTCCTCCCCTTCTAATAAGTCTTGCATCCACGCTTTGTTTTCCACGGTGGGTTTTCTTTCTTTTACGTCAGCAAAGATAAGTTTTCTATTCCAATATCTTTTGCTGGCTTCCGATAGATTTACTCTGTGCTCAAATGACCGCTCATGCCTGCCACACTTGCACCCTTCTTCGCATTTCCTGCCCCCTCTGCCGGGGTGCGGAGCGTGCTTTCCACAGGCGCAATCGTCAGCGCATTTCCGGTGCTCTTTCCCGATTTGCGACAGACGATTTCTTTCATTCATTTCCGGTGTTCTCACATGCTTCCCCATGCGGGTTTTGCCCGGTTCTCTAGTCATTTGCTACGCAATATCTCCATCGTGTCAAAGTACAGTTCGCCCAGATCAAAGCAGGGACGCCACCGTGCCAGCGGCCCTATGTGCGCCAGTGATCGGCCTCCCCGCCAGTCCGGTTCCACGTCGGTCAACCCTAGCTCTGGGGGTGTCCCAAGAGGCAATATTTCTTGGTTCACGCCCGATATCGGTGGCTTTTTGTCGTAGGGCCATTCGACGCTCATCAAATCGAATATACGAGAAATGCGATACCAGGAAACGTCGGCTGTCGAGTCGAAAATCATAAAGTTTTCGCTGGCCTGCATTACTGACGCATACTGCATTGTTTCGCCCTCAACCTCGTCCAGTCGCCAATGGCGGGTTGCCCCAAAAAGCTGCATTTGATCTGGCGCGTAGAACATCGGCCTTGGCTGGGTATTGATGATTAATTCAAAATCTCTCCACCAGTCCAGGTCATCGAACGTCTGCCGATCTATTTGCAAAGTACAGATGATCGAATTGTATTCGGCCCACAACTGCTGGTAGGTCTGGTGATAATCAAACGCGAGAAAATTCGCTCTCGGTCGATTGTATGCCGTCACTGGACCTTTCAACTTTAGGTTATAGTCGTCGGCCTCACCGGAGGTTGAAACGTCCACCATTCTTTGCCTAATTAAATCGCCAGGCATCATGGGGATTTCTCGTTCATACCACTTCGCACCGATCTTGACCGGCCTGTCAGCACTTCCGTAGATAATTACCTTCGGTAACGGAATGTCCGTTGATTTAGCAAAGACATGCACGGCGTGAGCCGCTATCAGGGCTGGGAATCCGCTCCCTAGAATGGCTACCTGCTCAATTTTCATTTAGAAATTCCCCTTGATAGCGTGCTCTTGAAAGGGAACGTCAGCAGGCTTCATGTACAAATGCCACACCAATTTGCTAGGCATTACGACAGTTTTGATATGCATAAACCCTACGGGAATGGGCATCCCGGTTCCGACAATAACGATTTCGGACGTTTGTTTGGGCTTGCGTTCGTCAGCGTCCACTTCACACCACACCGACATATGGTCTGTCGCATTCAGCGGTGACAGGTGAACGATTCTCACCAGTTTATCCGTTACCAGAAAGCTAGTGGCTAGATTGATTTCGTATTTCCAAATGGTACGCATAGAAGGTCCGTTTCTATTTGTGCAAAGATTTAGGTGAGCGTGATTTCTGTCCGGTGTGCGCTCCCCACCGTTCCCCATCCCAAGGGAGACTATTTACTCGTCTTCGTCCTCGTCGTCATCTGCGTAAGGATCGTCGTCATCTTCGATTTCCACGTCATCCTCCAACGCTTCATCTTCGATGATTTCGTCCTCATCGTCCACAGTGTCGTCGTCACCCAGCAACATATATTGCTGAATACCGCAAGACGTGGTGCCCTGGTAAGTGCGCTGTTTCGTAGAAATCAGCACCTTGATCGAACCGTTGGGAGAATTCACATTCACCTTGCCAATTCGGAGAATGTGCTCCTTGGTGTCGTCGGCAATCGGACCCGTCTTCCAGAATGCGGTACGAATCGCCTTCTTAGCGGCCTCTGATCCATCGGTCAGAGCTTCCAAGAACTGATTGACGTACGTTGCACCCTGATCAGTCAGGTTGAGATTCCCCCAGGCGGGAGCACCCTTGTACTCAGGGTAGTCGGGGTCGTCAATCTCTACGAGAATCGACAACTTGTTCTTACCCTTGTCATCGCCACTGCCAATCTTGCCGACAGTGAGCCTCTTGAGCGTGCCGACGTAAGCGCCGTTACGCGGCAACTCGCCTTTGTAGACCTTGACGCCACTCGCGGCCTCAACGTCAGCAGCAGAGGCATTTCCGAAATTAAGCTTCGGCATGTTTCAGTTTCTCTTTCTCTTTGTTTTATTTCTTAGTGTTGTTACTTGGACCCGCTGGCTGCGGGGGCTTCTGTGTTGTCATTGACAACTGTTGGCGCGGCCTTTGCCGGTGCCTTCTTGACTGGCGCTTTCTTGGCCGCAACCGGAGTCTCATAGCCCTCAATTCGATTACGAATTGATTTGAGAGTGAGATTATCCGTATATGGCGTAAGAGTGCGGGTACGATCCTTGCCCCGTGAAGCACCAGTGTCCTCCCAGTAAATGCGGCGAACACGCAATTTCTTTCCGGTTTCCTCGCCATCGACTATTTGCGGCTTGAGGTCGATTTTCATATGACCGTAGCTGGTCATGAGGCTGGCAACCTTTTGCGACAGAAGATAGTCCTTACCCTGAATATCAGGCGTATAGAAATCTTCTCCCTCGGCATCCTCAACCTTGCGAGCCAATGCCGTGTACAGCATGTTGACCCCAAGGTCATTAAATGCGCGAATCATCTTCTCAAAGATGATGTAATACCGCTGCCAATCTTGGATGGCGGGCACATCTGGGTCACGGGATGCATTTTCCTCAACAACCTGCTTGAGAATGTGCTGCATCGCCATATACTGCATTTCGGTCAGCGAATCAATGACAACCCAATCGTAGGGCAATTTGCCATTCTTTTCGATTTCGTCATACAGGTACTCATATGCTTCCAGCAGATCATTCCAGCTCTTCACCGGCCACTTGTCTGCCTTTGACCCGTGACGCTTAGCAGAGAGCGTCCCAGAGTCCTCCGGTGCGACGAATAGCACCCTGTCGTCACTACCGGCGAAAACCGTCTTGCCGGTGCCGGAATCGGCATACACCAGCATGTTGACGAAAATTACCGAATCCTGCAATGACTCAATCTTGCTCTGTACCATCAGTATTTACCTTTCAGTGATTCACCTAGTAATTTGCGGGTTCTCAGGTCTTGATTGGGGTGCTCGGTTGGATCATTCCCCGCCAGGATGGCGCGGATTCTGTCCAGCTTTACCAATTCTTTCTCGTTGTCGTGGATAAGCTGGTCAGTGTCCTCAAGCTGAACGATCAGCTTTTCCTTGCTGGCCTTCAAATTCGTTATGCGATCAGCGATTTCGTCATACGTTCCCTGAACGGCTTTTTCTATTAATTGCATCAGAATCGCCTTTCTTGTCGAGCCACGTCCGGTGAGTCTTCCCGCAGGTCTACCACCATCGCCATTAATTCATTTACCTTGTCCACCAACGCTTTTCGATCTGCCTCCGTAATCCTCCCTAGTGAGTGTTGCCGATTCACTCGTACCTTGAACATCGTAAGATGTTCCATCCCTTTGGTTTTGATACCCAATGCCATCAGAATGCCCTTTTCTTAACGGTTTTCGCTTTGGCACGCTTGTCGGCCAGAACACTTACCTTTGAATTCTTTGCTCCCGCACGGTGATCGGCATACGGATCGCGGATACGGAACGCAGCTTTTTTGAATTGCTCTACGTCACCGCCCTGTTCGTCCACGTCACACAAATCCTTGAAATCGCACCAACCACAGTGCTCCCCAGGTGTTTTCAGCAACGGTAGCCCGCCGTTCCTGAGCAGTGCCATGTGCTCCGATTCTTCCCTGATTCGTTCAAGTTGGCGCTTGCGCTCAAATGTGTTGCGAATTACCCAATCTCGCGCAAAAAACGGCGACGGCTGGGTACTGGACACACTGCCGTCCAGGTTCAGAAATTCGCCTTTCTCGTTCTGTTCCTTGAGAGTACCGGCGCGTGGTCCCTTACCAGTGTGTCTGGGCCGCATACCTTTTCGGAGGAAATTGTAGATAATCCCATGCACTACTTCGTCGGGTCCGATCAAACCCTGTTGGCGCAGCACCAAAGTCCCTACAGATACATAGGTTCCGGCCTGTTCATCTTTAATCAAATGATTCATAGTGATGCGGTTGCGTGCTGTCTTGTGGTCGAGCATCCACACCTTGCGGTTGCGGTCCCGAATTACTGCATCGAATGTGCCCACCAGAACGGTTGCCACGCCGCCGTGTTCGTTCTTGATCTTCATGCGGTAACGCTGCTCAGTCGAGATAACATCCCACTCAGGATCGCCGTGGTAAAACTTCTCGTATTCTGAAAGCATCTCCACGCCAAGGGCTTTCGCCTCAACAAACTCAGCCTTATCGAAATACGGGCCAATCGAAATCGTGTTGTAGTTCTCCCCGACGAAATTCTCCCAGGTGTCGAGCAGCGGCTTACCCCGCTTGGTGCCCTTGACGTACCACTCAGCCAGCGCCAGATGGATGCCGGTGCCAAACCAGCGAGCGTCCTGTTTCGGCAGAGCCGGTGTCAGCCCTTCGTTCCATACCCAATTCCATTGGTGCTGGCAATTTTTGAAACTACTACGCTCTGACTGCCGCAGGAAAGGTACGGAAACCGTTGTGCCGTCAGACATTTCAATTTCGGTGAGAAACTGTGTGCCGCTGTCGATTTCAGCCATTCCACTCAACCCCCAAATTGGCGAGAAATTCGCTCATCGCCTTGCGATCTGGGGTCTGTACGACCACTGCTTTGCCGTCAGCCAATCGAATATTGAAATTCACCATGCTAATGCTCGTTGCCGTCTGCCCCGGCTTAGCGTGGCTTGTAGTGGTCACCACGTCGGCCAGTCGAGCTACCGCAATGACAGAGTTTTCCTCAATCCATACGTCGGAATTGGGCACCTTGATCATCTGCGGTTTGGATATGGATAGTTCGACTTTGCTATTCGCTAGCTCTGCCATTTAGGGGTCCGTCCTAATTGGGTACTGATTTACTTTTGGGATTTACTTAAAGAATGTATCGGTGTCACCCGGTACGGTTAATTTTCCACCGATACATTCTTTAAGTGCCGGGACGCTGAGATTATCGGAATCTCCGCTGGGGGAAGCACGCCCCGGCACCCGTCTAGCTAGGCAGGACGCTTACGATTACGTCGCGGTGCCGGTGCGGCCTCAGAGAATTCCGGCACGTCGGCCACTTCGGCCTCAGCGACGATTTCGTTAAAAGCCGCCTCTGCGTCGTCGGAATCGCTGGCCTCATCCAAAGCGGCCTCAGCCTTTTCGCGCAATTCCTTAGCTTTCGCCATCAATTCCTCTGCCCGCTTGGTTGCGCGGTCAGCGGCCTTCTGAGCCTTTTCACGCTCAAGTCGAGCGGCCTTCTCATCCGGCGTTTCATGAGCGAACTTGGCCTTCTCAGCCTCCCGCTGAGCCTTCCGCTCTGCCTTGGCAAGCTTCTCAGCCTCGTTAGCCTGCTTGGCCTGCTCACGCTCAGCCAGCGCCTCTGGGGTGTTGCTCCACTCGCCCCGCAGCAAGAACGCGGCCTTGACCTGCCCAGGAGTGATCGCCACGTCGGGGTAACGCTCATTAACGTAATTGGCGAAAGACTCATGAGTCTCTTTCCAAACAGTAAAATCGCGAACTTCCGGCTTACGACCCTTCTTGCCGGGTGCCTCAGCTTCTTCGGTTTCGGTAACTTCCACTGCTTCTGCCTCAACTACTGCGGTCATGATGGGTAATGCCTTTCCTTGTGTCCGGTTGTCCGGTGATTTTCTTCTGGGCTTGTCGCCCCCGTGAGGTACGTCTTCGACCCTACCACATTATCTACGGGTGCAACCACTTTTGAGCAAAAAACCTTGGAAAAGTTCTGGTTTTATGCCTAGTCAAACTAATAAAAGTTTTGCAAACTGCTTTGGATATTATATTCGGGGTTTTCTGACGTAATGGCCTTGATTTCTTTATACCTAGCCATTTCCAAACTTTCGCAGGATTCGGCCACTAAGTAATCCACGTCATCCCACCAAAACACTTTTGCTCTGTGACTTCGCATCCTCCTTAACAGGTTGGTTGTAATTCCAATGTACAGTAATTCGTTATATTGCGTGTAAAGCCGGTACAAAATATTCTTGTAATTTTCCACTTCCTCTCCCATCCAGGCTATCGGGAGAGTAAACCGATTAGAAAACTTTAGTTCATTGCCTATCACTGGCCCGACCTATTTTCTGGGGAACTTCATTCGATGGACCTTGGCGGGTTGACCCGCATCTTCTCGCGGCAGCGTCCTGCGCTTAGCCTGCCTCATCTCTGTCATTTGCGCTGACTTTTCCAGTTCTGCGTCGATGTTGCCGGTCAGTGCGTCCACCAGTGCCCCGTCGCGGCCTGTCACCCGATCCCACAGCGCCGCCGTCTTGGCTTTCAGGTCTTCCACATCCCTGATTATTCTAATAATGCTGTAGCAGTTGAGTCCTGCCGTAATCAGGAAAAGTATTGCGGCACACCAGAATTGCCAGATCATTTCGTAATTCCGAATTCTTTCAGCACACCGGCAATATCTGGACCCCGCCACCCGGCAGGCTTGATGACCTTACCGTCCTCTCTGAATAGCGGAAGCCCTTCTCCAATAACCTTTTCCAGATTAGATCGTTGTACCTCCATCGCCGCCGCCTTCGCTGCATCCGGTCCTAGATAGGAAAGCAGTGTGCCCCAAGCGATTACGATTACGTCGAGTAGACCGTCAGTGATTTCTACCAGATTGTTTTCCCCCTCCGCTACGCCTGTCTCGACATATTCCTCTGCCAGCAACTTGCGCCGCAGCGTTCGTAGTTCGTTTGCGTAATCCTTCGGAAACCCAACGGCGTCAAGCTGTCTCGCCATTCGCATAAAGCGTTCGGTGTCGTCAAGTAGATTGATCATGCTGTCTTTTTGCCTTTCTGTTCGATGGCCGTTTTCCGTACGGATTCGGCTATGCGCTTGGTGAATTGAATGCCTCGCTGCCCGTCGATCACACCCTTGGTGTCACTCTCCCTTTCTGCCGTTAGCTTCGCTATATGCTCGTCAATTGTGTTGCGAGAGCATAGATTCCAGATTGTAACATTATGCATCCGACTGACACGGTGGGCACGATCTTCCACCTGTTCCTGGTCGTCGGGATTAAACGTACTGTCCACGATCACTACGTCGTCGGCCTGGTCGAGCGTCAGCGACACCCCGCCAGCTTTCGTATTGAGCAGGAATATGCCGTGTCCATTTTCTGACTGAAATGCGTTCTGAGCCTCGGTACGCTCTCTGTCATTCTGGCGACCTGTGAGCAGATAATGCTCAAAGCCGTTCTCTCCCAAGTGCTTTGATAGTGCATATATAAATTTGGTGAACTGACTGGCGACGATAACCTTGGTCCCTGCATCGGTGCGTTCCTCCACAAAGTCGAGAATCCAATTCATTTTATTAGAGTCCACCGTGTTGTCCACGATATCGCCATTCTTAAGCGTCACAACAGAATTCGCTATTTGCTTAAGGCGAATCATTTCTGCCAGAATCCCGTTCACTGGCATATCGGGCTGGTTGGCTATCTGTAGCAGCGCCGACGATTCCATGACGTTGTACTGGCGAGCCTGTTTCGGTGTCATGTCGAGCCACACCGCAATGGGCGATTCAGAATCATTCGGGTCCAGCGGCTCCCCTCCGTACATCTTAGGCGGCAAATCTTTAATTACTTCAGTTTTGGTGCGGCGCACCATCATTGGTTTTAGCTCCTGGTAGAACGCCGCCTCATCTTTGATCTTTTCATTAATCGTCATGCCGAATCTTGTTGTCTCAGTACCGAAATGGCGATTAATCCACTGCCAGTAGGCTAGCCGCCCTTCGGGATTTATCCAGTCAATTTGACCCCACATGTAATGTGACTTGCCGCGAAATGGCGTGCCCGACAACGCCATTCGCATTCCATTATCTTTGACCCGCAGAGCACCCAGACCTTGCCTTTGCGCCGATTGCTTCTTGATATTGCCGGTAGCACCCGCGAGCGTCTGGTGTGATTCGTCCACAATCACCGCAGACCAAACAAATTGGAATAGCTCCGGTCTGCCCTCGTTCACTACGCGAATGATTTTGTCGCCCTTGGCATCTCGCAAATAGCGCATTCCATCTGCCGACAGGTCTGCGCGAATTCGTAAGTAATTCGGGCCACACAATACCCACACGCGATTGTTCTTGCCGATACCGTGCGAGTACCGATATGCCGCGTCCAGCACCATCTTTCGCTCAGCGGGCTTGATCGCCCCGTTGATGACGTAGATAACTTCATCCGGCCCAAGCCACCGCTTGATTTCTGCGGGCCAGGTGACGTTCACAGCGGTGCGTGGTGCCACCACCAGGATCGGACCCCGTACATCATTCTCCACGATGGCGGCAAGCGTTTGGATTGTCTTGCCCATACCGGGCTGGTCAGCCATCAGCACGTTTTTCGTTTGCGCCATGAAATGCGCTCCCAATAGCTGAAATGGCCTGCCCGACAACGATTTCCACAGCGACGGCATTACTTCTTTGACCCGTGGCAGTAGCGAATCGTTCGCTTGCGAAATGTCGTCCACCGCAACGATATTCGCAATTCGCTTACGTTCGGCCTGTACCCATGCCTTGAGCGCCGGGTCGATATCGAATTTGCAATTGAATTGCTTACCGATATCGGTGACCCGACTAATCGTCGGCATGTCCAGAATGAACACCCACGCTTGCCCTGCCGGATACCATCGTCCACCGGCAGCTTTCAGCGCATCCTTCGCCGCCGCGTCGTATGGGAATTTAACTTTGAATTTGCCCTTTGCGCTTGGCGAAAATTCCCAAATCGGTTTCTCAGTCATTGTATTAGTCCTTGTTTTCTAAGCCGAAAAAGTTTGCCAACAGTTCCGCCGTGCCTTTAACGATAGTCGCTATTTCCATATCGGTACCTCGCGCACGTTATAGATACATACAACGTGCCCATTAAGCTCCACGGCCAGACGTATTTCGCTCATTCTGTCGCGCCACGCCTCTGCAAAAGTTGCATAGCCCAAGGGCAACCACGCTTTATTTTCAATAATTGAGGTAATAGCTTCTTCGCACATGATAAATCCGGTTGCGAGCTTAAGCCACAATGCCTCTGCCTCTTGCTTTTGCTTCGCTGTAAACTTTGCCATTTCATACCTTTCTAGTACGCCGTTACGATTGCATCTAAGTAGACAGAGCGGAAGCCCTGCATGGTGACGAATTCAATATACCGCCTGCCGTCAGCGGTACGGAATATCCGATAGTACCGTGAGCCTTTATTCCTTTCCCGTTCGATATGCGCCGATTCTAATTCTGTAGATAAAGAATTCAACCAGGTAATGCGCTTGCCCAACAACGATTCCAGAATCCGGTTAGGCATCACGTCATCCACGTCAAACGGCACGTTCTTGTGAGCCGCCAAGGCGGTGCCATTCATCCCCGCCAGGTTTGGCTTGCCCATGAGCAACTTGACCACAGCGGCCTTGTGAGCCGGGGATGCCCGTTTATCCCCAATTGCGTAATGAGCCTCCGTTAGGCGATTTCCTGTATAAACAACTTTCATTGCTTCGGGCTTACGAACGAAATAGATATTCCAAACTATTTCCTCTCCGCTGGTGTCGGGGATTATCTTGACTCCCCACCCGGCCTCACGCCCAATCTCTGCGATCTTTTCGCATTTATGTACGAATGCGGTAGTCATTTCTCTCCCCACATATGTTGGCAATTCGCACAAATACGGACCATAGCCGCGTCGGGATTATCCCCTAGCGTTTTGCGTTTACGTTGCACAAACGGAATAACTTTCGGCAATCCCTGATCGTCATATTGTTTCGCATATGCCTCGTCATGGTTTGGTTTGGTAATACGGTGCGTATCGAAATGCCCACAATGCGGGCAAGCACGACGCAAAGAAAACCGTATAGGACGCATCCATGCGCTTTCCGTTTCTCGCGGCTGGTATTTGTCCGGCCAAATCGGTGCCTCCGTTGCCGATCTAAAAGAATGCCGTTTCCCCTGATTCAATTGCGAATCAAGAAAACAGAAAACCATTATTAAACCTAAAATTACAGCCGCGCCAATTACCGTCCATATCGCTGCCGTCACCGCTATCATGTGTGCTCACCATACCTTGCCCGCATTCTGGCGATTTCCATAAGAGAAGCAGCGGCAAGCGCCGACAGGTGGAATACGCATTCTTGTTGCAAATGGCGCATAAGCGACCCGTAATTGAGCGTGTCGGCGCGGTCTGCCCTTGCCTGTAGGTCACTCACAAAATCGTTGATTTGATCGCGTTGTATAGCCAATGACGCCTCAAGCGCAGCATCGACCTGCGCCTGATTCATCATAGGAACGATATCGTTGTTGGACTTAATTCCTAAAACAAATACGTTATCCGTTCCGGCTACCTTTTCGGCCATTATCCACCCCCTTGTGCTGGCGTGTTCGCTGCGATTATTTCGGCCACCTTTGCGTCTGCGGCAGCCATGATTTCCGGCCACCCGGCTATCAGAGCGTCCGTAAGGTGTCGCATATCCGAATAGACAGCGACAGACCCGTACACGGCGTTGTGCGGCACCCTTTCGTCATCTCGCACTTGCACCGCCCTGGCGGGAGAGTAGTGAATATTACCGGTAACTGATTGAGTCGATTCCATTTCTATTTCCTAAACTGTTGCAGTGACGTTGGTAAAGCATAGTTCTTCATCTGCGATTTGGATAATTTCCATTGCTTCGGCCCTGTAAATACCAGCACCAGTAGTGGCAACAATACCCACGGCGATATCAGATCGCGAGTAGCCTTGCGCTTCAAGCGAGCATATCGCATTCCCGGTATTCATCCATTTGGTAATCGGACCCGTGTATCCCGCATCTTGCAATCGGGATAAATAGTTCACCATGTCTGCGTTCGCCGTTGGTGGCTGTGCAATTGCCATCGCCGCCAGCGCGGCTCCAATTGCCATAAGCGTTAGCAGAATGCGCGTGATTACCGTCCGTACCGTCCGAATCCGCATTGTCTTCGCATTCACGATATTCCCCTTGCTCACGATCAAGTGCGTTGTCATTATGTGCCTTTCCCGATCCTTTATTGCCGATTAGCCAATCTTTGAATGTAATTAGTCGATTGCCGTTTTCTTTCCAAATCTTTAACTCTGCCGGATTGGAAAGAACCATTTCATTTAGCGTTTCCTGCCGCTCCCGTTCCTCCCGGTATCCTCTCACCAGTGCCGCGTGAGCCGGTGAACAAGACTTGTGGCGCACGCTGCATGGTGTGAATTTCATTTTATCGGCGCACCATTCCCTGCCGAATGGATGACGCGACGATATCCAACACGTCGCCCTTGGATATGCCTTCCACCGCATTGCGGATATTCATGGCCGTTTGCGCGTTCACAAGCGACGTGTACTTACCAGCGGACAAATAGCCTGCCTCATTCTCATGAACGCAAACCAATTCGTAAACGATTAGGCCGGTCGATTCCTCCCGTGTGCCAAGCGATTCGTTGGTGTAATAGCACCGACGGGTTTTAATTGCATTGCCCATTTTATTTCGCCTCCAATTTGAATTGCTGCTTTGCGCTACGCCGCGCCGCACGCTTCGATTAAGCCTTTAGGGTCCGATATTCTTGCATGTATTTCTTTTTAAGTGGCTTGCACAGATTACAATAGCAATTGCGTTTTCCAGTTAACCCCTGCCCATGACCTACCGACCTTTCGTTGGCACTCTTTATGCGGTGGTGTTCTTTGCAAAGCAATTGACAGTATTTTAATTCATCTAAGAAAGTGTTTAAGGCGCAATTCCAGAGTTTGCTAATTTCAATTATTTTGTGCGATCTTTCGATATGATCTATTTCTAAATTTTCCACCGTGCCGCACACAACACATTTACCACCCAATATCTTAAACGCCATCGCCCGACGCTGGCGATAACGTCGCCCCATATACTCGCGCATATATTCGTTGCTGTTCATGTGGGACGGGTGGGATTTGAACCCACGGCGCACGGATTAAAAGTCCGTTTCGTTAACCAGGCTACGATACCGTCCCATTATGCGTTTTTTGCGAGTCGCACCCCTCGCATTCTGGAGCGTTGATTAGGATTTGCCCATGCAGTCGCACCCCTGCCAATCTGTGAGGCTATTCGGCCATCTGTAAAGCCTTATGGAACAAGGCCATTGCGTTGCGATCCGCGTCACCGATCTTGCGATTGAGCGTATTGAGCATATTGCTCTCAATTCGCGCACCCACTTTGTCATCCTTACCGTGAATGGCGCTGGCGTGCTGCCCAAACGTATTCACCATTTGCAGGATGCCCAATTCGGTGCCCTTCCACGGGGAAACGCGGGGATCGTCCGTAATGAGGTCGATCAAGATATCACGCTTCTTGGTGGCAATCGACAGCTTATTCGTCGGTTCGCCTTTTTTCCATTCCGGCATGGGAACGTACAGGTCCATGAAATTAGCGAATTGCTTAGCCGTGTATTCCGTTTCGATCATACGGTTAATTTCAGCGTCAATTTCATCCCCGGTACGGGACAGAATTCCCAGCGCATCCTTATTCGTCATACTTGACAGTTTTGGAAGCGAATTGCGAGTGTGCTTTGCAGCGACACGCGCCACACCAGCGGCACGGGCGATATCCCATGTGTTATCGCAAACGCTAAACTTAGCCGTACGGATAACGTCGGTAACCAGCGTGCCATTAAATGACGTGCTGATAAGCAAATTCGGGGTGTACCCGAATCCGGCCTTATCGTTATGCAATTCGCTATTAAGCGAAACTTCAAGCCACAGGACCGCGCCGCCCTTAAGCCGCCCTGCCGACGTGTACCCGGCTTCGCCGCCCGTCAAATTGTTAGCCAATTCGACCAGGTGATGCGGCTGGTGTGGCTCATAGCCCGACTTGAATACGCCCAACGTCTGGCGGGTGTCATTGCGAACAATGGCTTTGTAATTCTCCATTGGCGTCATTTCCCCGTCGATATTCAATTCCGGCACGATTTCGAGAACGCTAAACCCGAATGGCCCGTCAAGAATTTCCGTTACCGGGATAAAGCCGTCCCAGAACAGTTGATTGCCCTTGGGCGTCCGGTAATCCGCGCCACGGGCACGCATTTCCGCATCTGCCCACCAGGTACGGTCTGCGCTTTTACCGTCCACGCCGCCGATAACGATGTTCGCGGTGTCGGAATCGGCGCTGGTCAAGTAGTTCATGGTCTCTGCGCTCATGGTATTGATCCTTTTCTATTTGCGTCAGGATTGGCCCGTTGCCGTTCCCCGTACTGATAGCAAGGCTAGCATGAATTCTTGGCTAGCCAAGCCGCGAATCCTAAGAATGGTCTAAGGATTCTAGCGCACCCGGCAGGAATCGAACCTGCCATTTCGTCAATACTGACGAAACGCCGTGTAACGGGGTGCCACCGGATTTATCCGGCGAATAGATAGGTGGCCGACCGGACTCGCATATCCCCGCCAGCGGCGTGACCATTCGCGTCTGCCCAACCATATTTACGGGTAATGGTGGTATCCGAAATCGGTGCCTTTACCGCAGTTGGACGTAGCAAATGCGGCTTAGCGGCATTACGGACCAGGCCGGTAATACGCGATTTGCTTAGCGGCTTTACCGACGCATCCGCATATTCGAACAATTCCACCAGAACGGAACTACCGACCACGATTGTGCGAATTCGCACAATTGCCCCCGCAACATTCTGCGTCTGCAAATCGGCAACCGCGCCATCCCGATTAATGTAAAATCCCATTGTTTCGCCTTTCTTAGTGAATTCCCATTTTAGGAATTCTAGTATTCCCGGCAGGAATCGAACCTGCCACGCGATCTCGGCCGGGATAGCGCAACCATTGGGAATTCCGTACGTTTTTCCGCAGTGCTTATCTCTGCGCTATTCACGTCTGCGTCTGCCTTACCCGGCTAAACCGTACAAACCCTACCCGGCAGCACTGTCACCTAGATATACAAATCGACCTCCCGATTAGTTGTGGATTGGATTAGCGGCTATCGCGCAATGCTTCCAAATCGTATTCGGTATTTGTATCCAAATACAAATCGACACCATTCACGACGATATACAGCGATCCGACATTGCCGTAACAAACGCACCAAACGCGCCGCCAGCGATTAGACGCACCGTATTGCAGCCATTGACGAGTAGCTGCATCCCGACGCGGACTTCACGGTCTGCATATTCGATGGTACGCATTATCTCGTCCCTTCTAGTTGTGGTTTTGGTAGCTCACGGTTAGTTTGTCGACCGCCACGCGCTATGCTCGGCCAATACCCAACGGTTATTCGACATAGTCATGGTTCGCCCGGTATCCAGCGTCAACCGTGTGCGATATCCAGGCAGACTCTCGACCTTAACCACAGTCGCCAAACTCGCCACGCTGCCACGAGACTTGGCCGGCTCACCATGGCAATTCAGAGCAACGCGGGGATTGCCGTAGGCCTCGAAGTCTTGTGCGTACATTTCGCCGTAGGAATGCGGTTCTACGTTGGTATTCATTGTTCTATATCCTTTGTTCGTTGGAATTAATTGCGTGACCCGGTAGGAATCGAACCTACATTAACCATTCGGGTCATCCGAGAATTTAGTCGCCGCAGTAGGCAAATGCACGCTTGTCGATTGATTCGCGCCACACGCTGCCGTCACGAACTAGGTGAATTGCCGACTGGTGACGCGACGTGGTGGCGCTATAGCGCACATTCGGCACATACCAAACGCTATTTCTCCCCTGCATTGTAGTAGCCGAATTTACCACCGGACTTGCCACAGTAGTCGCAATATGGTGCGAGTGACATTGTTAGCCCGCAATACTCAAATGCAGATGTGTCGTGAGTTTCGATGCAATTGCTGCAAAGGTTCAGGAACATTTCAATCCTTTGTTCGTTGGGATGAATTGCGCTCCAATATGGTTTGACCTAGTTCCCCATATTGGAATTCGTACTATTCCGAATCGGCCCATTCGGTATATTCTGCCTGTCGATTCGCAAATGTAAGCATGGCATGGCGTACCGGCATTGTTGGTTCAATTCCGAGCACAGCGGTATTTGTGCGGACATAATCGCCGTGCCGGTGAATGTAAATGCTGCCATTGGAATCTATGCACGCCGAATAAACGCCAGTGATCTCATTATCGGCAGGATCACCATATGCCGTAATGACATCTGCGAATTCCCGACGAATGTCGGCCAATTCACTTGCGCCATTCACGACGTACCCGAAATAACCCGTAGGCGATTCCACGTCGCCATCGGATTCCGTGAACCACCCGTGATTGAGCATGTCGCGGAATAGCGCCTCTTGTGCTGTGTCCATTATCGTGCCTTTCATTTACCGTGCAATTGCGGGATTACAATTGCATTGTGGGAATAGTCGGAATCGAACCGACCCGGATTTAATTTACACCGTTCCATTCTCGCGGCTACGCTCAGCGAGGTATTCCCGTTATTTCAATTACGAATTTAGACGCGGACCAATTGACGGCACGCACCGTATCCGACGCGAATAGCGGACATATGCCGCGACGTGGTAACGCTGTATTTCGCAATGGGAATAACCCATTCGCCATTTGCGAACCACGCAATTGGAGTCTGATACGAATACACAACGAATGCATCCGGCGACGTGATATCGGCCCAGAATGAATCGCGGAATTCGACCGGCAATTTGCCGACGCTAGGGAATCCGAATTCACGCGGTGCCGCGCCAGTGAGCGTGCCATTGCAATTAAATGCGACACGATCGGCAACGAATGTGTGGACGGTACGCAGAGTTGCCTTTGCAATTGCCATTTTATTTCCTTTATTCGTTGGGATGAATTGCGCTCCAATATGGTTTGACCTAGTTCCCCATATTGGAATCCGTACTATTTGAGAATTGCCAAATCGAACTTGTGCGAATAGACGTTACGCCCGCACCAATCGCACATGAATTCACGTTTGTCGTCACCAGTGCAATTCTCGGGACATGCAATTAGGGCATATCCATCCGGCAATTCGCTTGCCGTTTCCGCTACGCCACGTTCCCATGCGGCACGATAATCGTCACCGTAGTAGTCAAGACCGGACGTATCGCCGTTTGCAATTGCGCTAGCGCAATCAGCACAGCAAAACAGTTCATTTGTGACGCTTGCCATTTCTAATTCCTTTGTTCGGAGTGAATTAATGCGTGGATTAGTGAGAGTTGCACTCGTCAATTCGTAGAATTGTCTGTCCGCTTTACCGGAAACTAATCCTAAAATTCTAAATGGCCCTATCTGACGCCAAAATTCCGTCCACTTGCCCTTACGGCTTTGCTATTGCCGTCGTGGTAGTTTGGATTCTTTACAGAATTCCGACCAGTACCAACCATTCTCTATTTAGTAAGCAGTGCCACCACCCGCTCATGTTTGTACCGTTTATGGTCGGTGCCCATAACTCTCAGGTTTACAACCAATTGTTTGATTGCTGCGGCACCTAGTGCCCTAACTCATATCCGCAGATATTCACAATCGCCCTAGCGCGGCTAACGCTAATGGTTGTCCCGGTCTTTCTTGCTGGCCTTGCTGTAGCGATCTGGTGTCAATCCCGACTAGATGGTCTGGGAGACTTTCGCTAGCTGGCCTTGCTGGCCGAACAACTACGAATCTACGCTTATCGCTACGAAAGTCAAATCGAATCAATGTGAGCTACGTCACACCTTCTGTAGCCAAATCGATACCAGGCCAACTAACCAAGAAACAGGCAATTTCTAGCGATACCTATATATGTCAAAAAGTCAGTTTTAGTTAGATGTAGCTAATTACCATGTCTGACCAGGCAAAATAACGAAAAAATTTTCCTAGGGTGGTAGTGCCTGACAAGGGGTTAGATCGCTCAGCGTGGCATCTAGGCCGTAACTCTCAGTAACACATATCGAAATAGCTGGTACAAAGCCTGGTACAAAACTCTCAGCAGCTAGCGCAATCATCTGGTACAAAGCCTGGTACAAAACTGGCAATGTCTTGGTACAAAGCCTGGTACAAAGCCTGGTACAAAACTGGCAATGTCTTGGTACAAAGCCTGGGACAAAGCCTGGTACAAAACTGGCAATGTCTTGGTACAAAGCCTGGTACAAAGCCAGCTAGCGATTACTTAGATAGTCAAATAACCACGAAATTGTGGATTGATTAACAGATCAAAATAAGTGATGAAATGCGAGTTTATCGAAGTGGCTCTAATCTGCGCACCACACCTGCAAAAAACAGTCATGATGCATTGAGGTTTTAACACGCAGCCCTAGCCCTGCACGCATAATGCGCGAGAACCAATGGTTATTAACCATTGACCTCGCGCACGTTATAGATACATACGGCTTTGCCGTAATTTTTAACGGTTTTTGCCGTAACTCGACATTACCGTTTACGGTATGGTCGCGGATCTGTGCGTGTAGGATTCCATATCAATAAGACAGGCGAGACTTCTGGAAATCCCGGCATACCGTTTACGGTATATTCCTAGAATTCGCACTCGCCTTGTGTTCGCGCACCATCTTGGCAGCTTCCATCTTGGTTACACCAAGCGAACGCACTAGAGAATCTTCTACCAAACCATCTAGTTCGGCCTGGTCTAGATCGTGGTATTGATCGTCCCAAGGCTCTCCTGTTACCGCCTCCAATAACGCACGGAAACGCATCTCCTGAACCGTGAGCAGAACCAAGCGCCGTTCCAACACGCCGTTGTACGCCTTCACTTCTTCATGAGTCATCTGCGAAAGCGGGTTTTTAAGTACGGCCACGATATCTCCTAGATATTTGTTGCGTCTACGTCAGGCTTCTTGTATGGATAACTGTGTTCAAACTCGCGTCGGAACTGGTCGTACGTTTTACGGTGCGGAATGTCCTCTCCCGCCATGCGTAGGTCTATTGTACGGTGCCAGTTCTCATCCTCGACGCGGAACTGGTGATCCATCTGCGACTCATATTCCAAGAAATGCACTCGCCCAAACAGATAAAGAATCTGTTTGTTCATATTTTCGTAATCGGCACCAGATCGGATAAAACGGCGAGCAGATTTTTCGGACCAATATCGGCCCAACGGTCCAAGTAGCGTTTTGACAAACGGTGACCAATCACTGAGGATACGCAAAATCCAACCAACAATAGAAAGCACAACAATAAATATGAGTGCCCAGGGCGCGTTTTGAGAAACCCACCCAAAGGTTTGCGTATCCACTGATTACATTCCTTTTTCATCAGCAATCACCGGAAGCGGAGCCTTACGCCATTCTCTAGCCCACTCGTCGTAGCATCCATCTGCCATCAACGCATGAAATACTGTGAAACAAGCGTAAATTACACCCAGATTCCAACCGTATCCCCGCCAGTCGAGAGCGAGTGCCCAGAAAATCCCGACTGCAAATGCCGCGTACGTTACGGAAAGAACCCCGTGACCGATTACAGCTATGGGCCATATCGTAAATGTTATCCCAACCAAACAAAATACGGCGAAGGCAAGGAAAATCAATCCCCAAAAGTCAAGTGGTAGCTTTTGCTCAACCACGCCTAGCGTAAATGACGTGGCATCCGGCCTGACGAGATAATCCATTCCCTGACTGAATGTCACAATAAGCGACAGGACAATCACAAAGCCCAAAGGGACAGAAGTCGACCCCATCTCTGGCGGGAGCTTAGGAGACTTAATTTTAGCTAAAAACCCCTTGCCCATGTCGAGTTAGCCCTTTTTGCGATTAAGGATTTCTCCCAGAATGTCATTCCCAGGCAGGCCAGTGGCAATCGAAATCACATCCCCAACGGCTCCGTTGGCCCTGTTGGTGATCTGCTCAATTGCGTTGGTGACATGATCGCGGATTTCATCTAGCCCGGTAATAATTTCACCGGGAGATGGCACAGTCGGAACGTCTGTCTTATTCGGTACGGCGAATACTGCTGCGCCAGCAACCAATCCGGCACCAATGCACCCAATCCAACCAATCGGATCGTGCGGGACAGAGGTTGCGGCAGAACCACCGAATGCAGTAATAAACGCCATCAGCGATTTAGCTATGGTTGCGGGAGTGTATTTCATTTCTGAGCCTTCTTTTCGTTATCGTTGAAGATTGACAGTGCCGCTGGGTTAGTCAACTTGATATACTCAAGAAGTGCTTTTGCGTGCTCAATAGCCCAGCCGTCAGTTACGCTCGTATCTCCCGGTTTCTTAGCCCCAGGACTCTCGCCCCGAGCCAATTTTACGATTTCTGCAATGGCCCACTGCTCACCGCGCAGGGCTGCTGGATCAACAACCAGCCCCATGTGGAGCATGGCGTCGATATTGGCTAGCGTTTGGCGCTCTGTCATCCATCTATCGTTATTTGTACGGTAAATGGAGTATGACTGCCACAATTCCTCGCCAGTAGCGGTGACGGGCGGCTTTGTTGGGGTTGGCGCTGGTGCCGAGTCACCCCGGCGATAACGCGAAAAACCGTCTGGCCGAATCTTTCTTTTGATGAAATCGGCAGTCTTGGGGCTGTTGTAGGTTCCGTATCCCATCTGGAAATGCATCCAATCGCGGATATCCCAGTACCCACCGCAATAAATTATATCCTCGTAGTACGCAAGGAGAGCGTCCAGTTCCTTGGATTTATTACCGGGGTACGCCTGCGCCTTGGTAATTCCCAGACGGAATTTCTTTTTGTCTGGACCTTGCCAGTTCAAATCCATCCCGGTTCCGTTGAGATGGTTTGACGTAGGAACCGAATTCGTTTCGGTACGTCCACCCGAATCTTCGTCACGCAAAGGTTCTACATATGCGTTGTAATCGGCGGCAAAAGCCATCATAATCGTATATGGTTGGCCTTTGAGCAATTCCAAAGAAACGCTATTTGTGCCAGGAACCGTGCCCCACTGACATTGTGCTACAGAAGCTTTCGCCGGATTCCAGCCATTTTCGCTTGCCATGAGGCCATCTTACCTTACGCCCCTGTCAAAATCGGGGCTATCGGCCCTAGCCAAGGGCTATGTCCAATCGTACGCTGCCCACTCGTCAATGTCGGTTCCACCCTGAGCGTCATTGGATGCACAGATCATTCCTGCCGATCTATTTAGGGATGACACCCCAACAATTGCGCCAGTGTCATTCCATAAATCAACAGCCGTGTTGTTGACATACGCTACGTAAGTCTCTGAATCGGGATCGTAACCAATTCCAATTGTGTCGCCCGTTTTCCACTGGTGATTAAAGAATGTTCCCCGATTGGTGATAGATGACGGGGAACTGCCAGAAACAATTCGTCCACCAGAACCAATACCCAAAACGCCAATTTGGATTTTGACACCGACAAAGTTGGTCATGCCAGTATCCGACATGCTGACAAAAACAGTGTCACCAGTCGCGCCGAATGGAATTTTAATTGTCCATTGCGCGTAATTCTTTGCTGTTTGGAAAACTTCGTCGGTAAATAGTGCAGCCCAACGCATATTGCCAGTAGTACCGGACGCTCCGATTGCATTATTGCGAAATGCGATATGAGAGCCACCACTGATGACGTTGTATTTGGCACCAATCGTGGTGCGATTATTGAAATTGTCTGTCCACGATCCTAGAGCAGACTCCAAAACGGACACCCGACCGTCAATAGCCGCCACAACGGGATTGGTGGGACTAAGGGCAATCAACGCATTATCTTCGATCCCCAACAGGCGGCGCACAAAGTCCTGTCCCTGTGCAATAAAATCACCGATTGTGGTGCCTGAGCCAGGGGAGCTTTCTTCTAGACTAAAGAATCCAAAGATTTGGTCAACCAAAGCTTGCAAATCATCGCCAACGAGGCCCATGCCATCTCTAACGTCAGCGATAACCGCAGCCAATTGAGTAATCGCACCGCCCACGATGGGGATATCACCAAGCAAATCAATGAGTCCCGCCAGGACGGTATCGACAAAGCTGTCGAGAAAATCGGTGAAAGCGTCTACGTTCACGACGTAGGTGGACATAAAGTGCCAAGCGGCCTGAAACAGGTTTATCGGGAAAACAGAGCCAATGCCGGTTTCTGTATCAAACCCAAATAGTGATCCAATTGCTTGAAAAACGTATTTCAAATCGCCGAAGTCGATGGCCGTAGTGGTGCCGCCGCCAACCAGAACCAGTATGTCATTGACAAAAGACTGCACCTGCTGAATGACATTTTGATTTGCAGAATCAACTCCCTTTTGAAGTTTCCGCAAATACTGGGCCATATAGGCCGAGTTATTATTCAATTGGATCAGGTTCTTGGCCTGGTCTTTGTTGTACGAATCTGACGTGATTGACTTGAGCGCCCGAGATTCTGTAGACTCGTAATTATATGATCCGTATTGTGCCATTACTCAGCCTCAATCATTACTACGTCATCCCAATACGCCGTGCCGTTGGTGACGTTTGCCGTACATACAAGTTTTACTGCTATCTCGTCAACGCCGCTTGGGATCGTATAAGTTCCTTGAAGACGTTCCCAAGCATGAAGCCCGACGGGGTGGTCGATAGAATCAATATCGTGGTCAACCGGAGTGCCACCCATGAACGTAGTGGTTACTCGTAAAACAAACCCCTCGCCACTGGCAGAGGTAACGTCTTCCCACGCAACATATGCAGTTAGATCAAGCTCGTCGCCCGGTGCAACCCCGATTTTTTCTGACCGCAGCACCTTGGTTGTGCCGTCTGGGTCAATTCGTACACAACCTGCGGTAGCAAAGCCCTTGTTTGATACCCGAATCCAAGAGCCGGATGCCCTAGTCCAGTAATTGAGGCTTTCCCCAAAGAATCCGTTGTGAAGCAAGTTGGGACGGGGAGGTTCTTCGTAATCTGGGTCGTAGTCGATGGGGTCGTAGTTAAATGCGCCTTCTACCTTTAATCCAAGCTCAACCCTGCGGGATTGTTCGTCGTAGGCCCAACTGGTGACCCGGTGCCACAGTGCAATTTCGCCGTACCAAGGGCTGGTTCCCCGTACAAAAATAGAGTCGCCCACTTCATATGAACCAAATGGCGCGTTTGAGTGATCTGGGTCAACTACGATTTTCTTCCAGTATTTCGGAACTGTACGTTTTTGCAGTTTCTTGGCTGCCCATGCCGCTGCACGTTCCGAGGAATTAATCTTGGCGTCTTCTTCCAAGATGGTCTCTCGAAATTGACTGTCATCTGCATTTCCCAATTGCGAATTGTAAACGCTACCGGGCTGCCAACTACGGATAATTACGTCCGTTACCGGCTCTATATCCTTTTCGTCAGCCAATTCAGTTTGGAGCACATTTTCTCCAACAATAAACGCAAGGTTGTCTTGTTGAACGCCTCCATGAGGGTAGGATAGAAATAGCTGTTTTTCAATTTCTGTACGATCTTCATTCCACCAGGATTTCTCCACATAGTCGAAAGGGATGTCTCTGGCTAATCCATTAATTTGGTCTGCACAGTCAACGAAGTCAACGGCACGAATAAAAAGAGCGAAGAAATCGAAGACAAGGGTGGTGCCGTCGAATCCGTAGCCAGGGAGCATCTGCGTCCCACTGCTGGCGGGGTAAACTTCAACCCCGAGTTGGGCATTTGAGAAAGATTGGACATGAACCCACACTCTCTGTACGACCTCAAACGGGTCAACGGCGATATCATTGTAATTTTCTAGCCAGGGCTTGCCCTTTGGGTAATCAGAGAAACCGTATGTTTCGATCTGCATAACCCCAGATTCAGGATCAGGAATCGCAGACTTAACGATGGTGCTGAGCATGATTTTCTTAACGCCGTTAAATTCCATTTCCAAATGGACCCACTGCTTATTTTTCCCCCAATCAATAATTGGATTTGCAAATGGGCTGACACCGAACTGAATGGTGCCCGGTCCAGAAAGTTGCCCGCCAGCTTTCGGCTCTAGTACCTCTAGATCACGGTTAAGAATTACGCCGGTATTCGCTTCTTCGATAATGAAGCGCATTCTGTCTGTAATTGTCATTCGATTACCTGGTACGCATTTCGCCAGCAAACGAACACTTGACCCACAGGCGTCGGAACAATTTTATGGTCATACCCAACGATATCCTTGAATCCGAATCCCCCTGACCTATCAGGCCAACCACTGTTGTCAAGGTTGAAAGCAAATGCATTTGTACGGTTGGTAGCCTCGGAGCTAACAACATTCGATGTATCAGTCCACGGCGTACCAACGTCACTATCGTTAAATGTCATTGTATAAGTGGTGTCACCTGTACCACTGTTGTAATCTGACCTAATTCCAGCAATATCGCCGTCTTCAAAATTTCTGGCTGTGTAGTGATATTCTGATCGCACTGAGGAAAATGTCGTCGGACCAGAGCCGGTGCGAATTCTTAGATAATTACTGTTATTTTCGGCCTTAACCTCTAACATCAAAAAGTTTGTCAAAGCATCATTAGACATAATGATGATGCCGTTACGACCCTTGGATGGGTTAACCAAAGTCGCGTAACAAACCTGGTCACGAGTGTTATATTTACGCTCGTTATATCGACACACTGCGCGCCAAGGCGTGCCGATATTTCCCCGCAGATAATTGGTGTAAAAGTCCTTGTTAAATAAATCGTGTCCGACGATGACCTTGCCGGATATATTTGTAAAAGTGGAGGGAAGCGTTGTCTTCTTGATGTCATCAATGGTTTCATACCATTTACGATTACCGAGAGCAGGTTGCCACGTATTGACTTCTTCCGAAGTCCACCTAACCGGCACCGGAACGCCCCAGGGGATGATTAGTTTATTGAGATAATTTACCCCGGTCATTTGTGCTCGCTGGTTGATTCCATTTGAATCAACAACTCGTCTACGCCAGGGGTACGAACTAACTTCTAGAACTTCCCCGTCTTCTAGCTCCAAATCTAATTTAACCTGTTGGTCACCAATAGTGATAACCGGGTTAGTCATCGGTCCAGTTAAAAGAATACGCACCCACGAATTTGCATTACCGGCTTGATAAACAATCGTAGGTGCATCTTGTTGCAAAACTTCGGTATATACTTCTTCGGCAGCATAAGCAATTGTATCGCCTCGGCGAAACTCTGCAATTACTTCATAGCAATGGTCAATAGGCTCACCATCGGCGTTCATAACGCCTTTTGGATAAGTGAACTTACCGGGACGACCGTATATCGCTTTTGTTATGCCATCTCGTCCGCAGAAGTACAGGGGCATCATTTCGCCCCAACTGTACCGAATCTCGTCACCCCGCCAGATGCGTTGAAGTTCAGAGAGTGAGCCATTTATGAGATATTGGCCCGTATCCGGCTTTTCGCTAATCCACCTATTTTGCAGAACTTCGATACTCAGGTTGATCGGTCCCGGCGTGATCTGGTCATTGCCAAAGCGAGTGATATCTTCAAATGGCACCTGGTAATCCTGCGCCGCAACGCCGTACGGTTGGATATCAAACCCGGTTACCTTGTATGCCGTATGACGACCCATAATGAGGTCACCAATTTGATACTGACCAGGAACCAGATTCGCTACCATTAGTTATAATTCCCTGCTCCCGAACCAGCGGCGGCTACTGCAAACATCATTTCATTAGTCATGTCGCGGGGGTCTTGTCCAGGTCCACCGTACACATTAATTTGTCCGATCTGCGGCTGTTGCCCAACCACATTGCTTCGCCTATCAAACGGATTTCCGAAGACCCGCTTGTCCTCTGGGTTGTCTTTGCTGTAGGTTTTCAGTGTCCCGTCATTCTGATCCAAAAGGAATTTAACATCTCCCTCTAGAGCACCACCGGCTCCACCAACCAGCATTCCCAAGAAATCTCCGACGTATTTACCAGCAATTCCGTACGCTTCTTGTGCGAGGTCAATAATACCATTTACCGTGGACAACCCAGCGGAAATTAGCGAGGCAATTTCACTAGCACCACCAAGAGCACCGGCAGCAGCACCACCAGCGCCGGTAGGATCGCTGCCTGCGATAGAGGCGATACCAGCAGCAGCACCAAGCCCTGACCCCACCGCAGAGGCGATATTTGCGGCTGTTTCAACGAATTTCTGTACGTTGTCGATAATCTTCATCACGTCTTCGGAATTCTCAATTCCTCTGACAAGAGTGTCACCGAGGTCTTTTGCTGCTCCAACCGATTCCAGTACGGATTCGATGGAAGTGAAGACTTCACCGGCGATATTGCCTACGTCGCTAGCGATTCCGGCTGCTGTATCAATCGGGTTTGCTTGGCGAGCTATGCCCTTGTCGCCTGTTCCGCTGGACTGAATTGATTCCAGAGATTTCGCCGTAGCACGACTGGCGGGAGTGTCCTGATCCTTTTGCGACTGAATAGTGCTGTCGAGAGTATTGGCAGCGGCAATCGTGGCTTCTGTAGAGGCATTGCCGTCCTTGAGAACGCGAATGGCACTGTCAAGATTACTGTCTTGAGAACGAAGCTCACTAATAATTTCGTCTTGAGATTTTGCGGTGAGATTTGTATTGGCCGCAATTTCTGCCAATTCTTCTTTTGACAGATTACTTAGATCGGCACCCTGTTTCCGCTGAGATGCATTTTCTGGCGCACTAAGGTCAATTGCCTTTTGATCGACATTTTGCTTCGTTTTTGTTGGATCAGCAGCTTGTGCGTCACGCTGTGCAAGAGTTTGATTAATATTTTCTTGCAAGTCTGTTGGGCGAGGTGTGTCCTCTACCGTTTTTGCAGCAGTGCGTGCCGTTGCCTTTTGACTATCGGCAGCACTTAGTTGCCCTTCAGCGGCGGCTTTTTGATCTTTAGCTGTCTTGGCATCGGCGGCACGCTGATCTTTGACTTCATCTTTGACGCCAGACGCAACAGCACTAGAAAGCTGTTCTTGTAATTTATCTTCTTTTTGCTTTTGCAGCGTTACGTCAGAGACATTTTTATCTCTACCGAAAGCAAGTTTTTTACCGAAGAATGTTCCCTTACCCAGCGGGTCAGAGATAAACTTCATCGTCTTAAAAATGTTGTCGCCAACTTTTTTGAAGATTTCGACTAGATGTTGACCAAAACCAACGATGTCCTGTAGGCGACCAAGCGCCTTACCGATATCAAATGGCGTGCCTCCAGATAAGCCAGATGAAACACCACCAGCAACCTTGCCGGTTGCTTTACTGACATATCCAGCAGTACCAGCCAATGCATCGCCGTATGCTTGGCCAGTTTTCTTACCAGAAACACCCACCCAGCCACTACCTGAGAGTGGACCTTTTTTCGTCGGAGAGCCAGGCTTTAGGTTGTCGTTTACAGCCTGTGCAATATTTCTGGCAGCAAGCGCAACAACACCCTGCATAGAACTTAATCCAGCAGCAAATGCATTTCCAACCATTACGCCGTAAGACTGCGCAGAAGCCGCAACATTTCCTAGGGTTGCGTTAATCTGCGCAACCATATTTTGCACAGCAGAAACGGCCTGATTCACCGAAGTCTGGACACCTTGTGCAAACGTATTGAACGAGGTTGCCGCCTTGGACGCTGCGTCTGCCAAGGAACCGAGTTGCCCTGCGGCGTCACCGATATTTCCACCGATATTGACCTGTTTGCCATTTAACTGGTCAAGAGCCTCAGAGGTTGTCTTGATCTTATTGTTTGCGTCATCAAGTTTCGACGTATCCGGTACGGCAACGGGGTCCGGTGCCTTTTGGGTTGCGGCAAAGGCACCCTTGATATTATTTTCAAATTCCTGCTGCTTTGGCCCTTCTGCAACTTTCGCAATTGGAATTTCAACGGGGCTGGCCTGTAGAGCCTGCTCTGCCCCTTCTTTTACTGCCTCCGCAAAGTTTTTAACGTCTTCGGGATTAGCCGGGGCAAGGTCAACCTCAAGCAAACCCGTTGTTTCATTGAACTTTGCAATCGCACCGGGAATAGTCTTGGTAATGTCATCAATGGCCGACTGGGGGTTCCCCTTGATATCGACAGAAAATTTGCCGTTGGGGTTAGAGAGAATTTGGGCTTGAATAACTGCAAGGTCTTTGCCGATATCATTACCGGCTTTGACCTTCAAGAGAACGTCAATTACAGCAGCATTGCCGCCGTAACGGGACATTAGTCCGGTGATCTCTTTTTCGCTCAACTGGGCCTGAGTCGCAAGATTGGCTATGGCGGGAGCCATTTCCTCAAATGCGGTTTTGGTATTGCCAGCTTTAATTGCCGCCTTTTGAAAACCGTCAACGAGAGAGACAATGTTCTCAAAAAGGATTTCAGCATTGTCATTAGCCTTGTTAAAACCGCCCGAATCACCAAGCAGAGCGGTTCCGAGGTCGCCAGAGGCATTAAATAGGTTTGTGGACTCCGCGATCTTTTCAATTGTTTCCGCATAGGCGAAAGCGTTTCGGGTGTCCTCTGTGCTGTCTTGCCCGAGAGCCTTGAGGGCAGCCTTGAGAGCAGAAAGTCTTTCGGTAGCATTACTGCTTGAATTGGCAAGTTCATCAATCGCACTTGCTATTTCAAACGTACCGGGACCGGCGGCAGCAGATGCCTGCTCAATCTCCTTAAAGATGTTCCGGTAGTCTTGAACCCTCTTGATTGCCGCGTCACTGTTGTCACCAGTAAGCTTAAGTCTGTTGGTTAGCCTAGCAAATTCAGCGTCTGTTCCGCTGGTGGCCTTGGCAAGATCGTCGCTAGTGAGTTTCAGGGCTTCAAAAGCTTTTTGTGCTTTTTCAGCTTCTATCCGGCCTTTTTCTAGTTCGTTATATTCGTCCGTATGAGAGTCTGTTGCTGCACCGGCAACTCTAGATCGCTTTGTCTCTGGTTTAGAGTCGTCTGTCTCTGCCTTAAAGGCGTCTACAAATTTACCCAGAAGACCGGGTGCTGACTTGGTTTTATTTTCCAAGTCAGTCAACATTTCATCCATGTCAGATTTAACTTGGGAAAATACAGTTTTCCCAGGCAAACCTTTGTCAGCGGCAAAAGCTTCTTGAAGCTGCTTTACATTTTCTTTGGCGTGCTTAGCCGCATCGTCAGAAGCCTGTCGGAATTCTTCAAGTTGCTTCGTCCCTTCTCGCCAGACGAGCCAAATTCCGACCCCAAGTGCGGCTATTCCCATAATTGCGGTAGAGCACGCAACCAAGGATGCGGCAAGGGCCGAAAGTCCACGGGCTGCCATTGCCCCGACAGTGCCCATTTGTCCAACTAGCGTAACGAATACAACCCACAAGGCAGATAGGCCGCCGGTGATGCTCTTAAGAAATAGCATTGCACCGCCGACAGCCATAATGGCAGCTCTAACGGGCGCAGTAATTAGCAGCAAAACTTTGAAAGCTGCGCCAACCCCAAGAATAACGCCGATAATCGGGGCGAACATCCCTAGCTTTTCAATTGTCCATTCCAACATGGGCAGCAAAAAGTTAAGGGCGGCAACAAAAGAATTTACAACTGCATCGCTAATTTCTTGAATTGCATCAAGAAGGCTTTTAACAGCGCCCCTAAATTCCATCAGTCTTTTCAGGGTTTCAACTAGCGCCTCTATCTTATCTGTACCGACCCCTTTTACTGCGTCAGCTATGTTTTTGAGCATCCCGCTTGCTTTGGAATTTTCAACCGCATTGTTGAATTTTTCCATTGATTTTGCAAAGCGATCAAGAGCATTGTCTCCGCTGTTTGTGGAAAACATTGTAAGAATGCTCCACAAAGCCTTTACCAAGTTTTTACTACCACTAATGAGATCGGTCATGCCAGCCCTGGCATCGTCCATCCACTTACGCAGATTGCCATTTTGCCGGTTGGTATTTGCCCAGTTAGCAAATCGCTGACTAAGCCCTTCCGCGCCAGCGGTCATGTCGCGAATAAACTGCATCCCCACAACGCCTATGTCGCGGAAACCATTCATCACCGGAACCAGGGCTTTACCGAGATTTTCAATCGTGCCCTTAGTGGCATAAACCCCGAGATTAAATGCCGCAACTGTATCGCGGCTATTAAGGAACGAAAAGAGACTGTCTTTCACCCCTTTGTATGCTTGAGCAAGCCCTCTAGCTCCGTTAGTTAACGGACCTTTGAAGTTTGCAACGGTGCCGTCTATTTGCTCTGCAAGCCCGCCAGAGAAAATTTCTGCCATTTGCTTACCGAGGTCTTTGAATACATCTCGCGCCGCAACAACGGACTTAGTTAATGGCCGAAATGCTTCGGGAACTTTCGCCATTGCTTCCGCAAGTTCTTCTGGGGTTTTTGCCCCGAGAGCGTCCTTCATTACGCTACCGAGAGTTTTGAAAATTCCCATCAACGGAACTACGGCAAAACCAATTGTTGCAAAAAACCCGGGAACTGCCAGCAGCCCGCCACTGAGGGTTTTGACAGCGCCCCAGGCTCCGTTTAGCAGGTTTGAAAGAAATATCAGAGACTTCCCTGCCGCCTGTACTGCCGCTGGCATTGCATACAGGCCAGCCATAGCGATCTTGGGAATTTTCCCAATGCTGGTGACCATCTTTATTAGCTTGGTTGCCCCCAGCTTGGCAACCGCAAAACCCGTGACTCCGGTAAATAATGGATTGGTTAGGGTAGATAGCATCTTTGTTGCAGTGATGCCGGCCTTACCAAGCTTTTCGACACCGATTGTTGTTCTGACGAGGCCGAGTGCAAGTTTGCTAAGTGCGCCCTGACCCTGGTACGCAGCGCCGATAATTTTATGAATACCAGCAAAAGCCTTGTCTCCGAACAGCCTGAATCCAGAAAACTTATTTAGAGTTCCAAACAGCCGCCCGGAAATGCGCTGAAAGCCAGCAATAAGCGCAGCGGCGATCCCGACTTTACTGGCAAAGTTTGTTAGTTTATGCGTCCAACTGGGCATGGCCTGCATTGCTTCGTCAACTTTAAGAAAGCGATCCCTAAGCAATCGCAAACCAGAGCTAACCAGCATAGTTTTGCCGAATAGACGGCCAAAGCTTTTTGCTCCAAGATTACCGTCTACCAGATCAGTGCCAATTCCACGAATGGCACTCATTACATCTCTGACACTGACGAGAGGGCCGATCAAACTTTCATAGGCATTTTTAGCCCTGAGAACGGTTTGAATAACCTTTCCCAGGTCTATATCAAAGTCCTTGGTGCCCTTGCTGGCGCGAGAGGACGATTTACCTACTTTATCAAATCCGGTATCTAACTTCCCCAACCCAGCATCAGCTACGGCACTTGCTGCGGCGACTTTTGCAAGATCGCGCTCTAAAGAACCTAATTGCTTTTCCAGTCCCTTGAGCGACCGCTCTACATTTTTTGCGGTGGCAGCAAGTGACGCGAGCGCATTGGCAGCGTCATCGGCACCCTTTTTATCGGTGTCGATGACAATTTTGCCATGCGCTTTTCCCAAATCGTAATTAGGAATGTCGCACCCCTCTCGCTACTTCGTTTTCAGTTTGAAAAACCCGTCGCCGAGGGTTTGCTCTACGTTTTGTGATTTATCCTGATTTATCTTGCTGGTTCTCGTCGCAGCAGGCTCCTTGAAACGCCGCAAATCCTCTTTCAAATAGACGCCGAGAATCCTCAACCTTTCGGAAGCTAGAAACTTTTCTGCATTGCCGCTCTTTTTGCCAGAATAACGCTTTCGGATGACGTTTTCTGCGGCATTCATTTCGGATTCCACCATCGTCCCAAAGGACCAAACTCCACGATTGAGGTAGAACGATTTTACCGTTCTTGGTGGAAATCCCCATAATTCACTAGGCGGGCAGTTGTACGACTTGCTCAGCCGGTACATCTCCCACACCATCCTCCGATTCTTTGCGAAACGTGGACAACCCCTCCGTATCAAGAATTTCAGAGAAAAGTGCTACCCGGTCATTGAATGGGATGCTATCGACATAAATCACGCCAGCCTTTTTCAGGGCTGCATGATCTGGGGTGGGTTGAATTGACGGAGCAATCACGCCCGCCACGACGATGGCCCCAATTGCGTCATCCATCTGCCCGAAATTGCTCAGCACAGATTTCTTGATTTCATCTTCCCGAGCTTCATTCGGCTTTTCAGCGTCGTCTTCACTCATGGATTTGGAAAAGAAATCAAGCTTATCGACCATTCCCATGCGAAGAATGTCATCCATACCCAAACGGCGAATCAGGCAGATTTGCCCAGAGGGGGTAGTGAATTCAAACGGCTCGTTCGACGTATCCGGCCTGCCCCATGTCGTGGGTGCATACCGATCTGCGTCGGCAACAGTAAATCCGTTGTTGGTATTGTGATTTCCCATTTTGCGCTCCTAAGCTACGTTTTTATATTTGATGCCCAAAGCCACGTTCGCCGCTGTGCTTGGGGCAATACCGTATTCTTTTGAAAGTTCTTTGCGAGTCGAGCCAGACGAATATTTTTGCCGAATTTCTCTAACTTGATCGTCAGTCAACTTGGCCCTATGATTGCCGTATTTTGAGTAGTCATATTTTCTGTGGCAACTCTTGCAGCGAGGGTCATAATTAATAAGATCAAGTGCGTCGGTATCGTGTCGATGCGACCAATCCTGTGCGTTATCGTCGCAATCGGTACATTGATTATCCGATGCTCGACCACGCTGCCAAAACAACTTTTGGTGGATGGCCTTATACTCTGGTGTATTCCAGATAAGCTTGTTCATATGGCCTACTTTCGGCTCCTAATTATGATTTTTGGGTTTTATAGAGAAACCGGCACAAAGGGGTGGGATGTGCCGGTTTCTCAGCCTATGTGTTACGTGGTAGTCGTGGAAATGGCTGCGGAATACTCTCCGATTCTAGCGCCGATTACCGCTGCAACGCGGAAGTAATACAGCGTTGCCGTGGTCAAAGTGGTGACGGTCGTGGTTGCCGCAGTAGGCTCTCCACCGTGACCGGACGTAACTGCCGTCCAAGTGGTCCCGTTGGTGGATTGCTGCACCAAATACGAATCGGCAGCAGTAACCGCAGTCCACGTCAAAGCCGCAGTAGTAGTGGCAACCGTCCCGAACGACAGGTTCATCGGCACTGGAATCGGATTGGCCTCTGGAGTCAGAGTGAGAACCACATTGCTTTCATGACGAATAATGTCATAAAGCAAATCGTTCTGATCGTCCAGCAGAGGCAATCCGACGCCAGAGGCGCTGGTGACGAAAAACTCACCGTCAGCAAAATCGCCCTGAATGGTGTCATTGCAACGGCAGCGATAAATCCGAACGTGAACGTCGCCACCGGAATCGGAAACGATACGCCCATCAATACGGAAGAAAGGCCGCGTGTCAGTTGCTTTCTTGCGGAGAATGATCTTGCGATTCGGAGTCAGGCCAGACTCAATTACAGAGCCACCGGACATGATCGCCCATGCCTTGACAGAAATACCACCGGCCTCAAGTGACCAGTCAACCTGGGCACCCTTACCACGAGTGGTAATCAGTCGGTCATCGCCGCGAAGCTCAGCGAATTCCTCCGACTCAGAAAACGAAAGCTTCTGCATGTTGGGCAGATCAATGCTTTCGGTATCAAGCACGGTTCCCTGAGCATCGGTGTATGGGGTCAACTTCCCATCGCGAATGCCGTAGGGCAGTGCGTCAGCAACCGGAGCGGTCATTTTCTATATCCCTTTCCTTGCCTACGGCATAGGCTGTTTGTACTTCTCTGTGTTAACCAGTTCCCCGGTCAACGTACTGTAGTAGTGAAAAACAACGTAATTCTTTTCGGTCTTGCAAAACCTAGAATTACACTTTATCTCTATTAAGTTGTTTTTCGTCATTTGCCCGAAGGTTTTCCCACCGGGGCAAGACAGAAACATTACTCATCCGAAACAGAGAAACCGTATTCGTTCTCCACCAGATATTTAACTGCCTTGGGGTTGATACCGGCTACCGGCAATTTGTAGCCAGTCTGCCAGTCGAAAGTCAGAGTCTCCTGAACAATTCCTACAGAAGCGAAATCGGCCTTGCTGATGACTCGCTGCGTTCCGATATCAGAAGCGCCCACAAGGAAAGGACCGTTCTTGCTCCGTTTAATTACGGGCTGAGCAACAAATCCATCCTTATCCAAATCAGGCTCCGTGCTCGCCCCGACAGGCTCCACCGGGTCCGAAGCGACCAGCGGGCCTGTCTCTGACTTCCCAAAGCTTGATCGTGCTGCCATCGTCCTGCCTCCGTAGTTGTTCGCCGTTACGCTGTTCATCCTACCCCATTTGAGCTAGGTTCTGTGGTACAAAACCCCGTAACCGGCATTTCGAGTGACCGTGTTCAGCCCCTCGTCGTACAGATCACCGGATACCCCCGACTTTCTGACATTCGTAATGCTATAGCCATCGGTTCCGGCTTCATTTTCTAAAGGCAAAAGAAGTGCATCAATCGCCTCAATTATCTCGTCAAGAGCGTTGAAATCCGTGCTGATTTCTTTAGGGGAATGCACCCATATCGTCAATAACCTTGACCCTCTACCTAGCCGTGGAGCCAGGCCAGATAACGTCACTTCTTCCCACCGGACGATGACAAACGGGCCATCGTTTTTTGGCCTCTCCATCACGTCATTCTGATTAAATACAGAAGTCTCGTCAATGCCCAGTGCTGCCAAAGCCTCGTCTGTAGTCAGAAGCGTTTCAACCAATGCTCTGCTCATAATTTCCCTAATATATCTTTCAAGTCCCGCATCAAGTGCTCACCGATAATTCGCATCGACGGAATCAAAATTTGCCATTCACCGGAATGCGCTATCTCAAGCCAGATTCCGTAGTAAACGGAGTAGCTGAGCAGAATTTCATTGCCTGCCGGGAGGGCCATTAGCCCGCCACGGGCGGCTCCGGTTCTGTCGGTCCAGGGTGCATTCGTACGCATATACGCCTGACCCCAAGCCGCATTTCTATCTATTGTCATAGAAACGGCGCGGTCAATTCTTGAATCAATATTTCGGAGTCGCTTTTCCAGCGGTCCACCGTCGAAGTCGAGCCGCACCCTTGCCATTAGGGCTGCCTTTGCGGAGTGTTTCCGTAAGTAATTAATCCGAATTTACGCTCGTAGTTATTGAACGGGTATTCGGAGTGAACGATGTATTTTTGCTGCCCAACCGTCCAAGTGTCGCCAATTTCGCATTCGCAGTCATAAGTGCCGACGAGGACCACATCAAATTTGTGATAAGTACCGTCATCACCACTTGTATTGTAACCATCCTGACCCGTATAGATTACCTTGTAGTCAGTTTCGGCCCTTGGGGTGCCTGCTGACTTGGTAACTCCCTTCCCGGCAGTCTTTACGGAAATGGTTGGGATTAGGGTGATGGCAGTCGGATCGTCCCGAATGAAGGCTTCGGTTAGCCTACGCTGAATGGAAATAGTGTCTGGCACGCTACACCCGCTTTAGCGTATGAAATGCAGCCCTTGAGCGAGTTTCGGGTACGGGATTATCCTCAAGTTTTGACTTGTCCAGCCAAATTTGGTGCATTGCCTGAGCCTGATTAAATAATTGACTTAGCGAGCGCGACGAGCCAGCTTCGGAAATATCAACGAGATTAGCATATTTGCCAACTCTAGCCGCCCAAAATGCGAGCGTAGTTTTTGTGATCGAAAGGCCAGCGTCCAACAAAGTACCGATATAGGCGTCATCCCACCCATCAGCATCCGCGTCATCGGGAATGTTGATTTTGACGGCGGCGAGATTTTCTTCTGTCGCCATCTATTACGCCCCGTTTTCAGCATCTCGCTTATCTTGCAAAGCATTTGCCAAACGATCAATTAGCTCGTCTTTGTTGCCATCGGTCTTTTCACCGATTTTCTTGAGTTCTGCCTTCAACTCAGCAACGGTGTAATCAAGCACTTTGGCAAGGATATCGTCATCAATATCGTCGCCTTCATCTTCCGGCGCAGTGTTGTCGTAACCGAATTCCGGCAGGATCGGCAAACCACGATCATCCGTAGGAATTCGTTCGATTTGACGGCCACCCGCATCTTCGGTTTTCTCAGCCTGAGCGAGATAGTCGTAACCGACCTTATTTGGCATATAGCCAGCTTCTTCATGCGGCGCAGGAGATTCGCCGGGAGGGAAACGGCGCTCATTCTCGACAACTTCGTCGCCCCGAGAGCGTTTCCGCAGAAATGCCTTGTCTTCGTCAGACATTGGCTGATCTGGACTGATGTACCGTCCCATAGCTTTCTCCTAGCTTTGCCGAAAGTAGTTAGATAGCCGGTGAGCGAGTTCGCTACAGTTACCGTGCTGGCGGGGGAGTCGCGAATCTTCCGCTCACCGGCTATCTAAGATTTAACTAGGGAGACAGGAAACCCGATCCCTTTTTGTATGCCGTAGGAATGTCGTAATCTCCCGAGGCTTTGATCTGGACGACCACGCCACCGGCACGCTGGCGAATACCAGTGCCGAACGAACGGGCGTAGTAGCCTTCCACCAGCGGATAACGCTGCTGGTTGCCTGGGAGTAGACGCAGACCACGGTATGCAGGATTCACATGTTCGCGGAAACCGACGAGGTTCTGCAAATTAGCAGCCCCACCAGTTCCGAACATGAAGAAGTATCCCGCAGGAATGTAGCTTTCCTCAATGATGAGGATATCGGCATAGCTACCGACAACTCGCAAACCCTTGAAGGTGTCAGGCGGCAAGCTGCCCAGCAAACCCTCAGCATTCGGCAGAATCATCGTGGGCTGATTTGCTGCCGGAATGAAGTCGTAGTTGGCGACTACCGAGTTGGCCGAAACCGAACCGGCACGCCAGCTACGCATCTGCTTGACCTGGGTCTTATTCGCTAGCATAACGAACACGGTCCCGTTTTCCAGACCGAATCCATGCTCAGCGATATGCGAGTACGCATCCTCCACGTCAGACGAGTCAATTGCGGTATTACCGCTCACGACGTAATGGTCGTGGTCACCATCAAATGCGGTTCCCTTGTACGACGGGGGAATCGTGCCATCCCCATTGTAAAGCGGGTACACATTGAAGTTCTGGTTACGAATATCGGTAACCCGGTTACGGTTATCGAAAATCGACTCCATGATCTTGCGGAAAACGAGGCGACGATCAGCACGCAGGATTTCCTGGTGAATTGCGTCAACCTGGCGTGCATCCGCATCGCGGAGGAACATCCATGTGTAGCGAGTCGCGGTATCGTAGTTCTTGAAATCGTAACCAAGCTGGAAGTAATCCAGTTCGATCCGATTACCACGCGGCTCACCGAATTCGGTAGCTTCCTCAAACTGTGCTTCGCCCACCTGGGGAACGGTTTCAATGGGATTGACAACGGGGAACGTGAACAGGGCAGAAAGCCGGTCCATTGCCTCGTTGTACATCTGCATTGATTCCTGATAAATGCCCCAAAGAGCATTCAGATCAATACCGTCATTCGTTACGGTAACAAGGTCACCGGCTGTGTGGTAGCCGCCTTGCTGTTCCGAACCGAAGATCGGGTAGACGGGAATGCCGTCGATAACCGGCAGTCCAGCAAATTCCTGATATGCCAGCTTCATGGCATTCCTTCCGTATTTCTCTGTGAATTAGGAGGTTGAAGGGTTGCTATTACGGAGCGTTAACGGTCCAGGCACCGTCACCGCGCAGGTACGTTGTCGCACCAGCGGTTCCAGTGGTGAGAATCTGACCAATGCTGATTTTGTCAGCGCCATTCGGATTCCGCATAATCAAGCGACCGTCGCTCGTAGCAAAACCGACGAGAACACCGGCAGTTGCTACGTCATCGACAGTGCCATCGGAATGGCCGTAATACTTCGTTCCGGCAACAACTGCTGTTCCATCCGTTTCAACGAATGGGAACACTTCCCCAGCCGTATGCACGTCGATGGTGTCGCCAGCCTTTTCGCCCTTTTTGGTACGAATAACGATTCCGACGATTCCAGAAGTGCCCGGTCCCTTAACTACCAAACCGGAGCTATTCAGGCCGACAGCCCAAACCTTATTGATATCGGCATCGGTCCAGTCAGCGTTCAAAGCAGCGCGGAAGCTGCCGACCTTGGGGTCAGTCTTGTCGATGCGAGGCTTGAGGGCCATTGAAACACTCCTAGTTTGAAGTCGCTGGAATAGAGTTTAGCATTTGTCGCGGGAAATCAGGTTCGCAAAACGGAGAAACGTGTCTCCAACGCCTTGCGGCGTGTTGCCTTGGCAGAGGCATCGGCAGAGCTACCCGGCTTGCCACCGGAGGGCTGACCCGGCACAAATGACCCGGCACCATTTCCATTGTTATTTCCTGAATTATCTTCGCTTGGCTTCAGCATGTACGGCTTCCGCTTTGCCAAATCCTTCAGGGCATCTTCGATACCGTCGATAGTGCCCTTTGTGGGATCAATCTTGATATTCTCGCGATCAATCATCACGGCCACGTCTGCCGGGTCATTCCACTGGTACTTGGAATTCTCAAGAATGGCAATCTTGAGGATATTCCGTTCGTTCACCAGCGATAGCGTTTGATTTTCCTCCGTAAGACGATTCACGTCCTTGCTGAGATTTTCTTCTTTGCTTGCAGTAGCACGACGGGCTTCTTCTTCTGCCGCTTCGCGCTCTGTCTTTTCTTGTTCGTATGCCGAAAGATTTGCCTTGGCTTCCGCATTTTCACGCAGAATCTTGGCGATCTGTTCCGGCGTCAACTGAGGATTATTCTTTTCCTCAAGAGTCTTGTCGGGTGCCGCGCCCGTAGCACCAGCGTCGGCACCAGATGGGGCACCGTCGCCTTCTTCGCCTTCGCTACCGAAAGGCGGGCGAGAAATCAGCGCAGTTTGCGCCCAGACGGGCAGGCGGTCGAATTGCATGTCACTCCTATGTCCAGAAACAGGGCCGATACTCACCACTATAGCGCATTACGCAGGGGCAAAGTCGCTATACATGCCGATTTTCACATTGTTGACGAAGCTATCCCAATCGGTTAGGTGTGGCGTGCAGAAACAACGGCATTGAGGGTGCGGTTTCTCCGGTGTCTGCCCCACGGGAAATAGCTTCTGTCGAGCATATACTTCACATAAATCACCATCATCCGGTTCATGTACCCTGCTCAAATTCCATTGCAAATAATCAATCCACGGTCGATTTTCAGCCTGAGCTATTGTGGTGGCGTGAAATGCGTTATTGAGTTCAGTGCGTCCAAGTCGAATTGCGGCATAAGATACCCCGCCAGGCGTGTTGGGGAGAATATGCTCTCGCACTCGTTTCGCAATGTCTTTCGCGGGATCGCCCTTAACGATGGCCGAATTGACAATGCGTTCAACGTACCCGTTTGAAAGACTTCTGGATCTATATACCCGCTGGCTGAGAGGTATTGTTGATCGTAAATATCGTGACATGACATGAGCAACCCCCAGTGCGGCTGATTGACGTTGGCTAGCTAGCCAATCGTCCTGCTCTTTGTCCGTTTTGAAAATTAAATTCAGCGCCCGAGATTCTGTTTCCGAAAGTGCGTCTACGGCGGCTTCTGCTGCGTCTTTTTGGCCGTCCCGAATTACCGGGCCTATCCCTTTGAACAGCCCGTAGTTGACTTCCCGCACAATTTTCATTGTGGAAACTAATTGGCCTGCCCGAGTTTTGGAGCCGATACCGGGTTTGTCTTGCAGTCCCAATAAGGCTGAATAGGCGTCTTGCGCTGCGTCGAAAAGAATGCCCTTGATAGCGGATATCGCCTTGTCCTCTACCAATAAATATCTCTCTAGCCATCTCCTTTTAAGAAATTGGTGGCTAGATTCATTTGGGACTAGCGGATCAATATCCACCGTCCAATGGCCTTGGTTTTGAATATTTCGCTCAGTCATTGATGCGAATTCCCGACATCGCACCTTGCGCAGGCTGATTTTTGTACTGATATTCGTAAACTTCGTCTGGCGTGGCAATAAGGTATCTCCAACCTAATTGCTCGTTGGGCCACCCTTTTATGTCATTCATGCTGGGGTGGGGAGAGCCGCCTGGGTGTGTGTGAAAAACGCCGATGATTTTGTCTTCACCTACATAAATCTGTTCGATGGCCCGTTTGTAATCAATCGCATCCATAATGAAATTCGCGTCTGGTTCGGGGTGCGAATTTTTAACGTACACGATATCGTAGCGATTAGTGATGAAACCGCACACTTCGCTAGATGACTTTCGGGCTGCTAACTTTAGCGAATTGACTGTAGATACGGGCAGTGCGTCCGGTACGTCTGCCAGCATCACATGGGGCTTATTTGAAACGTCGAAATCTGCTCTGATTTCGGTGCTCATGTATTTTTCTTCTTTCTGCCCTTTCGGGCTGCGGCCTGCCTACGCCGTGTAGGCCGAGGCTTTGATACACGCTTGCCCTGTATCTTTGCCATGTCTTTATTGTACTTCTTGATGCCAGCTTTCGACTCAGCTTTAGTTCGCTTATGCGTACCGCGCCTTACGATGAGGGTTGGGCCAGCTTTCCTGCTTGTACCGAGCCTTGCCTGAATTCCCTCGCGGCTGCCCGTTCCCGGCGTTGCGTATCGGAGAGCCGGGTTATCCACTTTGACATTTTTTCTAATGTGTGTGCCGATAAGATCACGCCGCGATCCCTCCGGTGCTATTTTCCGATATGCTTTGGACAGAAGCGAATCAACAACGCCTCTTTTTCGTACCGACTCAAGTCTAGCGTAATTCCCGAATACAAGTCGCTTATTGGTGCCGGGGAGAAATGACCCTGTGTTGAAGCCAACCGTACCCGACTTTTTAGAAACGCGAAGATAGGGGATGAAGTTCTTTTTCAGTCCACTAATCCCAGCGCCCCGTTCTTGGCGAGAAGCGGCGCTACTGAGAATTTTTATCCGCTTCGGACGACGACGTGCCGCGTGTCCTTTTTTATTTGCTTTAGAACGAGCAGCACGACGCGCCTTACTAACCCCGGTAGAAATCCATTTCCCATCGGGGCCACGCGGCTGTGTCGGACTAAAGCTCATTTAACTCTCTCCGGTTAAGTTCTGGGGTATTTTTTGCGATCTGCCTTGCTGCGTCTGCGATTATGCTTGGCTTTGCCAGGGATATAGCCACCCAAACCACGTTTCCTGCGTGCCCTGTCCTCTGCCCTGTGACGAGCTAATGCCCTGGCTTCACGACGATCACGGGCGACTTTATTTGCCGATGCAAACTTCTTTCTGGCTGAAGTTGCCTTACGGGACTTAGATTTTGGAGGGCCGCCTTTGCGAACTTTACGCCTGTTCCTTTTGGCAGCGTCCCTCATTCCCATTGTAGTTAAAAAGGTTTTGCCAACAGAATCAAGACTTTGGGATTTAGGCGGTCCCGTACCAGGCTTCCGTTTTTTGGGACTAACTGTCGCTTTGGGTTTTGGCGCTCTCTTGGGTCTTGAGGCAATACGCTTTCTGGCGTCACTTTTGATCTTGCTGACTTTATGGGCCTTGTACTTCCCAGCACCCTTGCTTGCTCCGTATGCAATAGCACCCACGGTTACCGCGCCAGCAGCACCAATCGCTACTTTTTGGCCGGTAGAGAGCTTTTTGCCCTTGCCCTTGCGTTTCCGCGCAGAAATCAATTGCGCCCGTTTAAGTGCGGCCCGTCGTGCGGGGGTAAGTCGATATGCCTTAGCCATTATCGCTTTATCCTTTTTCTCTGGGTTCGCAAAATTTTCACATTATTGACAAGATTGCGCGTTTGACCGTAAACCATGTAGCCCGCCACTAGGGTTCCTGCAATGGCCCAAGCCTTGCCGCCCCTTGTTTTGTTGTTGGAACGCTTTTTGATATGACTCCGCACGACTCCGCGTGTTTTACGCTTAAGCGCACTCGCCTTCTGAGCTTTACGCAAAGCAACTCGACGTGCCGGTGTCATTACATATCGTTTAGCCATTACCAGAATGCCCTTTTCACTTTGCCCTTTTCGTTAACCAAAAGGCGCTTGCCAGAGTCATAACTAAAACGGCGCTTTGTGCCCTTGCGCCTGTTCAGTCGAGAAACGGCGCGACTGTGTACGTCTTTTCGATAGGACTCAAAGTGTGCTCTTTGATCGTGAGGGTGTATATGAACACCCTCCTTTTTCATTGCTTCCCAAACATTTCCTTTTCGCTTGGGATTAAGGCTAGCTGTTGTTGCATACCCGGCGCTTTTAGCACGTCTGGCGCTGTGAGCAAATTTCCTTGCCTCTTTGTATTCACGCACGCGCAAGGTAGATCGCTCTTTATGCAATTTTCTTTCATTTAGGCGTGCTGCACGAATTTCCTCTTTGGTTGCCTTTTTACCCTGAGCTTTTTTATACTTTTTGAAAGCACTAACAGCCCGACGCTCTGCCTCATGCTTAATAATTAAGTCTTCACGATTTTTGTAAACGTAGTTAGACCCGACAATAACGCCAACTGCTGCTGTACCGACAATCGCAGTCTTGGCTATTTTCTTATTGCGTGCGCTCTTTGAAGCGGCGCTACCGCTTTTACGAACTACGGATTTGGCCCTGCCGGTGCCTTTTCGGGCACGCGCAGAGGCCATTTGAGCACGGCGCAAGGCCGCTCTCCTGGCTGGCGTAAATCGGTAGGGCTTAGCCATGACCTACTTCTTCTTCCGAAGTGCCCGTGCGTTGCTCTGGTACTTCTTTTTCCTACGAGCAGCGGTCTGAGACTTTGCTACGGCTTTACCGTAGTTATTCCACTTACCGGCTTCGCGCCTTGCCTTCGATGCACCGGCAGCACCACGACGCTTTGCGCTACTAATTGTCTTCTTCGCGCTTTTCTTCGCGCTATTGAGCTTTTTCTTGGCAATGGCAGTTTGGGACTTCTTTACGGCGCTACCGTAATTCTTCCACTTTTTGCCTTCGCGCCTGGCCTGCCTGCTCCTGGCCTTTATGACCTTTTTCGCGCCCTTGATTTTCGCCTTGCCTGTTTTTGTTTGAGAAGCGCCGTATGCGGCTGCACCCACGGCAACTGCCGCTGCGCCAGCGATAGCGATTTTCTTACCGTTTGACAGTTTCTTGCCCTTACCCTTGCCCTTGCGCTTTCGCGCAGACATAAGCTGAGCACGCTTAAGAGCAGCCCGACGAGCCGGGGTAAGAACGTATCGACCTGCCATTATTCTGACCTTCCCTCAAGGATATCGTGTACGATGTAGATTTTAGCCATTTCGATCATCTTCAGTTTTTCACCGGGCGAAATGGTTTCGCAGGTTCCCCCGCATTCACTCAGTAAAATTAATTCGCCCTCGTCTGGGTGCATAACCTGAGTGATCGTGATTTCAGCCATGACAACAGATTCATCAACGATCTGCTGCACTTCGCTTTCATTTGCCACAAATTAGCCTTTCAACTTGTAGCTAGAAATCGTCGGCTTCTTTATGTAAATCTTGGCCCCTTTGCCGGTCAACGCAGAACCACGACGAGTCGCAGTGCGAACCGTCAGCCTCTTGAAGTAGCGCCGACCAAACCGGGCCATACCGGGTATTCTACGTTATACCGGCTGAAAACTGACCATCTGCGGCAGGATTTGCGTTCGGGTCTGCGTTCGGGTCTTCCCCACCGGCATCTCCTGCGTATGGATCGCCAAAGGCAGCCTGAGCCTTCGCATTTTGTTCTTCCGTAATCATTTGAGCGGCTGTTTCAGGGTCACTATCTGGGAATTCATAACCCAATGTCATCAAGCCAGAGACAACCATCGACAGTGTAATTGCCCCAGAAGTGTAAAGCAGGATCAATTCCTGAATTTTTGCGTCCCGGTTGATCGGCATGGGATCGTCAACGATGGTCTGAACTTCAGAACCATTTGGCTGAATCTGCTCGTACGCTGGCAGCCACATTTCTACCAAATCATGGAACATCTGATCGGTAGTCAGAATCCATTCAAGCTCTTTTTCAGCGTTCTTGGCGATAATCGGTCCCATTTGCATTAGCAATGCAATTCCCGACTCTGCCACGGCCACGTCCACGGCTCCCACGGCTATCTCTGGGGTGCCCGATCCTTGCTGTAGCGCATCGTCCAGGTACTTCATGTGGTCCTGGTAGGGAGACACGTCAGAAACGCCGGTCACCCGGTCAAATACCTGATCAATGCCTACTTCAATGACCTGACCAGGGCCAACATTCCAGTCGCCAATTGAGCCATCGGCATTTTGCGGCGGCGCAGCGTTGGTCTTATACATGCCAAGACCCTGCATAATCATCGTCAAATCTTCATCCGTAATGGATTGATTAATTGCGAAAACGAGGGTTTCCATCCCCGCCAGTTCGGACATGCCGAAGCTTGAGTTGGGCACCTGGTTGTTTTTGATATGGTAAACCGGCAGTTGAGTAATCTGCGGCGGCAGCATAAACGCCGGAATATCTTGCTCTGGGTTGGGCACTCGCTTCAGTTCGTCTTGATCCTGAAGTCGATCATCCCACTTGCCAATCTCCCAGCAAGTTCGCTCAGAACTAATGCCCTTGGCGCTACCGTCTTCGTTTAGTTCTTTGCGGTAAGTCTGCCGACGCGCAACTTTTGCTTCTTTGTCATCTGGTTTTGTTGGGTCTTGAACCAAGTCAACAATATGGCATCCAATAACACGGGTGTTATCGTTAGGATCGTCAATAGGGAAATACTGGCGCGGATCAAGTTCATGGAGACTAAGCCTACTTCCCTGTGCTTTCTTCGGATCAGCAGTGATGTACCACATGGCATCGCCGCGAATTAATGAATACCGCTTTTGATTGACGAACTTGGACTTGATTTTTTCGCGCTTAAAGAACTGAGCGAAATATGAGTCAACGTCATTTGCACCCTGAACCGTGCCAGCGTTAACCGGGTTATTATTCTCAGCTTTCGGGTCAACTTCGTCGCCCTGGCTCTTGGTGTAATAGTCGAAATTCACCATCAAGTAGCGGCATGTCGCCTCAATGATTTTCTTAGAGCTTGGCATGTAAATTGGGAGCGCATTCTCCCCGCGCAATTCAAGCTTGAGCGATTCTTGCCGATTGTGGTACATGCCGTCGTAAAGGTCGTAAGCAGCAACCCGGCGCTTATCAATTAATCCTACGATATTGTTGTCGTCAGCATCCGGTACAAATTGACGAGAAGTCGAATACTGGATTTCTTCAACGGCCATTGCTGTATCCTATCTGTTCGGATTGGGGATGCCCGAAAGATTCGCCGTACGGGCTGTCTTCGATCTGGTCGTACTTGCCATGCCGGTTGGTATTGATGCACCGGAACCTGCGCCTCTAGTCCCGATATTCCGTATGAATTTAGCCCTACTGACGCGAGTGCCGCCCTGAAACCTATTGGAGGGATCGCCGTACAAGCCCGCCAGGAAGCGGCCCAATGCTTCTGGTCCGTGATCGTCTTTCTTCATTGGTAATTCAAAGCGTTTCGTAGAAATCTCCCCCTTGGACTGATCCTCCGTGTCTGGGTATCTGTATTCAGACATATCGTGAATAGTCCTTGGGCATTTCACATCAAACATCAACTGCGGTCGAATGTCGTCGTGCCTGCCGTGGGTTGATTCGTCTAGGGGGTCATAGGCAAGTTCGTCATGAACGTAGTTCTTGAGGGCAAGCCGTATAAGGTCGAGCCGGGATTTAAGCTCGCCGCCTGTATGAGGACGCGCCGATGCTGGCAAGCCCGCTTGCCTGAACTTTCTTTCGAGAATTCTAGTGTCACCTGGGGAAGCGGGGTCAGGGTAAAATGCAACCAAATTGCTGGGGCAGAGTCCACGTCGGATAATCTCATCCGCAAACTCATCTGCGGTCTGATTCTCTTGATAATGTTCATGTAGGACATTTATCGCTCCAAACGGGCTGATCTGAATTAATAGCCAAACATTAGGGTTTGTCCACCCGTAGTCTACTGCGGCTACGGTCTGCCAATTGGGATTAAACTCAAGTCGCTTGACGTGTGTTTCTTCATCGAAATCCTTGAACACCTTGCCGACGAAATCGGTAAATTCTGCCCCGTATTCCTGATTAAACATGGGAATTGTCAGTTCGTCCAGCACCGACAAGACTTCTTTATCTATAGTGAAGTTGTTTTCGCGTGCTATCTGGAATGACGAGTATCCGTACATTTCTTCCATCATGCGAACTAGCTGTTTTACGTGTTTATCTTCAGTGGGAGTCTTGTAGACGAAATTGTTACGCCAGGCAGGCATTCTAAAAGCCTCCCAGTCTTTGTGCTCCTCATCTCTGGCGTAATTAAACAGATCATAGAACCAGTTCTTGCCTTCGGGGGTACTTGTATGTAATGACCATCCATCGAAGTCGCCTAGCGTCGGTCGAATCATCTGCTGCCACACGATGGGCTTGATTTTCGCGGCCTCCGCTAGAATCGCACCACTCAATGCCTCACCAACGAGGCTTTCGGGGTGCTGGGCAGATTTCGCCTGAAATACAAACGCACCATTCCATAGCGATATCTTCATTAGCCCAGAATCAGTGCTGTTGTACGACCCCGGCGTGTCCATTGGAATCTGTAGCTTCTTGCACAGATTCCAGAAAACGCGAAATTCTTTTTCGGCAGTCGCATACTGCGGCCCCACCACCCAATATTCGCGCCGAATGCCTTTCGCCTTAAGGTAGTCGGCCTCCATTTTTGCAGAGAATGCAAAAGGTAGTAACTCATGCCCTCCAACGTATGATTTGCCGAAACGTCGGCCAGCGCACACCACCCGATGCCGCGCAGTTGACTCCATAACCTGCAATTGTCCGATATGAGGATCAAATTCCACTTGCGGCTGATCCAATATCGCCCACTTATTGAGCGTTGGCATTGGTCAATCCTACAATATCGCGAAGAACTTAGTTGGGTCTACTGCGTCTGCCAACGGACGTAGCGCAATCGCACCAGACGAACCATCACTGTTATTTCCGGCCAACGTCCAATCTGGCTGATAAGCACCAGAAGTGTCATTGACAATATTAGACGCAATTGCCATATCTGAATGCGTACTTGGACCTTGATTCCATCGGTCCCACTCAGCGGTCCATCCGGCACCGGCCTTTGTTCCGCTGTGGGCGGTAGGCCCAGAGGACGTTGCCTTAAACGGAGTGGAAGTCGCGGCATTAGATTTATTTCCCCACCCCGAAAATACCCATGCCCCAAGAGTTACCGGAGTAATCGCTGGCGGTGACATTACCGAAGCAGAAGCTAAAGCCCCACCGACTGTTGTTACGTCTATGGGGTTGCTATTATCTACGCCTGACAATTCAGCAACAAAAATTTCACCACGCGCACCCACATTGGGGGCTACGTTAATTTTCGTAATTCCAGACCCGATATTGTGCGCTGTAACAATGTGAAAATACGTCGATCCACCCAATTGAGCTAATCGCGACGTAAACGTAGCAGACCCGCCAGTCGGTGTGACCGTGCAGGTTGTTGACGTAGAGCCACGCCAATACGCCATAATTAGCAGGGTATTCCCAGCCGTGGGAGAAAAGGTGAAATCCCTACCGCCCGTGCCTACGTTTGCGCTTCTCGACGAGAAACCGTCCGAATAAACTTCTGCGATAGCCATTATGCCTCTTGCGCTATCGCAACAACATCAATTTTGCTATCGGCAACATTCCACACACCACCGATAAGCAGTCTTTTGCTAGCAACCGTAGTTGTTGGCAAGGTAACCCCAATAGCACGCCAATCGGAGCTAAATACCAAAGCCCTTGGGGTCGCATCAGGGGTAATTCTGCCAACAATGCGCTTTGGATAACTTGGCGTACCAGTCACTCCGAAAGAAGTTACTGCGTGCGCCAAAGAGATTTCAAAACCGTCGTATGTACCGATATCAAATGTTGGCGTTGCGGAGCTTGTAATCGTTTGTGGATTTGAACCTGCTGCCGGTCCTGCGGCACCAGTTGGTCCTGCGGCACCAGTTGGTCCTGCGGCACCGGTAGCGCCGACCGCGCCAGTAGCGCCTGTCGGACCCGTGGGCCCAGTCGGCCCAGTGGGTCCGCTAGCTCCCCTATCCGAAATCAAATCCCATTTAGCGGGAATCAGGTCTGGTCGCTGGTTGGTGGTGCTGTTGGCAGTGCAGATATACGCGTAACCGTCGTGGTACACCACGTCGTTGATGTTGTAAGTCGTTCCGGAAGAGTAAGTACCCTTCCATGTGATGCTAGTTCCAGTCGCTCCTGTAGGCCCAGTAGCTCCTGTAGGTCCGGCAGCTCCAGTGGCACCGACAGCACCCGTCGCACCGACAGCGCCCGTCGCACCAACGGCACCCGTGTCGCCAGTAGCCCCGTTCGCGCCAGCCGAACCCGTATCACCAACGGCACCCGTATCGCCAGTAGCGCCAACAGGACCAGTGTCCCCAGTAGGTCCGGTAGCACCTGTTGCTCCGGTACTTCCCGTTGCTCCGATACTTCCCGTTGCTCCCGTAGCTCCATTTGAGCCATCGGCACCTTTTATATTCGCAACTACATTCCAAGTACCGGAGGTTTTTAGGTACACATCTCCGTTTGTGGTGCGGAGGTAGTAGTCGTCGTCATTTCCGTCACCATTATCGGGAGCGCCAGAACCGTAATCCCACGTTGCGCCTCGCGGTCCAGTATCCCCAGTGGGACCGGCAGGTCCAGTTGGGCCATTTGCTCCGGTCGAGCCAACAGAACCCGTAGCTCCGGTTGGTCCGGTATTTCCTACAGAACCCGTTGCTCCGACACTTCCAGTTGCGCCAGTCGCTCCATTTGCGCCCGTCGATCCTGTCGCGCCTGTCGCCCCCGTAGGTCCAGTCAAACCGATTGGTCCTACTGCGTTTGCGACAACGGTCCAAGTTCCAGAAATCTTTTGGTAAATATCGCCATTTGTGGTGCGAAGATACATGTCATTATTTGAACCACCGGTAGGAACGTCAGAACCAGAAGTCCACAAATTTCCATTTGTACCGTTTGTTCCTGCGGCACCTGTTGCTCCTGCTGGCCCTGTTGCGCCGTTTGTCCCGGCAGGGCCAGTAAGATTCGTAACTAAATTCCAACCCATAATTAACTCAATTCGTAGATTTGGCCGGTGAGGGTATTTAGGTAAAAATCCCCCGGTAAAGAGCCTTCGATTTCATCCGGTGGGCCTTCGCCAGAAAACCAGTGTTTTCCTCGTAGGCCAGTTGCTCCAGTATCGCCTTGCGGCCCAGTTTCGCCTTGCGGTCCAGTATCGCCTTGCGGTCCAGTATCGCCTTGGGGTCCGGTTGCGCCAGTTGCGCCCTGAATTCCTTGTGCGCCACGATCCCCCGGTGTAGCCCCTATTTCGATAGTGGGGTCATTTTCTGCCAAAGAAACAGTGCTGTCTTCGGAATCAATGTCAAAGGCGATTTCGGCAGGATCAACGTCTACCTCAAAGACAATTAGATTGCTCATGTCTTTTTCTGCCCGTCCTCGCGGGTAGTAAGTCCGTTGCACAACACTTTGTCAATATCATCCGCAGGCACCATCTTAGCCCGCCAGAGCAGTTTGGGCTTAATTGCGTCCGTAATTAGGTAGTCGCCCAGAATCGTCGCTACAGAACCATCTATTTCCGCTGCGAATTCCGTAGGCTCAGTAGTGTCGATGATAATTGATACGGTAGCGCCTTCTGGGTAATCAGTGACAACGTATTGCTTTTTGTCATCGTCATCAAGAACCGGAGCGCCTTCTTCATCAACCAATAGCGTACGATAAACGATCTTGACGTAAAGGTCTTGTCCCTTAGTTAGGGGGAGATTGAATACGGGCGGCGGCTTAATGAAATTGGGAATCGTAGCCATATCGGACCCTTCACTTGCCGTTCCAGTTTTTTAATACCCGTATATTGCTATTCCCATTTTCATCATTCCAGGGAATATTGTCTAGTCCAAAGTAGTCCCATCCTACCCCAACCTGTGCATAGGGAGGGGGAACTGGCGGGTAGTGGTTGTCGTCGTAAGGCAACCAATTAATGGTTTTGCTACCGTGACCGTTGTCGATCATCTCGTAGGTACGCCATTCGGTGTAATCCATTCCCTGCCATAGTTCTACCCCTCCCGCAGAAACCGTTGGGGGCCAAGGGTTACCGCCCTGGTCACCTACATATGCGCCATACTTCTGCCAAGCCCTGCCCATAGTTAATTCAATTTGGGTAATCCCCGCAATACTTTCCAAATTGATTGATGGGTCTAGTTGCAACCTACATCCTTGCTCAATGGTGAATTCGACAGGGATACCGGCCATATTCTTGCCGTCCGTCTTTTGCGCCGGATATCTAAACTTGCTCGGCTTAACCATGTTGGACGATACGAATAGTGCGTGCGGTATTTCACCAGCAATGATTTCGTTTGTTGTGGCAACCCCAGCAAAACGAGAAAGATTTGTTGCCGTAGCAGACCCGGCATAGTCTCTGCCATCGCCGTAAAAATCAGCGATTCCACCCCATGATGCGTACCATTCGTCATTGTCGGCATCGTAAAAACATTGCCAGAATGAGAAAACCTTTTTTGTTACTGGATCGCATACGCAGAGATGGCCGTCCCACCCCGGCGGAATTTGTGTTCCATAGGGAATGGGTACAGCGTAATGAAATGGTTCTCCGTTGAAACCCCAATCTGGATATTCGGTAGGACCGATAAAGTTAACATAGTACCGTGGTGTATCAGGAAATACTTCGTAAAAGTTAACGAACGCATTCGCAAACCATCCCCAGGAAAAAGGGTGGTGCTGGCGCGGATCGGCTGTTGTTAGGTATGAAGAAATCTGAGTAGACAACGGGTCTAAAACCGGATCATCAGGAATTGCTCCCCATAGCCATTCTGCTTCTGGGAAAATGTTTCTTGCTTGAACCGTTCCTCCGTCGAATGCACCGAATGGGAGGTGATTACCGGCGTTCCATCCAAGCTGGCCCTGCAACGTCAGGTCTGGTGTGTTCAGATTGTCTAACAAAACGTACCCGGCGTCAGTTTCTTCCGAATCCCAATGTCCGCACGTCATCAATAGCTGCACTGAAGTTAGGTCAAGAGTTGAGACTTTTCTTCTGAAAACGTCCCACGTTACAGCGTTGGCCGACGCTTCCCAGTAAATCGTCCCGTCGTGTTCACGAATTCTAATCCACTTATGTTTTGCAGAGATATATGTGGCGAATGTATCTGAGTTAACCCCGTCGACACGCTCTCTACAGAGAATTTGGCTGTAATCACCACCGCTAATGATAAAACGAACGATATTTTCGTTATCCACTTTGACGTCAAATTCACTGGTGACATTGCCTGGATAGGCAGTTCCTGCATTGGCGTTGTGAACCAATTCAATCATAAAATATGATTCTGTTAAATCCCACTTCTCCAGAGAAACGATATATGTGTAATCAACACCACTAGCCAACGATTTAAGATTACCGTCTTCTACGGTCCAGCCGTCTGCCCACCATTTTGTTTCATCGAAAGTGGAGAATGTATCGACAAGTCGCTCTGCCTTAAATGGAAGATCGGGGCCAACTTCGGAATCCGGGCTGATGACATTGAAATTATCCAGATAAACAGTTTGGTCTGTTTCAGTGCCGTAGAAGCCGCTTTCTATCTTAATCTTGCCAGCAGACAGATCAAGCGTAGTGCTTTGCATTCTGCGGGTCGTCCAATATTCACCATCTATGGACGTTTCCCAATAAATAATTGAGCCTTCAGTACGAATCCTGAACCACCTATGTCTCTCTGGACTTAGTGAAATGGCTACGGTGGAGTTGACCCCATCTATTCTCTCAACGAAATAGAGATATCCCCCAGTGGCCTCTATTTGCGTGGCAACGTAGGTATTGTTGCCGTCTATCACAAAGGACAATGACGTGATATATGTGCCATTACCAAGCGCCATATTGTCCGTTAGCTCTATGGCAATCTGGGAATCGACCAAATCGTAATCGTCTACAGAGGTAATTGAGTAATATTGATCTGTTGAAATGATCCCCAATTTGCCACCGGAAGTGCCTACTGCACCGTCGCCCCCCACAACCCATTTAGCCGGATCAAGCGCAGCCTCAAAGTCGTCGGTGAGAGTTTCCGTTTTCGCATTCGGTGGTGGTATGGGAATACCGGCAAATAAGTTGAAATCATCAATACGAGCGAATGTCGTACCGGCCTCGGCATCCCAATACCCAGCACCAAGTTGACAATAGACAGCAGTTAAGGTCAGCGTTGTCGTCTTAGATCGCTGTACTGTCCAAGTAGTTGCGTCAGTAGACGTTTCCCAATATATCGTTCCGCTGGCTTCTCGAATTCTGAACCAAATGTGAACGTCTGGATCGTAAATAAACGTAGCATTGGTTGCCGTGCCAGCCACTTTTTCGTACATATGCACGGGTGCTGCGTCAGCTAATGTGCGTCCACCTTCGATATCAAAACCGAAGTAATTGCTGCTATCTATTAGAGCAAAGAAACTGAACTCGTTAGAGCCAAGTTCTTTAGCATTGTTCTGGAATAGCTTAAATGAGAAGTACGATCCTGTTATGTCATACGTCAGATTCGTTTCAACAAAGTCATATCCAGTAGTGGGACGTATTCGCATATATCCAGAATTAACAACTCCGGTAAGCGCATTGGTTGTGTTCCACTTGGCAGCATCGAAAGATGAGAAATCGTCGTAAAAATATTCGGCTTTCATCCGTTTGTCACCACCACGTCCACGGCCACGCCTGTTGCCGCCGTTGTGCTTCCCGCAGAAGTACAGTTAATCCGAATTAGATTGCCCACCACTTGTACCTGATTTAATGTGACGCTTGCCTCTGTTACTGAGCCAGAGGTAATTGTTAGCGTTCCGATAGTGCCCCAGGCTGCTCCGTTGAAGTGCTGAACATCTACAACAAGACTTGATCCCACAGGTGCGCTAGATACGCGCATTCTTGCGGCAATGATCGTTCTGTCGTTGTAAGCACGATCTGATGGAGATACCCCGATCACCGCCACGGGGGTTGAGAATCGCACCGGCACAACAAGATTCTCTATATTAATGATTTCGCGTACTGCTGCGGCGTCCTCTGCCGTACCGATAGCCAATCCGATGTCGCTCACGTCGGACAGTTGTGACATTTCGTTGACGATAATGCCTTGATCGACTAGATCGTTATATGCGTCAAGAATAGCCTTGTAGTACGCATACCCCGACTGAGAGAATTCCCCTGCGAGAATTGGCCTTGGATAAGACCTTGGGCCAGTTTGCCCAATTAGGAATTCTGCATCATTGTCCAGTATGTCCAATTGTGCTTGAACAAATGCCCCATGAGGGATAGACCATGCGTTGTACGAATTCCATGTGACAGTATCGGCCACTACGCCATAGGTACTCCACTGATATGCCGTAATTGTGCGCGAGCCACGACCTACAAACCATACGTCAGGCATTTGCTAACTCAATTCATAAACTAGGCCGGTGACCGTGTTCAGGTAGAAGTCGCCGGGAATTGATCCTGCTATCGAACCGGGGAGTCCAGCCCCAGAAAACCACTTTGAGCCACGTCCAGTGCCTTCTACGAGATTGTTATACAAATCAACTATGCGTGCGTAGTAGATGTAGGCACTATCTTGATAATCAATTGGCCTGTCTGGGGAGGGCCAAGCTCTCGGTCCACTCTGGTTCAGAGAGAAGTCTGAGCGCATAGACGCCAAGATATTTAATTGGTCACTCGTCAAAGTGGCGTGATCTACGGACCATCCGTTAGACGCATCCCACGTTGTGGCTGCGGCTGTTATTCCGTAGTCAAGCCAATCCTTCGCAGAAATGGTGCGTTTGCCCATTCCCAGAAACCATACGTTTGGCACATTGAATCAATTCTTGATCTTTTTGCCCGACATAGACTGTACGCCGCGAATAGCATTTCTCGTATTAATGCGCGCAATGTAGCCGCCTTTGCGAACAGTTACGCGAGCAGCCCGAAATCTGCGACGAGATGGCACAGAACTTGACCGATATGGATTTTTTCTAGGCTTCTTCGGCTGCGGCGCTTGCATGTGCCCCTTGGCATTCCTTGTAGGCTTGCCGTGGCTGAAGCCCTCTGTAAATCCGTGGCGAACACCCCTTGCGTACCCTTTTCGCGCTCCCGCACGATATACCTGATGAGTACCGACTGCCGCCGTACCCACCATTACTGCCCCAGCAGCGGCCAAAGCTACCTTTTGCTTGGTGCTGAGTTTCCTACGATAACCCTGTGCGTTCGTAAATCGCCCGTGGGAATCTCGGTAGTAAAGTGCTCTACGCCCCATTTACCCATCTCCCTTAAATGGGAAAGCCAATGCCTTGGCTCGGCGTAACCTTGGCATTGGCTCCCCATTCCCTCGTCGTCAGCGGTAACCCCGGACCAGGCTTTCGCGAGCCAAGGGAAGTCTTGGACGAAACTACTTGAACTTGGTATTTGATTGCGCTGGATTGAACCCGTTACCGCGCTTGACACGCTGCGAGATTCGTCCAGAAACCTGCGGTGCGTTGACTTTGCGACCAGCACTGAATTGCGGAGCTTGACGCAGAGAGGTTTGTGCGGCGTTCCGGCCTTCCTCCCTCAGGTCGTCGGTGAAAACGTCGTAGGGGATCGGACGGGTCTTGCCCTTGCCCAAGTAGGTCTTGCTCATCCGCGCTTTGCCGATTGGCATGATGACTGCCTCTCCTAGAGTTGCTTGTTTGCGATCTTACCGTGACTGCGGGGCAATTTGGTCATCTGGCGCAATTAGCTTCATTCGGCATGTCCCAGTACCAGCAAGAGCTTTTTCATCCTTGAACACGACGCTAAATCCCAAATTCTCTAGCGAAGTCGCCCCTTGCGCTCTCGCCGCGAAGCGTCTATTGCGAGCCTTTTTAATGCGAGCCTTTGCTTCCTCAATCTCCTTCTTTTTGTCAACAACTGCCACCATTGCGGCATACGTGTTGTCGCCATCTTTGTCCTCGCTTTCCGTTTCCACCACAACAGCCGTGTCTGTAACATCCACCATATGAATGTCAAGGTTTTCCTCTACTGTCTCATCGTCGGCATCTTCGTCGTATTGTTCATCGTCTACGGCGACTTCGCCCTCTATCACATTTCCGGGCTTATCGGTAAGTGATGGCAACTCCCCATTTCGGTAGTCATCTCTAGACCCGCCAGTGACGGCGGCCATCATCGACTCAAACGGCTTTTCTGACGTATGCGTAATCAGCACGTCCGGTGTCTTACCCAGAATTCGCTCAATATTCCACTGTGCGGCCTGAATACGATCCCTCGGCTCATTTAGCTCAGACATAGCCATTTCACGCATGACCTTAATCATGTCGTAAGCCTGCTCTTGCATCATTCGCTCAGCCCTAGCGAAAAACTCACGCTTCATCTGATCGAAGATTTTCTTATCCGCAATAGGACTTCTAGTGAATGTCCCATCATCATTGCGAATCATGCCCTTGGCAATTTCCTCATCATCCAACTCAGAGACAGGAATAATGCCAACCGTAACCTTTTGCAGACGAGATAGCGTACTAATGTCGTCTGGCAAAATATTACGATGCATAGTGAATACCTTGTCAGCAGGGTGCAGAGCACCACCATGATTCGTACAAAAACCAGTACGATTCATAGCTAGCTTCTGACACGCATACCCAGCATTGCGTATCCCGCCACAGCGAACCAGATCATTCTTGCCAGTTGAGTACAACAACTCAGCGTTGTAGTCAGCCAATTCCGTAGGCAAATACGTTCCTCGCATAGCCCTTGGAATATGGTAATCAACTGCCTTATGTGAGTTGCGGCAGTGCGCTGTAGTTTTCAAATCCTCACGGGGATCAACGTACGTCGGCACTTCCATACCTAATGACGGCACATAACGCATCGGGCCATCAGGTTCACCCATGAAAACCTGTCCTGGCTCTGCCGCTCTAACAAATTTCGTAGCGATTGTCTTCACTATCCCTCCCGTGTCACGCCAGTTTTAATATTTGGCACTGGGAACTTCGCCGGTGGTGTCATTGCCTTTTCCTGAACGATAGCAGGCTGCCCACCATATCTATCAGGATTGCCCTCAACAAACAACAACTCTCGGCCTTGCTCTCCACTCGGATCAACGCTGTCACTTCGTCGCACTCCGACTTCTTCATAGAAATCGTAGTCGATACCCTTTTCCTCTGGAAACGGTAATCTTCCAGATTGGAAGTTTGAGTCAGGATGTGGTGCCAAGCCATTTCCCCAGGAAAACTCACTTTCTCCCAGTTTGGCCGTAGGATCAATAGGTAGCGTCATGGCTTCATAATAGCGCAAGCCTTCATTTCTTGCTTCAAAAATCTAATTGTGTTGTGCGGTGAGTCATTTTCTCCCGTTTCACCCATTTTCGCCCGTTTCACCCATTTTCGCCCGTTTCACCCATTTTCGCCCCTCTCCACCCCATCTTGGCTACCTCTCTCCCTCCCCCTCGGCTCCGCAAGCCTCTGACCTGCACATAACCACTTAGTAGTTAGGTTTTTCACAACTAGTAAGTCTATTTTCCCAGTTCAGACCATACTTCTTACTACTTACTACTCATTACTAGATTATTTAGAGACTATATATAGAGTATTTGTGCTTGTGTATGTGTATATGCCTCATGTGTATTTCACGCATAGGGCTAACACGCCAAAAATCCGGTAAGGGCGGTAAGAACTGGAAAGCCGCAGGTCAGAGTATGTTTTCAACTTGTAAGTCTCAACCACTATTCGGTAAGGCCATCTGCAACTTCAACTAACAGAGTCATTTTAATGCACTTTTTCACGGTAACCAGTGCAAAAGTAGTTGTAAAAACCAATCAATCCATTCCCGAATAGTCACGTCATCGGGCAATCTATACGGTCACACACCTGTTTCTCCCCCATCATCCGTTCGACTTCCCTATACAAAGACTCATCACGGGCAAATCGCTCCATTCCCCGTATCTCTGCATGAATGTTGTGGGTCACATGGGCCAAGATCAAAACGATAACGGATTCCTCCACCACCGTATTTAGCTGTGGATCGTGAATTGTCGTCCACACTGCATACCCCAGCATGACAATCGTCATGAATCCGAAAAAGATACCGAATGATTTTGCCACAAAAGTCTGGGTATTTGTAATTCCTAGCATATTACGAGACTCCCTCGGGAGTCGAGTCCACCGTATCCACTGTCACTTTCCCTCCATATCTTTCTCGGTATTGATCTTGACAGAATTCATATGCGTCTTAGTTCTGGCGATTCTAGCTGCTTTACGGACTTTTACTCCGTACCACACCTTCGCTGCTTTACCGTCAATCCACGCTGTTTTCTTGCCATAGCCCAGATCACTCAATCTCCTGCTAAATCGCTGTTGAGTCAGGCGCTCACGATAATCAAGATCACTGTCCTGGCACCACCGCTTATATGCTGCATACATGTCAGTAATAAACACATGCTTGTCATCACTGCCTGGCATAAGCATTTCACTAGCAAACTCACTGAGTGGGTCAAGCTGCCCAGCGAAGCGGTCAGTAGCCTTGACAATCTCATCTGAGCGGGGGATGCCTCGTTGGCAATACATGTTGTAGCCGTCGATCAGCCACGCCAAGATGGCCGGTCCACTGTGATCCTCTAGCTCACCACTGGCCCGCTTTTCGTCCTTCTTGTCTTCAATTCGCTTGTCAAATGGCAACACCACCATTCGTTTCCTAAGTGCCTCATCAGCACCCAGAATCTCTGGCGGGGTATTGGTAGCCATAATCGGTATGAATTGAGGCACACCGGCAACTTCGACGTTGGAGCCTTTTAACTCAGCTTTCACAACATCATTCCCCGTCATGCGCTTGACCGTGGCAACGGACAGCTTATCGGTGCTGCTCAGTTCTGACGTAAATACGACACGACGTGGCATCGCGTTAGCTAGCGCAGGATTGAGTTTGTGGTCACCGAAAATTGTGAGGTTGACGGTAGAGGCATAGTCACCCAGAGCCGCTGCGAGCGCCCTGAGCATCGTGGACTTGCCCGTAGACGTGCCTCCGTTGAGTATCAGCATCATGCGTTCTGGGTTCCCACCGATCAGGCAGTGGCCCAAGATGGTCTGGTAGTCGTCGCGTCGGCCAACAGGAATGAATTGGTCTAAGTATTCCTCCCAGAGCTTTTTCCCACGGTCATGATCGGGGATACCGGCATACGAGTCCCACGCTACTTCCGTATTAAACGTGATGAAATCGCTAGCGTAAGCTTCACGTCTAAAAGCACCATCAGTACGCAACTCCACAGTGCCATTCGCAACTCCCAACAGGTAGTGATGCTGATTTAATTCGTTGATATCCATAGTGACGCCGGGGAACTTCTTTGCCGCCTCAATCGCAGCGTTGGCCTGTGGGTTGTTGCCGCTCTTTCTGGCCCACTCGCGCCACATCTTGGCTTCGGCGAAACGCTGCTTGACCAGGGCAGGCATAGGTGTCACATTACCCGTTTGGTCCCAAAGTTGCTCTGCCTCAAGGTATTTCGCGTCAGCGTGAGCCTCTTGCAACCGCCTCACACGCCAAAAAGCCCGTCGCACAAGGCCATTGGTGTCCAGCACCCACCTGGCGGGCCGATCAATCGTGGCATCAGTCCACAGAATCCACCCATAGCCCTCAACCCATTTCACTCGCCCGCTTTTGTATTTAAGCAAATCGCAAAGGAATTCGCCGTTACCGTCATCGTTGAGCAAATACTCGTCGGGGTCTTTGCCCGCCCCCCAAGAGATTCGGTCCAGACCGTCATCGGGTCCACCGCCGTCAGGGTCATTGATTTCAGCAGCTTCTTCGTCAGTGAGGAACAGACCACCGGCGTTTCCACCTTGGCTAGCCACAACCCCGCCAGCGTTGACGATGGCTGCCCTTATGACACAAGGACATTCGGGAGGGGTGTAGATACCACCAGCAGACGTGGCGTTATCGACTTTCTTTTTTACTTTACGAAAAGCGTTGGTGTAGCTGCGCCACATTTCTTTATTGATGGTTTCAGCATCTCGGCCCTTACCGTCGCGAGCTACCAAATCTTCCACCCAGTAGTCGCCAACCTCCTTCATGGCGTCTTCCCAACCCGAATGGCCTTCTGCCCCAAGGTTTATGATCTGCCAGTGCGCGTGAAGAATCTTATCGTGCGACGTAGCTTCTTCGGCAATTCGTTTCTTCCAGGTACGCACAGCTTTTCGCATGAACGCGCACTGAGAGTCTTTGTCATTGAATTGCTCAGCGGCCCAGTCATATACCTCATCGGTAGACAAATCCATGTCGATCCCGGCATCGGAATCAAGCATCATGCCTTTGGTGAGATGTTCCAGCCACTTCTTAGGCAGAATAGGAACCGTTGTTACATGGGGGATTTCGTGAAGCGGCGTCGGCACTGAATTTGCGAGTGCGGTTGCCATTCTGTCTCGGTGCTTGGCTTCATCTCGTACACCAGGGTCTCCGTTTCCCGATTCACTTCTGTCCGTAAAGAATTCATCAGGAGAATACAGGCAATACTGCGAATCGCTTTTCGGATTGTACGAGGGCCAAGTAACCGCGAAACGGTGGTTTTTCTGAATAATTTCAATATCTTTGTCTGCTTGGCCTCCGAAAGCCAAGCCGCGAGGAACAAGATAGAATCGAATTCCAGAGTGATAATCGCCTCTTGAAGCTCTAGCGGTGCTGACGTAAGTTCTTGGTAGTGATCCAAGTTGCATTTCGAGAGCAGCAAGTTGTTTCGCTCCCTCTTTAGTCTTTCCATTATCTTCATAGTTATCAACGTCGATTCCGATTACTTCGTAAATGCCTGGGGGAGTGAGCTTTCCGTTAACATCGACAGTTCCCTCTACAATCTCGACTGCGAAACCCAAGTGTTGCCCAATGTTTCCGCGTTTATATTGGGCCATCTTGGCCCATTCGGACACCTGTTCATTACTCGGGAATTCAGCGTTTCGTCCAGTCCAACCCGTAGGCGGCGGGTTTTTCTGTCGAGCGGGGAGAGGTATGGTGCCCGTCCAACCCCGATCTCTCCATAGTCTGGCTCCACGGACGAAAGGTCGCGCTGAGAGCATATCGCGAGCAACGGGTACGGCTGCCTCATTGCCTCCCAATTCGCTTGTGCCAGAGTCTTTTTCAGTTCCTCCCACTGAATCAGCAGCGCCTCCGTCGCTTTCGACCGGCGAAGATACATCGTCGGCCCGTCCTTTATTTGCATCTTCAAATACTGTTCCGTCGTCATTAGCCACGCGCCGAACCTTTCTATATTAAAATCGCCCCTCACCCCGTCAGATAGGGAGTGAGGGGCACAACATTACCGCAGGTCAGAGGCCATTTCCAGAGCATCTAGGGGTGGGGGTAGCTTGGGCGAGTCGGTCCCACATCTTGTGTCGCAAAAAGCACGCACGCTCAGTAAAGCGTCACCCACGCTCAGTTATCCGTACCGTGGACGGCACTCGGCACACACCGGGCCAATGCAGCAGGTATGTGGGCTAGTACAGCACTGGTGATCGGAGACTGCCCCGCACTGTGGGCACGGGACGAACACGTTGCACTGTTGTCCAGACTTACGGGTCACGCCCGAATAGTCGGCCAAGTGAATTCCCGTAACCAGACGAAAAGCGTTGAGCGACAGGTACTCTCCTGTTTGC
>JACCDG010714885.1_pt1 | contig 68960 bp, 57 predicted proteins | sample 7442471 | NCBI WGS metagenome assembly JACCDG01 (sample SAMN15323444, study PRJNA562643) | freshwater metagenome | isolation source: river surface water | place: USA:Blue River Watershed | collected 2017-08-17 | reverse complement strand
CATCAGGTTTTCTTTTGGATTATCAGCTTCATTTACTTCAACCGCAAAGACATCACAACATGAAGAATATTCTTTACACTTTAATCATGACCATGTTTGTATTACAAGTCAATGGACAAGATGCAAAAGCTATTTTAGACAAGACTGAAAAAAAATATTTAGCGGCCAAGAAGTTTACCGCTGATGTGAAGATTCAATCTAACATTCCTGCTCTAAAAATATTGCCAGCACAAGCCAAAATGAAGTATACCGCACCAGATCAATTGGAAGTTACTTCTAAGAGCATCATTGTACTTCCAAAGCAAGGATTCAGAGAGATACAGAACATTCTCAAACAAAACAACAAGTACACCGCCATGTACATGGGCAAAGTTAAAATTCAAGGACAAGATTGTCATTTAATCACATTGCTTCCGCTAAGCGATAGCGAAGATTGGATCATGGCCAAAGTATGGATTGATGAAAAAGAATCGTTGATTTTACAATCACAAACTACTACCAAAAGTAGTGGTACATTGAAAGTGAACTACAAATATGGCACTCAGAAAAAGTGGGCTCTCCCCGACCAGATGACCGTTGAAGTTGATATTCAAAAATTTAAAATTCCTAAGGGTGTTGCCACTGACTTACATCGTCAAAGAGAGAATCAAAACACTGGAAATACAGGAACGATTGTACTTGACTTTTTTAACTATGTCATTAACTAGACAAACGTTCTGAGATGATTTGAACCAAGCTTCCCATGTCTTTCATCTTATTCAAATCTTTCAATTTGAACTTAAAGCTAAAAGCGTTTTCTATTTCGTTCAAAATCAACATGTGATGCAGACTGTCCCAACCTTCTACATCCGGAGCTGTAAGACCATCATGCATTTCAAAATTCCTATGATTCAAAACTTTAAAAATCGCATCTGCAACTATTCTCTTAATCTCTTCCGCTGTCATGGTTTATTCTTTGTCATTTTCAACTTGATGGGATAAGGGAAAATTCCCAAATCTTCTATGGTTGGCTTGGTCTCAAAAGTACGCACAAATCCCAATTTTGAATATGCCTGGATTGCTGGACTGTTATTGGCAAAAACTTGAACTTCGGCCAAACTCCAATTGCCATATCGATGGAATATAAATTCTACTATCCGCTGAATAACGCCCTTTCCTTGAAAACCCGGAACAACATAAGCATACTCCAGTTGCAAGGCGCCTTGGGTTCTTGGTATTTGAACAGCTTGAATTTCTGTTTGAAAATGAGACATTTTCACAATGACATCGATGGGCAAACAAGCCTTCATCAAATTGGCCTTTAAGGTTGACGATGACAACCCCCATTCGTTCTCCCCTTCTATCCATCCCGCAAAAGCGCCTATGGAATGCCCTGAACTTTCAGCGATTACAAAATTATCTATGGACCACTCTGTTCCATCAATTTCCTCATCCAAAATAGAACGCAGATAGGTCCTCAATTGATTTTCGTTACAATTCCATAACTTCAATAATGCGCAGCGATCTGTTCCACTTTTTTCCGCTTGAAGAATGGCCTCAATGATAAAATCAGAATCTGCCTTTGTTGCAATTCGGATAATTATATCTTCTCCCCTACCCATGTCATTATTTTTTTTCGATCCACTTTACCATTGACATTCAATGGAAATTCTTGCATATCTAAAAAGTGACTAGGAATCATGTAACCCGGCAAATGTTTCCCCAATTCTCCTTTCACTGCTTTATCGCTCCAGATATAACCTTCTGAAACAGCGACTAACTCTACTATTCCATTTCTGTTATTCGATGCCAATACAACTACCCGTATTCCCTGAGGAAGAATATTCTTTAAATGAAACTCCACCTCTGATGCTTCGATTCTAAAACCTTGCACCTTTAATTGATTGTCCTGGCGACCCATATAAAGCAGATCGCCTTGATTGGTATACATTGCCCGATCACCAGAATTGTACCACCGTACATTGTCTTGAATAACAAACTGCGTCAGATTCAAATCTTCACGGTTGACATAACCCTGGGTGAGATATTGACCACCCAACCATAAATTGCCTGCTTCGCCAGCCATCACATCCGATTTCTCATCATTCCACAATTTGACCTGTGCAAAATCCATCGATTGACCAATGCTCAGTATGCCTTGGTGGCTGGCATTGGTTTCTTTTCTTCTGTAAGTATATCTCGTACAAAAAATAGTATTCTCAGTAGGACCATACACATTATCGATCTGCGCTTGCGGGATTACATCCGACCAAAGTGCTACAATATCCTCATGCAATGCTTCACCACAGAATAGCGAGTACCTCAAATGGGTAGCTTCAATCTCATCAAAGTATGGCTTGAGATAAGTCAATATAGAAGGCACCATCAGGGCAAAGGTCAATCTCTTTTCTTCTAAAAGTTCCGCGATAACAGCATACTTCATACTGTCATGTGGAACGGTATAAAAACTTGCTCCCAAGGTCAATGGGATTAAAAATGACATGACAGACAAATCAAAGGTCAAATCGAACATCTGAAGAAACCGATCTTGGCTACTCAGGTAATAACCCAAATTTTGAAACCCTCTTTCAAATGCGCACAAGTTGCTCCATTGTATGGGCACACCCTTGGGTTCGCCGGTGCTACCCGATGTAAATAGAACATAAGCCAGCGCTTCAGGATTCGGTAAGCCATTGGGAAATGTCAATGCGTCATCAATTTTTCGATCCCTCAATGAATCTATTGTCGAATCGAAAATGAAATCAAGTTGAAGTATCTGAGCAATTTTATCTCTGCGTTCTTGCGGATAATTGGGATGAATGGGCACATAGAATTTTCCAAGTGACCAACATGCCAATATAGCCGCGTAAGTATCAATATTGTCATTTGCCAAAATGAGAATCCCCTTTTCGCTTCGATTCTTGAAAATCGCTTGTGCTCCAATCACTTTGGATCGGAGTTGCCTGTATGAAAACTCCTCACCTCCTATACCTATGGCAATATCTTGGCTGGCGTTGAGTTGATTAAAAATTCTAGTTAGCGGATGGCTTGTATCCAAAAAATCCATGCGTTAAAGATAACGCGCTATTCGTCAGAATCCCCATCAACAGAATTTCCCAACTCGGGAAGTATATTCTTGACCTCACCACTGGGAAGAGCTTGTACGTCTTTGAGTTTTCTCTTCAATGCATTGGTTCGCGTGCCAATCAGTTCATCTAAAGTGCCATTGGCTTGCTGAATATTTTTCTGCGCCTTTTCCAATAAGCCCCCAAATTTCTCGAACTCCGTTTTGACTGCGCCCAAAATCGTCCATACCTCACTACTTCTTTTTTGAAGTGCAAGTGTTCTGAAGCCCATTTGCAAACTATTGAGTATTGCAGCAAGTGTTGTTGGACCCGTAACGATTACTTTGAATTCTCGCTGTAATTGCTCCAGTAAATTGGAACGACGAATCACCTCGGCATAGATACCTTCGAAAGGCAAAAACATCACAGCAAAATCGGTAGTATGCGGCGGATCAATGTACTTGTCTCTAATATCCTTGGCCATTTTCTTGATCACTGATTCCAAATTCTTGTTGGAAACCTCAATCGCTGCTGTATCTCCACTGTCATATGCGTCTACCAATTGTTCATATGCATCCTTTGGAAACTTAGCATCGATAGGCAAGTACACGTTGGATTGATTGTCATCTCGTCCAGGCAATTTGATTGCAAACTCCACCAAATCATTTGAACCTTGTTTGGTCTTGGCATTTGCCTCATATTGCTCAGGAGCCAATATTTGCTCCAACAACATTTCCAACTGAACCTCCCCGAGCCCGCCACGCTGCTTTACATTGCTCAATACCTTCTTCAAACCGCCCACATCCTGCGCCAAATTCTTCATTTCACCCAGTCCCTCTTGAACTGCCTTCAATTGATTGCCAACAGCCTCAAAAGACTGACCCAAACGTTCGTTCAAAGTTTTCTGCAACTTCTCATCTACAGTGACACGCATGTCTTCCAATCGCTTGTCCGTGTTCTTTACTAGATCATCAAACTTGACGCGCTGGTGATCTGTAAAATCTTTAAAATTGGCTTCAAAGCCTACGCGAAACTCTTTGAATTCGGTCTTGATGGTCTCCAAAAGATCCTTGGACATCTTTTGATTTTCTTCTTTGAAAATGCGCAATGTCTCATTCAAGTCTTTTTGAAAATCCTTGAGCGTCTGATTCAATTCAGCCCGATTCTCTTTGGATAGATTCTGTGTCTCTTCACGGTTGATTCTAAAGTCTTCTTTCAGACCTTTTTCAATACGTTCCAGTGAAGCTTCTATGCGTTGACTATCTACATGGGCATTGACTGCGCTACCTTTCTTTAGTAATAACAACACAGCAATCAAACCGATAGCTATGGATATGAAGGACAAAATTTCTGTGGTCATACCACAAAACTACCGCTATAAAACGCGATTGCCTTTAGAAATCAAACAGATTGTTTCAACACTCTCAATAAAACATCAACAGGCTGGGCTCCTGAAATGGAATATTTGCCATCAAATACAAAGAATGGCACCCCACGAATTCCAAATTGTTGAGCGGTATATAAATCATCCTGAAACTTTGTGTCCCATTCGGGGTTGTGCATTACATCTTCGATGCGAACAGAACCTTCATCTATATCATTCAAAATATTTTGCAGGACATCCATGGATGATACATTCTCATTTCGCGTGAAATAAGCCTGCATCAAACACTCCTTGGCTTCATTTCCCTTGCCTTTGGATTGTGCGTATTGCAGAAGCAGATGTGCAGGGTATGTATTGGCCAGAATTGCCGTTGGCAATTTCATATTCAATCCCGCTGCTGTCCCCATTTCACTGACTCCAGCCATCATTTGAGACATCTGACTTTCGGACATGCCTTTGGCTTCTGCCAAATATTCTGAAATAGGTACACCCGCCTGCTCAGCAGTTATGGAAGGATCCAATTGAAAACTGTGCCAATGAATTTTAGGCTGGCCATCAAACTGTGCCAATGCTTGTTCCAAATGACGCTTACCAATGTAGCAAAATGGACAAGCAATGTCTGACCAGATATGTATATCCATTAATTTATCTTTTTACCATTACGGAAGTCGACCAACGTCCGTCGATCGTTCGCAAAATATATTGACCACTATAAACATCTTCCAATTGCATAAATGCAATGGTAGTTCCCGACTTTAGTACTGCAGACTTTACAAGTCTTCCTTGCATATCGCACAACTCCAAAATGATGTTTGTCGTATTTAGTCCATTCACTTGTACTGCTAACAAATCCGAAACTGGGTTTGGATAAACTGCAAAACCAAAGTCCTCTCTGGAAGCAACATTAGTGGTAGGATTGTAAACTGTAACAGCCTCATTGATTGCGGTAACTTTTGAGGCTACAAAAGGTCCGTAGAAAGTAGGGCCTACAACGTATGGATAAGCCGAATTCCAGTTCTCGTCTACCGTGCAGAAGTATGCATAAATTCCATTAGGGTACTCGGGGGTGATACAAAAACGACCGTTGTGTTCATCCAAATAATCGGGTTGGTTGGCATGCGATACAAATTCATAATCCTCACGATAATGCCCCAAAGGATAGTTGGTGGAAACCGCAGGACCATCTGTAACATCTGTACCATTGGCATAATGTGTGCGTACCGTAATGTCTCTTAACTGGTATCCTGACTTCATTCGAACAATACCACCAGTACCGTCTGTATTCAAAAATCCATAAGCGCCATATATTGGAAAGCCGTCACCCGCAAAACCAATTAGGGGCGAATGATTGTTCGCGTCAATTGCATACAAACCATCGGCATCGTACAAATTGCAAACAGAAGATATCGGAGTCAAATCCAAGTCAAAAGCAGATGGATTTTGATGGTGGTGATAATTGCCCATGGCAGGATGACCTTTGGAACAATCAAAACCTTGTCGCTCCGCCACAATGGCATCTCGGTTCCAAATACCTTGTCCGGGAGGACCTTGGATAGGACCGCCTCCTTCAGTTTGGGTATTGTTGTTCCAACTCACTCCATCACGATAATCGAACAAAGCAACACCATTAATAAAAATCCCAATATTTCCACCTGTTGTAGAAACTGGATTGCCCGTGTTCTGTGATGGCGACAATGGTAATTTAAAAATAGCATTTTGATCCGATGCCAAAGATGGGTTTCCATCCATAAATGGTCCAGTTGTATAGGCAGGAATTCCATGGGTTGTAACATAAACCCAATCGCCAGAGAATGCCACTTGCTGAACATTGGCTAGTACATTGTCAGGTATCGCTACCGAGCTGCCCTGTACATAGTGTGAACCCATAATACCCTCAGAATTTTGAATCCAAGAAAGAATTGCAGGATTTTGTTGAGCACTTGCATTAACAAGCAATACCAGCACAAATAAAGAAGACGTAATTAATTTCATTTTTCTAATTTACATCTTTGACGACTTTTATGATCATTTCCTCTTATTTATCCAGAAATAAAAAAGGCCCTCCGAAGAGGGCCTTTCAATGATGTCCAAAACTTAAACTCAAACCTATTTGAAAACCATCATTGTAACATTAACGCGCTCTGCACCATTGGTGAAGATCACCTGATACATGCCCGCAGACAAATTATTGTTCCACTCGATTACTTGCTGAAGAGATCCATCGACATTCAAAGTCGTTGCATTCACTTTTTTACCAGTGTAATCGAATACTTCCATGTTCACTTGACCATCAAAACCTGCAAGTGATACATTTACTGAATTTCCATTGGATGGATTTGGATACAATTTAATTTCACGATTCTCGTCTTTCCAAGAAGCTAAATTCTCTTCGGTCTCCATGCCCGCTGCACCCAAAGTTCTTACGCAAGATGCTGTACCGTCAAATTCAGAATAAGTAGCATTGTCAACGTGCTTGACTTTAATGTCAACATCATAACGCTGACCATTGGCCATACCTGCAACACTAGACAAAGACAAAATTCTACTTCCACCCAAAGCACCTTCTACCGAAATAGGAAGATTAACCACAGGCACTTGTTGAGTGAACTGCCAGCTGTAGCGAGAAACTCCGCAAACAGAACGGTTGGTAGCAATTGATCCACTGATAGCATTTTTGTACGCTGGGCATTGATCATATGAACGAACGCTTAATGACGCCTCATCAGCCAATCCAAAGGATTGCGTTGTTCCTGACACCGCAGTTACCAAAGTTGTATTGCCATATGCATCTTTCAAAGAATACGTTACGTCAACAGATACGTTGATTGTTTGTGTTGATCCTGAGAAATTAGGAACTACAATTTTTCCTAATTGACATACAGTAACGTTTGAAGTTCCACCGATGGTATATGACCACTCAGGTGTTCCATTAACGCTAGCACTAGACCAACGATTTACAATGTATGCAACAGCACTTGGCTTGTAAGCAGCTTTGAAGCTTTGACAAGCACTCGTGTATGTATTCGTGTAGTTTGTGTACGGCGCGATATCAGGATTACTTGCAGAAAGTCTGCTCATCGTAACTGTAACATTGTCAGCCGCGCTGTTGGTGTTGGCAATGGCAACCATATACTGGTTTCCTACAACCAAACCATCATACAACAATACTTCACTACCTGCATCTGTAGCAATTCCTTGGCTACCCACATGAACATCATCCTCTTCTGCTAAAGGAATCAATGCTCCTGAAGGATTGGCAACATAGTCATAGATTGCAATTTTGTTATCATCACCAACTGAAGAATTACCTGCAATTGCTACACGCACAGCATTTGAAGTAGCCGTGAACTTGAACCAACGGTCATTTCCAGTGAAAGATGTCTCAGGAGAATCCGAGCTTGAACCTAAAGTAGCAACAAACGAAGTTTGTGTACCTACACCAAATTGTCCCATAGACGCAACGTTAACAGGTGTACTGTAATCATCTCCACAAGTTGCAGCAATGCCATCACAGTTTTCGTCAATAGCATTTCCACAAACCTCGGTTGCTGTTGAATTGATTGCAGCATTTGAATCATTACAGTCTCCGCCTGTAGTTGCGAATCCACTGGTTGGAACAGCGCACAAAATTTGTGCATTTCCTGAACCCTGTCCATCACCATCTGCGTCAGTATAATAAGTTAAATTCAAGCAACAAGAAGAGCAACTGCCATAAGTATTGTCATTGGTAGTTCCTGCAGTTGTTTGACGATTGGCATAAGACCAATAATCAGTCACTACTGCACAAGTACCTCCATTTTGCATATCGTCAATCAAGTTCTCTTGTGAAGCAAATCCATTGATCATGTATTTATATTCTACGTTTCCTGCAGGCAAGTTCACTGTTACAGTATATATGCCATCATTGTTGCTGTCAGACATGGTGTTATAGCTTTCACCACCGCACCATCCGCACCAAGGACCCGTTACATGAACTGTAGAATAGTTCTCACCTGAACAAGACATATCCACATTAAACGTGGTCGCATACAAACAAGATCCATCATTTACTGTAGCAATTGAATTATAATTCACTGCTGTTGCGTCGTTACAACCTGGAACATCAGCTGCACAAGCGGTGCAACTACCATAGGTGTTGTCATTGGTAGAACCTGCAGTTGTCTGACGATTGGCATAAGACCAATAATCTGTCACTACCGCACAAGTACCACCATTTTGCATATCGTCAATCAAGTTCTCTTGTGAAGCAAAACCATTGACCATGTATTTGTATTCAACGTTTCCTGCTGGAAGATTTACCACAACTGTGTAAATACCGTCGCTATTAGAATCAGACATTGTATTGTAAGATTCACCTGCGCACCATCCACACCATGGACCAGTTACATGAACTGTACTAAAGGTTTCATTGGAACAACTCATGTCTACGTTAAAAGTAGTAGCATACAAACAAGAACCATCATCCGTTGTAGCAGCCGCATTATAGTTTGCTGCAGTAGAATTGGTACATCCGGGCAAACTAACAATACAAGCAGAACAAGAACCGTAGCAAACAGGATCCAAAATAGTGTTTCCAGTAACAACCAACAAACGATTAGTAAATCCATCCGCTGTAACTGTACAAGAAGAACCTTCAGTCAATTGCTCAGAGCCCGCCCAGTTATCGTGAGCAAACTTGTACTCATAACTACCCGCTTGCAATGGAACCGTAACTTCCCAAATTCCATCTGAGTTGGCGTCTGACATCGCTGTGCAGTTTCCGCACCATCCATTAAAGGTACCATTTAATTCAGGAGTAGTAAATCCTGTTGTTTGGGACATGTCCACTTTGAAAGTAACATTGTAAGTTGGTGCAACTGCAGAACATGCAACACAAGCACCCCAGCATACTGCATCCAATACTTGGCCTGCACTTGTTACAGTGATTGTGCGATTGGTGTAACCAAAGTTAGTCACTGTACATGAAGAGCCTTGTGTAAGAGACTCTTGAATATTCCAATTGTCCGCAGCAAATTTGTACTCATAAGTACCTGGAGACAAATTAATGGTTGTTTCATAGATACCATCAGCATTTGCATCTGTTAGTGAATTGGCCGTTGGCGTCCATCCATTAAAAGACCCTGGAACTTGGACAGATGTGTAAGCTTGAGTCACATTGGTCATGTCCACTTTGAATGTTACGGGATAAACCGATGTACAAGACGAGCACGCACCCCAACAAACGGTTGGCAAAACGGTATCGCCTGTTACTGTAATCGTGCGATTGGTGAACCCAAAGTTTGTTACCGTACAAGCCGATCCAGAGGTAAGATTCTCTTGTTGGTTCCAACCATCTGCTGTAAATTTATATTCATAAGATCCCGCAGGAAGATCAATTGTAATCTCCCAAATGTTGTCAGAATCGGCGTCAGTCATTGCAGCACAAGCACCGCACCAGTTGTTGAATGTTCCGTTGACATTGGCTGTAGTAAAGCCTGTCACGTTACTCATGTCGACTTTAAAAGTGACATTAAATCCCCATGATATTGTACTGACGCACAACAGCATAAAGAATGAAAGTAGTTGTTTTTTCATGTCTATTTAGTTTTGGTAATGCTAAAGATATGTAATTGTAATTAAAACAAAAAGTATTTTTGTAAAAATTACAATAAGAGCTAACAACGCAAGAATCAAATGGGGATGCTAAGGCTGATACGTGAAGTTTTGGATAACAACTTCATGTTTTAAACCATTGATTGGCGCTATACTCTGATAAGGTAGAGTCCATAGATTCATTCGAGCATTGGTACGCAGGCCAGGAGCAGGAATAACAATTGGATTGGATGTTACCCCACCTTCTTGCTTTACGCGAGGTGGATGATTCAAATCAAAACTCCATGTTGCTATTGGATTTCCAATTGGCAAGTTACCTGCATATGACTTCCATGTAATGAGTGTATCCGTCCAATTAAACTGATGCGTGGTCACCCCCTTCAAAAGTGAGTTGGAGATATTCAATTCGCGGGTGCGCTCTGCAAAGAAACTTCCAAAGCTAACTGGCTGAACGGAAAAAGTAGTAGGTGTTGTACTCGCTGAATCCCCCCACTTTGCAAACTCAATGTCCACTTCACTGTTCCCGTCTGTCATGAACGTGCTGTCGTCCCATGTGAACAAACCAAAAACCACATTTTCAGAAAATGCCATTGGATCAGCTTGAATGGTCCAAGTATACGTGCCATATCCCAGGTTGTCTCTTCCCACCACTTCTGATGAAAACCATTGCCCGTCGTGCTCATCGATGGTCAAATGCAAATAACCCTTGTCATCTACCCAAACATCATCGTAACGATTTGAAAAAGTATTAGGACCAGGACCTACAGGACCCACAGAACTCTTGATGTCCCACTTTCTACCCGCAAATGTGACTTCATCGCCTACTCTACCCAAAACCTCTTTTGGGTCTGATTGATGGCAGGACATCAATCCAACAAGCAAACACAAATACAAAAGTTTTTTCATCATGGTTTGATTTCAATGGTTGATGACAAATTTCCAACATAGATATCCCAAACACCTGGCTCCAATATCATTTGACCGTTTGCGCCAACGAACATTAAATCGGTTTCGTCGATCTCAAAACTATACTTGGCAACTGAATTGGCCTTGACCAATTCCTTATCAAAATCTATCAACTTCTTGACATGTGGAGTAATACTCGCAACGCGATCATGCTTGTATACCAACACCGACTCCTTTGCGTCTAGATTACTATTGTTTTTTACTTCCACGTTAACCGACCATTTGCGATTTCCATTGGCAGTTTTCACTTCTGTGATAGCCAAGTTTTGGTATGTCAAATCTGAATAACTCAATCCATGACCAAATGGCCATTGTGGATTGTACGCCTTGTTGCCAAAGTTGGTATCTAATTCCTCGCTATGCTTGTGGTCATAAGTCAAAAGTGATTGATTGTATCTTGGATATGTGAAGGGCAATTTTCCGCTTGGATTGGTCTTACCAAATAATATATTGGTCAATGCAATATTACCCCACTCCCCTGGCTGATAGGCCATCACGACTGCGGCACATCTATCCACCCAATCATTCACCAATCTTGGACGGTTCTCAAACATGACCAAAACCACGGGCTTACCCGTGCTCAATGCCCATTTGATGGTTTGTCTTTCGTTCTTGTCCCAATTTAAATCATCGATATCACCCGGCTTTTCAGTCGAAGGCTTTTCACCCAGACATACCAAAATGACATCAGACTTTTTCACTGCTCGCTTTGCTTTTTTTGCAGCAGTCTCTGTCCATTGATTCAAAAGACAAATTGTCTCTCCCTTGTTTTGGGCTTTGATGGCACTGAAAACAGTCAAACGCGCTGGATCATTCCAAATTGTATCTGTTCCTTGCCAAGTTCTTGACCAGGCGCCATTCTGATAAATCAGTTGATTGGCCGCGTTTCCAACCACGCATATGTCCAAGCTATTGGTCCATGGCAAACTTCCCATCTGACCCTTTTTATTCTCTAATAGCGTAATGCTCTCCTCTGCAGTTTTTACAGCCGTTTGCTGAAACTGCTCACTCATTTTTTCAGGATAAGTATTCTTTTCAAATGGAACAGGATTGTCAAATAAGTCCAATTGAACTTTCAGCTTTAAAATTCGGTAAACGCTTTCATCCAATCGCGCCTCAGAAACTCTTCCTTCCTTGACCAGCTCAATCAAAAGATTGGTGAAGTTGTAATCATTGGGCACCATGCACATGTCAATACCTGCGTTCACGGCCAACGCTACCGCATCTTTCAAGTTCTCCGCAACATGATGGATATTGACCAATTTGATAACATCTTCCCAATCGGTCACGGCCATACCTTGGAAGCCCATCTCCTTTCTCAAAAGTTCAATCAAAATTTTGGGATTGGCATGTACTGGAATTCCATTGATCTCTCCAGAGTTGATCATCACAGTCAATGCGCCTTCATCAATGGCCGCCTGAAAAGATGGTCGGTAAATTTCTTTCAATTGAATATCTGAAATATAAGCTGGAGTTCTGTCCTTGCCCGTTCGTGCACCGCTATAACCCAAGAAGTGCTTCATACAAGCCGCAACATGAAACTCATCCACTTCGCCGTTGTTGTCTTTGCCAAACATTCCCTGATACCCCTTGATGCATGACTTTCCCAATACACTGCACAAATAAGGGTCTTCTCCATAAGTTTCAAAAAAACGCGACCACGTAGGCACACGACCTACATCCAAAACTGGTGAAAAGTTCCAAGGAATTCCAGCTGCGCGGGTTTCATATGCCGTAATGCGAGCGGCTTCCTGAACCAATGCAGGATTAAAAGTGGCCGCTTGACCCAATTGCTGTGGGAACAATGTACCGCCCATGATGTAATTGGCGCCATGAATTGCATCTATTCCGTAAAGAACAGGAACAAACTTAGATTCGTAAGTATGTTTCTGTTGATATGCCAAAGTCGCTTGATGAATCCCTGAAATAATCTCGTGCCACTGAGCAATAGGATAAGCATGTCCTCCACAATTTAAAATAGAGCCAACGTGATACTTTTCGATGGCCTCTTTCAACTTATCGGGATCAATATGATGCGGCTCAACCAATTTATAAATCTCACCTTCACAAATCACATCCAAGTTTATTTGTGTCATCTGCCCCACCTTTTCCTCAATGTTCATCTGAGACAAAATATCTTGAACCTTGGCTTCTTGGGAATTGGACCATTGCGCGTTCATGCCCAATGAAATTATCCAACTGACAAAAAATAATATCTTCTTCATTGCTTCGGATTTATAGGTTGAATAACCATCTCATCTATTCCAATTTCACCTTCTGATTCAAGAGTGAAAATCAATTGTTTGATTGCGGTAGCATCAATCTCTGGATTTTGAGCCAAAATATCTTTGAGCGGAATTTGCATTGCGACCCATTCTTTTCCAATTGCTCCGCCAACAACATACTTACCGAACATACCAACGAAAGATTGATTTCCGGCAAAGTCTTCAAAACCCAATGCACCCGGAAGACCTGCCTTGAGTGGTTTTCCACTGTAGCTCTTCACTTGAAAAGAAAGCATACCATCATTAACAATCATGGAAAGGTCTTTGCCCGACCAGCCATCCCATCCGAAACCCATACCTAACCAAGGACAACCGCCCGCTTGCTTGTTCCATTTCAAATGCAAATAATTCTGCCCTTTCGCTGGTTGATCATTCTTGAGTTGCATCTCAATACAACGTTTTTCCGGTGTAACCCAAACTTCACTTGTAAGTTGCTCTTGCCAAATCATCGGTGCAGAAAAACCGTGAAGTCCATCATCTGTGGTTTCAGCCTGAGGCACATCATACAATGCTGCATGTTGCCATTGAACACAACCTTGCATGGCCAACAAAACAATTAATGCTGAAACTATCTTCATGGACGAAGGGGTTCTCCTTGTGTAAATATCATGTAATCCAACCCACTCTCACTGTATCCAGAAGCCGGATTGGCTAGGAACAAAATAGAAACTTGAAAGAGTTTATGGGGCTCGTGCAGACCATTTCCATTGGGCGCTGCGGGATTTCCATTGACCAAAGCCTGAAGGTCACTGTATTTCAAGGAAAGCAATCTCCAACCATCTTGTCCACCTTGTAATTGATACGAATACATATCCTCTTGATTGGGATCAAAGCTACCGTCTCCGTTATCATCTTCAGAGAATCGAATCAAGACCAAGCCATTATCATAATCTGCTGGTTTGTTTAGCAGTGTATTGAAATAAACTTGATTAGGATTACTTGATAAATCAAAATGATCCGCGCCATAAGCGGAAGCCGGTATATCAATCATACCAATCAACCAGTCCCAAGTAACTGCGCCTGCCATTACGTATGAACGAACGCCTTGTGGCGCATCACCATTTTGTTGCAATCCAAAATTCATATTGGTTCCGGATTGAACAAAAGGCACCCAGTTTGGATTCAAACCACCCTCAAAGTCCGCCAATAATAATCCTTGGTTTAATTTGGGTGACTGCACAAATACGGTATCACGCAATGTATCTTCTTGACCTTTGACATACATCATGACCACGCACGTTTCCGAGCGAAACATTGGGAAATGCGTTGTGCTTCCTTCCCAATATTCACTAACAGCAGCATCAAATCCAGTCAACTCCTTTTTTGCTCCAGAAGACAATCCCGTAATTTCCACATGCCACTCTACGCGCTTGCTAAACTCTGCGGTAATATGAACGGTCTCATTGGACCCAAAGTCCACTGAATCCTTGTCCAAATCCAAGTCTTTGATCCAATCAAATGGTCCATAAACATCATTCAAATCAGGACCATCAAATTGATCGTCCACTTTACAACCCATCCAGTACATGGGAAAGGAGAATACTGCTAGAATTAAAAATATCTTTTTCATCTTAAAAATTCATTTGATAAAGAATCATCCACTGTTTCCATTGATAATTGGGCATATTAGAAGATGCTACACTTCCTGTCCATTGATTATTCTGCACTGTCAAAAAGGATTTCTCTGAGAATTCATACTTAATTCCCAAAGCGTTCATCCACTCCTTTCCATTCCACTCTTGCTCATTGAAATTGGTGATATCCCCGGTGTAACTGAGAACCGGAACAACATCATTTCCGATGTATCGAACATATTGCGTTCCAATCAAAGCATGCCACTTCTTGTTCAAACTCCAATCCAATCCTATAACGACACAATTGGTTTTTAAATCCGTACTTGGAATAGGCTCCTCAAGAATGCGTTGTGTTTTATCACTACGCAATTCGGTTTGAATTTGCAATGTCTGATTTCCCCATTCTCCAACTATACCATCACATTGGAACTTTGCTCTTTCAAACTTTCTGGGCTCCAATGTCCCTTCACCTCGCGTTTCTTGGTAGGCCCCGCGGCTGAGGTTCCATGAGAATTTCTTGTTTCTGGATTTTCCACCAACCTTTACTTCCGCGCCTTGACGATTGGGAGTAGCTACTCCATATGGTGTGATATTATCGTAATAAGGGAGATAAGAAGTCAATTCAGTTTGCAACTGCAAATTGTACAAATTGGACTCGCGCATCAAATCCAATAGATTTAACGTGCGCAAAGACTGGTCGTTGCCTGTTCGTTGGTAAGCTGACAAAGCAGCTATGGGATTCAACCTTCGTGATTGTGCGCCAGGACTGCGGAAATCGGCATCAACGCGATTCAACGTTACTTGCCAATTCCAACGCTCTTCAGGCCAAATTATTTTGTAGGAACCATGAACAAAGTTTCCTGATCGCTCTGTATAAGCGCTATTGTTCTCTTCCCATCTTTTTGACAAACCCGTTTCTACTTGAATCTCATGATTTACAACGCCTGTTTGCTTGGTAAAATGTGTTGACATTGTATGAACAGGATTACGGAAAGCCGTTGTGGAATTTGCAGTACCTTGAATGTCCCAAAGATTGGCATAGTGGTAGGCCACACTCCAACTTTCGTTTACTCTGGCGTCTATACTAATACCTGAAAAAACCCGATCGGGCACATTTCCAAAATCTGTTGTTTTCACTCGAGAAGAAAATACTCCCCACTTCAGCTCTTGTATTCCTTTTGAAAAAATAAACCCACCATCTGCAGCGGCTCCTTGTTGACGCCATGAATGATCGGGATTGTAAAAATGGTCGTAGTTCAATACACCCATTTGATCCTTAAAAATTTGAGCTGAACCTTCACTCCACTCTTGGCTGTTGTTCCACAAAGTAAAAGGTGTCATTTTGTAATTGATGTCCCCAAGAGAATAACGCACTGCATTACCGATAAGACCGCGAACCATCAATTGACGAACGTCAAAGCTCACACCCGAACCCCAGAAACCTCCGTAGTCGTTGCGAATTCTGACCATGCCCAAAACTTCCATCGTCTTGTTGACCTGAATTTTTAAACCCAAATCAGCCAAAACATTTCCGCTATTTGATTTAATTGCTGTAACAGAGTCTGGTTCCGGGTTAATCAAATGATCCCCATAAAACTGACCACGGGTCTGCCCAATCACAGAAATTTTCTTTTCCATATCAGCCTGAGCAACTGCATACATGGCAGCTACTGTAAAGGCTAAAAAAACAACTAACTTCTTCATTAGAAAAATGCTTTTAATTCAACAGATAACTCTTTCCCCTTGAAATGATCCAGTTCAAAACTCTTGTCTTCAAACTCAAACCAACGCTGGCGTATATACAAACGCGCATTCTTGCCCAAATCAATATCGCAGCCAATTCCGTACCCTTTTCCGTATTGATTCATGGGTCGGAAAGTTTCTTCATTGATATCCGTGGTATAATTACCCAAGGTTCTTTCCACACCACCGTATATACTCAAAGCACAACGTTGCATGAGCGCATAATACACCTCCAACTCTGAACTGTATTGTCTGACATATGCATCCTCGTTGACAATCACAATGGGCGACCACATGCGTGAAGCAGATTGCGCTTGGAACAAGCCAAACAGATAAATGGGTCGATCCAAAAACACATCGCTGTATTTGACTTGTAATTCTGCATTATTAAAATACTTGTCGTAAATAACAACACCTGAAGAATCATCAGAAAGGTTGACCGTCTGATACACGTCACGATAAATATCTGAGTAGCGTCCGTATGGTCCAACTTGACTGGGGAAATCCCATCGCCACATCCGAGAACGAACCAACTGATTGACTGGATGACCCAATGTTATCTGATTCGATACCCGCTCTATCTCTTTGGAGGAACCTATTCCACCGCTCCAATGCCAATTCTTTTTGGTCCACTGGAAATTAAAATTTAATCCCTGACGATTATTCGTCATTTGACCCAATCTTGCCATGGACGAAGCGAAAGGTTGGAGCAACGAAGCACTGCCTACAGAACCTGCAGGAATATCGTTCACTGAATATTCTCTAATTGATGTGTTCCAATACAGACCAACGTTGTTCACTACTTTTGGACTAATTCTGTATCCGGTCCATTCATAGGAGAAACCACTCTTGTAGGTTGGAGAACTCCATTTCATCTGAACCAATTCTCCCCATCCTCTATTGTGATTGGGACTGTAATATTTCCCTAAACCCCATTCAGATTTGAATTGATGACCTCTCCACTTGATTAACCACTCATTGGTAATCACGTATGATCCAAATGCCACACGAGCCAGACTATCCGTAAAATTTCTTGCATTGAGGGAATTGATGGATGTACTTCCCCAACCAAAATCTTTTTTCAATTTACCACCCCATGAATAATTGGGCGTTGCGACAAAACCACCATTCAACTCGGTCTTACCGGCCAAAAGCATGGCAGAAAAAGCATGAGGCAATTGGCCCTCAACCACAGCACCCTGGAAAGCCCTATTTCCCCATCGGTTATCTTGATCGATAGAACCTTGCTCAAAATACTGTTGGTATCTACCCATGATATTTCGTCCCAATGGATCCCATGGATTTCTTTCGAATAACATGAATCGGTTGTAGCCCTTGAAAGAGGACATTGTAAGGTCAGAAATAGCCACCCATTGGATACCACCAAGGCGCGTCGACCAACTTCCCCATTTCGTCTTGAAATTACCATACAAAGTCATCCCCAACATGGTACCCAGGTTTTTACCCAGTGTATTTGAAGACAACGGATTTTGTATACTCGGTCTCAAACTGTCTGGAACTTGAGCACTGTATGAAGTTCCAATTTGGCCATTCAAGAATTGAAACATCCGAATGTCCAATCCCCACGAAGATCCATCTTTTAAATTACCTGAAACATTCACCAATAGGTTGGGCAATTGAGCGTCATCACCAATGAACAAGGATTTACTTTTCACGACATCCCCAACAGCGGAGGTAAGCGGATATGGTAACTCTTGAACAGTGTAGGTCGAATAAAAACGATAGAATCCATTGACCTGAATACTCTTGGTTCCTTTGGGCTCCACTTTGGGGAAAATTCCCCAACGTGTCATCAACGAATCTGTATTTTGCGCATTGACATGCAAACCCAATCCAAACATGGCCAGGCAGAGGATCAAAATCCAATTATTCTTTCCAGTTACCATCTCTCCATGTTTTTACATTGATCCATCTTGGAAGCGGCATATCCGCAGTTCTTTCCTTTACCATAAAAGGAATATTGGCATATCCATAATTTCCATTTGCATCATTCACCTGAACAAAAACCCTATAGGCTCCTGGAACGTGAGGTGCGCGAAATGTTGCATTGTGTTGTGAACGCTTCTTCCATAAACCCTGAACAGCCAATGGCGCAGATTCCGCGTCACCACCTGCCTTGATATCGTTGCTCTCAGGGACAACATTCCAAACTACCTTTTGAACATCATTGTCAAAATCACGCCAATTGAATTCGGCCGTAACATCATCATCCGCCCAAACCGTAACTCCCTTATCAGCCGTTAGATTATTCAGTGAAAGTCCATCGACAACTGGCGTATATCCCTTTCTGGTTGAAGGAGACCAATGGTCATGCAATACTTCCACGCATTGAGACGTTCTTCCTGATTGGTCAAATAGTCCATACCAAGTAGAGGTAGTTTCCTGCTTATGTCCCCATAAAAACACAAAAGACCCCATGCAATACTTACTATCTCCTAAAATCTCTTTTTCATATCGCTCTAAATATGATACAGCCTTCTCTGAACTCGTCTGCTCAATTGGAGAACCCCAAGGCGTCTTCGCTACTTCCCAATGTCCGTTGGGTCCCCACTCGGTAATGAGATAAGGACCTGTCCAACCATAACTCCTGATATTCTTCCTTACATCGCCTATACCGCCGTATGTGTTCACCGAATAAATATCTATGTCGGGAGCGTTGCGCTTGATTAGATCAACCTCTGCTGGATCAAGACCCGCAGTAACAGTAGTCGTTGGATGGTGTGGGTCTAGTTCATGAATCATTTTCGCAATATCCTGAACGGCATTCCAAACCTTGGTATTGGTGTAAAACAGATCAACCTCATTACCGACTCCCCAGAGCAACAATGCAGGATGATCTTTCAATTCAACAACAACTTTTCTAAATTGCTCAAGCTGATTTTTCACCTTGGCTTCATCATCGTAATCAAAACCATGTCGCTCATGCTGCACCCACATCCCCATCATCACCATCAAACCCCTTGCTTGGGCGTCATCCAAAACTTGTTTTGCATTGTCCGTGCTCCAAGTCCTGATGGTATTGGCGCCAATGTTCACTGCAACATCCAGGAAATCCGTTCCACCAACTCCTTTGATATAAAATTCTTTTTGATCGACATACATGCGGTATTCGTCAGTAGCGTTCTTCTTGACCTCCACATGACGAACCTGCCCTAAAGATGATAAGGCATTGATGGTGATGAAAAATAACACCATTCCGGTAATTCGTAATATGTCCATTGTTAACTTCGACATTTGGTAAAGAAACAATAAATTTAGATTAAACAAATACTTTTTGTAAAAATAACAATTAGTATATATTAGCAAAAACAAAATCTGTATGAAATACATTTATTTTCTAGCGACGCTATTCATGAGCAGCGCGATGGTAGCACAGACCTACAACGTCACTTTTCAAGTGGACATGAGCCAGCAAACTGGATTCACAACTCCCGAAGTAAATGGCTCTTTCAATAATTGGTGCGGCAGTTGCGCGCCAATGGCCGATCCTGAAGGAGATGGAATTTGGACATTAACGATTCCATTGCCTGCCGGTAGTTACGAATATAAATATTCTGCAGACAATTGGGGTAGCCAAGAAACATTGTTACAAGGAACTCCATGCACTGTAACCAATTTTGGCTTTACCAACAGAACTTTGAGTGTAACTGCAGATGCAACGCTTCCTCTGGTATGTTGGGGCTCTTGCACCGATTGTGCTTCAACACCCAATGTTTATGACATAACATTTCAGTTGGACATGAATGGTCAAACAGGATTCACCACTCCTGAGGTGAACGGTACTTTTAATGGCTGGTGCGGTAACTGCACAGCGATGACTGATGTTGATGGTGATAACATTTGGCAGATTACAGTAAACGTTCCTGAAGGACCTTATGAATATAAATTCTCTGCTGACAACTGGAACACTCAAGAAAATTTAGCTGCTGGAAGCTCATGCACTGTGACGGCTGATCAATTCACCAACCGATTCATTGACGCGACACAAGATACCATTTTACCAGCAGTCTGCTGGGGAAGTTGTAGTCCTTGTGGTCAAAGTACTGGGCCATACAACATCACCTTTAACGTTGACATGTCTCAAGCTGGTTTTGCTTTCACGACCCCTGAATTAAACGGAACTTTCAACAACTGGTGCGGAAGCTGTGCGCCCATGTCAGATCCAGATGGAGATGGTATTTGGAGCATCACAATTCCTTTGGATGCTGGCGTTTACACCTATAAATTTTCCTATGACAATTGGACTGGTCAAGAGAATCTTCCTGTAGGAGCCAGTTGTACCTTCTCAGAAAATGGTTTTACGAACAGAACTATCACAGTAACTGAAGCCACTGCTTTGACGAACGTTTGCTGGGAGAGTTGCGAAGCTTGTGTGACTTCTGTAGCCAATTTGAACAATGACAGCTTCAGCATTTACCCCAATCCAGCGCATTCAGAAATTTCGATCAATGGAACAATTTCAGGACAGAAATTCGAATTGCGTAATTCATTGGGACAAATCGTAAATACTTTTGTTTCTAATGGATCAACCATGCAAATGGATGTATCCAATATGAGCAAAGGAGTTTACTTCTTCTCTCAAATCGAGGAAGGAAAAGTTTCAAACACAAAAACTTTTGTTGTAGAATAAACCGCTATGGTAAAGAAAAAGGCCGGAAAATTCCGGCCTTTTTTTATTTCCTAAAACTCAACCACAGAGCCGCTTTCCCTATACTGAAGGAATAGCTTCTGATCAAACTTGTACAATGTTGATGGGCGATGTCTAACATTCATTTGAGACTCATCCAATCGTTTTAAAAAACTCATTCCATTTACCTTCTTTCGGAAGTTGCCTTTGTCATATTTTTTCACCAAAACCGTCTCAAAAACCTCCTGCAATTCCGTTAATGTAAACTTCTTTGGAAGAACTCTTGTCCAAAGGGGTTCACGTTTGATTAAACTTCGAAGGGCGCCCAAACATTCTGATAAAATCTCTTTGTGGTCAAAAGCCAACTTTGGGATACGCTTTACGCTGTGCCATTTGATATCATTGGCCCAACTTGATGCCATCGGTGAAATTTCTTGCAATTCTACCAATGCAAAATAAGCCACTGTAATAACACGCCCCAAAGGATGTCGATCAACCTTACCAAAAGTTTTTACTTGACGCATGGACATATCTTCCAACTGAGTCAATTCCATAAGCACTCGATCCGCCGCTGTGTCCAAATCTTCATGAGGATAAACCAAATCTCCAGGCAATGCCCAATCACCCTCGTAAGGAGCAGCTCCACGTTGAATAAGAAGTACTTTGAGTTCCTGCTCATGGTAGCCAAAAATGACACAGTCCACAGAGAATGCAGATTTAAAAAACCCGTCAATTGGAATCGAGTACAAATCTTTTTTGGGCTCGGTTTTCTTTGCCATTTGTGATATCAATTGATTTATAAAAGATGACCTTTTTGTAAACGATACAATTAGTTATCTTCGTCGCAAAACTAATTAGAAATTCATCCTATGAAAAAAATTGCTATTATTTTATCTGGGTTGCTATTCTCTTGCCTTAGCTCTTTTGCGTACAATGTGACGTTTAAAGTAGACATGAGCAACGTGAGTGGATTCTCAGTGGCCAACGTGAATGGTACCTTTAACAACTGGTGCGGTGCCTGTGCCAACATGACTGATGTGAATGCCGACAACATCTGGGAAATCACAATCGATCTTCCAGCCGGAACTTATGAATATAAGTTCACTGCGGATGGTTGGAATCAGCAAGAAAACTTGACCCCAGGATCCTCATGTACTGTAACCAATTTTGGTTTCACCAACAGAACCATCACAGTAGCTGAGGATACTGTTCTACCTACTGTGTGTTGGGGCGCTTGCGCTTCATGCTCCAATGTCTACCCTGTTACATTTAAGGTAGACATGAACAACGTAACGAGCAACTATACAACACCAACTGTGAATGGTTCTTTCAATGGTTGGAACGGCGTAGTTAATCCTTTGTCCGATGTCGATGCCGATGGAATTTATGAAACAACATTGCAATTGGCGCCCGGAACTTACGAATACAAATTTGCTGCTGACGATTGGGGTATTCAAGAAAACCTAATTCAAGGAATGTCTTGTACGGTAACCAATTTTGGATATACAAATAGAACAGTTACAGTGGGTAACAGCGCGCAAGACTTGGGCGTTGTTTGTTGGGAATCATGTACCACTTGTGATCAAACCCCAAGTATGTACAATGTTACTTTTCAATTGGACATGTCAACAACAACAGGGTTTACGACACCTGAAGTAAACGGAACGTTCAACAACTGGTGTGGAAGTTGTTCGGCAATGTCGGATGCCAATGCTGATGGAATTTGGGAAATTACAATTCCGTTGCAAGCAGGCGCTTATGAATTCAAATACTCTTATGATAGTTGGGCTGGTTCTGAAAGTTTGACAGAAGGTAGCGAGTGCACCGTAACCAACGGTGGATTTACAAACCGTTTGTTGATTGTAGAAGGAGACTCTATTATGTCACCTGTCTGCTTTGGATTGTGTACCTCATGTAACCCCATTGTGGATGTTTTTGGATGCACCGACATCAATGCGGCAAACTACAATGGCGCTGCTAATGTTGATGACAACAGTTGTTTGTATGCAACTATTTTCAATGTGGACATGACATGCGCTGACGCGTTCACAGACGTATACATTACTGGTCCATGGTGCGGATGGTGTGCCGCTGACACTTACAATCACCTTACAGATGGTGACGGTGATGGTGTATATGCTGTAACCTTACTTTTACCCATGGGCGATGTAGAATACAAGTACATGGTTGACAACTGGGCGTCTCAAGAAAACTTGATTGACGATATGCAAAATGGAGGTACTTGTGCACCTGTTACTGACTTCGCCAACTATGCCAATCGCTTAACTGCCGCTGGAAGTACACAAAATGACGTTTATGGAAAATGTGACGCATGCTCTGTATTGCCTATCGTTTATAACGTTACGTTCAAAGTGGATATGAACCAGCAAACCGGATTTACTACACCTGAGGTTAATGGTTCATTCAACGGATGGTGCGGTGGATGTGCCGCGATGACTGATGTAAACGGAGACAACATTTGGGAAATTACTATCCCAATCAACCAAGGAGATCACGAGTTCAAATACGCTTATGACGCATGGGCTGGACAAGAGAATTTGGTTGCAGGTAGCAGCTGTACAGTGACCAATTTTGGATTCACCAACCGTTCACTTGCGGTATCACAAGACACAACATTGGACGTTGTATGTTTCGGAAGTTGTACTTCTTGTCAAAACACTCCTGCTTCTTACAATGTTACTTTCCAAGTAAATATGAACCAAACAACCGGTTTTACAACTCCTGAGTTAAATGGAACTTTCAACAACTGGTGTGGAAACTGCGCTCAAATGTCGGACGGCAATGGAGACAATATTTGGGACATCACCGTTACTTTACAAGAAGGAAGCTACGAGTTCAAATATTCATATGACAACTGGGCGGGCTCTGAAAACTTAACTCCTGGTGAACCATGCACAGTAACATCTGGCAACTTCACCAATAGAATTATCACAATTTCAAATGACACCATCATACCTATTGTGTGCTTCGGAAGCTGTTCAGATTGTCAGGCTCCTGCAGCTTATCCTGTTATCTTCCATGTTGATGTAAACGATCCATCAATTACCCAAGTTGAAATCACTGGAGACTTTAATAACTTTTGCGTTGGTTGTGAAACTATGGATAGCGGAATAGGAACACTATGGAGTGACACATTGTACCTGGAAGCAGGAGTTTACAACTATCATTTCACGCATACGAACGGTTCTAATTCGGAAGTTCTTACAGACATGACATGCACCGTATTCGGCGGCACTAACTACGAAAGAACCATCACTGTAACCGGAGATACAGAAGCACCTGTGGTGTGCTGGAATACATGCGCTGAATGTACGGTTAGCACTGATGAGTTGATGAACAACAACATCCAGTTATTCCCTAACCCTTCTACAGGCAACGTATCCTTTTCTGGATTGCAAGGCGGTAACTATAACGTTAACTGCTATGATATGATCGGTAATTTGGTGCGTCAATTCAGTGTTTCTGCTGAGAGCAAGAACATTCAATTGAATGACATGGATAACGGACTTTATATCATCAGAATTGAAGGTGACCGTGAATCACAACAATTCTCGGTTGTATTATGCGACTAATTATTTTTTCAGTATTGACGATGTGTAGTTTGGCCCTTGAGGGTCAAACTACATGGAGTCTGATGTGGTCGGATGAGTTCAGTGGTAATACGCTAAATACCAACAATTGGAACTTCGACATTGGAACAGGCAACTGGGGCTGGGGTAACAATGAATTACAGTATTACACCAACTCAAATCAAAATTTATTTTTAGCCAATGGTTTGTTGCACATCATGGCCAAGCAACAAGCATTTGGGACAAGTAATTACACCTCTGCAAGAATTAATTCGTCCAACAAATTCAATTTCACTTATGGCCGATTAGAAGCCAGAATTAAGCTACCCATGGGTCAAGGCCTATGGCCCGCATTTTGGCTTTTGGGTCAGAACATTAACGAAGTAAGTTGGCCTGCATGCGGAGAGATTGATGTGATGGAACATGTCAACAACAACGACTACATCAATGGCACTTTGCATTGGAATCAAAATGGACATCAGTATAACGGTTCTACCACCTCATTTGATCCTGAAGCATTTCATCAATACATGATTGAATGGGATGAAAACAAAATTCAGTGGTTCATTGATGGGATCAGTTTCAAGACGATGAACATCACAGCAAATAGCATGAACGCTTTTCATCAACCTTTCTTTGTCATTCTCAATTTGGCCGTCGGTGGATTATGGCCTGGCTCTCCGGACAATACCACCCCCTTCCCTTCCGAAATGCTTGTAGACTATGTGCGATATTATCAGCCGGAGATTGTAAACGGTATGGATAATAAAGAGCAAAAGAACATAGAGGTCTACGTTGCTGGAGAAATACTCCATATCAAAAATCCTAAAAACCAAGAGGTACAATTCTTCATTACAAATTCACTCGGGCAAGTTGTAACTGAAAATAACTTTTCAAATGACTTTGAGATGAATACATCATTATTGGGCCAAGGCATTTACTTCATTCATATGCACCCAGAGAATGGAGAAAATGAAATTCATAAAATTTGGTTGCCCTAAATTGTTTCGTTTTATATATTTCAAAAAAAGGGGCCTTAGCCCCTTTTTTTATTTAATCACTCAACAACATCATTTCATATAACCTTTCAAAAGCGAGATTAATTCATCCTTTTGCTTTACTCCCGCATTCTTCCACTTTACTTCTCCATTTTGAAAGATCATTAGTGTAGGAACACTTCGCACACCATAAGCTTGCGCGGCAGCAGGATTTTTATCCACATCAATTTTAATGATTCGCGCCCTTTCTCCAAGTTCGCTTGCCACCTCTTCCAAAATCGGACCTTGAAACTGACATGGTCCACACCAAGTTGCAAAGAAATCCACAAGAACAGGAACCTCAGTTCCAATTATTTCTTTAAAATTACTCATCTCTCTTTTATTGTAAAATTAAACATTTTGCCAAGCACCTGCATTCACCAAATGCTCAAATCCCATAGACTTTAACTGTGACTTGGCACTTCCTGCTCTAGCTCCGGAGCGACAACACAAAATCAGCTTTTGATCCTTCTTGTACTTCTTACCAACTTCCGAAATTCGATCCAACGGAATATTCACAGCTCCTTTTGCATGACCTGATTTAAACTCACCAGCTGAGCGAACGTCTATGATCACAGCTCCTTCTCTAAGCCATTCTTTGTGATCTATTTTGGGGCCAATCCCCAACAATTTTCTTAAAAAACTCATACCAATTGCATTTGAGATAATTCATAATTTACATTCATCCAACCACCACCGTTACAAACGTTTTCAACACCGCTTTCTTGCAAGTAGTATACTGCCTGTCCACTGCGATTACCTGATGCACAACAAAAAATCAATGCGCCACTTAGAGATTTGAATTCCTCAACATGCTGAGGAATCTCGTTCAAAGGGATATTGATAGATCCTGCAACATGCCCCATCTGGAACTCCATAAATGAACGCACGTCAATAATCTGATGATTGGGATTCTTTAAAGCCTCTTTTAAATTCATAATCGTTTGATTTATGGCACAAAGTTTCAAAAAAGAAAAACAAAAGGCTGTAACAATCATCACAAAGCGTAACTTTGTGCTAGTTCTTTGATTTATGGGCCCGATTTCTGGATTTGACAGTAGGTAGAAGTTCGGAGCAAGCATGCAGAGCGTTTGATGGTGAAGCTCTTTAATCTGAAATTATCAGTCAGAAATGACAACAATTCTTACGCGCTTGCAGCCTAATCACGATATGTGATTACGCTTAATCTCGTCATGGTATGACGAGACAGGCATGTCCCGTTGTTGGCCTCGTTCCCGGCCAATAACACTGGGGCTTCATTAAAGGGAAATCGCTGCGGCAGATGCGCATAAGCCAATGTTAAAAACTATACGATAAGGAAATATCAAGGCTGTCCCTTGCCGTGTGTTTCTCGAAAAATCAATAAGAGAATAAGCATGTAGAAACCTCAGTCGTTCCCTGTTTGGACGCGGGTTCGACCCCCGCCGGGTCCACAATAAAAAAAGGAGCAAACGCTCCTTTTTTTATTTCTTTGATAAAATAATGAATAACAACAAAGCGGTTATAACAAAAACTCCAATGACCGCCCACAAGTTGGATTTTTTTATGGGATAATAATGCTTGAGTTTCAACCAAAATTTCTTCCATCTCTCTTTACCATTGGACGTCTTCCAAGAATTATCTGAAGATCTAACTATACTTGGGAGAACAAAAACACGGGTATCATTTAACGGATCCAATTCTCCAAACTGAAAAGTATTTGAAGTCTCAACGTTGCGATGGAAATTTATTCCTCCACTCTCAAGATAATCCAAGTAATAAAAATAAATCTCAAAACCATCAAATACAACAAATCTGAATTTATTCGAATCCAATACTTGCTTCAATAGTCCCATATTTGCCAACATCAACTCTTGCTGCTCTGTTAAGGTTGATTGAAAACCTGAAGTCATCACGCGTTGCTGCGTCACATCCTCCATTTCAACATCAAAAAACTGAACACCATACTTTCTCGAAAAAGACTCAATTTCAGTACTTGCATATTCACTATTGGTGTATCCAGATTGGTACATTAAAGACCAAAATCTCTTTCGCGCATTCGGCGATGCCCATTCTGAACCTTTCGAAGTAACCAAGCGAACAATAAGTGTATGTCCTTTCATAACCTAAACAAAAATAATCGGAAGTTTTAACTATACAACAAATGTTTGTTATTTAACACAAAGAAAAGAAATTTAACTACTATATCTTTACTAGAAATTACTTGATGCAAAAGTTTTAATTATCCTTCTGCCTTACATTTGAAAATGACCAAAATTTTTGCTGCAATTAATTTCCTTCTTATTTCCCTTATATCTTGGGGACAGTCCGGGAATTCCGAACAATCTCAGCTATACGATTTAAATGAAAACTGCAGGTTTCTTTGGCACCTCCATCATCAAAATTTTAATTCTACAAATCATTCGACTTACAATTCAGACTCCACACTTGTATATGCAGATTATAGTGCCGCTCATCCTGACAATTCGAGTTCCACTATTCTAGCCGAGGAGCTGATGAATAGAAGAGATGACCGAATTCTCTTTGCATTGAGTCAGCAAGAAAATACGCATTTTGAAAAATGGATTACTGGTTACATCAACGATGAAACAACCAACGAAGCCGCCATTGGATGGATAGGGAAATGTATTCGATCAGAAAAAGACGCCATCACATTTAGAAAGTTTAAAAATAAAAAAGATGGGTATGCTCTGGGATTGTATTACGCCATGCGGAATGGATACTATTTTGATTTTATGTCCATGGATTTGCTTCAAATCGTCTCAGAGAACATACGTCTATCCCTGCCCACTACAAATGTTTGCAGAGCAATCAAAACAATACCGATTCAATATTATCCCATTGAAATTTTAGATAGCCTTTTGTCAATTTCAAAAATTGATAATTGGAACAACCGAATGGCAATACAAATGATTGGGAAAAATAAATCATCCAAGTCCATTGAAAACCTCATCAGCATAGCGATTATTGAAGAACAAGATGAAGCACTTATTGTAGAATGTCTTCTTCAATTGATGCGCCAATCCAATTTTGATGTGCAAAAAATAATAACCCTTTTGAACCACTCCAATGATGAAATCATTGCACTTACCATTGATTGCATTGTGCAACAAAAACGATTTGAAATACCTGTCAATGAAATAATCACTAGTGTCACACGAAACCATTCAAAAGAAATCTCCAAGATTTTATTTTGGAAAATAGAATATTTTGAATTGCAAAAAAAACCAGATGACGAAAGACTATTAAGAAAGACATGGAAAGCATTTTTGGAAGAGTCCAATCCCTACCATCGTTTGCTGGCATTTGACGCCATCAAAAACTGCAAAAGTTTATTTCCCCAACTACTCGATTATATCATGAAATCGAGTCATGCGACGGATCTTTACTATGGAACGACTTGCTTGATCTCTATGTACCCATCGGGCATTATTGAAAAAGGTTTTGAAAAATTATGGAACCTCAATGACGAGGGCGTAGATGCCCTGCTCTACGAATTTCTCAGAGAACAAGAAGTTCCGACAGATCGACAAGAGCGAATTAAAACACAAATACATCAGCGCATTTCGACTTACACATTGCCCAAAATGGTCGAGACAAGAAATGAAGCACTAATGACCTTGGCGCATTGGGGGGACACTTTATCAATGCCCAAAAATTATGATTCCGGATTAAAATGGACACCAGAACAACTTGCTGCATTGCCCAATGAAAGTAAGTATTTGATGATTACATTTCATGATGACACTTTGGATACCATTAGCTTCAGCGTGATCAAAGAAAACAACCCACTAACAGCATTGCATTTCTCTAACTTGGTGGCTGAACATTTTTATGAAAACAAATATTTCCATCGCCGAGTGTCCAATTTCGTTTTACAAGGAGGCTGTCCTAGAGGCGACGGAATGGGAAGTTTGGATTACACCATTGCTTCAGAATTCTCAGGGAAACACTTTGAAAAAGGATCTATCGGTTGGGCATCAGCTGGACCACATACAGAGAGTTGTCAGATTTTCTTTATGCTAGATGAGGCCTATACATTGGATGGTCGATATACCAATATGGGGGATATTACATCAGGATTGGAACACCTCATTCACCTGCCTTTGGGAACACAAATTTTGAGCATTCAACCTGTTCACTAGGTTTTTTGTTTCTTTCGCTTGGCCGCAGGAAAAAGAATGTTGTTCAGGATCAATCGATAGCCTGGTGAATTGGGATGGAGCGCCAAGTCCGTGGGCGGGTCTCCAACCAAATGACGATAGTCCTCTGGATCGTGACCGCCATAATAAGTCCATTGTCCCTGTCCCATTTCACCGTGAATGTATCTAGCAGATTTCAAACTTTTGGTCTCTCCCATTACAGTGACATTGGATTTGACAAACTCATTGTGAAACGAAGTTGTTTGTCCCATAAAACCCTTGATTACTTGGGTGTGATTCTGCGTCAGAATGGTGGGTACAATATCCCACTTTGCAGAGAAATCAAAAAGTGTAAAAAAATCATTGATCTCTCCCAATCGATTGTGGTCTTCTGTCGCATCAATGGAAGAAAACTCATAGACCATTGGATCTTTTATTATTCTGTAGTCTTGAAAAGCAAAACCATTTTGAAACTCTAATTTCTGTTGTGCCTGCGGATCACTACCATCGCCGTCAAATACAGACTCTACGATATCCACATGCTCAGCAGCTAGGGCGATGTCATAAGAATCTGTGCCACTACACATGGTAAACAAGAAACCACCACCCAGTACAAAATTTCTGATATTGGTGGCAACCTGTCGTTTCATTTCACTCACCTTTCCAAAACCCAAAGATTGTGCTGTCGCCGTTTGGTTTTTTACTTCATCTTGGTACCACGCAGCGTTTCTGTATTGGGCATAAAATTTACCGTATTGACCTGTGAAATCCTCATGATGCAAATGCAACCAATCATATTTCACCAAATCACCTTTGATTACCTCCGTGTCGTAAATTTCAGTATAGGGAATTTCTGCATACGTCAGCACCATGGTAACTGCGTCATCCCAAGGTTGTTTTCCCTGAGGAGTATAGACTGCGATCTTGGGGGCAACTTCTAATTTAACCCTTTCCATGTTCACCTCAGGATCGGCAATTTGATTGTAAATGGCTTGAGCCTGTGCATCCGCAATTACCTCGAAAGAAACTCCACGGATTGTACACTCTTTGGATAGCGTTGGCAAATTGGGGCACAAGAAACTTCCTCCTCTGTAGTTCAACAACCACTCCAAACTACCACCATTTTGAAGCAACCAATAAGCGATACCGTATGCCTTGAGGTGTTCAGATTGTTGATCGTCCATGGGAATTAGAATACTACTTGCGTTCACGTTCAACATGGACACGCAAGTCATGAACAACATCACCAAAATCCGTTTGCCTTTCTTCATTAGGCTAAAATAAAAGGTAATACTGACAAGTAGTGAAGGTTAACGAAAATTAAAATGGTGCCGGATCATTTACTCCACTTCCGTATCCGAATGGCTCATCGTCGTCATCCAATTGATCCATCTTCGAGCTCATCGTAATGGTTGTCATTCCCGCTCCTGGCAGTTGGGTGCCCATTTCAAAACTTGTATTGGCTCCCATGCTACTTCCATAGGACATTGGGAAACCATCTGAATGTTCACGATCTGTAAACTTGGCCAAATTCCCTTTGAACTCAAGGTCAACATCAGCCACGGCTCCATTTCTATGTTTCGCAATCAATATCTGGGCTAATCCCGCTGTAGAGTTGCCATTGGCATCTGTTTGAATACCATAATACTCGGGGCGATAGATGAAACCAACGATATCTGCATCTTGCTCGATAGCTCCCGATTCACGGAGATCCGAAAGCACAGGACGCTTGTCCCCTGAGCGGGTTTCAACAGAACGCGAAAGCTGGGAAAGTGCAATAATGGGCACATCCAATTCTTTCGCAATTTGCTTGATCGATCTAGATATGGTTGAAATTTCTTGCTCTCGGTTTCCACCTTTGTTGTCACCACCTCCAACAGACATTAGTTGCAAGTAATCGATAATGATCATTTGAATACCGTGCTGGGCCTTTAATCGACGACACTTTGCTCTTAAATCAAAGACAGACAATGCTGGAGTATCATCAATGAACATTTGCGCATCTGTCAGTTTTGCGATACGCTGGTGCAACTGTTGCATCTCTCGCTCGGATAAATTTCCTCTTCGCAACTTATCCGCCTCTAGTTCAGTTTCACTCGAAATCAAACGCTGAACGAGCTGCAAACTCGACATCTCCAATGAAAATATCGCCACAGGAATTTTATGATCCACTGCAATATTTCTTGCCATGGACAATACAAACGCGGTCTTACCCATGGCAGGTCGAGCGGCAATAACAATCATATCAGAACGCTGCCATCCATTGGTAATCTTGTCCAATGCATTGAAACCTGATGGTACACCCGACACGCCAGATTCATTGCTCATGGCCTTGTCAATTTCATCCAACGCTTGTTTGACCAAATGACTCATCTTGTCATAGTTCTTGCGGATATTTCCTTGGGTAACTTCAAATAATCCGGACTCGGCTTTGTCCAGCAACTCAAACACATCAGTCGTTTCCTCGTAGGCATATTGAATAATGCTACCTGAAATTCTAATCAATTCTCGTTGAATATACTTCTGAGAAATAACGCGAGCGTGGGCCTCAATATTGGCGGCTGAAGCCACTTGATTGGTCAACATTGAAATGTAGGAAGGGCCTCCTGCTATATCCAAGTTGCCGTTCTTTTTGAGGAACTGTGCAACGGTCAAAATATCAATGGGCTCACCATTGGAAAATAAACCTCTGATAGCGTCAAAGATGATGGTATGTCTAGGGTCGTAAAAGCTATTTGGTTCTAGGATATCAATTACAGAGTTGACGGCAGCATTGTCCAACATAATGGCGCCCAAAACCGCCATTTCCAAGTCTCTGGCATTGGGGGCAATTCGGCCCATTTCCGTTCCTAATGCCGTTTTATTAAAATCCATTACTGGCTTTTTGCGCTTGTTGATTGGTTTGTTATCCATAACTATTTAATGAGAGGTTCAAAAGTATATTTTTCAAACCCCAATTTCGTTTGAAAAGTATCCACATTATTCGCTATCCCCTTTTGAATAACTTTTTACTTAGCCAAAAGTCAATGACCGCGCATAATCCCGCAGCATTTTATGTTTATAAAAAACAAGTTTTCCACTTACATTTGGAAGATGCGTTTTTTTACCTTATGTATAGTAGCACTTCTATTGAGCAGTTGTCATAAGAAAGACAAAACATATCCTTTACTTTCCTCGCAATTGTCCTCAATCGGGATTCCCAATTACGCTTACGACGATACTGTCTATGTTGAATCTGAAGGTTGGGCACAAGATGAATTTGGTCTTCAATCCATACAGTTTACTATTCAAGACCTAAATGCAAAAGTTTGGTACCAAAAGAGCATTTCATTTATTCAAAACACCAGTGCTTGGTCAGGTTTGGTTGCGCTTCCGCTCAACAATAGGTATATGCCCAGCGGAGATTATTTTGTCAAAGTTGTTCTTGACGATGGCACCTATGTAACGAATAAAATTCTCTCCTTTTCCTACACTGAATGTCCCATATCAAGAACCCATCTGTTTTTATGTAATGCTAATCTAAATCAACCGATTGAAAACTGGACCAACCCTTCTTCACCACTACCCTGGATGATCGGGAGTGATGTGCAGGCCAAATTCAGCGACGCCTACCACCAATTGATCTGGACGCATCAGATTAGCACGCCTGTTGTTCAGGCGTACGTCCCGATGGGCAATACACCTGAATGGACAAGTTCTACCGCAAGCTTATCACCGATTCGACAAATGATCACAGATCCCCAGCACCTTGGAGCATGGGTGCTGAGTGATGATGGTGGGATTGAATTGATCAACGAGAAAGGAATACGAGTTAAAAATGCAGTTGAAACGCACACAAAGGAAATTGCGTTTCACGATGGATTCATTGCATTGTCTCAATTGCCTCCCGGGAATCCTGCGCAAGTGGTTATAAAGAACAAAGACACCTGGGGACACCATCACACTTGGGTTCATGGAAAAAATACCATTCAAGTTTTCTCATGGTCCAAATACATTGGCATCGTCTACCTCGAAAACAGCATCTATAAAATCGCTCTTTTGAATATGGAGAACTTACTGGCTGTAAATTGGCATCCTTTACAACAGCAAAATTGGAACTCGCCACCCAAAACTCTTACTACCGAAAATGAACTCTGGGTTGCTGGTGATGGCACTATCAATGCGTACAATGAAAGTGGTGAAATAATTATGGGGCCGCACCAAGCCTCTCCTACCTATTGGATGAAATCCAATTATGATCAAAGCATTTGGATGATTGAAAACGGCCAAGTCATTCAAATTCATCCCATCACTGGTCAAGCCGTTTGGACAAGCCCTGGCAACAACTATGATCAAGTTTTAGAGATGACCAATAAGTGAACTTTCCTGCCATTAATTTGTTTTGAAATTATGAGAGTATTATTGGCAGGTGGTAGCGGAAATGTAGGTCAAAACCTTGTCCCCATATTGGAATCAAAAGGTTACGAAGTTTGGGTACTTACAAGAAGCCCTAAAAATGTAAAAGATGTATTTTGGAATCCATCCAAAAACGAAATCTCATCTCAACTTTCTACATCCATTGATGCCGTCATTAATCTGAATGGTTTTAGCGTTTCCAATAGATGGACCGAGAAAAACAAAAAGGCCATGCACGACAGCAGAGTGCAATCCAACGACACCTTGATCCAATGGCTCGAAAAAAACAATATGATTCCAAAAGTTTGGATCAATGCAAGTGCCATTGGAATATATCCATCACTCCCCTCCGTACAAGACGAAAATAGCCCTCAGGGTAAAGGTTTCCTGGCTGAGCTTTGCCAAGAATGGGAAAGCTTTCAATCTAAACTGACACAAGACACTAGAACCATCATCCTGCGAATTGGCATCGTACTCCATGCCCAATCTGGCGCCTTGCCCACACTAAAAATACCCTTCCAGTTTGGACTAGGTTCTGCCATAGGTGATGGCAAGCAATACATGAGCTGGATTGACATGAGCGATTTGTGCAATATGATTTTATTTGTTCTAGAAAACAACATATCAGGAGTCATCAATGCTGTTTCACCTGAACCCGTAACCAATTATGTTTTCTCGAAAACACTCGCTCAGGTTATGCACCGTCCCTTTTGGGCGCCTGCAGTTCCCGGTTTTATTATTCGACTCGTTATGGGCGAAATGGCCAGCATGGTATTGAATTCTCACCGCATCTCATCACAAAAAATAATCAGCCAAGGTTTTGAATTTCACTATCCAACGCTTCTATCATCTTTACAACATCAATTGCAATCATGAAACCCAAAGTTGTCATACACTGGTTTAGACGTGATCTTCGATTAGAAGACAATACAGCACTTTACGAAGCGGGAAAAAGTGAATTTCCGGTATTGCCCATTTTCATCTTTGATGTCAATATTCTGGACAAACTAGAATCACGTGCAGATGCGCGGGTTCAATTCATTCACAGCACCTTGCAACATTTGCAAGCTGAACTGAAAAAAATTGGAAGCGGCATTCAGTTCTTCTACACACAACCCGAGAAAGCTTGGCAAGCACTTATCGAACAATATGATATTCAAGGAGTATTTTTCAATCGGGACTATGAACCATATGCGAGAGATCGCGACATGGAAGTATACCAATTGTTAAAGGATAGGGATATTCCAATTCACACCAGCAAAGACCATGTGATTTTCGAAAAAAACGAAGTTGTCAAAGATGATGGAAAGCCCTATACCGTTTATACACCCTACAGCAGAAAATGGAAAAGTACATTGGAGAAATTTCCATTTGTAATCAATCCCCTTATCACCGACGAGCAGTGGTTCAAATTTAATCCCGATGAAATTCCTACGCTGGAGAGTATGAAATTTCAAACAGCAGATATTGATTTTCCCTCTGATGTATTGAACGAAACTATTCTATCTAAATATCATGAAACTCGGGATATTCCCAGTATAAATGGAACCAGCAAGATTAGTTTACACTTAAGATTCGGCACCATCAGCATCCGCAATTGCGTCAAGATAGGCATGGCCCAGAATGAAAAGTGGCTGAATGAATTGATTTGGAGAGATTTCTATCAAGCGATTATTTTTCATTTTCCACACAGTGCTACTTCGTCATTCAAACCCCAATATGATCGTATTATTTGGCGCAACAATGAAGCCGAATTCAAAAGTTGGTGTGATGGTAAAACCGGATACCCCATTGTTGATGCGGGTATGCGCGAATTGAATAGTACAGGCCATATGCACAATCGAGTAAGGATGGTTGTGGCTAGTTTTCTAACAAAGCATTTACTTATTGACTGGAGATGGGGAGAAAGATACTTTGCACAAAAGTTATTGGATTTCGAGTTGGCCAGTAATGTTGGCGGCTGGCAATGGGCAGCGGGTAGCGGATGTGATGCGGCTCCTTATTTCAGAATTTTTAATCCGTACAACCAAACAGAAAAATTTGACAAAGAAGAAAAATACATTAAGCAATGGGTTCCGGAATACCAAACTTCTCTGTATCCCAAGCCAATTGTCGATCATGCATTTGCTAGAGATCGATGTTTAAAAACTTACAAAGAGGCATTGCAATAGCCATTACTTTTGTGTCATGGGCACAGATAATTTCTTTAAGGGACTCAAAATTATTGATCTTTCCACGGTTTTAGCGGGACCTAGTGTCGGAAGTTTTTTTTCGGAAATGGGGGCTGAAGTAATAAAATTGGAATCCCCATTTGGAGACATCACAAAAACTTGGTTTGCCGAAGGGGAAGACACTTCAACGACCAGCGCCTACTACAACGCTGTCAATCACAATAAATCAGTTGTACAAGTAGATTTATTTACAGAAAGAGAAAAACTATTTCACCTTCTCCAAGATGCAGATATTTTACTGAGCAATTTCAAATTCGGGGATGACGAAAAATTCCAGATCACCGATGATGTAATTCGTGCTATTCAACCATCTATCATCATCGCAAAAATTCAAGGATTTGAAAAAGATATTCAACGTGTCGCCTATGATGTCGTATTGCAAGCAGAGACTGGTTTTATGGCTATCAATGGTGAAAAAAATAGTTCCCCATTAAAAATGCCGGTTGCATTTATGGATGTTTTAGCCGCTCATCAATTAAAAGAAGGGATTCTGTGTGCACTGTTACATAAAGCAAAAACAGGAAAAGGAAGTACTGTTACTTGCTCGCTAGAAATGGCGGGAATTGCTTCACTGATGAACCAAGGTAGCATTTATTTGAAGAGTGGAATTGTTCCAAATCCTTCAGGAAGTTTGCATCCCACGATCTCTCCTTATGGAGAAATACTTCGCTTCAAAGATGGCGTAAATATTGTGCTTGCCATAGGTAGCAACCGACAATTTTCGGATTTGTGCCATGTTCTAAATCTACCCGCATTGCCTGAGCAAGAAATATTTCAAAACAATGCCCTTCGTGTAGCCAATAGAAAGCAACTAATTGAAGTGATGCAGCAATCAGCAGATCATTTAGATGGCAAGTCCATCCTACCGCTATTGCACCAAAAGAATATTCCTATTGGAGAAATTAAAAAAATGAACGAGGTAATGGATCAAGCGATGAAAATTGGTGCTGTAAAAAAAGACATATACACCACCACACCGTACATCAAGAGCGTAGCGTTTCAAATTCGTTGCGACTAGAAAAAAATACCTGAAAGTTCTGACAATTCATTTCCTTGCTTGTCCTTCTCGGACATCACCCATTCACTAGACGGTATTGGCAATTCAATATTTAATGCTGAATCAAAAACAGATAAGCAACGTTCCGCATCTGGTGAGTAATAGTTGTTGCATTTGTAATTGACAATGGTATTGTTCTCCATTACCAAAAAACCATGTGCAAAACCCTCTGGAATAAACAGCTGCTTTTGATTTTCTTCGGTAAGTTCAATACATGCATGTTGACCAAAAGTTTCACTTGATCTTCTGAGATCAACCACTACATCGATGATACTGCCTTTGACGACACGAATCAATTTGGCCTGCGACTTTGGTGGAACTTGGAAATGAAGACCACGAAAAATCCCCTTATGTGACAATGATTCATTATCCTGAACAAACGTGACATTCAAACCTGTGGTCAAACGAAAAACTGCTTCATTGAATGATTCAAAAAAATAACCCCTATCATCTTTGAACACGCGCGGGGAAATCAAAAGCAATCCGCGCAATTCTAACTCCGTACAATTCATCATTTGGCAACGACACTTAAGTACAAAATAACAGTGGAAAACAATGTTAGGACAGGCGTAATCACCGTTAACAATTCCGTCGCAAACTGCGGCATTGGTTCAACATAAATAACATCGCCTGATTCAATATAAAAATCAAAGTATTTTACTGCATCAATTTTTGACATATCAAAGTAATACACCTGCTGCTTGCCATTGATATTTCTGATGACTTTTACTTTAGAACTATTCGCGCGACTGCTCAATCCACCACCTAGCGCAATCGCTTCAAGTAAATTTACTTTTTCAATGTTCATGCGGATAACAGTACCTTGGCTACCACTTCCATTGAAATACATAAACCTTCTATTGGTAACTTGAATAATACAATAAGGTTCAACAAAAAAGTCTGCAAATTTCTTCTCTAAAAATTCTTGGGCTTCAAAAATGGTCATACCTACTAACCTTTGCGGGCCTACCAATGGCAAATGAACCATCCCTTCAGCGTCCATCATGAACTCTATGGTATTGTTGTTTCGAAAGATAAAATTAGACCCCCTTGAATTCCCCGATCCATTTGAACTTGTGGCAGCTGATGTGAGTGATTCAAAAATAATGTCTCCATTTCTTGTGAATACCATTACCGTCAATGATGAATTGATCGGGATGCGGTATTCTCTGTTTGAGCTATCAATGACTGGTGTATTGAAAACAAAGTCTTCGTCGGTTTGCAGAATAAAATCTCTATTAATGATGCAAGAAGAGAGCATCATCGTCATCAATGACAAGAAGATGATTATTTTTGATGATTGGAACATGTTTCAAAAGTAACCAAAAAAATAGCAAGTGAGAGTATTCGTCATTGGAGCTTCCAATAATCCCGATAGATATAGTTACATCGCTGCAAGGATGTTGATTTCACATGGCCATAGCGTGATGTTATTAGCACTTAGAGAAGATCTCAGTGGCGAATTACCGATATTCACTCAATCAAACAATGAAAAGCCAGATCGAGTGACATTGTATGTTGGCCCAAAAAATCAAGCTCCGTGGATAGATCAAATCATAGATTGGAAACCCAAGAAGGTCATTTTCAATCCAGGCACAGAGAATCCTGAATTTCAGCAACGTCTCAATGAAGCAGGTATTGAATGGGAAGAAGCTTGCACATTGGTATTACTGCAAACTGGTCAGTGGTCATGATTCTAATTAGAAAAGCCGAATTGGCCGATTGGAGATGGATTTATCAATGGGAAAACTTTGAATCACTTTGGGAAGTAACAGAGCACCCTGGCCCTTTTACCAGTGATGAAATCATTCAATTCTTGACACAACAAAACGATCTAAAAAAACACAAACAAGAAAGATGGCTGATACAATTGTATCAAGAGCCAATAGGTATGATTGATTTGTTTGATTGGAAAAAGAAACAACAAAGTATTGGCATTGGTATCGCCATTCCGGATTTACAATTTAGACGTCGCGGATACGCCAAAGAATCCCTACAAAAAGCCATTGAGATCTTGCATGACGATTGGAATATTCACACCGTACACTGTAACATACAAGACAGTAACAAAGGTTCATTGTCTCTATTTTTAAATCTTGACTTTAAGATAATAAAGCAAAAAAGATGGAACGGTCATATCGTTCACGAATTAAGTTTAACACTATGAAAAAATTATTTATACCTGTCCTCTTGGTTCTTATCAGTGTAATAGGCATTGCTTCTTACGCACTATTCATAGTTGAACTTCCAGAAACAATGGTATACAATTCCTCTGAAAAAAACACCATTGATGACATCACCAACTTCTTACCAGCACCATCCACTTGGGAAAGAGGTTTAGCATGGGCAGCAACAATAAGACGAGTAAAAGAAATTAAACCTGGAAGGTATTCCTTACAGCAGGGGCTTACTCCTTGGGATGCGATTGCGCTTCTCAGACAAGGAGACAACCACATTGTACTGATTAGAACAGATGGAAGCCGAAAGCTCACTGGATTTGCAGATGCACTAAGCACGGAATTGGCATATACATCAGAAAAATATCTCCGAGCATTTGTAGAGAAAATGACTGGAAACAGCGATATCAATGACAAAAATATTGCAATTGCCACTACTTACTTATTTGCCGACACGTACGACTTTCGATATACAGACACGCCCGAAGAAATTGCCATGCGATTCTATAAAATCAATGAGGAATTTTGGAATCAAGAAAGAAGAAATAAAGCCAAAGCCATTGGACTTTCATTGAATGAAGTGTATATACTTGCCTCAATGGTCAAGGGAGAAACAAAGCATTTCGAAGAAGCTCCAATCATCGCCGGCCTTTACATCAACCGATTAAAAAAACCGATGAAAATGCAATGCGATGCAACTGTTGCATTTGTAAACGAAGAAAAAACTGGACTGCGCATTTCACAAAATGAATCCAAAGTACAATCGCCATACAATACTTATGAAGTAGATGGACTTCCACCCGGACCTATTTTTATCACAGAAAAAAAATACCTTGATGCGGTGTTGAACTATAAGCAGCACAACTACATATATATGTGCGCCATGGATGATGGCAGCGGCCACCACTGGTTCACCGACAATAGCAGGGCACATATCAATTTTGCGAACCGTTATCACCGTTATTTAGATCGCATGAATATCAAAGAATGATAAAATATATTTCAATCTTAACTTTCACGATAATCGGGCTTGCATCATCAGCTCAATCAGATACTACTTGTGCATGCAGAACCAAAGTTCCGCTTACATCTGCCGCGCTAGGATTGACCAGTTATTACTTTTTAAATGATATGTGGTATAGCCAGTATCCACAGACTGCATTTCATTTTTTTAATGATGGGGATGAATGGCTTCAAATGGATAAAGTCGGACATGCATTTTCTTCTTATCAAATCGGTAATCAATTGTACCCATCATTCTTAAGAACTGGATACAGCGAAAAAGAAAGTGCGAGATATGCAGCACTAACAGGATGGAGTTACATGATGGGTATAGAAATACTCGATGGCTTTTCACAACAATGGGGATTTTCACCCTATGATATATTGGCCAATACCACAGGAAGTTTTTTGTATTGGATACAACAAGAAAAATGGGGTGAACAAAAAATAAATTTGAAATTTTCATACTACCCTACACGATTTTCAAATGTGAATCCTTCGCAATTAGGTGAGAATTTTCAACAACGCATTTTAAAAGACTATAACGGACAAACATATTGGTTGTCTTTTAATTCCACTATACTTTTCAATAAAAACAACACTTTCAGAGATGCAATCAATTTCAATATTGGTTACAGCATAACAGAAATGACACGTGCAAAAACCAACAATAACCTTGTTAATAATTTTCATCCCACGCGTGAATTTCTTTTTTCTTTTGACGCAGATTTGAATCGTGTGAAATGGAAGAGAAAAGGAATGAAAAAAGTAGCACGAATTTTAAGTGTCGTTAAAATACCACTACCGACAATTGAAATAAGAGGAGACGGGAAAATAAAATTTCATTCTTTTTACTTCTAAAATTTTCTAAAGAGAAAATATTTTCACTTTGACAAAGGCAACAATCAACCGTTAATACTATGAGTAAAACAAAAAAGGCTGCAGCACCTAAAAAAGCTGCAAAGAAAGCCGCTCCAGCTAAGAAAGCTGCTGCTGCTGCACCAAAGAAAGCTGCTCCTGCTAAGAAAGCTGCTCCAGTGAAAAAAGCTGCTGCTCCTAAGAAAGCTGCTGCTAAGAAAGCTGCTCCAGTGAAAAAGGCTGCTGCTCCTAAAAAAGCTGTTGCTAAGAAAGCTGCTCCAGCGAAAAAAGCTGCTGCTCCTAAGAAAGCTGTTGCTAAGAAAGCTGCCCCAGCGAAAAAGGCTGCTGCTCCTAAGAAAGCTGCTGCTCCTAAAAAAGCTGTTGCTAAGAAAGCTGCTCCAGCGAAAAAAGCTGCTGCTCCTAAGAAAGCTGTTGCTAAGAAGAAATAATTTTTTCTCAGCACAAAAAAATAAAGCCCCGAATTTCGGGGCTTTTTTTATTTGATTAATCTCAATTCCATCTGAATGGGAAGATGATCGCTGTACCCTCCTTTGTATGCATCACCAACATAAGTGCGTGCAGGTGACATTTCGCCTTTGCTGTTGGTATACATCATGAAGTCAAAACTCACTGTTTCTGGCCATCTAACTTGCAAACCTGAAGTTGTGCTATCCGCCAAACTCTTGCTAACTACAAATTGATCTAAAAAACCCCACTCTCCTTTGTAGTAATGACTCCCCTTTCCTTCTGACATGATTCCCTTCATCATATTCACCGTTGAATATCCGCCATCAATATCATTTAAGTTATTTAGGCTAACATCGGTCGGATAATCATTGAAATCACCCATAGCAATGATCTTGCAACTTGGACTAGATTGCAATCGTGTTTGAATAACTTTTTCTAATGTGCTTGAAGCAATGAGTCGTGAGGGAGCAGACTTCTCCGTACCTCCACTTCTTGAGGGCCAATGATTCACGTAAAACGCCAACTCCTGACCTTTCCAATTTCCTACTACTTCCAATATATGTCTCGTTTTATCATTGTCTGGTAATACAATATCGAATTTAGAAATCGATGTCACCTTCAATTCACTTGAATTGTATAACAAACCAACATCAATTCCACGTTCGTCTTCTCCTTCAATAAATGCAACTTTATAATGCGCTTGGGCCAATGAAGGCAACGCCCCAAGATCTTCTAAACAAGATGCATGCTCTACTTCAATTAATCCCACTACCAAAGGATAATGATCTCCATTCTCGGTCTTCACCCCATTGATCACTTGCGCAATGTGATTCAACTTTTCTTGGTAACGTTGCGAATTCCACTTTAATTTACCACTAGGTAAAAAGTCTTCGTCATTTTCAGGATCGTTGATGGTGTCAAATAAATTTTCTACGTTGTAAGACATGATCACAGCAACAGAAGGTTCGTTCGCTTGTTTAACTAAGGAAGTATTCTTGATTGTACATGAAGAATACAACATCATGAACATGACTATGGAAAGGAAAAGTACTTTTTTCATTTTTCGAATTTGATACAAATCTACAGTTAATGAATCGCATCTCTTATTTTTACAGAATGAAAAATGAGTTATCGTTTCTTGGAATAATATTTTGTGCGCTTTACCTTACAGGCTGCACATCTTCCATGAAAGATGATTCACGCACTGTATTCCGTTACAATGAAAGCGGCTCAGTTAATTCATTGGATCCAGCATATGCCGCTGATTTGGAAACCATGTGGATCATCAATCAACTCTATGATGGTCTGGTTGAACTTGATCAAAATTTGGATATTCGAGGAAACGTTGCTGAAATGTGGGATATCTCTTCGGATGGATTAATCTATACATTTCATTTACGCAATAATGTCCTTTTCCCTTCTGATGAAAATTTTAAAGCAAGAAAAGTTTGCGCAAACGATTTCATTTTCAGTTTCAATAGAATCATTGATTCAACAACAGCATCTCCAGGACGTTGGATTTTTAAAAATTTAAGAGTAAGTAATCCATTTGAAGCACCCAACGATTCAACATTGATTATCCATCTGGCACAACCACAAGGTTCCTTTCTTCAAATGCTCAGCACTTCATTTGCAAGTTTGGTTAGACCTGAGGCCGTTGAGCAATTTGGAAAAGATTTTCGCCAGCATCCCTCGGGTACAGGACCCTTTCAATTGGCGTTCTGGGAAGAGCAAGTATCCATGGTATTGCACCGAAATCCAAATTATTGGATGCATGACTTTAAAACTGGAAAATCTTTGCCTTTTCTAGATGCGGTGCAAATTGATTTTCTCAAAGATGCTTTTGCAGAGTATCAAGGTTTTATTTCGGGTAAATATGACTTCATGAGCGGCATTGATGCAGCCTACATCGATCAACTACTATCAGCCGAGGGGCACCTCAAAGAAGAGTGGACGGATAGGATTCGTTTGGAGCATGAGCCATTTATCAAAACCGACTATATCGGATTTTATTTAGAAGGAGAAAAGTCCATAGTACATGATTTGCGTTACCGCCAGTTGCTTTCTATGACCATTGACCGAAAAGAATTGTGCGCCAAACTGCGCAACAACATCATCGTGCCTGCAGAAAGTGGTTTTATACCACCACAACTAAAATCAAATTCTTCCAAACATCCCAATTTACTTTTCGATTCTAGCAAGGTGAAAAAATTGAAAGCCGAGTTGGAAAAATATTGGGGAGCTCCTTTGCCAAGCATCACACTCACCATAACCCCCGAGTATGCCGATATTTTTGAGTACTTGCAACATGAGTGGCAAAAGCAAGGAATTGATGTTGAAATTTCGACCTTACAAAGCGGAAGCTTCAAGGAAAAAGTAGCGAAAGGACAAGTTGTTGCTTTTCGAAAAAACTGGTTGGCCGATTACCCGGATGGTGAAAATTTTTTACAGGTATTTACGAAAGAATTGTTCTCTCCCAATGGTCCGAATTACACCCACTTCTACAATCGAGATTGGGAAACGCAATATAAAATGGCCACCTCTGAGAATATCAGAATCAAACGTGCAGCGCAGTGGAATCAATTGGACTCTGCCTTAATGAATGAGCTACCTGTTATTCCGCTGTACCATGATCAGGTACTTCATTTTGTTTCCAACCACGTTGACCATTGGTCGATCAATGCTATCAATATGTTGGATTTGACACAAGTACAAAAACATCAGTAACTTAGCGCTCCATGTTGAAGATTGACACGCACACGCACATCATGCCCGCTCACTTGCCCAATTGGTCCAAGGAGTTTGGATATGATGGATTTATTCACTTGGATCATCACCGTGCAGGATTTGCACGAATGATGCAAGGTGACAAATTCTTCAGAGAGATTGAATCCAATTGCTGGGATCCAATTGTAAGGATAGAGGAATATGCCAAGCATGATACGCAGGTTCAAGTTGTTTGTACCATTCCTGTTTTGTTTTCTTATTGGGCAAAACCAGAAGACGGATTAAAGGTCAGTCAATTTCTAAATGATCACATTGCAGAAATTTTTCAAAACCATCCGAAAAACTATGTTGGACTTGCGACATTGCCCATGCAGGATGTTGACCTCGCCATTGTCGAATTGGAACGTTGCAAAAAACTGGGTTACAAAGGCATCCAAATTGGGTCCAACATCAACAACATGAATTTAAGTGAACCCGTTTTTTTCCCTTTATGGCAAAAAATTGAAGAGCTCGATATGTGTGTGATGGTTCACCCTTGGGAGATGATGGGCGAGAACAACATGAAAAAATATTGGCTTCCTTGGTTGGTTGGCATGCCTGCCGAAACCGCCCGTGCAATGGCATCCTTGATTTTTGCTGGAGTAATGGATATGTTTCCCAAAGTTCGTTGGCTCTTCGCTCATGCAGGTGGTTCTTTTATTCCCACCATTGGAAGGTTAGAACATGGCTTCAATTGTCGGCCTGACTTGGTAGCCGTTGACAATCCCAACAATCCCAGAAACTACTTGGGTAAATTTTGGGTGGATAGCGCTACACACGATCCAGAATTGCTTCATTACATATTGAAAAAGCAGGGAAATCAAAAAGTGGCATTGGGTACCGATTACCCTTTCCCTCTTGGCGATTTAGAAATAGGAAAATTCATTTTGGACATGGGGTTGGACAAGGACACTGTGGAATGGATGTACCACAAGTCTGCCCTGAACTGGCTCAATATGAAAAAGGAAGATTTTTAATCCTTCCTATTTCAAATCCAATTCTATACGATTAACATTGTCTGCCCTATCGGTTAACTCAAGGGTAAGTCTTTTCTTTCCATCCCACTTGTTGCGCCAATTTGAATCAAGAATGAGTTGATTATTTTTCGCATCCCAATACAACAGTATCCATTGATCTCCCAAATATGCCGAATAGGATTTTAGTCCACTTTCCTTTTCGTCAACCAAGAAAAAACCATCCGATAAGAAAGTACCATCGTTCTGCACTTTGGGAGAAGTTGTATCCCTAATCAATCGGTAATTTCCGGTGCGCGAGAAAGCGAAGGCCTTTTTTTCCTCATCCCAACCGTGCCATTCATCATCTTTCCTCACTTCCATCCAACCCCACTTCATTCTTTCCTCAGCTGAAAAAAGACCCCACTCAAAGGAATTGTTCTCAAACCACAAAGGATTCTTGAAAACCACAGCTTTGGGTTCTATCGCTATCTTCATTTGCATAGAATCCGATTTCAAGATGTTTGAAAAATTGGTCCAAGTCAAAGGAGTTGCATCATATAACGCATCTTTAGGAATACGCAAACACCAATCGCTGTGAGCAATGGTTCCGCATGTTGTCCAATCAAAGATCACTTGCTCGGAATCCGCATGATAACTCGTTACACCTTTCTTGCCTTTAACAAAAGCATAAACACATGTCGCGTTGCCTGAGAAATCTGAAACCATGATGGTCACTGCATGTGTCATTGTGTCTTTGATGATCATAAATCCATCGCGTTCTATATATAAGAATCCCGTCCCCGGCGAGTTCGGCAACTTGTATGTTCTGTACGTCGTTCTAGGATTTCTTTCTTTGACACCCATAACGCATTGCGCATTTACATGCTTGACTTCTTTGAAATCCAATGAATCGGCCAACCATTCAGAAACAATGTTTCCATCCCAAAGGGTAAGAATCTGCTTTATTCCACAAGCATGATCGGCATCCAAGACCCAATCATAAACCTGAACAGCAACTCCAAATGTATCCGACACTTCGAATAGTGTATCCTTTCCCAATGACTCTCCATTGAATCGAAATGGAATTACTTCTGATGGCATAAATTCTCCCTTGGGAATAAATGATATTGACTCCACCAATGGTCTTGTGACATCTGGTATTTTATAACCCAATAAAGATGGATCAATGGTTTTTTCAGTCACTGTATTTCTTATCTCAAAATGCAAATGCGGACCTCCACTGGATCCACTATTGCCGGACAGAGCTATCACCTGTCCTTGCCTGATTACAAATTGTCCCGGTGACAACGACCAGTCAAATTCATTCTTCTTGTTAATATACTGTTCCGTTCCAATCCATTCTTTGAGATCAGAGTAAAAAGACGAAAGATGGGCGTAAACAGAAGTGATGCCGAGAGAAGGGTGCGTCACATACAACGAATAGCCGTATCCCTTGGACGAAACTCTAACCCGAGAAACATATCCATCCGCGATGGCAATTACAGGGAGTCCCTCCCTTTCATCGGTTTGCAAATCCCAACCCGTATGGTAATGATTGGCTCGCATCTCACCAAAAGAACCGCTCAGAGACAATGGAATATTCAGAGGACTCGTCAATTGCTCCGGGAAATGCGGTAGCTTTTGAGCATGGGCCATGAAAGTGAAACCCCAAAAGATAAAACAGACAACGGAAGTTGAAAAAAATTTGATTCGCATAATTTGTTCCTAAAAGTAGAATAAAACTTGTTGATGAAAAAGCAAAACCAATTGCAAAACATGCGAATTAAGAATTACCTTTGAAACGTTGATTGCAGACAATTGGAGAAAATGAACCAAGAAACGCTATTTGTACAGCTAGAAGCCAATATCCGACGCCTGGGTGAGAACAAGCGATTGTTGGAGGATACCTTGGCCAAACAAAAAGGCGAGCTAGCTTCCCTTTACACGATAAATAAAGAGTTGCAAGCCCAAATAGACGATTTATCGGAGAAACTCCAACACCGCAATCCTCCTCAAATTTTGGAAAAAGAGCCTGATCATGAAGTGTTCAAGATCAAAACTCAGCAGAGAATCCAAGATTTGGTGAATGAAATCGATGAGTGTATTGCTTTATTGAACAGTTAAGATGAGTCAGATATCGATAAAAGTTAAAATCGCAGGTCGTTATTATCCTTTGGCCATACAACCAGAGGAGGAGACCATGATTCGTCAAGCTGAAGCTAAAATTCAGTCAAGCATAGAAACTTTTCAAGAAAAATATGGGGTTCGCGACAATCAAGATTTGTTGGCGATGACCTTGTTGCAAATGGCCACTAAACCTACCTCCACTGAAAAAGTGGTAGAAAAAGTAATTGAAACAATAGAAGTTCCTGCAGACGTGACCGCTGATTTGGAAAAATTGAATCAATTGGCCGAAAGCTTTATCTTGTAAATCGATTTCCCATTTTTCTCTGCGCCCCTTGGCTCGAAAGGAGTCAAGTAAAATTTTAATTAACCCAAAATACCTAAGCGTATGGAATTAGTTATTGGCGTTGTTGTTGGTTTGATCATCGGGTTCGCAGGAGCTTGGATCATTTCTAACAATTTGCTCAAAACCAGAAAAGACAGCCTTATCTCCGAGGCTATGAAAGAAGGAGAAACCATCAAGGAAAAGAAAATCTTACAAGCAAAAGAGAGATTCCTTGAACTTAAGTCTCAGCATGAAAAAGAAGTGCAAGAGAGAAACAACAAAGTGAAGCAATCAGAAGATCGCATTCGCAACCGTGAGAAAGAGCTTGCTCAACAAACCGAGACTTTGAAGAAAAAGGACAAGGATGTAGAGCAACAAAAGGAGAATCTCAACAAGCAGTTGGAGGTGACCCAAAAGAAACAGCAAGACTTGGAAAAGAACCATCAAAAGGCCATTTCATTGTTGGAAGAGATTGGAAAGATGTCTGCCCAACAAGCCAAAGAATCTTTGATGGAACAATTGAAAGAAGATGCCCGCAACTCAGCCGCTGGACAAATTCAATCTATTGTTGACGAGGCCAAATTAAAGGCCAACCAAGAAGCCAAGAAGATTGTTATCCAAACCATCCAACGCACTGCCGTAGAGCATGCCGTGGAGAACAGCGTTTCTGTATTCAACATTGAAAATGACGAAGTCAAAGGACGTATCATCGGTCGTGAGGGTCGCAACATCCGTGCGCTAGAAGCAGCTACAGGTGTAGAAATCATCGTTGATGATACCCCAGAAGCTATTGTCCTTTCTTGCTTCGATCCTGTTCGTCGTGAAATCGCTCGATTGTCATTGCACCAATTGGTGACGGATGGTCGCATTCACCCTGCTCGCGTTGAGGAAGTTGTTGCTAAAGTGAAAAAGAATATTGAGGACGAAATCATGGAAGTTGGAAAACGTACATGTATCGATTTGGGTATTCACGGAATGCATAGCGAATTGATTCGCATGGTAGGAAGAATGAAATATCGTTCCTCTTATGGTCAGAACTTGCTACAACACTCAAGAGAAGTTGCTAACCTTTGTGCTACCATGGCCAGTGAATTGGGATTAAACACCAAGGCAGCCAAGCGCGCAGGACTATTACACGATATCGGAAAAGTTCCAGATGACGAGAGTGAATTGCCGCATGCGATCTTGGGTATGAAGCTAGCAGAAAAATATGGAGAGAAACCAGATATTTGCAATGCTATTGGTGCTCACCATGATGAAGTTGAAATGAAGTTTTTGCTATCGCCGATTATCCAAATTTGTGATGCTATCAGCGGCGCTCGCCCAGGTGCACGTCGTGAAGTGGTTGAGGCTTATATCCAACGTCTTCGCGAGTTAGAAAACATGGCCATGGAATATCCTGGAGTAAGCAAATCATTTGCTATTCAAGCTGGACGTGAATTGCGTGTTATGGTTGAAGCGGAGAAAGTATCTGATGAGCAAAGTGATGTATTGGCCATTACATTGGCCAGTCGCATCGAAACAGAAATGACCTATCCAGGACAGGTTCGCGTAACAGTCATTCGTGAAAAGAGAGCTGTAGGAGTTGCACGTTAATACAACGTAATGAAATTTCAAAAAAGAGGGTTATCGCCCTCTTTTTTTTTGTTGAAAAATTTCAAATCACTTTTAACATTAAACTTTCTTCATTTAACAATTACATCGTCTATTTTTCGCCCCGTTTAGTGAAATCATAATGAAAAAGTCGAGGTTGATAATGGCTCTCGTATTCCTTATTATTGGAAGTACGATTACTTGGGGTGTGGAAAGATATTTGATGCATTACGAAAATAATGATGCTCATGAATCAAGTTTCCAATTTGCAAGAACAAATGGGTTTGAATTCATCAAACCTCTCCAATTTGTTGACGCTAAAAATGAAAGTCCCGATTACCTCGAATTAAAAATTCAACTTGAAAAAAGTATTGATTCACTCAAAGAAAAAGGCCAAATAAATGAAATTTCTGTTTATTTGAGAGACTTTGAAAACAGTGATTGGATGAGTATTAATCCTAACCAACTTTTTCATCCAGGATCTTTACTTAAACTAGGGGCAATGATCAGCGTGCTCCAACGTGCCCAGGTAGAACCTGAACTTCTTCAAACCAAAGTTACCTATCAGCCTACCGGAGAAATTATTCCAACCCAAACATTCAATAATAAATCCATTGTAATGGGACAAACGTACTCGGTAGAAGAATTACTAGATTGCATGATTGCCTATTCTGATAACAATGCCACTTCACTTCTTCACTCGTTCATTGACCATGATAAGTACTTGGAGAATTTCCGAAAATTAAAAATCCCTGAGCCCAATGGCACAAATAAATTATATCAGCTCAAGGCCAGTGAAATTTCAAATATCTTCAAAGTATTATACAACGGAACCATGCTCAACCCTGAGATGTCTGAAAAGGCGATTCGGATATTAATGAAGTGTGACTTCAAAAAAGGGATGTCAGCAGGTCTTCCTGCAAGTGTTCCGATAGCTCACAAATTTGGGGAATTCGGCGGCAGAAATAATCAACATGAAATTCATGAAATGGGAATTATTTATCTAAAGAATAAACCCTATATACTGACGATTATGACCTCAGGAAAATCAGCCGATGAATTGAACAAAATCATCGCACTACTGACACGTCAGGTAAGTTACAACTTATTGCATAAAGGCAAATAATCCCTATAAAATATTCGTGATCATTTTTTTGATTAGTTGACTGAAATTGACTGATGCCGTTTTATATGCCTGTTAACAGGCCATCCCTTATCTGTCTGAACGATCGACATCTTTATCGCAGTTTCTTTGATCCATGAATCATAGAACATCCTCACTATTCTATTTCAGCAAGTCCGAAAGAATTGGAATTTGTATACTACTATTTCTTTTGATCAGCCAATGGGCTATGCGATTATTCTGGACGCAAACTGAAACCGCTTCACCCTACTGGCGCAAACTGCAACTCGTCTCTTTGGATGACCCCAAACATCAACAAATCATCAGTGCATATTTGTACGATTCTACTTGGGGTGTAGACGCACAACAAAAAGCTCGGATAGAAATAAACCATGCCGATAGCGCACAGCTCGAAGGACTGCCCATGATTGGCGGTTTCCTAGCTCAGCGCATTGTCAGATACAGAGACGCCCTGGGAGGTTACTACAGTTTGACGCAGTTATTAGAAATCCCTCAACTAAAAGAAAGTACATGGGAGGCCATTTACCCGCAACTCACCTGCAATAAAAAAGTGCGAAAAATAGATTTAAACCACACTACTATAGATGAACTGGTCCAACACCCTTACATCAGTTATATTCAAGCCCAGCGTTTGGTTAGGTTCAGAGAGCAACACGGTAATTTCAAGACAATCGAGGAAATTAAAGCGACCAAATCCATACCTGACACCACTTGGAGTAAAATGGTACACTATCTTGCGCTAGATAGTACACATTATGACTTTAAGTGATCAAATAAAAAACATCTTGATAGATGTTCCCGACTTTCCTAAACCAGGGATATTATTCAAAGATATTACTCCGTTGTTCAAGGACAGCCAATTGTCAACAGCATTGATAGAAGAGGCTGCGCAGTTGATAAAAACTACTGGTGCAGAAGTAATCGTTGGACTAGAGAGCAGAGGGTTTCCTATGGGATTTGCACTAGCCTTGGCCTTGAATCTACCTTTTGTGATGATCAGAAAAAAAGGCAAACTCCCCCGCCCTACCCATCAAGTTCAATATGAATTGGAATATGGGCAAGCCGCGATGGAGCTGCAGATTGGTGATATTGCGCCCCATCAAAAAGTGTATATCCACGACGACCTTTTGGCTACTGGTGGCACGGCTGAAGCTGCTGCAGAACTCATTCATCAGGCCAATGCAGATTTGGTCGGCTTTGGATTTTTAATGGATCTTAAAGGATTAAATGGTAAAGAAAAATTAATGCGTTTCAGTGTCCCTATTCATACCTTTGTCACGCTTTAAAAAAGCTGAAAATTTCAATGATAAATTTTCCTTATGAACTTCACTCCTTCTGAAAACGAAAGCATGATCGCACAAATGGTGCGTGACTTTACTGAAAAAGAAATACGTCCCAATGTTATGATATGGGATGAAAGCCAAGAATTTCCTCGCGAGGTATTCCGTAAAATGGGACAATTGGGCCTTATGGGCATTCTTGTACCAGAGCAATACGGCGGCGCCGGTTTGGGTTATTATGAATACAAAACAGCTATTGTAGAGGTTTCAAAAGTTTGTGGCTCAATAGGCTTAAGTCTTGCTGCTCACAACTCCCTTTGCACTAACCACATTTTGGAATTTGGTAACGAAGAACAAAAGCAAAAATATTTGCCAAAATTGGCCAGTGGTGAGTGGATTGGCGCATGGGGACTAACAGAAGCCAATACAGGTAGTGACGCAATGCGCATGAAATGCACCGCTGAAAAAGATGGTGAATACTGGGTAATCAATGGGACTAAAAATTGGATTACTCATGGCATCAGTGGTGAAGTTGCAGTTGTATTGGTGAGAACAGGAGACCTTCTTGACTCACATGGAATTACTGCATTTGTTATTGAGCGCGGCACCCCAGGATTTTCAGGCGGTAAAAAAGAAAATAAATTGGGCATGCGTGCCTCTGAAACAGCTGAGTTGATTTTTGACAATTGCCGTGTTCATGAAAGTCAAATTTTAGGCAAAGTAGGAGATGGTTTCGTTCAAGCCATGAAAATCCTTGATGGTGGTAGAATATCCATCGGGTCTTTGGCTCTTGGAATAGCAAAGGGCGCTTTTGAAGCTGCTGTAAAATACTCACAAGAGAGAGAGCAATTTGGACAACCCATATCTAAATTCCAAGCTATCGCCTTTAAATTGGCGGATATGGCAACGGAAATCGAAGCTGCTGACATGTTGCTTTTGGAGTCTTGTCATTTGAAAAATACACATCAAAAAGTTACAACAGTGTCTGCAATGGCCAAATATTACGCTTCTGAAGTAAGCGTGCGCGTTGCAACTGAGGCAGTTCAAATTTTTGGCGGATATGGTTACACCAAAGATTTCCCTGTAGAGAAATTCTACCGTGATTCAAAGCTTTGCACTATTGGTGAGGGAACTTCTGAAATTCAAAAGCTCGTTATCTCAAGAGAGATTTTAAAATAGCTAGATTTTAGTTGAATGATTTGTTCCAAATGAGCGACCACTGTCCCGTGGCCTCTACATTTATTTTCATGCTGTAGCTGTTCAATTTTATTTTGGAAATACGCAAGTCATCCATTTGGCCATTGATAGAAATATCTGGCCATTGCTCTTGAAGAAGTTTTTGGTTCAGTGCTTCCTTTGCCTTGACTAGACTTCCATCTAGAGGAATGAGAAATAAATTCTGCTGTTGGAATTTTGACTTCCAAGATTCCCATTTTAATCCCCATTCTAGTAGTTGATTCTTGCCACTAAGATCAATTTCAGGATTACTCAAACGAATGTGCTTGCCCCCATTTTCTATTACTGGAATTGCAGAGAATGCCACTTGAACATTTTTTCTTTTCAACTTTTGTGTGACCACATCCATGGTCAGATTCAAATGCAGCATCCCATCATCACTGCCTGTAATCGAACATTGATGAATCCACAAATAATCTTCGGGTTGGTCGCTGATGGCCCATTTCTTCTGAATCAAATTCTGTTCACAGATTTTTTGAATGGCCATGTGGCTGTAATCCAATTGAAATCGAATGGTTGATTTCTGTTCCTTAAACGGTGCATGGCTAAAGGTAGGCATGGTCAGCTCATTCACATTTGGCACAAAGTCACTCATGGTCAATTGGGTTTCGATACCCAGAACAGCCTCTAGTCTTCCATTTTTTGACTTTAAATCCCAAACCGATAACTTTTTTGGAACGATAGAAAGGACACCCTGGTCTTTGATGGGAATACCCGAATACAACTCTTTCAACAATGGTGCTATATCCTTCTGAAGGTTCCTTTTTGACAATGCTTGATCAGATTGCTCAAAAGCATTCTGAATAGCTTGCTGCATCTGCCCCACCACTAGACTGGTGAAATCCAATTTCAACCAGGTAAATTCACAAGGTGACAATGGAACCAACTGCAGACTTTCGGATCGTGTTTTCAATTGCAAATTGCTTCCTATGGTCCAGATAATTTTACCCTTCCAGTGCATGGTTCTCGGTTCTTCCTTGCCTACACCACATGAAAATGGCACCATGGGAGATGCACAAGTCTCTCCCCAACAAGCAGGACACATTTCTCCTTCAATACCATACCGCAAATTGACATCAAAATACAATGTGTTTCCATCAACCTTAAAATGAAGGCTATCCCTTTTTAGTGTGTACTTTACTCTTGGATCTTTACACGCTCCCGATGCAAAGCCGGGCCATTCAGGGTTCTTAAACTCCCAAGGGATACTGCTATTCACTTTTCGCTCAATTGACCTCATATCCAATGAAACCGGGATAATCAGCGTGCTCAACTCTGGATAAACAAAGTTCATTTCCCCACCCATCTGCTCATCAACCACATCTTGATTTAAAGAACAACTCGCTAGCAAAACTGCAAAAAATACCAAGGAAAATAATTTGAACTTCATGACATAAAAGTCCAACTAAAACCAACAAGTCTTAAAAATGTTCATTTGATGTTGATAATTTGACTATACCTTGACAATAATCACTATTTTTGCGAGCTGATTAGAAAATCATGGTTCGACAACTGCTCAAATATTCTTTATTTATCGGGACCTTTTGTTTTACAAAAACTTGGGCACAGCCCGCCGATTCCCAAATTCAAGCCGTTGAGGAATTATCAAAAGTATGGGCAACGCACTATCCAGAGATATTTCAGGTATCCAACATTTCACAAGAATTTGATGCGCTACCTAAAGTTTGGCCAACCATCACTCCTCAAAATAACATTCAGCAGCTTAAGAGTATAGAAAATTACTACGATTTGAAAGCTGCCGCCTTGCGCGCTGATGCTGGATTATCATGGAATACCAGTACGCAACAGAATTTTTCTCCTCAACCTGGGGAAGAAAATTTATTCTTTAGGTCCAAGATAGCAACAGGTGTCGAATGGGATTTTTTGTCCAACGGCTTGATGGAAAACGAGCACAAGGCTCGCGCAATTGAAAATCAAAAACAAATAGAACTCCTTGGTGTACAAGAGAGTAAAACAAGAACAATATCTTTTGAGAATAGAAATAGCATCATCTATTTCTTCAATCAAGAAAAAATCGAAGCGCTCAAAAGCAAAGAGAAACTATTGATTGAGGAAATTCAAATTCTTGAGAAACTCGTTGAAAACAAAACTTTGCTTCTTCCCGTTCTCCTTGACGCCTACAAATCAAGAATTGAAGTCAACGGGTTATTACAAACTTACGCAAGCTATAATGCAAGTGTTCGAAGCTGGGTTGACTCTACCTACTTTTCTTCATCTTCTTTACCTCCGCTTTTTGACATTAATCCAAAAGCGTTGAAATTACTTTGTTCACAAAGTGATGTCACTGACCGTCAAATTATTCTTGCTGAGGAGACAGAGCGTCTTCAATACAATTGGATGAATGATGTCAAACTGAGTGGAAACTTGAGGTACAATTATTTTGATATGATTGGATTGCAAAACAACCGCGGATATCTTTCCATGGGAGTTCAAGCCAATATCCCCATCAAAATCTTCCACAAAGATTATCAGAATGCTCAGCACCTGCAATTGCAAAAAGACAAATGGAAAGCGCAACAAGAGACGGACGCAAAATGGTCTGAAGTATCACAACTTTTTTATGAATTCCGTTACAAGCTTAAACAATACTCGATTCTTGAGGCGCAAAGAAAACTGACCATAGAGCAATTAAAAATGGCCCAAACCCAAAATCAACTTTCGCCGGAATATTTCCTTCCAGTAGAGGCCATTCAGAATTTAGTGGAGTACTGGGATATCGTTATTGAACAGCTTGATCTGCATCAACAACTCTATCTCAAATTGGGCGAAATCAGATCATACGTTCCGCAGGAAAATGTCCTCAGATTTACAAGAACTTGGTCCACTGAATCACCATTATTTACTTATAATCAAGAAGAGAACATCAAGGTAAAACAAACTGGATTATTTGTTTGGTCCAAATCATGGATTGGAAAAAAACCACAAGAAATTAGTCAACAAATTTTCAATTGGCGTATAGACAAAGTTTACCTATCTCCAAGCAGTGACGCTGACGACAGAAGCAATTTTGAAGAGTTGGTTCAAAGCCTTCACCAAAAGAACATTGAAGTAGAATTGCTCATTGGTAAAAACAAATGGCTTTTCGCACCCATTCAAAATAATTTGGATAGTCTACATAAATTGTATGGGAAACTGCCCATTTCTGGATTGCATCTCGACATTGAGCCACACGCAATGGATGGATTTAAGGAAAATCCCTCTCAATATTTCGATTTGTACAAACAGCGCATAAAGGAAGCCAAAATGGCCTGTGACCAAAACACATGGACATTGGGCGTCTCTATCCCATTGTATTACGAAAATACTGTACTCGAAAATTTGAAAGTTTCTGCTGATGAAGTGGTCCTGATGGCATACGAAACCAAAGGACCTGAATCCATTATGAGAAGAAGTCAAGAAGAGATTCAAATATTCGGAGATAAAACAAGCATTGCTTTGCGCGCCAAGGATTACGACAGCAAAGCAAAGATGAGAGAAGATTTTGAGCAAATTTTACTTCAGCTTCCCAGTCAGAAAATTGCCATTCACGATTTTGAAACCTATTTACTATTAAATCCATAAGCCTTGAAAAGTGTTCATTTCAAAAGACAAGGATCAGACATCCGCGTCATGAGCGACAACGGCCCACAGAGGTCGAAGCGACAATGGGACAGAATTATTTATTTTATCGTATTCTTTTCCTTGATTGGTTGGTTGGGATATTATGTTATTACAAGAACTTTTTATGTTCGCGCGCAATCTCACGTTTTGTATGAAAACGTCAATGTCCGACTTTTAAAAGATTGCCGAATTATGGAATACTTTGTAGACGAGGACGTCGAAGTAAAATTTGGAGATACCCTTTTTAGATACATCGAAAATGCACCTGACGCCAGCTTTGATGTTACTGCAGATTTGAAAGCTGAAGCGAACAACAATGACAATCCAGCTTATCAATGGGTGATCAGAGAAATCTTGAATACGGAACAACGTATTTCTGTCAACGAAACACATTTGAATGAAAACAACAACCTCATCAAAACCTACGAATCAGAATTAAAGGAAATTCAAGCTATGGTTCAGTTGGGGGTTATGCCTCAATCTCGATTGGATCTTAGAAAGAACGAGATTGTTAAATTAAAATCAGAGAATAATCGTTTGATTGAGGAGAATAAAAAACTCAAATCATCCATTGAAGATTTGAGAAGTAAAATTCCTGCAATCAAAACAGATTACAAGAAAAATTTTAGATTATCGAAAGAAGGAATTGCAGAGGACAAATTTTTTGTTTCGCCATTCGATGGTTCGGTAAACCGTATCTACATCCGTCAATTTGAGACCTGTTTAAAATCTGAGATCTCCATGTCCATCCACCGTGTCTCCCCCATATTTGTTCGCGCTTACTTCGAGCAAGAAGATTTGGATTATTTAAAAACCGGAGATGAGTTTGAGGTTGAATTCCCAAATGGAAAAAAATCAATTGGGGTTCTAAAAAGATTTTACTACTCTACCATTCCGTTGCCTGAGGAGTACCAAAAAAGGTACGAGCCAACTACGCGTTCTCTTGCAGGTGATATTTACCCCAAGGATTCTATTGAAGCCAAGGAATGGCAAAGCTTCTACAAAATGGGTGCATTGGTTACAAGATTCAAGTATTAAAAGTCGTTACGTCATGAACCAAAATTTACTTCGCCTAGGTCAACTTTTCGTACTTAAAATTTCACCTCAGACAGGTTACTCTTTGCCCAATATCATGGGGGTAGATGCTGTTATTATTGACTCGATTAATGCTGAATTTGTAAGAAATACAGTTTTGGACATTAGACGCTACCACCAGGCTGAAGTTTATCTCAAACCTATTTTTGTTCAAAACGTCTTACTTAAAAAAAACAGTGTTTTACATGCATTAATTGATGGTGTTATAACCAGCGATCAAGATTTTAACACGATTGAGGAAAAGACGAAAGACATTTTTATTAAATCTTTGGATTTGTTTCCCACTGCGCCAAAAGGGGTTTATGGTGCCGTCGTCAAAAAAGCTTTGGATTTAATTTACACCCGTCAAATCCGACACATCAAACCCATTTTGGATCCCTATTCTATAATTGGTTACTCATTCCCTCCTATCTCCATTTCATTTGAGCAACACGAAGAAACAGAAGTATTAAGCGTATTGGATTGGGCAGAAAAAGAAGGGTATATATGGCCGGATTTTGAAGAAAAGATTTACCTGTGTAATCAATGTTCAGGTGGACTTTTAAGTTTCCGCGAGGTATGTCCACATTGCAAATCATCTAACACGTATGGAGAAGATCTCATACACCACTTCCCTTGTGCTTATATAGGTCCAATTAGTGACTTTCAAAAAGCGACTCAAACAGATTTATCATGTCCCAAGTGCGATAAAACTTTGCACCATATTGGTGTAGATTATGACAAGCCTTCTGTGCTCAATCATTGCAATACGTGTGATAGCAGATTCCAAGACATTTATGTGAAAGCAAAATGTCTGAATTGTGAAAACGACATTGATGTTCAATACTTGCAAGCGAGGGACATCAACACTTATAAATTGACGAAAAAAGGGCGTCTTGCCATTACACAAGGAGTGACGGATAGTGTAGATTTTAGTAAAGATCAACTCCCTGAATTGTTGAATGAATCCACCTTTGAATCTTTATTGCATTTTGATTGCAAAAGAGCTGAAATTTCTGACGAGGTAACCCATATATGCGGCCTTTATCTAGAAAACCTAAATGATTTCAGCAGTCGATTTGGTGGTTTCAAAAAACAATCTATTCTCCGAGAAATATCACAAGAGATCAAAGGAGAAATGACTGAACTTGATTATGTCACATTGAGTCCGAACGGTATTTTTATATGGACACAGCGAATGGTAGAAGAGGTGGATGAAAACAATGTCAACGAACGTGAAAAAATAGCCCAAAGAATTCGCAAACTCGTGCATGAAAATTTTGATCAATTCGACATCAATATCAAATTCGCAAAAATTGATTTGAAAGAAAATCATGATGCCATCGCTTTGATTCATGAGTTGAAAAGAAACCTAACTAGTCAATGAGTTTCGTAGACACATTTGTCAGCTTCGCTACATCGATAGGTTGGGCCAAATTTGTCCGTTACTTTTACTTTTTCATCATTTTCGAATTTCTTCGATTTTTTGTCCTCGAACTCTTCGTACTGATATTGTGGCAATTTACGCACCGATTTAGAAGAGATCGAATGACCAAAGCTCAGCACGAGCTTTGGACAAGGATGCCCTTGGTATCTATTATTATCCCAGGTAAAAACGAAGGAAAACATATTTACAAATTGGTGCAGTCCCTGAAAGCACAAACTTACCAGAACTTTGAAATCATTGTTATAGATGATGGAAGTGATGATGACACAGAAAGAATTTGCAGGAATTTACAACATCTTGGATACATCGATTTATTTATCCGCAACGAAGTTAGAGGGGGCAAGGCTTCAGCAGCTAATCTAGGATGGCGTTTTTCCAAAGGAGAATTTATTGTTCACTTAGATGCCGATTGTTCATACGATCCCAAGGCCATTGAAAATATTATTCGCCTTTTTTATTTTGACAGTCAAATTGGTGGTATAGGTGGTAATGTTCAAGTAAGAAATTACAAAGAATCACTGGCCGCAACGTTTCAAGCTATCGAGTATTTCGATAGTATTTCAATTGGTCGAATTTCAAGCAGTGAGTTGGGAATTTACAGAGTAATTAGCGGTGCATTTGGTGCCTTTAGAAAAGAAGCGCTAGATAAAATCGGCGGTTGGGATATTGGACCTGGACTTGATGGTGACATCACGGTTAAACTCAGAAAAATTGGGTATAAAGTCAAATACGAACCTACTGCAATCTGTAAAACAAGTGCCCCTGACACTTTCAGGAAATTGGCCAAACAGCGCCTAAGATGGGACAAATCATTGGTCCGTTTTCGACTACGCAAACACATCGACGTATTGTTACCCAGTAGGAACTTTACATGGCTCAACTTCATTTCATTCATGGAAAACATTGTTTACAATCTTGTGCTAAATTTCAAATGGTATTTCTACATTGTAGACATTATTTTCAATTTCACATCGCTATTGCCCTTTATCATACTGACCAATCTTTGTCTATATACCATTAACTATTTGGTGAAATTTATCTTGTTCTCGATGTTCCGATTGAATCAAAAAGAGCCCATTGCATACTTCCTACCCTACCTACCTGGCATGGTCATATATTTTGGCTACTTCCTGCGCTTTACAAGGACCATAGCTTATTTGCAAGAACTTTTCTTCAAGGCATCTTATAATGATCCGTGGAACCCACACAAATCATCGAAATTCGCTAAACAGATGCGACTGTAATTCTTCAAATTACTGTAGCTTTACTTCATGGCTTTAAATACAGTATTCTCTTGGTTCATTACCAAAAGAACACATCAAATAGAATTGTTCATGAAGCACCCGATTGAGGTGCAAGAAGAATTATTCTATTATCTAATTGAGGAAGCCGGCGCTACACGATTTGGCTTTGATCACAACTTTCAACAAATCAAAAACATCAATGATTTCAAAGAAAACGTTCCAATCAGAACGTATGAGCAGTTTCGCCCTTACATAGATAAAATCAAAGACGGTGAAGAGCAGGTTACTTGGCCAACTAAAGTAAAGTGGTTTGCTAAAAGCAGTGGAACAACAGACAACAACAGCAAGTACATTCCTGTCACCCAAGAAGCGTTGGATGAATGCCATTACAAGGGTGGAAAAGATTTGCTTTCGATATACTACCATATTCAATCCACGGCAAAGCTATACAACGGGAAGACCCTTGTCGTTGGAGGATCTTCCAAAATTGTTCATGATCATCAAGGGAAACTGACCGGCGATTTATCTGCCATCATCATTGATAATTTACCTAGCTGGGTGGAAAATAAAAGGACCCCGTCTAAGGAAATTGCCTTAATGGACAACTGGGAAGATAAATTGGAAGCAATGGCGGAAGCCACAATGAATGAAAATGTTACCAATATCGCGGGTGTTCCGAGTTGGACATTGTTGCTACTTCAAAAAATCTGTGCAAAAAAAGGCATTCAAAGCATCCATGAAGCCTGGCCCAATTTTGAATTGTATATGCATGGTGGAATTAGTTTTCTCCCATACAAAAGTCAATTCGAGGCATTGTTCACGCAGCCCGTACATTTCATGGAAACGTATAATGCGAGTGAAGGTTTTTTTGGGATACAAGACAGAAAAAATGCGGATGACATGCTATTGATGTTGGACTACGGGATATTCTATGAATTTATCCCGATGAATCAACTAAGTGAAGAAAAACCCCATACGCTCGGCTTGGGTGAAGTAGAAATTGGACCATCATACGCTGTTGTTATATCTACCAATGGAGGACTGTGGCGATATCTCATCGGTGACACCGTTCGCTTCACTTCTACCCATCCCTTCCGAATTAAGATTACAGGAAGAACCAAACAGTACATCAATATCGTTGGCGAAGAATTGATGGTGGAAAATGCTGAGCAAGCTTTGAGCAACGCATGCAAGCTACACAATTGCTCAATAACTGATTATACAGTTGGGCCAATCATGTCCGATAAAGATGACGCTATTGCTCATCACCATTGGATCATCGAATTCAATATTCAGCCATCGGATCTATCACAATTTGCGGTTGATCTGGATAATTTTCTTCGAAGAATTAATTCAGATTATGATGCTAAAAGAAAAGGTGACTTGAATTTAACGATGCTCAAAATTCAAAATGTTCCCGCTAGCACCTTCTTAGGCTGGATGAAACATCGAGGCAAACTTGGCGGACAAAATAAAGTACCCAGATTACACCCCAATAATGACTATATCAAAGATTTACATGACTTTTTGGAGAATCGGGATTAGCTTTTACCTGTGCCTTTTGGGATGCGCAGGTTTCACCCAATACACATCGATGAGCATAGATGCCATGGGCAATATCTATCGCTGGAATAGCAATAACATCGAAAAAACCGAAACCACTAATTCATTGGTATTTCAAAACAACTTTTTATCGTATGGTGATATTCAAAACATTGACTTCACTAACCCATTTAAACCCTTTGTTTTTTTTGAGAATAGTCAAACAATCGTCATTCTAGACAACACACTCAGCAATCAAGGTGAAATTAATCTTGAAAATTTAAACCTTGGTTGGATTACACAAGCTTGCGGTTCAAAATGGTCCGGCTATTGGCTTTGGAACAATATGACGAAGACTTTGATTAAAATCAACCCCAATGGAGAGCCCATTTTACAAATACCCAATTTATCTCAATCCTATATTCATTCATCATGGGAAATAAGATGGATCGCTGAAAACGGACAGCAACTATTTCTGAGAGACGGAGAACACTTTTTTGTTTTTGATTTACTCGGAAGCTTGAGTGGCACATATCCTTTTTCGTTTGCGCCATCTTGGATTGTAGATGGAAAGGTTATGCAATACAAGGAAAGTCGACTGGAGGAGATTTACCCGGTAATCAGAACCATAGGGAAGGTTTCTAAACCGCCCATTTATCTCAACGAAAATGGTGTTTACTTTAGCTCAGACATCAACGATTTCATTCCTTGGGGACAAGTTCAGCCATAAGTTGTCAACAATCGCAGGGAAAACAACGAATTTTATACTCAATTCTCTTATTTTCGAAGTATCTATTTAACCAAACGAATTATGCACATTGCCATTGCGGGAAATATCGGTTCCGGAAAAACTACTTTGACCACATTGCTTGCCAAGCATTACAAATATCAACCTCATTTTGAGGAAGTAGATGACAATCCCTATTTGATTGATTTCTATAAAGACATGCAGCGTTGGTCATTCAACTTGCAGGTGTTTTTCTTAAAAAGCAGATTGGCGCAATTGATTGATCTGAAGAAGAAAGGGAAAAACGTTATTCAAGACAGAACCATCTACGAAGATGCCTACATTTTTGCGCCAAACCTTCATGCGATGGGATTGATGACAACCCGTGATTTTGAAAATTACGCGGACTTGTTTTCTGCCATGGATGAATTTATTACGCCTCCCGATCTTTTGATCTACCTGCGTGCTAGCGTTCCATCCTTGGTACAAAACATTCAGAAGAGAGGTCGTGAATACGAAGAGGCTATCCGCTTGGATTATCTCACACGATTAAATGAGCGTTACGAAGCATGGATCAGCACATATAACAAAGGTAAATTGTTGATCATTGATATCGACAACAACCGCTTCCATGAAAAGGCTGAAGACTTGGGAAACATCATTTCCGGTATCGACAGCCAATTGCACGGTTTGTTCTAAACTACTACTTCTTTAAGATCAAGAAATCTGTTCTACGATTGAGTTGAAGCTCTTTTGCAGAACAGGTTGTTTTAATTTGACCCTCACAAATACAGCTATTTACTGGCTGATCTTCACCATATCCTTTGTACTTCACGCGATCCTTGCTAATTCCATGACGAATAATGTAATCCGCAGTAGCCTTTGCTCTTTGTTCAGACAATTTCAAATTGTACTCTTTGGTAGCACGGCAATCAGCATGTGATGCGCACTCGATTACCACCGCTGGATTCTCCTTCATATAATTGATGACATGCGATAACTCACGCTTGGCTGAAGGCGATATGAACCATTTATTGGTAGCAAAGTAAATCGATTTCAAATTCTCAAAAAGATGGTATTTGTTCTTTTGAACTGCCGTAGAATCTTTAATGAATACATCGCCCGTCCAGTTCTTTTCTATAACCTTCACGTCATTGGCTCTGTAAATATTACTCAATTTGATTACTTCAAATGAAGTCGCCAGTAAAGTATCTCCTTTGTATACATTCACTTGTATTGAATCACCAACTTGCACACTTGAAAAAGGCAAAGTTGCTGCTTTCGTTCGCTCGGCTGTGATGATCTCAACATTCTTGAAAGCTCCATTTCTATTGACAATTTGAATGGTCTTTTCACCACCTACTTGTGCGACCTCTTGCGGAATTGCTACATCCAATAATATTTCCTTGATGGGCTGTAACTGATTCTTGCTGTGCTTGCGCAAAAATCTTTTGATACCCTTCTGCTCCAAGAACTGAATTTGATGTGGGTAATATCCATAGACAAAAATAGAATCTCCATTTTGCATATAAGGAGGTATTTTACCTGATCGGTCAATTCCGGCATCCGCCCAAGCTCCGGTTGCGGATGGAATCTTGGCTGGTGTATTTCGAATCAACTTCTCTGTCTCCTTATTGTAGAGGTACATGAATTCCTTAACCGCTGGATAGTTCAACTGTAGAATTTCATCTTTTCCTACTTGGAAGTTTCGATTTGAACTAACAAACCAAACACTATCTGTACCGTTGCTATTCAATGCAAAATCATCTCTGCGCGAATTGATGGGCGCAGGAAGGTGGTCAATGCTACCTTCTTTGATATTGTAGGCATACAAATCAAATGCTCCTACTCCACCTTTTCTATTGGATGAGAAAAATAAATAATCATCCGACACAGATGTGAACAGCTCATCACTTTCAGAATTAACCCTTGTATTAAGCAAAGCTGGTACTCCCCAATTCCCGTCCATCATGGTTGAACTGTACACATCAAATCCTCCCGTTCCTCCTGGTTGATTGGAAACAAAATAAATGGCTTTTCCATCTTTAGAAAAAGAAGCATGCGCGTATGAGAATTCATCCTCACAGAATTTAATCTTCTTTGGTCTAGACCACTTGCCATTTTCCTTGAGTTTCAATTCAAACAACTGAGGTTGTTCCACAGATGTGAAAAAGCCAGAACTTACTGTTCTTGTCATTACAATGTGGTTATTGTCCTTGTTCATTGTAATACTCCCTTCATGACGAGAAGAATTAATCTTGTTCAATGGCATTTCCGCAGGTCCTTCGCCTTTCATTGAAATGTCCAAATATGTCGCAGAATCATTTGGAGAAGCCTCGTCAATTAACGATGGCTTCTTGGTATTTGAAATATAATAAAATTGTCCCTTGTGCCAATAGCCTCCAAAAGCACTACCATCAGGATTCAGATTCATTTTCTCTACAGAAGTGTTATCTGTATTATACAACATCAAAGAATCCGATTTGAAATTCTGAAATCCATCAACAACCGATTTTAGAATATCATTCTTGATCAAATTGGAGACAGTCCGAGATTCGGTTTCCTTTCCCAACTGCCATAATACATCTGCATAATAATAACGGTCGATGTCCTTTAAAGAATCTTGTTGAATCTTGGAATAAACATTGGCACATACCAAAGGCTCTTTCATCCAGTATTGACAGCGTGCCAACTTCATCTTGGCTTCAACAGAAATATCTGAATATTTGGCAAAATAATTTGCAGCCTGTGCATAGGCTTTGTGCTCAATCATTCTATCCCCACGACTCAAATCTAAAGTTTGGGTGTATGAAATAAGTACGCAAAACAGAAATGACAATACAAGGAATAATTTCTTTTTCATCATTAAAATAATCTTGGTGAAACTTGACCTCTAAAACTGTTGGAGATAAAAATCTTCATCATGATTTCATGTGTTCCAGAACTGTAGTTCTTAATCGGAGAACTTGTATAGTCGTAGGCATACATCAAACGAGCAATATCACCAATTTGAAATTCCAACATTCCAATCCAAGCATCAGAACCTCTTCGTGAAAAACCTGCACCAAAAACATTAGAATAATAAGCCATTGCCCCAGCTTCCCAAGTCAAATTGGTATTATCATGCATCTTCATCAGCGTGGAAGTTTTATAGCTCCATGTCTTCCCGTAATTGAAAATATAGCCTGCCGTAACCAGCTGCTGAACTGTGCGGTATGCACCAGAAGATGCTGAGCTGATTTGGTTCCATTGCTTTTTCATCAAGCCAGGTACTGAATAACCCAACCACATTTTGTTGTTGTGCAAATAAACCCCTGCACCAAAGTTTAAATTGCTGTAAGTTTGATTGGCACCAAACACAACATCAGGTGTCGCGCCAGAACCTTGTGTGGCGCTATAGTGTGCATCAGCAAACCCCGCTGACATTTGCTCGTATGAAGCCTGCAAACCAAAAGAAGCAATCACAGAACTCAATCGAAGATGATAAGCTTGAGACAACGAAATTTGATTCCTTTTAAATACCCCAATTTGATCGCTCAATGCCATCAAACCTGTCCCTAACTTTTCCTGTGCATACCGCCCAGAAATGTTGGCACTCATCGTTTTTGGAGCACCTGATATACCTACCCACTGATAACGATAATGCAAATTGGAGACTATCCCATTGGAAGCACCAGCGTAAGCTGGATTGATATTCAATCCATTGAACATGTACAAACTGTACTGTGGATCTTGCTGGGCCATTGCACCAACAGTCAACATTACAAATAAAATCCAAACACTCTTTTTCATAGCTCTATTTTTTAATCGTGTTCTTATCTCCACAATGTGATATAACCACTGTATGTTTTCTTGCTGAACTGCAATTCTATTTCGTAATAATAAGTTCCAACAGCCATTTCTTCACCTGAATGACCGCCAACGTTGCTGAAACCATTCCAATCATTTTGGTAATCTGATGCTTCGTACATCAATCCGCCCCAACGGTTGAATACTTTGATTGCAACATGCTCCTGAGGCAACAAGCGATCGATTACGAAGTAGTCATAATCCCCATCTTGATTGGGAGAGAATGCATCTGGAATAAATTCAAATCCTTCGTCTATCAATCCATTACAGTTGTTGTCCAAAGCATCATATACTTCTGTTGCTCCCTCAAATACAGTGGGCTGAGAATCGTCACAATCCAAAGTGTTGTCAATGTATCCATCAGGTTGCGCACAAGACCACAAACTATCGTTGATATTACCAAAGCCATCACCGTCTGCATCACCATAGTAGGTCAAAAGAACACCCTCATCTATAGTTCCATCACAGTTATCATCTACTCCATTGCAAACTTCGATACCCAATGGATTGGCCCAACTTGCTGCATCATTGCAATCCGTATTATTCAATACAAATCCCAGTGGTTGGGTACAAGCATCTATCATGTTGTTGGGATCACCATACCCATCCGTATCCACATCAATGTAATACGTGGTAAGTAAACCTTCATCGATGATTCCACTACAGTTGTCATCAATACCATTACAGATTTCAGGGGCACCTGGATTCATAGAGGAATTGATATCATTACAATCCAAATTATTGTTGGCTCCGCAAGCAATAGGATTTCCAACACCATAACCATCCTGGTCTACATCCAAGTAGGTCAACTGTGTGTCATCACAATCATCTGTATTGGTAACATATCCAGCTGGCATTGTACATGCCATCAATAATGCGTTTACATCGCCAAATCCATCTGAATCTACATCTGCATAATATGCATTCTGAACTCCTTCGTCGATCAATCCATCACAATCATCATCAACTTCGTTGCATATTTCCATAGCATTGGGTTGAATCAAAGCAGTACCATCATTACAATCTTGGTTGTTGTATACACCACATGCAACTTCCGTAGTTACTCCAAATCCGTCTCCGTCAACATCGAGATAAGTTATTGCATTATCATCGCAATCAGTATTGTCAGAAACGTATCCCATAGGCAAAGAACAAGCCTCGATAGTATTACTAATATCTCCAAATCCGTCACCATCAATATCTGCAAAATATGTTGTAGTAACAAATTCGTCTACCTCTCCATCACAATCATCATCCAACAAATTACATATCTCAGCTATAGGCAATATGCAACTTCCATCTTCATCAGTAGCTAATTCATTGTAGTTACATGCTGTTGCATCTGTACAACCCGCTACTTCGATTTCGTTACAAACTCCATCTGCATCCGTATCGTTGATACATGTTCCGTCACAATTCAAATAAGATTGCGCTGGGTAAGTACAAGTATTGTCTTCATCTGTAGCATTCGCGTTGTAGTTACATGCTGTTGCATCTGTACAACCCGCAACTTCGATTTCGTTGCAAACTCCATCAGCATCCGTATCGTTGATACATGTTCCGTCGCAATTCAAGTAAGACTGCGCTGGGTAAGTACACGATCCATCATCTGTATTTGCAGTTGCATTGAAATTACATGCTGCAACATCAATACATCCCAAGAAAATACAAGTGGTCTCTTCTCCATCGCAGTTGTCATCCGTGCCATTGTCACAAACTTCATTTGCTCCAGGATTGATGCTTGCAGATGTGTCATCACAATCATCTGATGTAAGAACTCCACATGCAATGATGTTGGCATTGCCATATCCATCGCCATCCAAATCCTCATATGTAATT
>JACCDG010272462.1_pt1 | contig 68965 bp, 64 predicted proteins | sample 7442471 | NCBI WGS metagenome assembly JACCDG01 (sample SAMN15323444, study PRJNA562643) | freshwater metagenome | isolation source: river surface water | place: USA:Blue River Watershed | collected 2017-08-17 | reverse complement strand
TGATGGCGCCGATAGGCTTGCCGCGGAATGCCTCGCCGGCATTCCGGGGATCGTGCTGGTGACCGGTGGAACGACGCGGCGGGATTCGGTACGCCTCGGGCTTGCTGCACTCGAAGCGGGCGCTCCAGACCTTGTCCTGATTCATGATGCCGCGCGGCCGATCCTTCCTCGGGCTGTGTTCGATCGTTTGGTTGATGCGCTGGCGAACCATCCCGGCGCCATTCCGGTCTTGCCGGTAGTGGATAGCCTGACCGAAGCTGAAGGTGGCCTGATGGCGCAGCCTGCCCGCCGCGAACTGCTGCGGCGCGTGCAGACTCCGCAGGCTTTCCGATACCGCGATATCTGGGCTGCGCACCGGAACTGGAACGGATCGGATGAACCCGGCGACGACGCCCAGGTCGCCCGTGCCTCGGGATTAGCCGTTGCCCTGGTCGAAGGAGACGAACGCTTGCATAAGCTGACTTTCGCCAGCGATTTTGAAGCCACGCTTCCTCCGCTGCGTGTTGGAACGGGTTACGATGTCCATCGGCTCAGTCCCGGCGAGGAACTGTGGCTTTGCGGGGTAAAAATAGATCACAGCCACGGACTGGCCGGGCACAGCGATGCCGATGTGGCGATCCACGCGCTGGTTGATGCAATCCTTGGCGCAATTGGCCAAGGGGACATTGGTAGCCATTTCCCGCCCAGCGACCCCCAGTGGAAAGGGGCCTCATCAGACCGCTTTCTGGCTCATGCGGCAACCTTGGCCACTGCGGCGGGTTATCGCATCGGTAACATCGACCTGACGATTGTATGTGAGGCCCCCAAGATCGGCCCGCACCGCGAGGCCATGCGCTTACGCCTAGCAGAAATCCTCGCTACCGATCTGGGTGCGATCAGCGTAAAGGCAACAACCACCGAACGGCTGGGCTTTACCGGCCGGGCCGAAGGGATCGCCGCACAGGCGGTAGCCACGCTGCTGCGCGACTGATGGAGATGCTTAAGATGCCCGCCGCAAATCGGACTATCGCCTTGGCAATTGCATTGGCCCTGCCCGCGCCAGCCATGGCCGCCTCGGCGGAGCAGCCGTGCCTCACTGCGCAGGAGTTTGCGGCCGTATCCACCTTTGCCCTGCCCGGGGTAATCCGCGGCGCCGCCCAACGCTGCACGCCCGTCCTACCCAGCGATGCATTCCTACGCAGCCAGTCCGAAACCCTGGCAAAGCGCTATGCCGCCGGGCGCGATCGGGCCTGGCCACTTGCCAAGGCAGCCTTCTTCAAGCTTGGCGGCGGGATGGACCCGCAGGCTATTGGCCTGCTCAAGAACATGCCGGATGAGAGCCTGAAGCCGTTTGTTGAGGGGGCGGTAACATCGATGGTCGGGCAGCAATTGCCAACTGAACGCTGCTCGGCGGTAGACCGCCTGGTGATGCTGCTTTCCCCGCTCCCGGCCGAAAGCACAGCAGAAGTGATTGGCCTTGCTGCTGGACTTGGCGCCCGGGCCGGCCAGGCGCGTCTGGGTAAGTTGGCGATCTGTAAGGCTTGATGATGGACCACCTGCTCCCCGAAGATCTGGCCGAACTCGCCGCGCGCGTGATCGCAGGCAATATCGCTGCCGGCCGTACCGTGGCATTGGCTGAAAGCTGCACCGGCGGCCTGGTTGCCGCAGCCCTGACCGAGATCGCTGGCTCTTCAGCGGTGCTTGATCGCGGCTTCGTGACCTACTCCAATGAGGCCAAGCAGGAACTGCTCGGCGTCAATCCCGACATCATCGACACGTTTGGCGCGGTCTCCATCGCCTGTGCCTGGGCCATGGCCCAGGGTGCGCTGAAGCGCAGCGGAGCCGACGTGGCTGTCGCGATCAGCGGGATCGCCGGACCGGATGGCGGTTCCCCGCAGAAGCCAGTTGGCACCGTGGTCTTTGCCCGCGCGATCCGCGGTCAGGATGAGGAAGAGTCGCTGGCCGAAGAGCGACTGCTGGATGGTTCAAGCCGCTCAACAGTGCGCCATCAGGCGGCACTGGTCGCGCTGGAGTTGTTGCTGCCATAAAGGGCCTCGGCCCGCGTTTCGAACGCGCCGACCATCTTGCGAAAGGCCCGGTCGAAATATTGCCCGGCCAACCGTTCGAACATGGCGTTACGAAAGGTGAAGCTGACCATAAATTCGATCTCGCAGCCACCACCTTCCAGCGGTCGAAACTGCCAGACATTATCAAGATCGCGCATCGGCCCGTCGACGTAGATCACTTCGATCCGCTCGGGCCGCTGCTTCAACACCCGTGACGTGAACTTCTCACGCAGCGCGTTGAAGCCCACCAGCATGTCGGCAATCATCTCGGTCTCGCTGTCCGAACGCACGCGGGTGGCAACCACCCAGGGCAGAAATTCCCCATAGCGGGCAACGTCAGCCACCAGATCGTACATCTGTTCGGCCGACCATGGCAGCCGACGGACTTCGCGGACGCCCGGCATCAGCCGCGCGCTGCGGCCTTGGCCAGCTGCGCCTCGCGCGCGGCGCGCATCGCCTTGAAATCATCGCCGGCGTGATAGCTGGAGCGGGTCAGCGGACTGGCGGCAACCTGCAAGAAGCCCTTGGCGCGGGCAATCGCGCCATAGGCGTCAAAGGCCTGCGGGGTAACGAAATCGACCACCTTGGCATGCTTGGGCGTGGGCTGAAGGTACTGGCCCATCGTCAGGAAATCGATCCCGGCGCTGCGCATGTCGTCCATCACCTGGTGGACTTCAAGCCGCTCTTCGCCCAGCCCCAGCATGATGCCGCTCTTGGTGAAGATCAGCGGATTGTGGCGTTTCACTTCCTCCAGCAGCCGCAGCGAGGCGTAATAGCGCGCACCCGGCCGGATTGTCGGGTAAAGCCGCGGCACGGTTTCAAGGTTGTGGTTGTAGACGTCTGGCCCGGCCGCAACAATTGCCTCAACCGCAGCCTGCATCTTGCCGCGAAAGTCGGGTGTGAGGATCTCGATCGTGGTGGCTGGCGTGTTGCGGCGCAGCGCTTCGATCACCTTGACGAACTGCCCGGCTCCGCCATCCGGCAGGTCATCCCGGTCAACCGAGGTAATGACGATATGTTCGAGCCCCATCTTGGCAGCTGCCGTGGCAACGTGCTCGGGCTCTAGCGGATCGACCGCCCGCGGCATGCCGGTCTTGACGTTGCAGAAAGCGCAGGCCCGCGTGCAGACATCACCGAGGATCATCACCGTTGCGTGCTTCTTGGTCCAGCACTCCCCGATATTGGGGCAAGCGGCTTCCTCGCAAACCGTATTGAGGTTGAGATCGCGCATCAGTTGGCGGGTCTCGCCGTAACCACGGCTGGTAGGCGCCTTGACCCGGATCCAATCCGGTTTGCGCTGACGTTCGGGCTTGGGAGGGTTCGCCAGGTCGTTCATGTCCCGCCCTCTAGTCTCCTTGCCTCCGCTTGCCAATGGCGCTAGCGCCCTGCGCTGATGGAAGTTGCCGCATTTGCCCCGTTCGCCTCGCCGGTGATCCTGTTTTTCCTTCTTGGCTTACTGGCGTCCGCGCTGCGTTCCGATCTGGCCATTCCCGAAGCCATTGCCAAGGGCATGTCGCTCTATCTGATGGCGGCGATTGGCCTGAAAGGCGGCGTGGCCGTTGCGAAGTCGGGCGTGAATGCAGAGGTGGCCGCGGCGCTCTTGGCCGGGCTGGCGCTAAGCTTTGCCATCCCGATCTTGGCCTATGCCGCCCTCCGCAGTTTCGGTCGGCTCGACCAGATCAATGCGGGCGCCGTTGCTGCGCACTATGGCTCGGTCAGTGTGGTGACTTTCGTCACGGCAAACGAACTGCTTGGTGCAAGCGGTTTAGTTGTCGCCGGTTTCATGGTGGCGGTTCTGGCGGTGATGGAAACACCGGCAATCCTGTCGGGGCTGATGCTGGCCCGGCGCGGAACGACCAGTGATAGCCAGTCCAAGGGTGAACTTCTGCGCGAGGTCTTCCTGAACGCTTCGGTGGTACTCCTTTTGGGCAGCTTTGCCATCGGTCTGATCGCTGGACCAAAGGGCTATGCCGAAGTGCAACCCTTTTTTGAAAGCGGTTTCAAGGGCGTGCTCTGCCTGTTCCTGCTGGATATGGGCCTGATTGCTGCGAGGCGCTTGATCGATGCCCGCGCGCTTAACCTACGGCTGGCCATGCTTGCGATTGCCTTCCCCGTTGTGAACGGGACGTTGGGTGTGGTGGTCGGGAACCTGATTGACCTTGATACGGCTACTGCCGCGGCAATGGGCGTGCTGTGTGCCAGTGCCAGTTACATCGCTGTGCCGGCCGCGATGCGACTGGCGTTGCCGCAGGCCGACCCGGGGATTTACTTGACCATGTCCTTGTCGATCACTTTTCCCTTCAACATCCTGATCGGGATCAGCCTGTTTGGCGAAATGTCGCGCTGGCTAGGCGCAAGCTAAGGTAAGCCATGATCGAAACCGTTATCCGCAAACGTATCGAGGTCTTGGTCGATAGCCCATTGGTCCGCAGGGTGACCAAGGCCATCGACAAGGCCGGGATCACCGGCTGGTCTGTGCTGCCAGTCACCTCGGGCAGCGGCCGCGACGGTCGTTGGCGCGAAGAACGGGTAATGGGCACTGACAAATCGCTCGTCCTGGCCATATCCTCAGCGGAAAAGGCCGAAACCTTGGTCGAAGCGTTGACACCTATGCTTTCAAGCCACGGCCTGCTGCTGACGATGTGGGATGTCGAAGTAATCCGCGGGGAGCGTTTCTGATGCCAGAGTTTGCCGCCCTTTTGAACGGCTACCACCGCTTCCGCCTGGGGGCTTATCGGGACCAGAAGGAGCGGTATGATCGTCTGGCCCAAGAAGGTCAGTCGCCCAAGCTGCTTGTAATTGCCTGTTCCGATAGCCGCGTGGACCCGGCACAGGTGTTCGATGTCGATCCTGGCGAGATCTTCGTCGTGCGCAATGTTGCGGCGCTGGTTCCGCCGTTTGAAACGGCGCCCGGTCTCCATGGCGTTTCCGCAGCGCTCGAATTTGCCGTGCAGAAGCTGCAGGTGAAACAGATCGTGGTGATGGGGCACGGCATGTGCGGTGGCTGCAAGGCCGCGCTCAGCAAGGAACTGCACGGAGCCCCGCGCGGCGAAGGCGGCTTCGTGGCAGACTGGATCGGGCTACTGGACGAAGCACGCCAGATGGTTGCGCTTCACCACGGCACAGAAGGGCCAGAAGCCGAACGCGCCATGGAAATGGCCGGGGTGAAGGTTAGCCTATCCAACCTGCGAACCTTTCCCCAGATTCTGGCCAAGGAACGCCAAGGCACCCTGAAGCTGCGGGGCGTATTCTTTGCAATCAGCGATGGCGTATTGCACGTGCTTGACGAAGCTACCGACGAGTTCTCACCCGCCTGACACCCACAGAAAAGGGCGGCAGTTTCCCGCCGCCCCTTTCCTATATTGCGATAGTATCGATCAGACGGCGGGGATCGTCTTGCCCTTCGCGATCAGAGTCCACAGCTGAGCAATGCCCTTGCGCGGACCATCAACCTTGGCAAGTGCCGCTTCGGCTTCAGCCATCTTACCCTGCTTGATCAGCGCAATGCCAAGGCGCAGATTGGCGCCGGCCATATCGACACCGGGCTTACCCAGCGCGATCTGGTACAATTCGGCAGCCTTCGCATCCTGATCATAGCTGAGCAGTGTATCAGCACCGATCAGCACGGTCTTCACGGTGGCAGCAGAAGCACGAGCATCGCGTTCCAGGCCAGCCAGCGAGGCCTTGTCCGCAGCAAGGCGGCGGTTGGCTTCCGCCAGAGCATCACGCACGAACGGGTCAGTCGCCTGCAGTGCCGTTGCCTTGATCCCCTGGTTGGCGACCTTGATGACTTCACCCGGATAAAGCACGCCAACCTTGCCAACAGCAGACTGCATATATTCAATGTATTCGCGCTGCACCGACTGGCTGCTGCTGTTCAGGGCACCGGCCTTGTCCAACGCGCGCGAGATATCGAGCGAATCTGCCGGGCCAAAGTTGCCACGCTCACGCAGAATCTGGCCGGCAGCGACCCAGCCAAGCTGGGTGGGATAGAATTCGGCGCGACGGATGGCCCATTCCGCGGCATCGGGGCTCTTGCTCTGGTACGAAATCAGCACTGCACGTTCGAGCACGTCCGCAGCAGGCGCCTGGCCGGCGGCGACCGAAGTCTCGACAATGTCCTTGATCGTGGCCAGTGCATCGGCCGGGCGTCCGGCAGAGTTCTGCGCCTCGGCCAGCAGGCCCTTCACGTCATTGCCGTTGTAGCCAGCGGCGATCGCGGCCTTGAGTGAGGCTTCGGCAGCGGCAAAGTCCTTCATGTCAAAGGCAAAGCCGGCAGCGTAATAGTTGTACTTGCCCACTTCCGTGGCCGGAACATTGCCGCTTTCGATCATCGAGACCAGGCCGCGGCGCTGCATCGCCTTGTCAACCGCCAGGCCTCCGTAAGTGAAAGTCAGCTGTCCGGCGAAGAACTTGTCTGCGTCATTGCCGGTCTTGGTGAACAGCTCATCCACCTTGGCCTTTTCGGCGGTCAGCAGTCCGCCAAGGGCCGCGACGGAGGCATCGTATTGACCGCGGGCCGCATCCTGCGCCGCCCGGCCACGAGCCGAGCGATAGGCGCGCTCGGTTTCAGAGACCTTCGCCTTGGCGGCGATAACATCGGGGCGCTTGGCTGCCGCATCGAGCATCGTCTTGAGTTCGGTGTAGGCCGGGATGAAAGCCTTGGTCGGCTGTGGAGCCTTGGCCGCAGCCTTCTTGTCATCCTTCTTCTGGGCCTGAGCCGGGGTGGCGACCACGCCAACGGCGGCGAACGAAACCAATGCCATCGCAAGGGCATAGGCCGGGCGGGTCAAATAGTGGGTGCCACGCATCGTTTACTTCACTCCTCGTACCGCCCGAGCATAATCTCGGACGCAACTTCCATCGTGCCTGCTACTGGCGTCAAAAGGCCAGCTTGGCAACTGTTGCAGCCACCTAACAGCCGGGCAGTGAACGCGCGTTGAATGCAACTGGTCGTGTTCATTCCGTCGAGCAGCCATGAGTGTGGAAAAATTGCGAAGGCGGGGCGGATGCGGTGGTCTTTCTGGCGGCTATGGCCTAGTCGGCTCAGTACGACTTTCCCGCCAACAATCGGCCGATATTCCGCGTGAGCGACAACCAAGACATTCCCGAATTCGAAGGCACCGAACCCACTGGTCCGGAGGGCGAATTTCAGCGCGTCGACATCGTCGATGAGATGAAGACCAGCTATCTCGATTACGCGATGAGCGTGATCGTGAGCCGCGCCCTTCCCGACGTGCGCGACGGCCTTAAGCCGGTTCACCGCCGCATTCTGTTTGCCAGCCAGGAAGGCGGCTTTGTTGCCGGTCGGCCCTATCGCAAGAGCGCCAAGATCGTTGGTGACGTGATGGGTAACTATCACCCGCACGGCGACAGCGCGATCTACGATGCACTGGCGCGCATGACCCAGGACTGGTCGATGCGCCTGCCGCTGATCGATGGCCAGGGCAACTTCGGCTCTATGGACCCCGATCCGCCGGCTTCGATGCGCTATACTGAAGCGCGCCTGGCCAAGGTCGCCAATTCGCTGCTGGATGATCTCGACAAGGATACCGTCGATTTCGCCGACAACTATGACGGTTCGCGCCAGGAGCCGACCGTCCTGCCAGCCCGTTTCCCCAACCTGCTGGTCAATGGTGCCGGCGGGATCGCGGTGGGCATGGCCACCAATATTCCGCCGCATAACCTGGGCGAAGTGATCGATGGCTGCCTAGCCTATATCGAAAACCCGGCGATTACCTCGGAAGAACTGATCCAGATTATTCCGGGGCCGGACTTCCCCACTGCCCCGCTGATCCTTGGCACGGCCGGTGCGCGCTCCGCCTATCTGACCGGGCGCGGTTCGGTGATCATGCGCGCTCGGCATGAGGTTGAAGAAGGCCGCGGTGATCGTCGCTCGATCGTGCTGACCTCGATTCCCTACCAGGTCGGCAAGAACGGTTTGGTCGAAAAGATTGCCGAAGCCGCCAAGGACAAGCGGATCGAAGGCATCTCTGACATCCGTGACGAATCGAGCCGTCTGGGCGTGCGCGTGGTGATTGATCTAAAGCGCGATGCCACCCCCGAGGTTGTTCTGAACCAGCTTTGGCGCAACACCCCGGCGCAAAGCTCGTTCCCGGCAAACATGCTGGCGATCCGCGGCGGCCGGCCCGAAGTGCTGACGCTGCGCGATATCATCAGCAGCTTCATTACCTTCCGCGAGGAAGTGATCACCCGCCGCACCAAGTTCGAACTGAACAAAGCACGTGACCGGGCCCACATCCTGCTTGGTCTGGTGGTTGCCGTTACCAATCTTGATGAAGTGGTGCGGATCATTCGTGGGTCGCCCAATCCGGCATCGGCGCGCGAAGCATTGCTGACGCGCGAATGGCCGATTGGCGATATCGCCCCCTACATCAAGCTGGTCGAGGCGATTGAGCCGAGCGCCGAACAGGAAGGCGGCACCTATCGCCTGTCCGAAGTTCAGGTGAAGGCAATCCTTGACCTGCGACTGCATCGCCTGACTGCGCTGGGCCGGGACGAGATCGGTGACGAGCTTAAGGAACTGGCCCTGGCGATCGAGGAATATCTCTCGATCCTGGCGGACCGGGTGAAGCTCTATGGCGTGATGAAGGACGAACTGGTCCTGATCCGCGAGGCTTATGCCACGCCGCGCGTGTCCGAGATTACCGCCGCTGCCGACGGAATCGACGATGAAGACCTGATCGAGCGCGATGAAATGGTCGTGACCGTGACCATGGATGGCTACATCAAGCGTACTCCGCTCTCGACCTTCCGTGCGCAGAACCGGGGCGGCAAAGGCCGCGCTGGCATGGCGACCAAGGACGAGGACGTCGTCACCAACATGTTCGTGACCAGCACCCATAATCCGGTGCTGTTCTTCTCCACCGCAGGAAAGGTCTATCGCCTCAAGGTATGGCGCCTGCCCGAGGGTGGACCGGCGACGAAGGGCCGCCCAATCGTCAACCTGCTGCCGGCGCTCGACAAGGATGAAACGATCCAGACCGTGCTGCCGCTGCCCGAGGACGAGGCAGAATGGGGCAAGCTCTCGGTGGTCTTCGCCACGGCCAAGGGTAACGTCCGCCGCAACGCGATGGATGCCTTTGCCAATATTCCCTCTAACGGGAAGTTTGCGATGCGGTTTGAGGAAGGCTCGGAAGATCGCCTAATCGGCGTGGCCCTGCTCGAAGCCAGCGACGACGTGTTGCTCGCAACCCGTCAGGGCAAGGCCATTCGGTTTGCCGGTGACGAAGTGCGCGAGTTCACAAGCCGCACCTCGACCGGCGTGCGCGGCATGCTGCTGAAGGGTGACGACGAGGTGATCAGCCTCTCGATCCTCCACCGCGTTGGCACGGCCAGCGAAGAGCGCGAAGAATACGTCAAGTTCGCGCCCTGGAAGGGTGAGAAGGAAGGCGAACCTGCGATGTCGTCAGATCGTTATGCCGAATTGCAGGCTCGCGAACAGTTCATCCTGACCGTCTGTGCCAATGGTTATGGCAAGCTCAGCTCGGCTTACGAATATCGGCGGACTGGCCGTGGCGGCCAAGGGATCACCAATATCGACAACATCGCCCGCAACGGGCCGGTAGTTGCCAGCTTCCCGGCAAGCCAGGCCGACCAGCTGATGATGGTGACCGATCAGGCCAAGCTGATCCGCCTGCCGCTTGATAGTCTGCGCGTGATCGGGCGTGGGTCAGCCGGGGTACGGCTGTTCAACGTGGCCGACCAGGAGCACGTCGTTTCGGCAGTGCGCCTGGCGGATGATGGCAGCGATGACGGCGAAGGTGCGGAAGCTGCCGATGCCGCTGCCGAACCCGAAGCGCCGGACGGCGGCACTGTGCACTGATGGGCGTGCAGGTCGATCCCTCTGGCGGGGCGTGCGGAGCACGCATCACCGGGATCGACCTGAAGGCTCCGCTCGATAGCGCAACGGTTGCAGCGATCCGGTCGGCCTGGCTGGAACATCACGTCCTGTCCTTTCCCGACCAGTTCCTGAACGATGACGAACTGGAGCGCTTTACGCTGTCGTTCGGCCAGTTCGGAGAGGATCCGTTCTTTGCACCGATCGCCGGGCGCCAGCACATCGCCGCGATTCGCCGCGAGGCGCATGAGCAAACCCCGCTGTTTGCCGAGAACTGGCACGCGGACTGGTCTTTCCAGGCCCGTCCGCCTTCGGGCACCTGCCTGAATGCGATTGAAGTCCCGCCCGTTGGCGGGGATACCCTCTTCGCGAACCAGCACCTTGCGTGGGAGGCCCTCTCCCCTGCCCAGCAAGCCCGCTATGCCGCTCTGATTGCCATCCATTCGGCCAAGCTGCCCTATGCGCCCGATGGCACCTATGGCGCGAAGGACAAGGGGCGCAGCATGGACATCCGGCCAAGCGAGGCTGCGTTTGCCACCCAGACCCATCCGCTGGTCCCGGTCCATCCCGAAACCGGGCGACGCGGCTTCTATTCGACGCTGGGCTACATCATCGGCATCGAGGGCATGGCGCAGGATCAAGCCATCGCCCTGCTGATGGAATTGCAGGCCTGGCAAGGCGATGATCGGTTTGTCTTCGCACAGAAGTGGGAACCGGGGATGCTGGTGATGTGGGATAACCGTTCGGTCCTCCACAAGGCGACCGGCGGCTATGAAGGGTATCGCCGCGAACTGCATCGCACCACGATCGCGGCCTGGGACGGTTAGCGCCCGCCGCTTCACAACCTGCAATCCCCGCGCCACAAGCAGACCGTCCGACTCGGCGCCCGGCCGCCGGACACACATTTTGAGAGAGGGAATATCCATGAAGACCCGCGCCGCCGTTGCCTTTGCCCCGAAGCAGCCGCTCGAAATTGTCGAGCTGGATCTCGAAGGCCCCAAGGCGGGCGAAGTGCTGGTTGAAATCATGGCGACCGGCGTTTGCCACACCGATGCCTATACGCTCGACGGGTTGGACAGCGAGGGCATCTTCCCCTCGATCCTTGGCCACGAAGGTGCCGGAATCGTGCGTGAAATTGGCGCTGGTGTCACCTCGGTCAAGCCGGGGGACCACGTGATCCCGCTCTACACTCCCGAATGTCGCCAGTGCAAATCCTGCCTCTCGGGCAAGACCAACCTCTGCACCGCGATCCGCGCGACCCAGGGCCAGGGTCTGATGCCCGATGGTACGAGCCGGTTTTCCTACAAGGGGCAGACCATCTACCATTACATGGGCTGCAGCACCTTTTCCAACTTCACGGTTCTGCCTGAAATCGCAGTAGCCAAGATTCGCGAAGACGCACCGTTCCAGTCCAGCTGCTATATCGGCTGCGGCGTTACAACCGGAGTTGGCGCCGTGATCAACACGGCCAGGGTTCAGGTCGGGGACAATGTTGTGGTCTTCGGTTTGGGGGGGATTGGCCTCAACGTCATCCAGGGCGCTCGTCTGGCTGGCGCGAACAAGATCATCGGCGTGGATATCAACCCGGACCGCGAGGAATGGGGGCGCCGCTTTGGCATGACCGAATTTCTCAACTCCAGCGGCATGAGCCGCGAGGACGTTGTCGCCAAGATTGTCGCCATGACTGATGGTGGCGCTGATTACACCTTCGATGCCACCGGGAACACCGATGTGATGCGCATGGCGCTGGAGGCCTGCCACCGTGGCTGGGGCACCTCGATCATCATCGGCGTGGCTGAGGCAGGCAAGGAAATCGCCACTCGCCCGTTCCAGCTGGTCACCGGTCGCAATTGGCGCGGCACGGCCTTCGGCGGGGCAAAGGGCCGGACTGACGTGCCAAAGATCGTCGACATGTACATGCAGGGCAAGATCGAAATCGATCCTATGATTACCCACGTCATGGGGCTGGAAGAGATCAACACTGCTTTTGACCTGATGCATGCCGGCAAGTCGATCCGCTCGGTCGTGGTGTTCTGATGTTCAGCCACGTCACCATCGGTGCCGATGATATCGGGGTTACCAAGCAATTCTATGACGCCACGCTCGGGGCATTGGGTGCCCCTCCCGGCGAGATCGATGTCCGTGGGCGGCTGATCTACAATCACGCGGGTGGGCGGCTCCTGATCACCAAGCCATTGAACGGACAGCCAACCAACGGCGGCAATGGGCACACGCTCGGTTTTCTGGCGGCCACTCCGGCGCAGGTCGATGCCTGGCATGCCGCTGGCCTGGCGCATGGCGGAACGGCGATCGAAGATCCGCCCGGTGAGCGCCATGTCCCCGATGGCCGCGTACTCTACCTCGCTTACCTACGCGACCCATCGGGCAACAAGCTGTGCGGGTTCCACCGGGTAAAATGATGGAAACCGTCACAACCAACCGCGGCCACGACGGCACGCAGGGCGTCTATACGCACCAGTCGGCACGCACCGGCACACCAATGACCTTCTCGGTGTTTGTGCCCGACCATGCGCCCGGCGCGAAGCTTCCGGTCCTATGGTACCTGTCCGGACTGACCTGCACCCACGCCAATGTCACCGAAAAGGGTGAATACCGGGCGGCCTGCGCCGAGCATGGCGTGATCTTCATTGCGCCTGACACCAGCCCGCGCGGTGATGGCGTGCCTGACGATGAAGCCTATGATTTCGGCAAGGGAGCCGGCTTTTACGTTGATGCAACGGAAATGCCTTGGGCGACCAATTTCCAGATGCGCAGCTATATCGAGCAAGAGCTGCCTGCGCTGATCGCCGCACACTTCCCCGCCGACATGACCCGACAGGGTATCACGGGCCATTCGATGGGTGGACACGGCGCACTGACCATCGGCCTGCGCAATCCGGATCGCTTTCGCTCTGTCAGCGCTTTCTCGCCAATCGTCAGCCCGCTCCATTGCCCCTGGGGGGAAAAGGCGCTGCGGGGCTATCTGGGTGGCGATAAGGCCACCTGGCGCGAATACGACGCCTGCGCCCTGATTGAGGATGGCGCGCGGCTGCCTGACCTGCTTGTCGACCAAGGCGATGCCGACAACTTCCTGCACGAGCAGCTCAAGACCGGACTATTGGTGATGGCCTGCCGCAAGGCGGGCATCCCGGCCACGATCCGAATGCAGCCGGGGTACGACCACTCCTACTACTTCATATCGACCTTCATAGCCGATCATGTTGCATGGCACGCCGCACGCCTGAAAGCGTGACCTGAAGTGCCAATCTGGGTGTGGGGATGTTGGTAGCGGAGGAGGGACTCGAACCCCCGACACGCGGATTATGATTCCGCTGCTCTAACCGGCTGAGCTACTCCGCCCCGAACAGGCATTGGCACCACAAGGCGCCCCGGCAGGCGGGCCACTTAGGGTGCGGCGCTGCGCTCGTCAACCACTCACTTTGCCGCGGAACGGCCAAAGCCCCACCACTTGCCAGTGGGGGTTGCAGTATCGGTGCAAACCAAGGCCAGTAAAGGCAAATTGCCGAGGCAAGATCGTGTGTGCCAGTTCGGCTTGCAGCGCCTTTGCCGCCTCGGGCGTGACCTTGTTTTGCACGGTGATGTGCAATCGCGGCTTGTGCTGGTCCTGCACGGTAAGCATTCCGTGGAAAAGTTCAGCGATCTCTGCACGACGGGACAGCATTTCCTGACTGTCCAGCGCCAGAGCAGTCCCCCTTCCCAGGTTCATCAGCCCAGTCAGCTCCGCCCTGGGTGGCCTATACTCAGCCGCTACTCGGCTGAGCACGGCCGGAAGTTCATCGCGCAGCGATGGCGCAAGCGCGTGAAACAGCGTGACATGAGCGGCCAGGTGATTCCGTTCGGGCGGAAAGTGCCGCTTGCGCAAGTCGTTGGCCCAGCGAAACAAATCCGCTGGCAACTCCGCTGTAACAATGAACGGTTCGAAGGCCATTTGTGCCTTATACCCTGAGGGGCGGCAGGCTGGGAGGGGTGGGGTATGCCTGCCGCCCCTGCACCGGAACGCCGCCAAGCCGTCCCAGTACCCTTGGGGTGACGGGCAGATACGCCCGCGCCTGTAATCTGACTAACGTGGACTTCTGGATTGAGTGATCGCCGCAGGCGATCAGTCAAACGCGCTTGCCCGAATCGCGCACGAATTACAGGCTGCAACCGGGAGGATTAATCCATGACTGCTACGCGCCATCGCCGGCTTACCGGCACTGCCCTGCTCACCCTTGCTCCGCTGTTGCTGGCCCAGGCCCCGGCGCCAGAAGCGCCCAAGCCGGCAACTCCGGCAACACTTGCGGCCCAACGCGCTGTCGCCGCCGCTTTGCCCATTGACGATGACCGCGACGCCACCTTCGCCCGGCAGGGTTTTCTGGGAACGCGGACCGATCCGCTGATCAAGGCCGCAGATGGCAGGCCGGTTTGGAACCTAGCAGCTTATGATTTCGTGGCGGGAGCATCACCCGACACGGTCAATCCGTCGCTGTGGCGCCATATTGGCATTCTGCGCCAGCATGGCCTGTTTCAGGTCGCTGACGGCGTCTGGCAGGTGCGAGGCTTCGATATTTCGAACATGACTGTGGTTCGCGGCGCGACAGGTTGGATCGTCATCGATCCGCTGACCGGCCGCGAGACGGCGCGGGCGGCGATTGACCTCGTCAACGAAAAGCTTGGCAAGCGCCCGGTTACCGCAGTAGTTTATAGCCATAGCCATGGCGATCACTTCGGCGGTGTGCGCGGCGTGGTCGATGAAGCCGATGTGAAGGCTGGCAAGGTGTCAATCATCGCCCCTGCCCATTTCATGACCGAAACCGTTTCAGAGAACATCATGGCCGGCGCGGCGATGGGGCGACGGGTCAATTATCAGTTCGGGACTGGCTTGCCGCCTAGCCCGCAGGGGCAAATCGGCAGCGGGATCGGTGCCGGGGTCTCCGGTGCCGAAATCACCCTGATCACGCCGACCGACACGATCAACAAGACGGGCGAGACCCGCATTGTGGATGGCGTGCCGATGGAATTCCAGATCGTGTCAGGCAGCGAGGCTCCATCCGAACTCAACGTCTACATCGCGCCGACCCGGACGTTCCTATCATCGGAAATGACCACCTGCTCGCTGCACAACATTCTGACTCCGCGCGGAGCCAAGGTACGCGATACGCGTCTATGGGCGGGCTACATCGACGAGGCCTTGCAGACCTGGGGCGGTCGCAGCGACACCCTGATCTCAAGCCACTGCTGGCCGCGTTTCGGCACAAGCGAGGTTACCGGTGCCCTCGCCTCTAACCGTGACAACTACCGCTATCTCCATGACCAGACCGTGCGCCTGATGAACAAGGGCGAGACGATGCACGAGATCGCGGAAGAGCTGAAGCAACCACCCGAAATAGCCAAGGATTGGTTCAACCATGGCTATTACGGGACCTACAACCACAATTCCAAGGCAGTCTACCAGTTCTATCTGGGCTGGTACGATGGCAACCCGGCCAACCTGAATGCCCATTCACCGGTTGAGCGCGCCAAGCGTCTGCTAGCGGCAATGGGCGGTAGCAAGAAAGCCTTCTCGGCAGCGCGCAAGGCCTTCGATGCTGGCGACTATCGCTGGTCGTCCGACTTGCTCAGCCAGATCGTTTTTGCTGATTCCGCGAATAAATCCGCTCGTCTGTTGCTGGCCGACAGCCTGGAGCAACAGGGGTATCAGGCGGAGAGCGCGATCTGGCGGAACCAGTTCCTGACTGGCGCAAAGGAGCTGCGTGAGGGTGTAAAGATCCGGCCGACAAACGCACAGAATGCCGACATGATTGCGGCTGTGCCCACGCAGGAATTGCTCGATTCAGTCTCGACCCGCTTTGATCCGAGCAAGCTTGGCGGGAAGACGATGGGGATTAACCTGGTGATGCCCGAGCGGCAGGAAATCGCCGGGGTTGAAATCACCCGCACGACGATGATTGGCCGGATGAAGCCGGTGGCACAACCGGTCGTGACAATCACCGGACCGCGCCGCGCACTGCTGGGTCTGCTCTTTATGAAGATGCCGTTGGCCCAGCTCGAGATGATGGGCGTCAAGGTGGATGGTGACCGTGCTGCTGCCGAAGCCTGGCTGAATGCAATCGAACCCATTCCAGGCGGGTTCAAGATCGTCGAACCCTGAGCCAAGCCCGCGGGGGCTTCATCAGAAGTCCCCGCGGGCCTTACGGATCGTAAACCAGCGTTCAACGTTTGCGTTGTGTTCGTCCAGCGTCTTCGCGAACAGATGCCCGCCAGTGCCATCGGCCACCATGTAGAGCACATCGGTCTGCGCCGGATTGAGCACTGCCTCGATCGAGGCACGACCCGGATTGGTGATCGGCCCCTTGGGCAAACCAATCATGGTATAGGTGTTGTAATCGTTGACTGCCTGGATCTCACTCTGGCGAATCCGGCGGCCAAGCGGCTTGCCCTTGGTGATCGGGTAAATGATCGTGGGATCGGCTTGCAGCATGATCCCCTGCCTCAGCCGATTGGAATAGAGCCCGGCGACCACACCGCGCTCGCTGGACTTGCCGGTTTCCTTTTCGACAATCGCCGCCAGCGACACGGCAGCGGCGGGCGTTGTCACGACGGTATCCGGGCTGCGTTTAGCCCAAAGCTCAGCCAAGGTGCGTTGCATCGCGGCCTGCATGCGCCGCAGCACGGCCTGACGGCTTTCTCCCCGGTCAATCTCGTAAGTATCGGGCAGTACCGAACCCTCTGCGGGAACCTCGATCGTACCGGTTAACTGGCTGTTCGCCATGAGCCGCTCGTAGACCATGATCGAGGGCATGCCTTCGGGAATGGTCACGAAGCGGCGCAGAACTTCATCACCCTGGATGATCGACAGAATTCGTGACGGGCTAGCGCCTTTGGGGAGCATGAACTCCCCCGCCTTGATCGGTGCCCCTGCTCCAAAAATGCGGGCGCGGATCCGGAAGGCTTTGGCACTGCTGATTGCGCCTTCGGCTTCAAGCTTGCTGGCAACGCCGCCAAGGCTTGAACCATCGGGAACCATGAAGGCCGTGGCCCGTTCAAGCGGACCGGCGCTAAACCAACCGGCGACAAGCCAGCCAAGCGCGGCAAGCGCCAGCAGCGTCGCTGCAAGCAACGACCGGCCGCCCCGCCGCCCCAGCATCAGTCTTCGATGGCCTTCACGATCACCGAAGCGTTCGTGCCGCCAAAGCCGAAGCTGTTGTTGAGTGCGGCCCGGACCGTCCGTTTGCGGGCAATCTTGGGCACCAGATCAACGCCCTCGGTGCCCTCATCCGGGTTTTCGAGGTTAAGCGTGGGCGGGACCACCTGGTCGCGAATCGCCAGAATGCAGAAGATCGTTTCAACCGCCCCGGCTCCGCCGAGCAGATGCCCGATGGCCGATTTGGTCGAGCTCATCGAAGCGCCCGAAAGATCATCACCCAGCACACGCTTGACCGCTGACAGCTCGATCGTGTCTGCCATGGTCGAGGTACCGTGGGCGTTCACATAGTCGATATCGCCCGGCTGCAACCCGGCCTTGCGCATCGCCATCCGCATCGAAAGCTCTGCACCCTTGCCTTCCGGATGCGGCGCCGTGACGTGATAGGCATCGCCGGAAAGCCCATAACCGACCACTTCAGCATAGATCTTAGCGCCACGAGCCTTGGCGTGCTCGTATTCTTCCAGCACGACGATCCCGGCGCCCTCTCCCATCACAAAGCCATCGCGGTCCTTGTCATAGGGACGGCTGGCCTGTTCCGGGCGGTCGTTGAACGAGCAGTTAAGCGCGCGGGCCTGAGCAAAACCGGCAATCCCCAACGGATTGACGGTCCCTTCCGCGCCCCCGGCCAGCATGATGTCGGCATCGCCATCCTTAATCATCCGGGCGGCATCTCCAATCGAATGCGCACCGGTTGAGCAAGCAGTCACCACGGCGTGGTTCGGCCCCATCAGACCATACTTGATCGAAACCTGCCCCGAAATCAGGTTGATGATCCGGCCATGGACAAAGTGCGGGCTGACGCGCGACGGGCCTTTTTCGTGCAGGACGATCGATTCTTCCTCGATCCCCGGCAGGCCGCCGATCCCGGCGCCAATCGAGCAACCGGTTCGCAGCTTGAGGTCTTCGTCCATCTCGGTCAGGCCAGCATCTTCGATCGCCTGGCCCGCGGCATCGAGGCCGTAGATGATGAAGGGATCGACCTGACGCTGGATCTTGTGATCGACGCGCTTATTCGGATCGAAACCCCAAGGGTGGTCGGCCGGCTTTACCTCACAGGCGATCTGGCACTTCTGATCGCTGGCATCGAACCGCGTGATTGGCCCGGCTCCGGACTTGCTCGCAAGCAGGTTTGCCCACGTGGTTTCGACATCGCCCCCAAGGGGAGTAACCAGACCCAGTCCCGTAACCACTACGCGGCGCATGCACTTCTCCGGATATGCGACAGGCCCAGACCCGCAGAGGGACTGAGCCTGTCAAATTTCGTGTCTCGGTTCCCGCAGTTCAACCCCTAGACAGGCTTGGGGCCAAAGCGGAAAGCAGGCTGAATCAGCCCTTGTTCTCGTCGATGTACTTGATCGCGTCCGAGACGGTGCTGATCTTCTCAGCCGCGTCATCAGGGATCTCAACGCCGAATTCTTCTTCGAACGCCATCACGAGCTCAACGATGTCGAGGCTGTCAGCGCCCAGGTCGTCGATAAAGCTCGCGTCCTCAGTCACCTTTTCAGCTTCGACGCCGAGGTGCTCGACGACAATCTTCTTAACCCGGTCAGCGGTGTCGCTCATGGATTTACCCCTTCGTGAACGGCAAATAAAACAGTGTTGAGCCCTGCCCTAGAGAACGGCGGGGCGGCTGGCAAGAGGGCTGGACAGCATCAACGGTTCGTAATCCCCACGATACGTATGCGGCCCGCTCTGGCTTGACGATCAACCCTTCGGCGGCTCGACAATGCGCAGACTAAGCTCGCGCAGCTGCTTTGGTTCCGCCGGCGAAGGCGCACCCATCAGCAGATCTTCCGCGCGCTGGTTCATTGGGAACAGTGTGATCTCGCGCAGGTTCTGCACGCCGCACAGCAGCATGACCATACGATCGACCCCGGCTGCCATGCCGCCATGCGGCGGGGCGCCATACTGGAAGGCGCGGTACATGCCGCCAAAACGTTCCTCGACATCGGCCTGCGAGAGGCCAACCAGCTCGAAGGCCTTGACCATCAAGTCAGGGTGCTGGTTGCGGATCGAACCCGATGCCAGCTCATAACCATTGCAGACCATGTCGTACTGATAGGCCTTGATGGTGAGCGGATCCTGCGTCTGCAGTGCTTCCAGGCCGCCCTGCGGCATTGAGAACGGGTTGTGCGCGAAATCGAGCTTCTTCTCTTCCTCGCTCCATTCGTAGAACGGGAAGTCGATAATCCAGCAAAAGCGGAAGGCATCTTTCTCGATCAGGTCAAGCTGCTCACCCACGCGGCTGCGGGCGGCGCCGGCCAGTTTGGCGGCCTGCTCTTCCTTGCCGGCGGCGAAGAAAGCGCCATCATTCGGGCCAAGGCCTAGCTGATCCCACAGCGCGGCCATCTTGTCCTCGCCATGGTTCTTGGCGATCGGGCCGCCGAACACGCCATCCTTGCGGGTGGCATAGCCCAGACCGGCATGGCCTTCGCTGCGGGCCCATTCGTTCATGTCATCGAAGAACTTGCGGCTGAGCCCGGCCGTTTCCGGCGCCGGAATCAGGCGGACGACGCCGCCGGTGCCAACGATTTTCTCGAACAGGCCAAAGCCCGAAGCGGTAAATTCGCTGGTGACGTCGCGGATGATCAGCGGGTTGCGCAAGTCCGGCTTGTCCGTGCCGTAATCCAGCATCGCCTTGGCATAGGGAATGCGCGGGAATTGACCGGCGGGGGTCACCGACTTGCCATCGGCGAAGGCTTCAAAGATCCCTGCCATGACCGGCTCCATCGTCTCCCAGACCTCTTCCTGAGTGACGAAGCTCATTTCCAGGTCGAGCTGATAGAACTCGCCCGGCAGGCGGTCCGCCCGCGGGTCTTCATCGCGGAAGCACGGTGCGATCTGGAAATACCGATCGAACCCGGCGACCATCAGCAGCTGCTTATACTGCTGCGGCGCCTGCGGCAGCGCAAAGAACTTGCCGGTATGGATGCGGCTCGGCACCAGGAAGTCGCGTGCGCCTTCGGGACTGCTTGCAGTCAGGATCGGAGTCGAAAACTCTGTGAAGCCGATATCCTCCATCCGACGGCGCGTTTCGCGGATAATCGCGGTGCGCGTCATGATATTGGCATGCAGCGTCTCGCGGCGCAGGTCGAGGAAGCGGTACCGCAGGCGGATATCTTCGGGATATTCCTGCTCACCCGCCACCGGCAGCGGCAGTTCTTCGGCGCGACTGAGCACGGTCGCCGAGCGGGCGAAGACCTCGATTTCACCAGTTGGCAATCCCGCGTTGACCGTGCCGGCAGAGCGGGCCTTCACCTCGCCGTCGATCGTGACGACCGACTCCACGCGCAGGCCTTCCAGGATCGGCAGCGCCGGGCTGTCGGCATCGGCGACGATTTGGGTCATTCCGTAATGGTCGCGCAGGTCAACGAACAGCACGCCGCCATGGTCGCGCTTGCGGTGGACCCAGCCCGACAGGCGGATGGTCTGGCCTACATCGCTGGCGCGGAGCGCGCCACAGGTGTGCGAACGATAAAGATGCATCGAAACTCTTTCCAATCGGCCTGCAATGATGCAGGGGCGAAGGCGCGGCTAACAGGCGATGGCCGCACATTTGTCAAGCCGGGGGCTCGCACGGGCCCAACTACAGAAAAGAAGCATGAAGATACACCCCCTGATCACCGACAGCGCAGAACTCGCAGCGCTGTGCGAAAGGCTCGCTAAGGCAGACTTCGTGTGCGTTGACACCGAATTCATGCGCGAGAACACCTATTGGCCCGAACTCTGCCTGATCCAGATCGCGGATACACAGGAAGCGGCGGCGATTGATCCGCTGGCAAAAGGGCTCGATTTATCACCGCTGCTCGATCTGCTGGTGGATAACGAGCATGTCCTGAAGATCTTTCACGCCGGCGGACAGGATGTGGAAATCATCTACAATCTGACCGGAAAAACGCCGCACCCGATCTTCGACACCCAGATCGCCATGATGGCAATCAGCCAAAGTGAGCAGATCGGCTACTCGAACCTCGTCGAAAGCTGGATGGGTCTGCAGATCGACAAGGGTGCGCGCTTTACCGACTGGTCACGCCGTCCGCTGACCGAACGGCAGATCGAATATGCCATCGGCGACGTAACCCACTTGTCCAAGATCTTCCCTAAGATCCTGGCCCGTCTGATCAAGACCGGGCGCGGTGCCTGGCTGGATATCGAGATGGAGAAGCTCGCCGACCCGGCGAACTACCGCAACGATCCCTCGATCGCCTGGCAGCGGATCAAGGCGGCTGGTCGGAACCCGGCGATGCTGGGCAGGCTGCAGGCGCTCGCCGCATGGCGCGAACACGAGGCGCAGGACAAAAACATTCCGCGCGGCCGGATCGCACGGGATGAAACCTTGGCCGATATCGCCAGTCACCCGCCAAAGACACAGGCCGATTTGGCGAAGGTTCGCGGACTTTCAGCCGGATGGAAGGATAATGAAATCGGCAAGCGGATGATGGCCACGCTCGAAGCGGCCAAGCCGCTGAGTGATGATGAGCTGCCGCCCCGTACGTCCCGCGGTGCACCGCTGGGCAAAGAGGGCGCGCTCGTTGCCGACCTGCTCAAGCTGTTGCTGAAGATCCGCAGCCGCGAGATTGACGTGGCCGCCCGCCTGCTGGCCCGCAGCGAAGATCTTGAACTGCTGGCCGCGGGTGTGCGTGAATTGCCTCTGCTCGAAGGCTGGCGGTATGAGCAGTTCGGCCGCGATGCGCTGGAACTGGTCGAAGGCAGGCTGGCCTTTGCTGTGGTCAAGGGCCGCCTAAAGATGGCCCATATCGACGAAATTGGTGGCAATAGTGATGCCGAACCCGCCTCGGCTGCGGCAGAGTAGGCGGTCATGACCACTTACCTTCCGACACTCAAACAGCTGCAGTATCTTGTCGCTTTGCATGAGCACGGCCACTTTGGCCGCGCGGCCGATGCGTGCTTTGTTTCGCAGTCAACGCTATCCGCCGGCCTGCGGGACCTTGAAACACTGCTTGATGTTGTGCTGGTCGAGCGGACCAAACGAGCGGTGCGCTTCACCCCTCTGGGCAATGCCGTCGTGGCGAAAGCCCACCGGCTTCTAAGGGAAGCCGAAGAACTTTCCGACATGGTTCAGAGCGCTGGCCAACCCCTGGCCGGCGAAGTGCGGATGAGCGTGATCCCGACAATTGCCCCGTTCCTGCTGCCGCGGATGCTGCCGCGCCTGCGCCGGGAGCGCCCGCAGCTTAAGCTCTACCTGCGTGAAGAAACCAGCCAAGCTGCTCTTGAAAGTCTGCACCACGGACGCAGCGATTGCGTTTTGCTGGCGCTGCCCTTTCCCACCGGCGAGGTGGAAAAAGAGACTATCGAACTTGATGCGCTCTACGTCGCCTTTCCAAAGGACGACCCGCGTGATCCTCCGGCGGAAATCTCGGCCGACCTTATCGACGAAAACCGGCTGCTGCTGCTGGAAGACGGGCACTGCCTGAAGGAGCATGCGCTCGCCGCGTGCAACCGGGCTGAACTGCGCGCAAGTGCAACGATGATCGGCACTTCGCTGCACACCCTCGTGCAGATGGTCGATAATGGCCTTGGCCTCACCATGCTCCCGGAAATGGCGCTCGATGCCGGAATTCTGAACGGTACGCAGGTTGTTGCCCGGCCACTCATCAGCGAATCCGCCAACCGCGAAATCGCGCTGGTCTGGCGCAAGAATAGCCCGCGCGGTGAGGAGTTTCGCCTGCTGGCAGAGGAACTGCGCGCGGGCTAGTTCAATCCATGTGCTTGAGGCCCACCCGCAAATAATCCCAACCGGTAATCACGGTCAGCGCTGCCGCCGCCCACAGCGTTGTCAGACCGACTGTATGCGGAAAGTTGATCGTCAGCCCCGCGAGGTTGACGGTCCATTGCGGCAGAGCAACACCCAGGATCAAGGCCCCAAGGCAAACGAGTTGGAAGGTCGTTTTCCACTTGGCAAGGCGGCTGACCGGCACCGACACTTGCAGCCCGCCAAGAAACTCCCGCAAGCCGGAGACCGCGATCTCGCGCACAAGGATCACCAGGCCGGCAATCACGTGCATATCCCCTACATAAGGGCCGCGCAGGATACCCTGCGCCGTCAGGGTCAGGATCACCGTGGCAACCATAATCTTGTCGGCAATCGGATCCAAAAAGATTCCAAGGCGCGAAACGGCGCCGCTGGTGCGGGCCAAATAGCCGTCAAAATAGTCGGTAATGCCCATCAGTACGTAAAGCACGAAGGCCAGACCATAGCCAACGCGCCATTCAGGCCACCACAGCAGGAAGGCCAGCAAGGGCAAGGCAGCGATCCGCGAGAGCGTCAGAATGTTCGGCAGGGTCCACATCGCAACCCAAGCCTAGCCCGGATCGGGCCAGTGCAAAAGGGATCAACTGCTATTGTCCGCACTGTTTCTCCCGCTAGAGCAAGATAACCGCGCAATCCACGCAGGGGCCGCATGACCACCTCGACCCACCTGATCCGCAGCCGCCGATTCCTGCCGCTGTTCGTCACCCAGCTGTTCAATGCGTTCAACGACAATCTCTATCGCAATGCGATGGTCTTCTTCGTTGTCTACACGCTGTACAACTCGGAAGCGGCAGAGGGTCTTTTCAGCGCCGTTGCCTCGGCCCTGTTCATCGCGCCATTCTTCCTGCTTTCGGCGCTGGCCGGGCAGCTGGCCGATATGCGTGACAAGGCCCGGATTATCCGTGTCGTGAAGGCTTCGGAAATCGGCATCATGTTGGTGGGTGGCCTAGGCTTGTTGCTGGCCTGGCAGGGCTTGCTCAACCAGACTTTTACGATTGGCCTGATGCTGCTGGCATTGCTGGCGATGGGCGTTCATTCCACCTTCTTCGGTCCGATCAAGTACGCGATCCTGCCCCAACACCTGCATGAAGATGAAGTGCTTGCCGGCACGGGGTTGGTAGAGGCCGGAACCTATATCGCCATTCTTGCCGGGACGATCCTGGCGGGATGGATCCCGGTTGAATGGGCGGCAGCGGGCGTCGTCTTGACCGCGGTCATCGGCTACATCACCTCTCGCTATGTGCCCCCAGCCCCGCCACAGACCGCCGAACAACCGCTCGATTTTCATCTGTGGCGATCTTCCATCGCGCTCATCAAGCATACCATGAAGGACCAACGGGTCTTTCTGGCGATCATGGCAATCAGCTTCTTCTGGGCTATCGGCGCGGTCCTGTTCATCCAGTTCCCACCACTTGCCAAGAACGTGATCTCGGCCAGCAAGGAAGTGGCCAGCCTGTTCCTTGTGGTCTTTTCGATCGGCGTATCGATCGGCTCCGTTTCGGTGAACGCGCTGCTGCGCGGCACGGTTTCGGCGCGCTATGCTCCTGTTTCAGTGATCGTAATGGCGCTGTTTGTCGTCGCGTTCTGGTGGGTTTGTCACTCCTGGCCTGCTCCTAGCGGTGACACCTTGCTGGATACGTCGGGTTTCCTGCGACAACCGCTGGCGATCCCGCTGATGCTCAGCCTCCTTGGTATCTCGGTTGCTGGCGGCATGTTCGTCGTGCCACTCTACGCCTTCCTGACCACCTTCGTCGATAAATCGGAAACCGCGCGGACCATTGCCGCCAACAACATCGTCAACTCCGGCGCGATGGTTCTGGGTTCAGTCCTCGCCCTGGGCATGAGCGCCGCCGGCTTGCCGATGGTCGACCAACTGCTGCTGGGCGCGGCAATGTGCCTTTACTCTGCTTGGCTGGGCCAGAAGCTTGTCCAGGCAGAGCGGGCCGCGCTCCTCATATAAGAAACGCACTTACCGCGACAAAGCAGGCGCAGTAGGCGAGCAAAAAGTCCTTCACATCCTGCTGATTGAGACGGGACACACTTCGCCGTTCGTCGGGCAGCGGCCCTCGCCGAATGTGCTGAGGTAAACTCGCCAGGAATGGGTGGCGAGCCCCTTCGTCGGTTAGAACCAGCGCGCGTCTCATGACATAGACTTTAACCAACGATTCACCGTTATGACAGAGACGTTTAAGCCCTTGCGCAATGGCTTCCCAAAGTGGGACAGCATTCCATACGATGATAAACGCCGAAGTCTCGTTGCCCCTTTCGGGCGCACTGGCTAAAACGAAAAAATGACACAACAGACCAGCATCAACGGTGGTCGGCTGCTCGTCGATTGCCTTATCGAACAGGGTTGCGACCGGATTTTCACTGTCCCGGGTGAGAGCTTTCTAGCCGTGCTCGACGCGCTGCACGACAGCCCACAAATCGAAACTGTCATTTGCCGGCAAGAAGGCGGCGCAGCATTCATGGCCTGCGCTGATGGGGCGATGACGGGCAAGCCCGGCGTGTGCTTCGTTACCCGCGGCCCTGGCGCAACCAACGCCAGCATTGGCGCGCATGTGGCGTTCCAGGATTCGCAGCCGATGCTGCTGTTTATTGGCGATGTCGATCGCGGGATGAAAGACCGCGAAGGCTTCCAGGAAGTCGACTTCACCACCATGTTCGCACCGCTGGCAAAGCTGGTCCTGCGGATCGACGATCCGCGTCGTATTCCCGAATACATCGCCCGGGCATGGGCGACCGCGATTGCCGGGCGTCCAGGCCCAGTTGTTATCGCGCTGCCTGAAGACATGCTGCTGGAGGAAGTAACCGGACTGGCTGCCCGCCCCGCCGTCGCGCGGCCAGCCCAGGCCATTTGCCCCGATGCAATGGGCACCTTGATGCGCATGCTCGAAGATGCCTGCGCACCCGTTGCAATCATTGGCGGAGCCGGCTGGCACACCAAGGCGCGCGAGCATTTCACCAGCTTTGCCGAGCGGGTCGGCTTGCCCGTTGCCGGAGCTTTCCGCCGCCAGGATGCCATCCCCAATTCCAGCCAGGCCTGGGCCGGCAACCTTGGATACGGCCCCAATCCGAAGCTGGTTGAGCGGATCAAGTCTGCCGACCTGGTCCTGGTGGTTGGCGCGCGGCTCGGCGAAGCGACGACAGACAGCTACACGCTGGTCACGCCTGATCATCCCGGTCAGGTTCTGGTCCACATTCACCCGGACCCTGCGGAACTCGGCCGGGTCTATCGCGCCGACCTCGCGATTTGCGCCGACATGGCCGAGTTCGCCGAGGCAGCCGATCTTTGGGACGATGATATCGTACCATTTGATGCCGGACCTGAGGCGCACCAGCAGTGGCTTGAATGGTCGAGCCCCCTGCCCAACGGCCACAAGCTAGATATGGGGCAGGTTGTCGCCACCATGCGCCGGGAGCTGCCCGACGATGCGATTATCTGCAACGGTGCCGGGAACTTCTCGGGCTGGTGGCACCGGTATTGGCACTACAATGGCTTCCCCAGTCAGCTCGCGCCAACTGCCGGGGCCATGGGCTATGGTGTTCCCGCGGCCGTTGCCGCCGCGAAGCGGTTCCCCGAACGCACCGTGATAGCCTTAGCCGGCGACGGGGACTTCCTGATGAATGGACAGGAACTGGCCACGGCCGTGCAATATGGCTGCGACCTGTTGGTCGTTCTGGTCGACAACGGGGCCTATGGCACGATCCGAATGCACCAGGAACGCGAGTTTCCGGAGCGTGTTTCCGGGACTTCGCTACATAACCCCGACTTTGCGGCACTGGCGCGGGCCTATGGCGGATGGGCCGAACGGGTGGAAACCAACACCGAGTTCGATGCTGCGCTGGCAGCAGCCAGGAGCCGCAAAGGTCTGCGCCTGCTACACCTTGTAATCGATATTGAGCAGCTCAGTGCCGGCGGGGCCAGCGTTTCAGGTTTGCGTGCGAGGGCAAAGAGCTAGGCGTCGCCGGTCAGCTTAAGGATATAGTCCCATTCCGAAGGCTTTACCGCCGACACGGACAGGCGGAACTTGGTCAGCAGGTCCATATCGGCCAGCGCAGGATCCGCCTTTATTTCCTTCAGCGTAACCGCGCGCTTCAGCTTGCGAACGGCCCTCAGCTTGACCGCTGACCACCGCCCGGTCTCATCAGTCGGGTCAGGAATATTGGAAGCAGTTATCTCCGCAATTCCAACGATCTCCACACCAATATTCGAGTGATAGAAGAAGATCAGGTCACCCGGCTGCATGGCCCGCAAATTGTTGCGTGCAGTGTAATTGCGAACGCCGTCCCAGGTCCCCTCACCCTCTGCGACCAGGTCATCCCAGCTGTAGACATCCGGTTCCGATTTCATCAGCCAGTATGATTTGATTTTCGTCATGCCAGAACTCGCGAAAGGGTTTATGGGGCGGCCCATTGCCTTAGAATCTCGAAAGCGTCCACTCCATGTCCCTGACTTCCCTCCCCGTCCTCTCGCTGACCATGCCCAAGGCCGAATTTGCCCAGGCCATCGGGGAGAGCTTCCGGACCTTCGGCTTTGCCATGGTCAAGGATTTCGCGATCGACCGGGATCTGATCGATCGGGCCTGGAAACTGTCGGAAGCGTTTTTTGCCCTGCCCGAGGACGAAAAGCGCAGCTACCACAATCCGGCGATTTCCGGTGCCCGCGGCTACACGCCATTTGGGGTGGAGATTGCCAAGGATGCCAAGCACCACGACCTGAAGGAATTCTGGCACGTGGGCCGCGATCTGCCCGAAGGCAGCCCGCTAGCCGACGCCTCGATGCCGCCGAATGTCTGGCCAGACCGCCCGGAGGGATTCAAGGCCGTGTTCTCCGAGCTTTACCGCCAGTTCGATGAAGCCGGAGCGACGATCCTATCGGCCATCGCGCTCTATCTTGGGCTGGATGAGAACTGGTTTGAGCCGGGGATCGACGATGGAAACTCGGTCATGCGGCTGCTGCACTATCCGCCGATTCCCAACCTTGAAGGCGAAGCAATCCGAGCCGGTGCCCACGGTGACATCAACCTGATCACCCTGCTGCTTGGGGCCGAGGAAGCCGGTCTGGAACTGCTTTTCCAGGGCAAGGAATGGATCAGCGCCTCACCGCCCGAAGGGGCCATGGTGATCAATGTTGGGGATATGCTGGAGCGTCTGACCAACCATTACCTGCCGTCCACAATCCACCGCGTCCGCAACCCGAACCCAGAGCGGGCTGCCTACAGCCGCTATTCAATGCCGTTCTTCCTGCATCTGCGCAGCGATTTCCCGATCAAGACCTTGCCGCAATGTGTTTCGCCCGAGAATCCGGACCGCTATCCAGAGCCGATCACCGCCGATGAATTCCTTCAACAGCGACTTCGCGAAATTGGCCTAAAAAAGTGATGCACGAAGCTTAACCTAAATTTCAGCATAGTCTGGGACCCTTACGCTCGAACTTCGGGGCAAAGGGATCCATGGCAGGGGCGGCTTCAACGACTGAGCGCATGCAGCGTGACTATGTCACGCAGAGCGTGGCGTTAACGGCGATCATATTGTTTGCGGTGATGGGCGCGCAAGTTGTGCCGCAGGTTCTGCGCGGCATATTTGGCCACGGCCGCGGACCAGACCAACTCGTCACCAGCGCTCTGCTGCTCAACATTGCCCTCATCCTGTTTGGCTGGCATCGACTTCGCGCTCTGCGTGGCGAAGTGGCAATCAATCGCGAAGCTGCGGCAGAAGCGCGGGAACTGGCCGAAACCGATTCACTGACAGGCTGCCTTAATCGGCGAAGTATCCAGACTGCAGCCGAGGAGTTGCTGCTTTCGACGCGCGCGCGCGGTCAAATGCTCGCCTTCGCAATGCTGGATCTCGACAATTTCAAACACGTAAATGATCTTCATAGCCACCAGGCTGGTGATGCAATCCTTCAGGCTGCAGCCCAGCGATTGCAGCAGCTTCTTCCCGCTGGATCGCTTCTGGCGCGGATCGGGGGAGACGAGTTTGCTTGCGTCATGGCCTTGAACGCAACGGAATGTGAGCAGATTGATCGCCTGGCAGCACAGCTGACCGACCAACTGGGGCGTTCGGTCTTCTGGAATGGACTAGAAATCGAAGCCACAGTTTCGATTGGCCTGTCCCGAAGCGATCGAGATGGCAACGATGCCCAAACCCTGCTCCACAAAGCTGATATTGCCATGTTCAATGCGAAGCGCCAGGGGCGCAACCGCGTGGCATGGTTCATGCCAGCGATGGAGAGCGAACTGCGCTTTCGAAGCGAGCTTGAGGCTGGCATCCGACGCGGGATAACCCGTGGTGAATTCGTTCCCTATTACGAGAAACAGATTGACCTGACGACCGGTGAACTTGTCGGCTTCGAGATGTTGGCGCGCTGGATTTCGCCCACGCTGGGTCGAGTGGGTCCAGACATCTTCATTCCTGTCGCAGAAGAGATCGGAGCGATCGCAGATCTCTCCGAATCCGTGATCCGTCAGGCCTTGCGCGATGCCCGCCAATGGGACCCGAGCCTTACCCTGGCCGTGAATATATCCCCGGTACAGTTACGCGATCCTTGGTTCGCGCAGAAGCTGCTCAAATTGCTGGTCGAAGCCAATTTTCCGCCACACCGGCTCGAAATCGAGATTACCGAGAGCAATCTGCACGAGAACATCGGCCTTGCCCGAACGATGATCAAAAGCCTGAAAAATCAGGGCATTCGGGTCAGCCTCGATGATTTCGGAACCGGCTACAGCTCCCTCGCGCAATTGCGCAACCTTCCGTTCGATCGGATCAAGATTGACCGCAGCTTCGTGACCAGCCTGCCAGACAGCGATGAAAGCCAAGCGATTGTGCGCTCGATTGTAGCACTTGGCAAAGGCCTGGGTTTGCCGGTGACGGCTGAGGGTGTTGAAACCGAAGCAGTGCTCACGGCACTGGGCGATTTTGAAGGACTGAAGGCGCAGGGCTACGTTTACGGTTATCCCGAACCCGCCGATGTAACACTTGCCGGCCTCCGCCAACTGCATTTGACGTTGGAGCATGGCAGCCACGCCACCAAAGGCCGCAGCCGCATCGCCAAAGGCCGCAGCCGCATCGCCTGACACTGGACGCGCAGCGACACAGCGCATAGACGCACCCCATGCGCGTTCCATTCATCAAGATGCATGGCCTGGGTAACGATTTCATCGTGCTTGACGCGCGCAAAGGCGGCGTGCCTGCTATGACGAACCGGCTAGCTGCTGCATTGGCCGACCGCAAGACCGGGATCGGATGCGATCAGCTGATCCTGCTGGAACCGTCCGAACATGCGGATGTGCGGATGCGGATCTTCAATGCGGATGGCAGCGAAGTCGAAGCCTGTGGCAATGCAACCCGCGCGGTCGGGCTCCTGCTTGCCAAGCCGGCGTTGATTGAAACGCTGGGCGGCATGCTCGCAACCGATCCGGTCGAGTGCGGGATTGCTGTCGACATGGGCGAACCTCGGTTTGAGTGGGAGGCTATCCCGCTGGCCTATCCACTCGATACCCAGGCCCTGCCGGTCGGCTGGGAAGACCTGGAAAACCCGGGTGCCGTGAATGTGGGCAACCCGCACGTGGTGTTCTTTGTTGCCGATACCGATGCCGTTGACCTGCAGCGGCTGGGGCCATTGATCGAGCACGATCCACTGTTTCCGGCACGGATCAATGTGAATGTTGCGACCATTGTTTCCCGCACCGAAATCCGCCTGCGGGTCTGGGAACGCGGCGTAGGCGAAACCCGGGCCTGCGGGACCGGGGCCTGCGCCACTGCTATCTCCGCCATGCGCCGCGGAATGGTGGATCGGGGCAATGTGACCGTCCAACTGCCTGGCGGGTCGCTGCAGATCGGCTGGGGGACAGACAACCGCATTGCCATGACCGGCCCCGCTGCCGAGAGTTTCCGCGGCACGTTCGATCCGGACGCGTTCGGAGCCTGACATGCCCGCCGAGGTGATATCGCTAGGATGCCGGCTCAACCTGTCGGAAAGCGAAGAACTGCGCGCGATACTAGCGGGTGAGCCGGACCTGATCGTGATCAATAGCTGTGCGGTCACGGCCGAAGCCGTTCGCCAGACCCGGCAGGCAATTCGGCGCGCTCGCCGCGATCGCCCTGTCGCCCGCTTGATTGTGACCGGTTGCGCCGCCGAAATTGAGCGCCAGACATTTGCGCGGATGCCGGAGGTTGACGGGCTGATCCCCAACCAAACCAAGCTGGACCCGCGTGCGTGGAATGTTGGAGCGGAAATAGCCAACACCCGCCCTAGCCATACCCGCGCTTTCATCGCGGTACAGAACGGCTGTGATCATGCCTGCACCTTTTGCATCATCCCGCAAGGCCGCGGGGCAAGCCGGTCGCTAACCGTGCAAGACGCCTTGCGCGAGGTGGAACGACACCTGCTCGCGGGCGCCAAAGAGATCGTTCTGACCGGAGTCGACCTGACATCCTGGGGGCACGATCTTCCGGGGCACCCTCGCCTGGGCGAGCTTGTTGACGCAATCCTTGCTAATTTCCCCCTTGTGCCGCGCATTAGGCTCTCATCCCTCGACGGGATTGAGATCGATGACCGCCTCCTTGAGCTGCTGGCGGGGGAGCCAAGGATCATGCCCCATGTTCACCTATCCCTGCAGCACGGCGATGACCTGATCCTAAAGCGCATGAAACGTCGCCATTTGCGCCAGGATGCTGTCCGCCTGGTCGGTGAGCTTAAAAGCCGCCGACCGGAAATAGCGATTGGGGCAGACCTGATCGCAGGATTTCCGACCGAGGACGAGGTCGCCCATGCCGCTAACCTCTCGATCATTCGCGAACTCGGGATCGTTCACGGCCATGTCTTTCCCTATTCTGCGCGCACAGGGACACCGGCCGCGCGGATGCCGCAGGTTCACAACATTGCGATCAAGGCGCGCGCTGGAGAGTTGCGCCACGCCGTGTCAGAGCAGCGGTCAGCATGGCTGCAAACCCTGCTGGGCAAACCGCAAGAGGTGCTTGCCGAACGCGACGGGACAGGCCATGCGCCGAATTTCGCGCGGGTGCAGTTGGCGCCCGGAACACAGGCTGGAACTATCGTGACTGTAACCCCTACCCGGATCGTCGAAGGACTGCTGGCATGAGCGAGAGCTCGAGCTGGACCGAGCGGGTTTTCGGTGGTCTGCGCAAGACTTCCGAACGCCTGGGTGAAAACCTTTCCGGCATTGTCAGCAAGACACGGCTGGATGACGCGCAGCTCGATGAGATCGAGGATGCGCTGATCCTTTCGGACCTTGGTCCCCGCGTTGCTGCTCGAATCCGCGAGCGGCTCGCCGAGGAACGGTTTGAGCGCGGTGCCGATGAACAGTCGATAAAGGAAGCCGTGGCCGAAGAAATCGCCAGGATCCTGCGGCCTGTCGCCAAGCCGATTGATATCGTGGCGTTTCCCCGCCCCCAGGTGATCCTGGTGATCGGTGTCAACGGATCGGGTAAGACCACCACAATTGCCAAGCTCGCGCACTACTTCCAGGAGCTGGACTATGGCGTGATGCTGGCGGCGGGTGACACCTTCCGCGCAGCGGCAATCGGCCAGCTAAAGGTCTGGGCGGATCGGGTTGGCGTGCCGATCGTAACCGGGCCGGAGGGCGGCGATCCCGCTTCCATCGTGTTCGACGCGGTCAAGGCTGCGACCGATCAAGGCATCGATGCCCTGATCGTGGACACCGCCGGGCGCTTGCAGAACAAGCGCGAACTGATGGACGAGCTGGCCAAGATCCGCAGGGTGCTGGGGCGCATCAACCCCGAAGCTCCGCACGATGTCGTGCTGGTGCTTGATGCCACCAACGGCCAGAACGCCCTGCAGCAAATTGAAACGTTCAAGGAAGTGGCCGGCGTGACCGGCCTGATCATGACCAAGCTCGATGGCACTGCCCGCGGCGGCGTTCTGGTGGCAGCGGCCGAGCAATATGGCCTGCCAATCCATGCGATAGGTGTGGGTGAACGGCTTGATGATCTGCGGCCATTCGATCCGGACCTGGTCGCGCGTGTAATTGCCGGGGTTGCGTAATGACAGAAGCAAACAAGCAGAAATCGGGCTGGCTCAACCTGGTCGTCGATTACGGCCCGGTGATCGTGTTCTTTGCGGTCTACAAATACTTCTCACCGGCCGACCGCGGGAACAGCGTTGCCGAGGTGCTCGCCGTGATCCAGGGGACCGTTAGTTTCATGGTAGCGGCGGTTATCGCCTTGCTGGTTTCCAAATGGAAGCTTGGGAAGGTTTCGCCAATGCTCTGGCTTTCGACTCTGTTGATCGTCGGATTTGGCGGGCTGACCGTCTTGCTGCACGATCCAATCTGGATCCAGGTAAAGCCGACGGCGATCTACCTGCTGTTCGGCGTTACCCTACTTGTTGGGCTGTGGCGCGGGAAGGCCCTCCTCAAACTTCTGCTTGAAGCGGCGTTCGAAGGCCTGAGTGATGAAGGCTGGATGAAGCTTTCGCGCAATTGGGGCCTGTTCTTCCTGGCCCTGGCCGCCCTGAACGAGGGGCTGCGCCACTGGCTGTCGTTCGGAGACTGGATTGCCGCCAAGCTCTGGATCTTTCTGCCAGCCACCTTCCTGTTCACATTTGCCCAGATCCCGATGCTGTTGCGCCACGGGTTGGCCGTGGATCAACAGACCGATGTGCTTGAGAATCCCCCCCACGAATGACCGCCCCCGCTCCAAAGGACCGGGGAAACGGGGCAAAAACAGTGTGACATTGCCGCTTGTCCGGGCGATACTGCGCGCCTGCCCACCATTCGTGTGGGCCAACCACAAGCTTCAAATTTAGGGGGAAGCAAATGGCTAAGTTCTTCGGAAACCTGCACCTTGTGCTGGTTGTCGGGCTGATCGCGGCAATCGCCGTGATGCTCCATTGGGCCGGTTCGGCCACTGTTGATGTCAACTCTGTCTTCCGCTGGATGCACGTATTCTTCGGCATCCTGTGGATCGGCCTGCTCTATTACCTGAACTTCGTACAGGTTCCGACCATGCCGACCGTGCCGGACGAGCTCAAGAAGGGCGTTACCGGTTACATCGCGCCGAAGGTGTTCTTCTTCTTCCGCTGGGCAGCCCTCCTGACGGTGGTGACCGGTCTCGTGATCGCTTTCGTCAATGGCTATGGCCATCAGGCGATGACCTTCTCGGGCGAAGGCAATGTAAACCTGATCGGCCTTGGCATGTGGCTGGCGCTGATCATGGCCTTCAATGTGTGGTTCATCATCTGGCCGGCGCAGAAGCGCATCCTTGGCATCGTTGAAGCGACCGCCGAGGAAAAGGCCAAGCTGGCCCCGCGTGCCCTGATGGCGAGCCGCACCAATCTGCTGCTCTCGCTGCCGATGCTCTACGCGATGACCAGCGCCAATCTTGGCTGATCATTCGGCCTGACGGCATAAGGAAAGGGCGCGGTACCGGATGGTGCCGCGCCCTTTTGCTTTGGGATCAGTAACTCTTGGGGAGATCGGGCTTGTCGCCGATCACCTGGGTCAGGTCGAAGTCCTGCGGGCCAAGCCAGCCGTTGACGTAGTTTGCATAATAAAGACCGAACATCAGGAGCGAGAGGATCGTCGCCCGCCGGGCAATCTTGCGCGGCTGAAAATTGGCCGGGGCGCTGTTGGCCTGCCCCTTGATTGTGGCCTCGCCAGCCTCTTCATGGGTGCGGATACCGAATGGCATGACCAGGAACGCGGCCAGCACCCAGAACATCGCGTAAATCGCGATTATCGATGTAATCTTCATTTCCTATGGCTCCGGCAGGATTACGCGCACCTGGGGCTTTTTGCCCGACCAGCGCTGCGCGGCACGACGCGCTGCAAGGCGCGCCGCTTCAGAAATTGCTTCGCGGTCATGCCGCGCCCCACCCTTGAGCTTGGTCAGCGCCACGGCAACGTCTTCGCGCGCCTCGGCAGTGAAATCGTCATAATCCTCATCCAGCGGCAGGCCGATGCCTTCGACATGGACCCGCCCCTTGCCGTCAAGCACCACGATCACCAGACCGTTGGCGGCCAGGCGGCGGCGCATGACAATCGCCTCACCATCAGCTGGCACCAGAATATCGCCATCCAGCACAAGCCGGCCCGCGCGCACTTCCGAAATTTTGCCAGGCTTGCCCGGGGCCAACCTTACGAGATCACCATTTTGCTGGACCACGGCCTTGGGTATGCCCTTGGCCCGTCCAACACGGGCCTGTTCGCGCATGTGGCGCACTTCGCCGTGAACCGGGACCAAAATCTCTGGCCGCAGCCAATCGTACAGCGCTTCCAGTTCAGGCCGCCCCGGATGACCGGAAACGTGGATTTCAACCTGGCGGTCCGTCACCATCGTGATGTCGCGGCCGGCCAAACGGTTCTGGATGCGGCCAATCGCAATCTCGTTCCCCGGGATTTGGCGACTGGAAAACAGCACCACGTCACCCGCTTCAAGCGCGATCTGGTGGCTATCCTCGGCAATGCGCGACAGGGCCGCACGGGGTTCACCCTGCCCACCCGTCGCGACGATCAATACCTCGCCCCGCGGCAGGTTCATTGCGGTATCGAAGTCCACCGTTTCAGGCAGGTTCTTGAGATAGCCGCTGGCCTGTGCCGTCCGGATGATCCGGTCGAGTGATCGGCCGGCAACGCACAGCCGGCGGTTGGTGGCTTCAGCCACTTCACCCAAAGTCTGAAGTCTTGCCACGTTGGAAGCGAATGTCGTGACCAGCACGCGTTTCCCGTGATGTCGAGCGACCTCTTCCAGCAAGGCCCGGCGGACTTCTCCTTCAGAACCAGACGGGTTGGGATTGAACACGTTGGTTGAATCGCAAACCAGCGCGAGCACGCCTTCGTCTCCGATCGCCCGCAGCTCTTCCGCCGTTGCCGGTGTGCCAACAAGCGGTTCGTCGTCCAGCTTCCAATCACCGGTGTGGAAGATTCGCCCATAGGGTGTTTCGATCACCAGCGCGTTGCCCTCGGCGATCGAATGCGCCAGCGGGACATAGCGCATGGTAAACGGGCCCAGCTGGAACGGCTCGAGGTGGTCGATCACCTTGAGCTGGACCTCCTTGAGCAGACCCGCTTCCTGCAACTTGTCCGCAACAAGCCGCGCCGTGAACGGAGTGGCGTAAAGCGGCACGCCCAGTTCCTGCGCAAAATAGGGAACCGCGCCGATATGGTCTTCATGCGCGTGGGTCAGCACCACGCCAACCAAGTCCTTCTTGCGTTCCTCGATGAACTCAAGGTCCGCAAAAACCAGCTCCGTGCCGGGATATTCATTGGCGCCAAAGGTCATGCCCAGGTCAACCATCAGCCACTTCCCGTCAGCCCCATAAAGGTTGACGTTCATGCCGATTTCGCCCGAGCCCCCGAGCGCGCAGAACAGCAGTTCCTTGCCGGGCTTCACTTGGCCTTCTCGGCCAGGATGGCCATGCCTTCAAGGGTCAGGTCGGCATCAACGGCATCAAAGATGTCGGTGTGCTTGTCGAACAGGATGGCAAGGCCGCCCGTCGCGATAACTTTTGCGGGGCGTCCAATTTCAGCGCGCATACGGGCAATCAATCCTTCCATCATGGCGACATAACCCCAGAATACGCCGATCAGCATCTGGTCTTCGGTGTTTCGTCCGATCACGCTGTCGCTATCGGGGCTGCGGATCGCGATGCGCGGCAACTTGGCCGTGTTGCCAACCAGCGCATCGAGCGAGAGGTTGATCCCGGGGGCGATGATCCCGCCCTTGTAGGCGCCGTTAAAGTCGATCGCGTCAAAGGTCGTCGCCGTGCCAAAATCGACCACGATCAGGTCTCCCTGATACTTCGCATGGGCACCGATGGCATTGACCGCACGGTCCGCACCCAGCGAGCGCGGCTCGTCCACGTCGATTTCCATGCCGTAATCGACTGGCGCGACGCCAGCCACCAAGGCTTTCACGCCGAAGTACTTGTCAGCCAGGACTTCCAGGTTGTGCAGCGCACGCGGGACCACCGTTGAAACGATGATCTTCTTGATCGCGGACCGGTCAAGCCCTTCGATTTGCAGCAATTGCATGAGCCAGACGGCATATTCATCGCCAGTCCGGCGCGGGTCAGTGGCAATGCGCCAGCGCGCCTTGATGCTGCGACCTTCAAACAGCGCGAAGACCACGTTGGTGTTACCGACATCGATCGCCAACAGCATTGCCTAGCTCCCGTTGGAAAGGTTGATTTCGCCCGCGTGGATGGCACGCAAAGTGCCATCCGCCAAGCGGAGTTGCAGCGCCCCGTCCGCAGCAAGCCCGGCATAGGTGCCGGATAGAGCGGTCTCACAGCCCTCGCCAGCCCTAAGCGGTGTGCCGAGCGGATGGGCGGCCGCGTCCCAGCGGCGGATCAGCGGTTCCAGCCCAAAGGTGCGCCAGCGCTCCACCTCCAAGCTCACGGTTGCCGCCAGCTCATGCGCAAAGATGTCACAGTCCGGACAAGTGCCGATCTGCGCCAGAGCCGCAGTCGGCCGATCCAGCAGGACGGGCGCGACGGCCAGGTTTACCCCAATCCCGACCACTACGCCGCCCCGCGCACCTTCCAGCAGAATTCCGGATAGCTTGGCGCCATTGACCAGCAGGTCATTGGGCCACTTTAGCATGACTGGCGTGCCGGCCGGCACATATTTGATGACGGCTTCTCGCACGGCCAGACCAATGGCGAGCGCAAGTGTGCCAAGCGGCGGGTCACCCGGATGATGGGAAACGAAGGTCGACCCCATGAAATTGCCCAGGCCATCGGACCAGGCCCGACCCAGGCGGCCGCGCCCGCTGGTCTGGCGTCTGGCAACGAGCCAATTCCCTTCGGCAATCGCCTGGCCCGCAGCGAGACGCTCAAGCAGCGTGCCGCTTGTTGAAGCGAGTTCCTCGAAGGTTTCGATCAACGGATGGCTCAGGGGGTGATGAGCGCTGCTACGGCCGAAAGCGACAGGCCATCCAGGCACTTCGTCAGCAGGTAGCCGGCCGGCGAGATCAGCAGGGCGCACACGGCCAGCAGGGACTGATGCACCCAGTCGCTCTTGCCGGTTACCTTCATCGCCGGCTCGTCAAAATACATGACCTTGACGACCTTGAGGTAGTAAAACGCACCAATCACGCTGGCGGCAATACCGATCGCGGCGAGCGGGACCATGCCAGCTTCAACCGCAGCCTGGAACACCACAAACTTGCCCCAGAAACCGAACAGCGGCGGAATACCCGCAAGACTGAACATGATCATCGCAAAGCCTGCGGCCAGAAGCTTGCGATGTCGAGAGAGCCCGGCAATATCACGCAGGTCTTCAACCGGTTCACCGTCTGCATCCTTGAACATCAGGAGCGCCACAAAGCCGCCGATGGTCATCGCCACGTAGATCACCAGGTAGACGAGCATTGCCGCGATACCCTTCGGCGTTGCCGCAGCAAGACCGATCAGGAGGAAGCCGACGTTGTTGATCGACGAATAGGCCAGCAGCCGCTTCAGGTTCGTCTGGCCGATGGCGCCGAGCGCACCGACGATGATCGAGGCCAGCGCGGCGAAGATCACGATCGGCTGCCAGGCCGCAGCCTGATTGCCAAAGGCCGTCATCGCCACGATCACCGTCAGTGCCAGCGCGGCAACCTTGGGGGCCGAAGCGAAGAAGGTGGTGACCGGGGTCGGCGCACCTTCATAGACGTCCGGGGTCCACATGTGGAACGGCACGGCGCTGACCTTAAAGGCCAGGCCGGCAAAGACAAAGACCAGGCCAAAAATGGCACCGGTCGAGATCTTGCCGTTCAGCGCCGCGGCTATCCCGGCGAAATCGATCGTGCCGGCAAAACCATAGGTCAGGCTGGTGCCGAACAGTAGGATGCCCGAGGCGAGCGAACCAAGTACGAAGTACTTCAGACCCGCTTCCGCCGACCGGTCATCGGTCCGCAGGAATGCGGCAAAGACATAGGCTCCGAGCGAATTGAGTTCGAGCCCGATGTAAAGCGTTAGCAGGTTGGTTGCCGAAACCATCAGGCACATGCCCAGCACGGCGAACAGCACCAGCACCGGATATTCGGGGCGATAGGCGCCGATGCGCTGGAAGAACGCCGGGGCAACGAGCAGCGAGGCGCCGGCCGCCGCGAAGATCAGCAGCTTCGCAAAAGCGGCGAAGGCCGTGGCTGCAAACAGGCCCGAAAAAGCAAGCGTTCCCGCCCCCTTCGCGCCGCTGAACAGCGCCGGGGCGGTCAGGCCTGCGGCAACGGCAAGCACGGCAACCGCCAGCCAAGTAATGATGCGCGCACCGGCATCACTGCGGGACCAAGCGGCACCTAGGAGCAGCAACAGGCCGGACAGGCTGAAGAGAACCTCAGGTGCGGCAAGACGGAAAGACTGGACGAAATCCATCAGTGCGCTCCCCCGTGCGCGGCATGTTCATCGGTTGCAGAGGCAGCCTTCGGCTTGGGCGCGGTCAAGTGCGCATCGCCTTCCGGCTTGGCGCGGGCGATCCGCGCGTCAAGCGCTGCAATATCGGCGCGCATCGGCGCCAGGAAGCTTTCGGGATAGACCCCCATCCACATCACCACGGCGGCGATTGGTGCCAGCAGCAGCCATTCGCGCTTGCTCAAGTCTGCCATGGCAGCTGCATCGGCGTTCTTCTGCTCACCAAAGGCGACGCGGCGGTAGAGGTAAAGCATATAGGCAGCGCCCAGGATGATCCCGGTGGTGCAGATCAGCGCCACCCAGGTTGAGACCTGGTAGATGCCCGCGAGGCTCAAGAACTCGCCGACGAAGCCGCTGGTCCCCGGCAGGCCGATCGAGGCCATGGTGAACAGCAGGAAGAACAGCGCGTAATAGGGCATGTTGATCGAGAGCCCGCCATAGCGGTTGATCTCACGCGTGTGCAGGCGATCGTAGATCACGCCAACGCAGAGGAACAGCGCGCCCGAAACCAGACCGTGGCTGAGCATCACGATCATCGAGCCTTCCAGCCCCTGCGGGTTGAAGGCGAACAGGCCGATCGTGACGATAGCCATGTGGGCGACCGAGGAGTAGGCGATCAGCTTTTTCATATCGTGCTGCACCAGCGCGATCAGCGAGGTGACAACCACCGCAATCATCGAGAGGGCAAAGATCAGCGGCGCGAACTGCGCCGAGGCTTCCGGGAACATCGGCAGCGAGAAGCGGATGAAGCCATAGCCGCCCATCTTCAGCAGCACGCCGGCCAGGATCACCGAACCGGCAGTTGGTGCCTGCACGTGCGCATCGGGCAGCCAGGTGTGAACCGGCCACATCGGCATCTTCACCGCAAAGCTGGCGAAGAAGGCCAGCCACAGCCAGGTCTGGACCTTGGGATCGAAATCATAGGCCATCAGGGTCGGGATGTCGGTCGTCCCGGCCTCATTCACCATCCACAGCATGGCGATCAGCATCAGCACCGAGCCGAGCAGCGTATAGAGGAAGAACTTGTAGCTGGCGTAAATCCGGTCCTGCCCACCCCAGATGCCAATGATCAGGTACATCGGGATCAGGCCGGCCTCGAACATGATGTAGAACAGGTAAAGATCCTGCGCCGCGAACACGCCGATCATGAGGGCTTCCATCAGCAGGAAGGCCGCCATGTATTCACCCACGCGCTTATCGATCGAGGCGCTGGCGAGCACGCAGATCGGCATCAGGAAGACCGAAAGCATGATCAGCATCAGCGCGATGCCATCGATGCCGAGCGCCCACGAGAAGCCGGCGAACAGGGGAACGTTTTCAACGAACTGCCACTGCGTCCCGCCAACGTCATAATTGGCCCAAAGGACCACGCCGAGCGCGAAATCGACCAGGGTTGCGATGAGCGCAATCGTCCGCGCCGCCTTGGCTTCAACCAGCAGACAGGCGACCGCTGCCAGCAAAGGCACCAGCAGCATCACCGAGAGAATGGGAAAACCGGCCATCTTAGCGCACCATCATCCAGGTGATCGCCGCCGTCAGGCCCAGCAGCATCACAAGAGCATAGGAATAGAGGTAACCCGACTGAACCTTCTGCGCGAAGCGCGTGCCCTGCTGCACGGTCCAGGCGGCACCATTGGGACCGAAGCGGTCAATGAAGCCGATATCGCCCAGCTTCCAGAACTTGTCGCCAAGCCAGAAGGCCGGACGGACAAACAGGAAGTTGTAGAGCTCATCGAAGTACCACTTGTTGTAAACGAAGCGGTAGAGGACATCGATCTGGCCGACGACCTTGCCCGGGAATTCCGGATTGCGGATATAGGCGTACCAAGCACCCGACAGGCCGAGCAGCATGACCACCGTCGCCGAAAGCTTAACCCACAGCGGCACTTCATGCATCGCGTGCATCAGGTGCTCATTGTAGAACAGCGAACCGTTCCAGAACTCGGCGCTTTCCAGGAAGGCGTGGCTGAACACCCAACCCGCAAAGACTGCACCCAGCGTCAGCACGCCCAGCGGGATCAGCATCGCCAGCGGGCTTTCATGCGGGTGGTAACCGGCCGTGCCATCATCGTGATGCGCGTGGTCATGGGCATGGTCATCATGCCCGTGGTGGTCATCATGCGCGGCGTGCTGGATATGCTCGGACCCGGCCCAGCGCGGCTTCCCGAAGAAGGTCAGGAAGATCAGGCGCCACGAATAGAAGCTGGTCATCAACGCCGCCGTCACGCCCACCCAGAAGGCGAACTGGCCGGCTTCCTTGCCGCTGGCGAAGGCCGCTTCAAGGATCGCGTCCTTCGAATGGAAGCCTGCGAAACCGGCATGCAGCCAGTAAATGCCAACCCCGGTGATCGCCAGCGTGCCGGCCATCATCGCCCAGAAGGTCAACGGAATGTGCTTACGCAGACCGCCGTAATAGCGCATGTCCTGCTCGTGGTGCATCGCGTGGATCACCGATCCCGCACCCAGGAACAGCAGCGCCTTGAAGAAGGCGTGCGTGAACAGGTGGAACATCGCCGCGTTATAGGCGCCAACGCCCGCGGCGAAGAACATGTAGCCCAGCTGCGAGCAGGTCGAATAGGCGATTACCCGCTTGATGTCCCACTGCGTCAGGCCAACGGTTGCTGCGAAGAAGCAGGTGGCCGCGCCGACATAGGTGACAACGTCGAGCGCAATCGGGCTGGCTTCGAACATCGGTGACAGGCGGCAGACCATGAAGACGCCCGCGGTAACCATCGTCGCGGCGTGGATCAGGGCCGAAACCGGCGTCGGCCCTTCCATCGCGTCCGGCAGCCAGGTGTGCAGGCCGAGCTGCGCCGACTTACCCATCGCGCCGATGAACAGCAGGATGCAGAGGATCGTCATCGTATCCCAGCGATAGCCGAGGAAGCCGATGGTTGAGCCTTCCATGCCCGGCGCACGCACCAGGATTTCCGGGATCGAAACCGTGTTGAACACCAGGAAGGTGCCGAAGATGCCCAGCATGAAGCCAAGGTCACCCACGCGGTTGACCACGAAGGCCTTGATCGCGGCGGCGCTGGCGCTGGGCTTGCGGAACCAGAAACCGATCAGCAGGTAAGAGGCCAGGCCCACCCCTTCCCAGCCAAAGAACATCTGGACCAGGTTGTTGGCCGTCACCAGCATCAGCATGGCGAAGGTGAACAGGCTGAGATAGGCGAAGAACCGCGGCTGATCCGGGTCCTCTTCCATGTAACCCCAGGAATAGAGGTGGACGAGCGCCGAGACGGTGGTGATCACCACCAGCATCACAGCGGTCAGCGAATCCACCCGCAGCGCCCAGTCGAAGTTCAGGCTGCCCGACTGCACCCAGTGCAGCACCGGCACCACGTGGGCCTCGGCATGCCCGCCCAAGAAGGCGATGAAAATCGGCCAGGACAGCGCGCAGGACGCGAACAGACCAGCTGTGGTCACCAGCTTGGCCGGCACATTGCCGATCATGCGGTTGCCCAGCCCCGCGATCAGCGCGGCCAGCAGCGGCAGGAAAACGATGAAGAGGATCGGATCCACGGATGCTTACCCCTTCATCCGGTTGACGTCGTCAACGGCGATAGTGCCGCGGCGGCGGAAATAGATCACCAGGATCGCGAGGCCGATCGCCGCTTCACCAGCGGCCACGGTCAAGACGAACATGGCAAAGATCTGGCCAGTCAGATCGCCCAGGAAGCTGCTGAAGGCCACGAGGTTCAGGTTCACCGACAGCAGGATCAATTCAATCGCCATCAGGATGACGATCACGTTCTTGCGGTTGAGGAAGATCCCCAGGACGCCAAGCACGAACAGGATCGAACTGACGACTACATAGTGTTCAACGCCGATCATCAGAGCTGGACCCCCTTGCCCACTTCCGGCTGCGTGTTGATCACGGCCTCTTCAGGACGGCGCGCAACCTGCTGCGCGATGTTCTGGCCGCGGACCCCGCCGCGCTGGCGGTGGGTCAGCACGATCGCGCCAACCATGGCTACCAGCAGAATGATGCCGGCAGCTTCGAACAGGAACAGGTACTTGCCATAGAGCAAGGCACCGATCGACTTGATGTTGGATGCCCCTGCCACCGCAGCGGCCGTGCCATCAGGCGTGCCAAGCTTGAGCGAGCCGGCCTGGTAAGCACCCATGCCCAGCACGATCTCGGCCAGCAGGACAATGGCCACGGCCAGCCCCAGCGGGAAGTTCTTGATGAACCCGGCGCGCAGTTCGGCGAAATCGATGTCGAGCATCATCACCACGAACAGGAACAGCACCGCCACCGCGCCAACGTAGACGATCACCAGCAGCATCGCGATGAATTCGGCCCCGGCCAGCACCATCAGCCCCGCCGCGTTGAAGAACGCGACGATCAGCCACAGCACCGAGTGCACGGGATTGCGGGCAAGGATCGTAAAGGCCCCCGCCGCGATCATGATACCTGCGAACAGGTAGAAGGTAAGCACCTGGATCATGCCGCCGCGCCCCTAACGATACGGCGCATCGGCTTCAAGGTTAGCGGCAATTGCGCGCTCCCACTTGTCCCCGTTCGCCAGTAGCTTTGCCTTGTCATAAAGCAGTTCTTCGCGCGTCTCGGTCGCGTATTCGAAGTTCGGCCCCTCGACGATTGCATCAACCGGGCAGGCTTCCTGGCAGAAGCCGCAGTAGATGCACTTGGTCATGTCGATGTCGTAGCGCGTCGTACGGCGGCTGCCATCATCGCGCGGTTCGGCCTCGATCGTGATCGCCTGCGCCGGGCAAACGGCCTCGCACAGTTTGCAGGCGATGCAGCGCTCTTCCCCGTTGGGATAGCGGCGCAGCGCATGCTCACCGCGGAAACGCGGGCTCAGCGGGTTCTTCTCGAAGGGATAGTTGATGGTCGCCTTGGGCCTGAAGAAGTACTTCAGGGTCAGCCAATGCGCCTTCAGGAATTCCCAAAGGGTGAAGCTCTTGATGAGCTGAGCGACACTCATGCGCCGTACCTCGTAAGCATCAGGTAGCCGCTCACCAGGACAACAAAGCCCAGCGAAACCGGCAGGAACACCTTCCAGCCCAGGCGCATCAGCTGGTCATAGCGATAGCGCGGGACCGTGGCCTTGACCCAGGAGAAGATGAAGAAGAAGAAAAAGATCTTGGCGAAGAGCCACAGCCAGCCCGGCACCAGATAGAGCACCGGAATGTCCAGCGGCGGCAGGTAGCCGCCAAAGAACAGCACGGCATTGAGCGCACACATCAGCAGGACGTTGGCGTACTCACCCAGCCAGTAGAGCGCGAAGCTCATCGACGAGTATTCGGTCTGGTAACCGGCGACCAACTCGCTCTCGGCCTCGGTCAAGTCGAACGGCGCGCGGGCGGTTTCGGCCATGCCAGAGATCAGGAACATCACCCACATCGGGAACAGCAGCGGGTTTGCCACGAAGCCATTGATCACGCTGACGTGGGCGCGCTGCGCCTCAACGATATCGCGCAGGTTGAAGCTGCCGGCCCAGAGGACCACGCAGATCAGGATGAAGCCGATCGAGACTTCGTAGGAGATCATCTGCGCCGAGGCGCGCATGGCCGAGAAGAACGGATACTTCGAGTTCGACGACCAGCCCGCAATCACCACGCCGTAAACCCCGAGCGACGAGATCGCGAGGACATAGAGCAGGCCAACGTTGATATCGGCCAGGACTGCGCCCGAATTGAACGGGATCACCGCCCAGGCCAGCAGCGCGACCGTGAAGGTGATGATCGGCGCGATCAGGAACAGGCCCTTGTTCGCGGCCGAGGGCACGATCGTTTCCTGCAGGAAGACCTTCAAGCCATCTGCGAACGACTGGAGCAGGCCCCATGGCCCAACCACGTTCGGCCCGCGCCGCAGCGCCATGGCCGCCCAGACCTTGCGGTCGACATAGATGATCATCGCCACGGCCAGCATCAGCGGCAGGGCGATCAGCAGGATCCCGGCGATGGTCGCGGTGAACCACGCCCATTCGAAAGTCATGCCGAGCGATTGGAAGAACTCAGTCATTCCGCAGCCTCCGCGAAGTGCTCACCGTGGAGCAGTTCGGCCGAGCAGCGCTGCATGGTTTCGCTGGCCCGGGCGATCGGGTTGGTCAGGTAGAAATCCCTGATCGGATAGGCGTCGATCGTGCCTGCCGCCTTGGCCTTTTCGGCCTTGGGCAGTGCGCCGTAAGCCGCCAGGCCTTCGCTGCCGAGCGCGGGCACGGCCTTGATCATCGCGGAACGCAGTTCGGCAAAGCTGTCAAAACCGACCGAGACGCCCAGGGCATCGGCCAGTGCGCGCAGGATCGTCCAATCCTCACGGGCGTCGCCCGGGGCGAAGACGGCCTGCTCGGCATACTGCACCCGGCCCTCGGTGTTGACATAGGTCCCGGCCTTTTCGCTGAAGGCAGCGGCGGGCAGGATGATATCGGCCGCGTGGGCGCCCTTGTCACCGTGGTGGCCGACGTAAACGACGATGGAGCCCGCAAACTTGGTGTAGTCCACCTCGTCCGCGCCAAGCGAGATCAGCAGCCTGGGCTTAGCCTTGACCAGATCGGCAATGCCGCCCTTCTGGGCGTAGCCCAGCATCAGCCCACCCATGCGCGCAGCGGCCATGTGCAGCACATTGAAGCCGTTCCAGCCATCGCGAACAAGCTTGTACTTTTCGGCCAGCGCCAGTGCCGGACCAAGCGCACCCTTGCCGAGTGCGGCACCACCCAGGATGATCGCCGGACGCTGCGCATTCTTGAGCGCATCGGCGGCGTCCTTGGGCAGCTTGTCGAGCACCGCCAGGTCATTGCCCAGGTTGGTGACCGCGTAGGTTGCATCCCATTCGGGACCAACCACGAAGACCTTCGCGCCGCGCTTGGCGGCCTTGCGCAGGCGGGTGTTGACCAGCGGCGCTTCCCAGCGAACCTGGCTGCCAACGATCAGCACGGCATCGGCGTCTTCGATCCCGGCGATGGTCGAATTGAAATTCACCGCGGCCAGGTTCGAGCAATCGTAATCAAGGCCCGTCTGGCGGCCTTCGAGCAGCTTGCTGCCAAAGGCACCCGCCAGCGCCTTGGCGGCGAACATCGTTTCGCAATCGACCATGTCACCGGCGACAACGCCAATCGACTTGCCCGGATTGACCTTGGCCACGGCGGCGAATGCTTCTTCCCACGTTGCCGCAGTCAGCTTGCCATCGCGGCGGATCCACGGGCGATCAAGGCGGCGGCGCGTCAGGCCATCGACCTGATAGCGGCCCTTGTCCGACAGCCATTCCTCATTCACGTCATCGTTGACGCGCGGCAGAATGCGCAGCACTTCGCGGCCGCGGCTGTCGAGCCGAATGTTCGAGCCCACGGCATCCGAAACGTCGATCGACAACGTCTTCCTCAGCTCCCATGGCCGTGCCTCAAAGGCATAGGGACGCGAGGTCAGCGCGCCGACCGGGCAGAGATCAATCACATTGGCCGACAGCTCATGCGCCGCGGCCTTTTCCAGATAGGTCGTGATCTGCATCGCTTCGCCGCGATAGAGCGCGCCGATCTCATCCACACCCGCGATCTCTTCCGAGAAGCGCACGCAGCGCGTGCAGTGGATGCAACGGGTCATAACCGTCTTGATCAGGGGCCCCATGTACTTTTCGGTCACCGCGCGCTTGTTCTCATCATAGCGCGAGGCGCCGCGGCCATAGGCGACCGACTGGTCCTGCAAGTCGCATTCGCCGCCCTGGTCACAGATCGGGCAATCAAGCGGGTGGTTGATCAGGAGGAACTCCATCACCCCTTCCCGCGCCTTCTTGACCATTGGGCTGTCGGTGCGGATCTCCTGGCCCTCGGCAGCCGGCAGCGCACACGAAGCCTGCGGCTTCGGCGGCCCTGGCTTCACCTCGACCAGGCACATGCGGCAGTTGCCGGCGATGCTGAGACGCTCGTGATAGCAAAAGCGCGGAATTTCCTTACCGGCCATTTCGCAGGCCTGCAGGACCGTGGCCCCTGCCGGGACCTCTAGTTCCACGCCGTCGACGGTTACCTTGGGCATTACTGGATCGCTCCGGAAGGCTTCGCCTGGGACAGGCGGTAATAAGCAATGGCTAGCGCGCCGCGCACGCTGATCCGATCGAGGGCAACGGTTTCGCCGGCCTTGATGCACTGGCCCAGTGCCGGCCCCAGCGCGTTGAGCGACTGCAGCTCCACCGGGGTGTCGATTGCCGCGGCCATGACGGTGCGGGACTGAACCGGTGCCGCGCGGACGGCGCATTCGCCCAGCTTGCCCATCAGCATGGCCTGGGTCTTGCGCGCGATCGCGGCACGCTGGCGGGCAAGGCCTTCCTCAGGAATAGGCTTGCCTTCGCGGTCCACGGTCCGCAGCGGACGTGGCTCTTCATAGGTCAGCACGGCGATCGACGGCAGCACCGTGGGATCAAGGCTGGGATTGTCGCGCGTGATCAGGGCTTCGGCGATGACACCGCGATAGGTGTCTTCATCGAACCGCATCCGCAGCCGACCGGCAAAACTTTCAGGCGTGTTGCGCAGCAATTCGGCATTCATGCACTCCCGCTGCATCAGCCGCTTGCCCTCGGCGCTGTCGCGGCTGAAGCTTGCCCCGCTCAGCACGGACTTCTGCGCCAATTCGGGCTCGCGCCGGACCACGCATTGGCCGTACTCGGCCAGGAACGCGCGAATCTGCTGCGGGCTCGGTGGCTCGGCAGCAGAAACCGGCGCGCTGGCCAGCGCGACCAGGGGAAGAAGGCGCAGAGCCTGCTTCACTCGGCAGCCTCCCGCACGTTTTCGGCAATCCGGCGTTCAATTTCCGGGCGGAAGTGACGGATCAGACCCTGAATTGGCCAGGCGGCAGCATCACCCAGAGCACAAATGGTATGGCCTTCAACCTGCTTGGTCACATCCCACAGCATGTCGATTTCACCCACGTCGGCATCGCCGGTACGCAGGCGTTCCATCACGCGCCACATCCAACCCGTGCCTTCGCGGCAAGGGGTGCACTGCCCGCAGCTTTCATGCTTGTAGAAATAGGACAGGCGGCTGATCGCGCGGACGATGTCGGTCGACTTGTCCATGACGATGACCGCCGCCGTACCCAGGCCCGAGCCCAGTTCGCGCAGCCCGTCAAAGTCCATCGGCGCGTCCCAGATCTGCGCCGCCGGAACCAGCGGTACCGAGGAACCGCCCGGGATCACCGCCAGCAGGTTGTCCTTGCCCCCGGTAATGCCGCCGCAGTGCTTCTCGATCAGTTCGCTGAACGGGATGCTCATCGCTTCTTCAACCACGCAGGGCTTGTTCACGTGCCCGCTGATCTGGAACAGCTTAGTGCCTTTGTTGTTCTCACGCCCAAAGCTGGAGAACCACGATGCGCCGCGGCGGATGATCGTCGGCGCAACGGCGATCGATTCCACGTTGTTGACCGTGGTCGGGCAGCCATAGAGACCTGCGCCGGCCGGGAACGGCGGCTTCAGGCGGGGCTGGCCCTTCTTGCCCTCGATGCTTTCGATCATCGCGGTTTCTTCGCCGCAGATGTAGGCGCCCGCACCGCGGTGGACGAAGACGTCGAAATCGTAGCCGCTCTTGCAGGCGTTCTTGCCGATCAGGCCGGCGTCATAGGCCTCCTGCACGGCGGCAAACAGCACTTCGGCTTCGCGGATGTATTCCCCGCGGATGTAGATATAGGCCGCGCGCGCGCCCATCGCGAAACCGGCAACCAGCGCGCCCTCGATCAGCTTGTGCGGATCGTGACGGATGATTTCGCGGTCCTTGCACGAACCGGGTTCGGATTCGTCAGCGTTGATGACCAGGAAGCTGGGACGGCCGTCCTTGCTTTCCTTCGGCATGAACGACCACTTCAGGCCGGTCGGGAAGCCCGCACCGCCGCGACCGCGCAGACCCGAGGCCTTGATTTCCTCGATGATCGCATCCCGGCCCTTGGCGAGAATCTTCTTGGTATTGTCCCAATCACCGCGCGCCTGCGCGGCCTTCAGGTTCCACGACTGATAGCCGTAGAGATTGGTGAAGATGCGGTCCTTGTCCTGGAGCGACATGGCTTACCACTCCTTCCGGTAATCGTGGTTGGCCTTGACCATGTCCTTAAGACTGGTCGGCCCACCGAGCGGTTCAACGGTATGGCGGCCCGGCTCCTGGGTCCCGGCCTTGGGCGTCTTGCCCGCGGCCAGCGCATCGAGCACGGCATCGAGCCGCTCGGCCGTCAGGTCTTCATAATTGTCGTCGTTGATCTGGACCATCGGCGCCGAGGCACAGTTGCCCATGCATTCGACCTCGGTCAGCGTCCACAGACCATCATCGGTGGTGTGGCCCTTCTCCATCCCGCGCTGCTTGCAGGCAGCCATGATCGCGTCCGACCCGCGCAGCATGCACGGCGTGGTGCCGCAGACCTGCACGTGGAATTTCCCAACCGGAACAAGGTTGTACATGAAATAAAAGGTCGCAACCTCAACCACGCGGATCACCGGCATGTCGAGGTACTGTGCGACATATTCCATCACCGGAATCGGCAGCCAGCCCTGGGTATTGGTTTCGGCACCGACCTGGCGTTGGGCCAGATCCAGCAGCGGCATCACCGCCGAGCGCTGCCGCCCTTCGGGATAGCGCGCGACGATTTCCTTCGCCTTGGCCGCGTTCTCCTTGGTCCAGGCAAAGTTGCCCCACCGCGCACGCAGTTCCGGGGTATCAGGTTCGAGATGACGGTCGGCCATTAGCGGACAAACTCCACGCGAGAGCACTTTTCGCCCTCGAACGAGTAGATGGACATGACTTCGAACGGCTCGGCATCGGCCGAGCGGAAGACTTTTTCATGCAGCACGGCGGTATCGCCCAACTGCCAGCCCTGGATGATTTCAGCCCGGTTCTGGGGAAATTCGGCGAACATCGCCTTCAGGCCTGAACGCACGCCTTCCTTGCCTTCGCGCACCACTGCACCGCGATAGCCCGCTTCGCAGGCATCGTCGGTCATCAGCGCGACATAGGCGTCGGCATCCTGCGCGTTGTAATGCGCAATCATCTGCTCAGCGATGGCGAGCTTCGTCACCGGTCGCACTCCCCGAACACCACGTCGATCGCGCCGATGATGGCGGTCACGTCAGGCAGCATGTGGCCCTTGCACATGAAGTCCATCGCCTGAAGGTGGCTGAACGCGGTTGGGCGGATCTTGCAGCGGTACGGCTTGTTGCTGCCGTCGGCGACCAGGTACACGCCAAACTCGCCCTTGGGGCTTTCCGTGGCGACATAGACTTCGCCGGCCGGAACGTGGAAGCCTTCGGTGTAAAGCTTGAAGTGGTGGATCAGCGATTCCATCGACGCCTTCATCTCGGCGCGCTTGGGCGGAACGACCTTGCGATCGGTGCTGGCGACCGGGCCCGACGGCATCTGCGCCAGGCACTGCTTCATGATCCGGGCCGATTGGCGGACTTCCTCGACGCGAACCATGAACCGGTCATAGCAATCGCCGCGGGTGCCGACGGGAACGTCGAATTCCATCCGGTCATACACATCGTAAGGCTGGGCCTTGCGGATATCCCATGCAATGCCCGAGCCGCGGATCATCGGGCCTGAGAAGCCCCACTTGATCGCGTCTTCCTTGCTGACCGTGGCGATATCGACGTTGCGCTGCTTGAAGATGCGGTTGTCGACCACCAGGCTCATCGCGTCTTCGAACAGTTCCGGCAGGCGCGTGTCGAGCCACTGGCCAATATCGACCAGCAGCTTTTCCGGAACATCCTGATGGACCCCGCCCGGGCGGAACCAGGCGGCGTGCATGCGCGCACCAGAAGCGCGCTCGAAGAAGTTGAGGCAATCCTCGCGGATTTCGAACATCCACAGGTTCGGCGTCATTGCGCCGACATCCATCACGTGGCTGCCCAGGTTGAGCATGTGATTGCAGATGCGGGTCAGCTCGGCGAACAGCACGCGCAGATACTGGGCGCGTTCCGGCACTTCCACGTTGAGCAGCTTTTCAACCGCCAGCACATAGGAATGCTCCATCCCCAGCGGCGAGCAGTAATCGAGCCGGTCAAAGTAAGGCAGCGCCTGCAGATAGGTCTTGTGCTCGATCAGCTTTTCGGTGCCGCGATGCAGCAGGCCGACGTGCGGATCGACGCGTTCGATCACTTCGCCGTCCAGCTCCATGACCATACGCAGCACGCCGTGCGCCGCAGGGTGCTGGGGCCCGAAGTTGATCGTGTAATTGGTGATGACATCATCGCCAGTGGTGGGCGACTGCTCAAGCTGCAAGCTCATGCCTTGTCTCCCTTCTTGGGCGCGACCTTCTTGGTTGCGGCCTTCTTGACCGGCGCCTTAGGAGCAGCGGCCTTCTTGGGCGCAGCTGCCTTTTTGGGCTTGTCCGCGGCCTTGGCTGCTGGCGCTGGAGCTGGAGCTGGCGCAGGGGGGGGCGGTGGCGGCGTTGCAGCCTTCTCGTCGCCCGGCAGGGTGTAATCGGCGCCTTCCCACGGGCTCATGAAATCAAAGCTGCGCAGGTCCTGCGCCAGCTTCACCGGTTCATAGACCACGCGCTTGTCTTCTTCCGAATAGCGCAGTTCAACGTAACCCGTCAGCGGGAAGTCCTTGCGGAACGGATGGCCTTCAAAGCCATAGTCCGTCAGGATTCGGCGCAGGTCGGCATTGCCTTCGAAGATCACACCGTAAAGGTCGAACACTTCGCGTTCCAGCCATCCGGCAACGGGCCAGAGGTGGGTTACGGTTGGCACAGGTGCGTCCTCGGCCGCATTGACCTTAACCAACAGGCGATGGTTGCGGGTCAGCGAAAGCAGCATGTAGACCACCTCGAACCGCTCAGCACGGTCAGGATAGTCAACCCCGGCGATCTCCATCAGCTGCTGGTATTCGTGATTGTCACGCAGCAGTTGCAGCGCCTCGGCAATGGCCGCGCGTTCAACCGTCAGGATGACTTCGCCGGTCGCCTCGCGTGCCTCGATCAGGCGCGAACCAAGCGTGGCGCTGACCGCATCGATCACGCCGTCGCTGCCAGCAAAACGCGGAGCAGGATGGAGCACGCTCATCGCTCGATCGTCCCCACGCGGCGGATCTTCCGCTGGAGCTGCATCACGCCGTAAAGCAACGCTTCGGCAGTCGGCGGGCAACCCGGGATGTAGATATCGACCGGCACGATCCGGTCACAGCCGCGCACCACCGAGTAGGAATATTGGTAGTAGCCGCCACCATTGGCGCACGAACCCATCGAGATCACGTACTTCGGATCCGACATCTGGTCGTAGACCTTGCGCAGCGCCGGAGCCATCTTGTTGCACAGCGTGCCGGCCACGATCATCACGTCCGACTGGCGCGGGGATGCGCGCGGGGCAACGCCAAAGCGCTCCATATCATAGCGCGGCATGTTGACGTGGATCATCTCGACCGCGCAGCAGGCCAGACCGAAGGTCATCCACCACAACGAGCCGGTACGGGCCCACTGGAACAGGTCCTCGGTGCTGGTGACGAGGAAGCCCTTGTCATTCACCTCGGCATTAAGGTCGTTGAAAAAGGCCTGGTCCGGCGGCGTGATCGCCGCCTGACCTGCCTGCGCCGCGCCAAGCGGCAATCCCTGGGCATTCACGAGCGTGCTCATTCCCAATCCAAAGCCCCCATTTTCCAGGCATAGGCCAGGCCAATCGCCAATTCGCCGAGGAACACCATCATCGTGATCCAGCCCGGCCAGCCTGTCAGATCAAGGCTGACAGCCCAGGGGAACAGGAAAGCCGCTTCAAGGTCAAAGATGATGAAAAGGATCGCGACCAAATAAAAGCGCACGTCGAACTGGCTGCGCGGGTCCTCAAAGGCCGGGAAACCACACTCATATTCGCTCAGCTTCTCTGCATTCGGGTTGTGCGCGCCAGTGAGGCGGGCAACACCCATAGGCAGAAAAACGAACAGGCTTGAAAGCGCCAGGGCGATCCCAAGGAAAATCAGGATCGGCAGGTATTGCGACAGGTCAACCAAGGCTCTGACTCGGCATTGCGGATGAATGCCCGCGCCCTAGTCCCCCCACTCGCCCGGCGCAAGTGGGGGAAGCCCGCAATTTACCCGATTATTCCCTTTGACCAGGGCTTACAGGCCAAAGCCCTACTTCTTCAGTTCCCGCGCCAGAGTTGCCTGCGTTGATTTGCCGTATGGCGGCTTGAAACCAGACAGGCTGGCAATGTCCATCCCGCTCTGGCGGTAGACCGCACGAGGATGACTGAAGGTCTTGAACCCGTCGAGACCATGATAGTTGCCCATGCCCGAAGGCCCGACACCACCAAAGGGCAGGTCTTCCATCGCATTGTGGAACAGGACGTCATTGACCGTGACGCCGCCCGAGATCGTCCGGGTAAGGACCTTTTCTTCCTCAGCCTTGTCCTCGCCGAAGTAATAAAGGCCCAACGGGCGATCGTGGGCGTTCACATAGTCAATCGCTTCGTCAATGGCCGAATAGGTCATCACCGGCAGGATCGGACCGAAAATCTCATCCTGCATGACTTTCATGTCATCGGTTACGTTGCGCACGATTGTAAGCGGCATCTTGTTGCCATTCGATGCGCCAAAATCTTCGTTCCCGGGGTTAACCTCGATCAGTTCCGCACCCTTTTCGCGCGCATCGGCAAGATAGCTCTCGAGCCGCTCACGATTGCGCCCGTTTACCACAGACGTGTAATCATCGTTCGAGAGCAAGGTCGGATACATTGCGCTGACCGAGTTGACGACATTGCCGATCACCTCGTCTTCTTGCTCCTTGGCAACCAGCAGGTAATCTGGCGCCAGACAAATCTGCCCGGCGTTCATCATCTTGCCCATGGCGATGCGCTGCGCTGCCTTGGCCTTGTTCGCACTGCGGCCGATGAAGGTCGGCGATTTGCCGCCCAGTTCCAGGGTCACTGGCACCAGGTTCTCTGCCGCGGCGCGCATGATATGCTTGCCGACACTGGTGGCCCCGGTGAAGATCAAATGATCGAAGGCCAGCTTTGAAAAGGCTGTGCCAACCTCCACTCCGCCGGTAAATACCGCCATTTCCTCTTCCGCGAAATACTGCGGCACCACTTCGGCAAACAGCTCTGAAACCCGTTCGGTAAACTCGCTGGGCTTAATCATCGCGCGGTTACCGGCCGCGAGTACCCCAGCCATTGGAACCATCACCATACCGACAGGGAAGTTCCACGGTGCAATAACACCAACCACACCTTTGGGTTGCCAACGCACTTCGGCCTTCGCGCCCAGCAGCCCAAGCGGGAACATGGCCTTGCGCTTCTCATTGCGGGACCAGGCTTCAAAATGCTTGCGCGCATGCTTGAGCGCACTCACCGAAGGCAGGATGTCGGTCATCAAGGTCTGCTCAATGCTGCGGTGCCCGAAATCAGCCGAGACAGCCTTGGCAAAATCATCCTTATGATCGATCAACATGGCAATGGCCCGATCCATCCGGTCACGCCGGACCGAAAGCGCCTCTGGCTGAGCCGTGGTAAACGCCTTCTTTTGACGGGCCAGCACAGCATCCATCCGGGTCAATTCAGTCGCGCTCATTTCAGGCTCTCCAGTTTCTATTTGCCACTCTTTTCGAGCAAGTCGCGGCGCTTGGCAAGTCATCGGGCATTCGAACAATTGCCATTGCCGCAGTGCAGCATTAGGGGAGCTCATCTCCACTCAGCGAAAGGCCCTTGCCATGCCGCAGCTCTCTCCCGCCGACCCGATCGTCATCTTGTCATACGCCCGCACCCCTATGGGTGGAATGCAGGGCGCTCTTGCGGACGTTTCAGCCACCGACCTCGGGGCCACGGCAATCAAGGCAGCAGTAGCGCGATCTGGCGTAAAGGGAGAAGAGATCGAACGCGTCTACATGGGCTGCGTTCTCCCTGCAGGCCTGGGCCAGGCCCCTGCCCGCCAGGCCACGATCAAGGCTGGTTTGCCCAAATCGGTCCAGGCGACGACGGTCAACAAGGTGTGCGGATCGGGCATGCAAACCTTGATCATGGGTGCCGAGGCTTTGGCTGCCGGCACCATCGACCTGGTCGTGGCGGGCGGAATGGAGAGCATGACCAATGCGCCCTACATCCTGAAGAAGCATCGCTCAGGCGCCCGGATTGGCCATGACATGGCCTATGACCACATGTTTCTTGACGGGCTTGAGGACGCCTATGACGCGGGCCGCGCCATGGGCACCTTCGCGCAGGATACGGCGAATGCCTATCAACTGACCCGCGAAGCGCAGGACGCCTACTCAATCGAGTCGCTCCGCCGCGCACAGGCCGCCATTGCGAGCGGTGCCTTTGCCGACGAAGTGGTGCCCGTAACTGTTGTCAGCCGTTCGGGCGAAACCGTGGTCGACACCGATGAGCAACCCGGCAAGGGCCGCCCGGACAAGATCCCCACATTGAAGCCTGCCTTCGCCAAGGACGGCACGATCACGGCGGCCACATCCAGCTCGATCTCGGATGGTGCCGCTGCGCTGGTCCTCACCCGCCAGAGCATTGCCCAAGCCAAGGGAGCCAAGCCGGTTGCCAAGGTGGTGGCCCTGGCCGCGCATGCCCAGGAGCCGAAGGATTTCACGACGGCACCGGTCGGCGCAATCAACAAGGTGCTGGAACGCGCGGGTTGGTCAATGGATGAGGTCGACCTGTTCGAAGTGAACGAAGCGTTTGCCTGCGTTGCCATGTTCGCGATGCACGACCTGGGCATTCCGCACGACAAGATCAACGTCCACGGCGGCGCAACCGCGCTAGGCCATCCGATTGGCGCGTCAGGCGCCCGCATCGTGACGACGCTGATCGCCGCGCTCAAGCGTCATGGCAAGACCAAGGGTGTGGCCAGCCTGTGCATCGGTGGGGGTGAAGCAACCGCCCTTGCGGTTGAGCTTGTGGACTGAGTTGCCAGCAGCGGCGATCGGGCATAGCATCTCCATCCCGATGGGGAGATGACGATGAAAAAGCTTATTCTGATCGCCGCCGTGGCCAGCCTGGCCGCTTGCAACAACAAGGCCGAAGAAGCGCCAGCGGCCGAAAATACCGCCGCGAGCAGCGCGGAGGTTGCGGGCAAATCGATCACACCACCGGGGCTCTACACCGTAACCAATGATAATGGTCCGGCTGGAACGACCCTTATCAATGCCGACGGAACCTATGTCGACAAGGCTCCGGATGGCACCGAAATAAAGGGCACCATCACCGGCAAGAACGGCATGGATTGCTTCGATCCAGAGGGTGACGAAGGTGAAACCTGCTTCACCCTTACTCCTCCAGATGCCGATGGTTCGTTCAAGGCGACCTCAACCGACGGCAAAATGACCGTCACGGTTACCCCGGCCAAGCCGTGAAGTTCCCGGCGGGGAGCGGTCCATGCCCTCCCCGCCACTGATCCTAGGGTTCGCCAGCGCCCCAAAGGCGCGACTGCTGCACAAAGCCCTTCCGCTTGCCCAGCTCGAACTGGCACCAGCCTGCATCGCAATCACCCAGTAAGCCCACATTGCCCGGCGCAATCCGCCACAGCAGCCTGGCGCCGCCATCGCCAGCCTGGCGCATGTCAGCCGGCGTCTTGCCGCTCACAAACGCGGTCCGCTGGCGGGTCAGGAAGCGTTGGTTCATCCAGCCCTTCGCACCGTCCGGATCCTGCACCAGGCGCCAGCCATCCTTCAACCGCAATACCTTAACCGGAAGCTGGGGACGCCGGTAGACCCAGGCGATCTGGTAGTCCTCTGCCGGACCAACCCGCATGTTTACTTCACCGGCGCGGATCGAAGCCCAATAGGGAGTCTTGGCTTCCTGCGCAGAAGCCTGTGCGGCAATTCCCAAAACGGCGATGGCAGGCAGTATGAAAAGTCGGGTCAGCATGATTCGCTGATAGCGATGACCGCCCGCAAGGTTCAAGCCGCTTGACCCACAGCCATCCACCGGCTTAGCGCAAGTGCATGCCGATCGTCTCTGATACGCCGCTTGCACGTCGGGTTTTGGGTAAGCCACGGGTCTACCTTACTCGCCGGCTGGTTCCCGCCGTCGAGGCCCGAATGGCGGAACTGTTTGATCTCACCATCAACGAGGCAGATGCCCCGCTAACGCGCGATCAGTTGGTCTTAGCGATGCGCAACACCGACGTACTGGTGCCAACGGTGACCGACCGGATTGACGCAACCATGATCGAGGATTGCGGCGACCGGCTTGGACTCATCGCCAATTTCGGCGCCGGGATCGAGCATATCGACCTGGCCGCCGCGCGCGCCCGCAAGATCATCGTTACCAATACGCCTGGCGTGTTTACCGACGATACGGCTGACCTGACGATGATGCTGATCCTTTCGGTCCCTCGCCGGCTTGGCGAAGGCAGCCGACTGGTCAGGGATGGCGCCTGGACCGGGTGGACACCAACCCAACTGCTGGGTCGATCAATTGGCGGCAAGCGGCTGGCGATTGTTGGCATGGGGCGGATCGGCCAAGCCGTGGCGCATCGCGCACGGGCGTTCGGCATGGACGTCACTTATCACAACCGCCGCCCGCTCCCCGGCGCGATCGAGAATATGCTGGGTGCACGCTACGTCAGCGACCTGGACAAGTTGCTGGCCGAGGCTGACGTCATCTCGTTGCATTGCCCGGCCAGTGCCGAAACGCACCACCTGCTGGATGCCGAACGGATCGCGCTGCTCAAACCCGGGGCCTATGTCATAAACACGGCGCGCGGTGACCTGATCGATGAGGAGGCGCTGATCGCCGCGCTGCAATCGGGCCAGATCGGCGGCGCCGGTTTGGACGTATATGCGCGCGAACCAAGCGTTGATCCGCGTTTGATCGCCCAGCCCAATGTCATCACCCTGCCCCATCTTGGCAGCGCCACGGTAGAGGGGCGCTCGTTAGCCGGTGAAAAGGTCATCGCCAACATCCGGTTCTGGTCTGACGGACACCGCCCACCCGACCAGGTGTTGCAAGGCTGGGCATAAATCCCGATTTGGCGCAATGAATCGGCAGTGCAATCGCTTGCCGAGATATTGATTATTGCTCTAACCCTCCGCGCGGAATCGACCGGGATCGGCGGGGGAGGAATAGAAATGCGCAGTAAACTGGGTTTGACGGCCGGCATCGCCATGCTGGCAGGCGCAAGTCCCGCCTTGGCGCAAGCCGCCGCGACCGGCGCGGTCGACACCGGCGATACGGCCTGGATCCTGACCTCTTCGGCGCTGGTCCTGCTGATGACCATGCCCGGTCTGACGCTGTTCTATGGCGGCCTGGTGCGCGCCAAGAACTTCCTTTCGGTGCTGGTTCAGGTAGGTGCGATTGCCGCGATTGCCTCAACCTTGTGGATTATAGTCGGTTACACTCTGGCCTTTGGCAGCGTGACAAGCGGCTGGATCGGCGCTGGAAATGCCTGGATGCTGATCGGCACCGGGCAACTGCTCCACGGCGAACTTGGCATTTCGGAGCGAACCTTTGCGCTGTTTCAGCTGACCTTCGCCGCGATTACACCTGCGCTGATGGTTGGCGCCTGGGTTGATCGCGCGCGGTTTGGCTGGGTGGTCGGCTTCAGCGCGCTGTGGAGCCTGATCGTTTATGCTCCCGTCGCCCACTGGGTTTGGGGCCAAGGCTGGCTGGCGACCAAGATGGGTACGCTCGACTTTGCCGGCGGCATCGTGGTCCATACCACCGCCGGTGTTTCAGCACTGGTTGCCGCGCTCTTGCTGGGCCGTCGCCAAGGCTTCCCCAAGACCCTGATGCTGCCGCACAGCCCTTCGTTGACGATGGCCGGTGCGGCGCTGCTGTGGGTGGGCTGGTTCGGCTTTAACGGTGGCTCGGCCCTTGCTGCCAGCGACGATGCTGCCAGCGCAATCATCAACACGCACGTTGCCGCCAGTGTCGCTGCGCTGGCCTGGCTGCTGATCGAACGCTTTACCGTCGGCAAGCCCACTTCGGTCGGCTTTGCGACTGGCGCGATCGCGGGACTTGCAACGGTCACGCCCGCGGCAGGCTATATTTCACCTGGCGCAGCAATGCTGCTGGGCGTGATCGCCGCGGCCGGGTGCTATCCTATGATCCAACTGGTGAAGCAAAAGCTCAAGATCGACGACTCGCTTGATGTTTTCGCCGTCCACGGGGTCGGCGGCATCATGGGCTCGCTGCTGCTGGCGGTCTTCATTTCACCCAGCCTTGGCGGCACAGGTTACGCGGAAGGTTTTGGCATGGCGAACCAGCTGGTAGCGCAGGCGGTGGGCGTCGGCGTCGTAGCGCTGTACTCTGCCATTGCCAGCGCGGTCATTGCCGTGATGGTCAGCCTGTTCTTCCCGATGCGGGTGAGCGAGGATGCCGAGCGCGAGGGCCTGGACATTACCAGCCATGGCGAGCGCGCCTGGGAACTGGACTGAGGCTTTGGCGAGGCGGGCCTGAAACCCGCCTCGCCCAATCAACCGATCATCAATCGCCGGTCAGGATCCGGTCAACCAGCTGCTTCACCGTGGGGGTGAAGTTGTTTGAATAGAACGGGTCCTGCTTGAAGCGATAGGCGGCGTGCCCGGCGAACATCAGGTTGTCGTCAATCGGGCCGCCGTGGGCGATGTCTTGCAGGGTCTTCTGGATGCAAAAGCTGCGCGGATCGGCGAGGCGGCCGGTGGTGTAATCGTCATGATCCTTCCATGACGAGAATCCGCAGTGGCTGAGACAGCCCATGCAGTCCTTCTGGTCCTGCTGGATTTCACTGCGCTCTTCAGGGGCCACGAAAACGATGGTATCGTCCGGCGTGCGCAGGCCTTCGCTGTACCCGGCGGCCACCCAGCCCCGCGCGCGTTCCAGATCGCGCGGAGCGACCCAAAAGTTTTTGCCGCGGACACCCACGTCGAGCTGGACGGTGTGTTCGCCCGCCTCAACCTTCGAATAGGGGATCTGGCGCTCGCTGCGGGTCTCAAGCTTACGCAGGAACGGGTTCTTGACCGCCGAGGAATAGAACCCCGTCGGCGAGAAACGGTGCAGCAGCACGTCACCCGGCTCAAGCGTGCGCAGATGGTCCTTCCATGCCTGCGGGATCGGGCTTTCCTCGGTCAGCAGCGGACGGGTGCCGAACTGGAAGGCGATGCTGCCCAGTTCCGGATTGTCGATCCAGTTCTCCCACTCACGCAGGAACCAGACCCCGCCGGCCATCACGATCGGCACCGAATCCGGCACACCTTCCGCGCGCATGGTGTCGCGCAGCGCCTTGACGCGCGGATAGGGATCTTCCGGCTTCAGCGGATCTTCGGCATTCGAAAGCCCGTTGTGCCCTCCCGCCAGCCAGGGATCTTCATAGACCACGGCAGCCATCAGTTCGGCCACCTTGTGATAGGCCCGCTTCCAAAGTGCACGGAATGCCCGCGCCGAGCTGACGATGGGCAGGTAATTGACGTTAAAGCGGGCCGCGATTTCCGAGAGCTTATAGGGCATCCCCGCACCGCAGGTAACGCCGGTCACCATGCCGCGGGTCTTTTCCAGAACGCCCTCAAGGATCTGCTGGGCCCCGCCCATTTCCCACAGGACGTTGATGTTGATCGCGCCCTTGCCGTTGGAAATCTCGTAGGCTCGGCGGACCTGTTCCACCGCGCCGGAAATGCCATATTGAATAAGCTGTTCGTGCCGTTCCTTGCGGGTCAGGGCATCGTAGATCTGGGGAATGATCTTGCCTTCAGCGTCATAGCTATCGGCATTGACCGCGCTCACTGTGCCGATCCCGCCGGCGGCAGCCCAGGCGCCCGAGCTTGCGTGATTGGTTGCAGCGACCCCCTTGCCGCCCTCAACCAGCGGCCAAACTTCACGACCACCATAAAGGATCGGCTTCAAACCCTTGAACGTCATTAGCTCCCAGTCTTTCCCTGCGCCGTATTACACGGCTTGATTGCCCCCGGTTCGGGGCGCGGCCCAAGCGCTTCAAACCGTGCGTAGTAACCGTTGAGTTCCGGTCTACGCACAAATTCAGCCAGGCGAAAGCCCACGGCCTGAAATTCACAGAACAGCAGGCTTGGCGGAATTCCGTGGCGATCGGTCGGTCGATCAACGTCGACAACAATCACCTGCCCGCCCTGGCGCAGCGCCGGACGCAATCGCCAAAGGAAGGCATAAGGTTCAGTCACTTCGTGGTACATGTGTACCAGGAAGACCCGATCAAAGCTGTTGGCCGGAAGCCTTGGATCATCCGGCGCGCCGGTCTTGATCGAAACATTATCCAGGCGTTCGCGTTCAACCCGCTGGCCAAGTCGCTGGATTGCGCCAGGATCGATATCTTGCGCCAGAACGCGCCCCTTGGCCCCGACCCGTTCAGCCAGGCGGACCGTGTAATAGCCCTCGCCCGCGCCGATGTCGGCCACGGTCATACCCGCCTTGATCACCGCAAGGTCCATGACGACTTCCGCTTCGCCAAGGTTGTCGCGCTGATCCTCGTTTCCGAATTCGTTACTGCCGATGGCGGAAACCGGTCGCCAGGCCTTGGGGAAATCGCGCGATGTCTCTGGGCGGTCAGCGTCCTTCTCGCCTCCGCAGGCTGAAAGCAGCGTCAGCGCAGCCAAGGCCGCAAACAGCCTCAATCGTCATCCTCCACGTCAACCTTTTCACCGGTGACGCGCTGGGCCAGCGCCGCGGCCATGAACTGATCCACATCGCCATCCAGCACGTCGGACGGGGTTGGGCTGGTCACGCCGGTGCGCAGGTCCTTCACCATCTGGTACGGCTGGAGAACGTAGGAACGAATCTGATGGCCCCAGCCAATATCGCTCTTGGCAGAGTGTTCGGCACTGGCGGCCTCTTCACGCTTGCGCATTTCCTCTTCGTAGAGGCGCGATTTCAGCATGCCCATACAGATTTCGCGGTTCTTGTGCTGGCTGCGATCTTGCTGGCTGGCGACGATGATCCCGCTGGGGACGTGGGTGATGCGTACGGCCGAGTCGGTCGTGTTAACGTGCTGGCCGCCCGCACCCGAGGCACGATAGGTATCGATCTTGAGGTCGGCCGGGTTGATCTCGATGCTGAAATTGTCATCGATCACCGGGAAGACCCAGACCGAGCTGAAGCTGGTATGGCGCCGAGCCGAGCTGTCATAGGGGCTGATCCGGACCAGGCGGTGAACCCCGCTTTCGGTCTTGGCATAGCCATAGGCATTCTCGCCCTTGACCAGGATTGTCGCGCTTTTGATCCCCGCCTGCTCGCCAGCCTGATACTCGATCGTATCAACCTTGAATCCGCGCTTTTCGGCCCAACGGGTGTACATCCGGAAGAGCATCTCTGCCCAGTCCTGGCTTTCCGTGCCGCCAGCACCCGCATGGATTTCGATGTAGGTATCGTTGGCGTCCGCCTCGCCCGCCAGCAAGGCCTGGACCTTGTCCTGGTCGGCGCGATCCGCCAGCCTGCACAGCGCATCGAGGCCTTCCTGGATGGTCGCCTCGTCATTCTCCATCTCGCCCAGTTCGACGAATTCGATGGCGTCGGCCATTTGCGCCGAGATGTCGTTGACCGTGCCGATCGCCGCCTCAAGCCGGCGACGTTCCTTCATCACCGCCTCGGCGTCTTTGGGGCTGTCCCAAAGCTTGGGATCCTCGACCCGGGCGTTAAGTTCATCGAGCCGACGCAACGCGCGGTCCCAGTCCAGGAACTTGCGGACCAGGGCCAGCGCGGCGTTGATCCGATCGATATGGGCCTGCCCTTCGGCACGCATGGCACTTCAACTCCGTATTTTCGGGTACAGGGCCCGGTTGGCCGCCCGCTTAGCGAACGGCTCATGATTGTAAAGGCGCGGCGACTTAACGCTTCTCGGCGCGCAGCTTTTGCACCGCTTCAAGTGTCAGGCGGACGTGATCCTTATAGTCCATTTGCGAATGGACGAAGCGAACCTTGCCATCCTGGCCAATCACATAGCTGGTGCGGGTGGTCAGGCCGGTCGAAACGCCAGCAATGCGAAGATTGACCTTGTAGGCCTTGATGATTTCAGGCGTAGCAATCGCCACGGCAAACTGATCGCGGCAGGCCTCGGTCGAAAACTTCTGCAAGGTGGGCAGATCGTCCGCCGACAGCCCCACCACCGTTGCCCCGGCAGCCGCAAAATCGGGCGTGGCGTCAGCAAATGCCTTGGCTTCCAGCGTGCAGCCCTTGGTGAAGGCCTTGGGATAGAAATAGAGTACCAGCGGCCCCTTGCTCAGTGCGGCGCGCAGGTTGATTGCAAAGGGCTTGCCGCCCTTGGCACCCTGGGTTGCAAAGACCGGAGCATTGGCGCCAACGGGCAGATTGGCGGCAGCCGGGGCAGCCAGCGAAAAGGCGACGGCGGCGGCGAACATGGGACGAAAGGTCATGGCTGCGGCTCCTGTCTTATTGAATGGTCACCGCGCTGTCGGCGGTGATTTGCGGGGCAGCTGGTTCACTGCTTTCAGTCTCGGTCAACCGCGCCTGCGAACCACGTCGGATCTGGGCAATCAACGCATCGCGCTGTTTGGCCAGGTCATCCTGACGGGTGGTCCGCTGGACCTCGCTATCAGCCTTGAACGCTTCCCAGATGATTGATGACTTGGGATCGTCGGTGGGGCTTCCAGCAAAGACTTTGCTACCGCTGACGCGATCAATCTTAACCCAGTGAATGTTTGCGGGAGCGACAAACGGGCGATCAAACCAGCGGCTGCGGCTTTCCTGGATAAACTGCTTGAACATCGGGGCCGCAATCGAACCGCCCTGGGCATAGCCGCCCAGGGAGCGCGGCTGGTCATAGCCAAGGTAGACCGCACCGACGATATCCTGCGAGCCACCCGCGAACCAGACGTTTGTCGGCCCGGTCGTAGTCCCGGTCTTGCCGAACAGCGAGAGGTTGAGATCGCGCAGCACGGTGGCCGTGCCGCGGGTCACAACGCCTTCAAGCATGTGGATCACCTGGAAGGCGGTGCGCGGATCCATCACTTGCTTTCCGCGCTTGGCCAGACGCGGCATCGGCTTGCCATCCCATTCTGCCATGCGGCACTTTTCGCAGCGCCGCGTGTCTGACCGCCAGATAACCTTGCCGTTGCGATCCTGCACAAAGTCGATCAGCGTTGGCGTGTATTGCACGCCATTGTTGGCCAGCGCGGCATAGGCATTGGCCATCTTGAGGACCGTCGTTTCCCCCGCACCCAAAGCAAACGACAGGTAAGGCGGATACTTGCCGATCCCTACCCGGTCGATCTGGCGCGACACGTTGTCCATCCCGGCGTCGTTGGCGATGCGCACGGTCATCAGGTTGCGGGATTGCTCCAGCCCCCAGCGCATGGTGTGCGTGCCGCCGGCTCCGCGCATGTCAAAATTGCGGAAGCACTTCTGCCCCAACTGCGCCCCCTGATAGACGCAGAACTGGCCATCCAGCACTTCAGTTGCCGGGGTCATGCCGTTGTCGAGGCCGGTGGCGTAGACAAACGGCTTGATCGTCGAACCAGGCTGGCGCTGCGCCTGGGTGGCGCGGTTGAAACTACCCAACCCGGCATCAAATCCGCCCTGCACCGCCAGGACACGGCCCGAATTGGGATCAATCGCCACGAAGCCGCCCGAGACTGCGGGAACGTTCTTGACCGCCCAGGCATTGCCGTTCGGCGCTGCTGCGATCACGTCGCCCGCACGCAGCGAATCCGGCAAGGCAACCAGGGGGGCCTTGCTGCCATCGGTAAAGCCAATCGTCGCCTGATTGCCCGCGCGGGACAGCACTACCCCAACCCGCCAGTTCTGGAAGGTTACCGACTTGCCGGCGGCGATCAGCTCGGTCTGCCAGCCATCCGGATCGACCTTGATCTTGGCGATCGGGCCGCCCCAGCCCCGCCCGGCCTGATAACGAAGCAAACCGGTGCGCAGCGCGTCCTGCGCTGCCTTCTGGAGCTGCGGGTCAAGCGATGTCCGGACCCAGAGGCCGCCGCCATAAATGCTGTTTGGGCCATCCTGGGACTGTTCGCCATACTTGTCGATCAGTTCGCGGCGGACGTCCTCGACGAAGTAACCGACCGACGGATCGAAACTTTCCGATCGCCGTGCGATCAGGCCAAGCGGTTGGGCCTTGGCCTCTGCCGCCTGTGCGGGGGTCGCCCAGCCATTGCTGACCATTTGATCGAGGACATAATTGCGCCGGTTGATCGCCATTTGCTGGTACTTCTCGCGCCCATAGCGTTCCGGTGCCTTGGGCAGGATCGCGAGGAAGGCAGCCTCGTGCAGCTTGAGATCACCGATGTCCTTGCCGAAATAGGCCCGCGCCGCAGCCTGGACACCGAAAGACTGCCGGCCGAGCGGAATTTCGTTGAGATAAAGCTCGAGGATCTGCTCCTTTTCGAGCACGCCCTCGATCCGGCGCGCCAGGATCATTTCCTTAAACTTGCGGGTAATCGAGTACTCATCCCCAATCAGGATGTTCTTGGCGACCTGCTGCGTGATGGTGGAACCACCCACCGCCCGGCGGGTGCGCAGCGGGTTGGCATAATCGATCACGGCACCAAGCGTACCGGTAATGTCCACGCCGCCATGGCTCCAGAATGTCTTGTCTTCCGCAGACAGGTAGGCGTTAATCAGTGGCTTGGGCAGATCGACGAAGCGTAGCTGAACCCGCCGCTCACGCGCATAGCTGTAAACGATTTCACCGTTCACCCCGCGGACCATGGTCGGCAGCGGTGGCTGATAGCTGAGCAAGCGTTCTGCCGACGGTAGCGACCGCAGAACGCTAACCCACAGCAGCACATAAAGCACCACCAGCGCGGCAAGCCCGTAGCCAACCTGGCGGAAGCGCTGGCTGGACTGCCAATTGGCCATGAACCACTGGCCGGCCTGATGCTCCTTGAGCCGGGTGAGCAGTCCTCCGGCTTCGCGCCGAATGCGCAGGTGAATGGATTCGGTTTGCTCGCTCATCTTGCGTTGGCCCCTAGCATGGCGGAGCGGCGATAGGCCAGCGGCAAGCTGTTACAGGGCCGGCGCCTGCCCACTTTCGCGAGCAAAATGAACGCGAATGGCGCGGGCCACTGCCTCGGCAAAGGCGCGACGGCCTTCTGCCGAGGCGATCCGGGCGGCATCGTCCGGGTTGTTGATGTAGCCGCTTTCAAACAGGACCGACGGGACATCCGGCGCCTTGAGCACGGCAAAGGCGGCCGATTGCACGGAGGCTTCGCGGAATGGCAGCCGCCCCCGCCCCTCGCGCAGGATCAGGCTACCAAACGCCTCTGACTTGGCCTGCATTTCGCGCTGGGACAGATCAACCAGGATCGCCCCGACATTGTCACTTTGCTCGGCGATGCGGATGCCATTGATTTCGTCCGCGGCGTTTTCGCGCTTGGCGATCCGCTCTGCCGCCTCGTTGCTGCCCCGGTCGGAAAGGACATAGACCGTAGCTCCCCGAGCGCTGGTGCCAACCTCCGTGCTGTCAGCGTGGATCGAGATGAACAGATCTGCCTGCAGCCGCCGCGCAATGTCGGGGCGGACCGGCAAAAGAATGTAACGATCATCATCCCGCGTCAGGGCCACACGAACCCCGCCTTGACGCAGCAGTTCATCACGAAGCGCCAGGGCAAGGCGCAGGACCAGGTCCTTCTCTCGAAGCTGGCCGATCCCGGCCCCGGGATCCTTGCCGCCGTGCCCGGCATCGATAACGACCAATGGGCGGCTGGCATCTTCTGGCCCCAAAACAACGGGCAACCCCGCACGCGCATCTTCGCCAGGCAAGTTGAGCTGGACGACATAGCCCCAGCCTCGGCCAGGAGCACCAAAGGTGCGATCAGCCGCCACCATTGCAGAGAATACCGCTAAAGGGCCGATAAATAGGCCAAAGATCAGTGCGCCCCGCCGCATAATGGGGCCTAGCTAACTAAGGTAAAGTTCAAGGGCAATGGGCCAGTTGCTCAATCACGGTTGCTGCCACCGCCCTTGCCGCCAGCCATCCTTGGTGCTAGGCGAATGCGGCGCGAGACCCTGCGCGGTTCACTCGTAATGCTACCAGGCACTACTTGTTAACCAATCGCGGGCAGTTCTTGCCATGAATCCCGGGCCAAGCCCGGATGCACAGGTTGATGCCGAAATGAGAAGTGGTTCGTTGCCTGCCGAAACCCTGCCCTCCCGGGCTGTGGCCGTTGCGGTGCAACAACCGGCGCATGAAATGTCACTGCGCCATCTTGTTACCGCAGACACACAACACGCCGCCGGGCGGATTATTGCCCCTGGCTATTCCCATACTGCTGTTCGCTTTGCCGGGATCCGCTCCCGTGTGAACAGTTGTTTCGTACAAGAACGCGCCGATCATGCCGGTTCGGGCCCTTATCGGGCGGACCAGGCCCGGCGCGCACGGAGAGTTATAAATGACAATGCGCATGCTAATCGATGCGCGCCACCAGGAAGAAACCCGGGTGGCGGTGCTCAAGGGCAACCGGATTGAGGAATTCGACTTTGAATCTGCCGAACACAAGCAGATCAAGGGCAACATCTATCTCGCCAAGGTAACCAGGGTCGAACCGTCGCTGCAGGCGGCGTTCGTCGATTTCGGTGGCAACCGCCACGGCTTCCTGGCCTTCAGCGAAATCCACCCGGATTATTACCAGATCCCCAAGGAGGACCGCGAGGCCCTGCTGGCGGAAGAAGCCGCCCATGCCGAGGAAGAGGCCGCGCTGCGCGCCATTGCCGAGGGCGAGGAAGACTTCGTTGGCGATGACGAGCTGGGCGAGACCCTGGCGGACGATCTTGCCGGGACCTCTCATCAATCATTCCACGGCGATGACGACCACGGGGTGACCGAAGTCGACACCGACGAGAAGGACGAAGTCGCCACGATCGAGGACGGTCAGATCGACAACGCCTTCGATCACGAAGGTGAAGAAGCCGCCGAAGCCGAAGGCAGCGAAGACCGTCGCCGCGGTCGCGGTCGTCGCCGTCAGGGCCAGGGTCGCGGCAAGGCCAAGGAAGCTGACGAAATCCGCGCCAAGCGCATGGCGCTGCGCCGTCGCTACAAGATCCAGGACGTGATCCAGCGCCGCCAGGTGCTGCTGGTCCAGGTTGTGAAGGAAGAACGCGGCAACAAGGGCGCAGCCCTCACCACCTATCTCAGCCTCGCCGGCCGTTATTGCGTCCTCATGCCGAATTCGAGCCACGGCGGCGGCATTAGCCGCAAGATCAGCTCGGCCGCTGACCGCAAGCGCCTGAAGTCGATCATTGCGGAAATGGATCTGCCCAAGGCCATGGGCTGCATCGTCCGGACCGCGGGCCTGCAGCGCACCAAGACCGAAATCAAGCGTGACTTCGATTACCTTGCCCGCCTGTGGGACGATATTCGCGAAACCACACTAAAGAGCACGGCCCCGGCGCTGATCCATTCGGACAGCGACCTGATCAAGCGTGCGATCCGCGACATCTATAATCGCGAAATCGAAGAAGTCGTGGTCGAAGGCGAACATGGCTATCGCCTGGCCCGTGACTTCATGAAGATGCTGATGCCAAGCCACGCGAAGCGGGTGAAACAGTATGCCGACCCGGTACCGCTGTTCCAGCGCTATGGCGCCGAAGACCAGCTGACCGCGATGTACGATCCGGTGGTTCAGCTGAAGAGCGGCGGCTATATCGTCATCAACCCGACCGAGGCGCTGGTTTCGATCGACATCAACTCGGGTCGCTCCACCAAGGAGCACGGGATCGAGGCGACGGCCCTCAACACCAACCTTGAAGCCGCGCGTGAAATCGCCCGCCAGCTGCGCCTGCGCGACATGGCAGGGCTGGTTGTGATCGACTTCATCGACATGGAATATGGCTCAAACGTCCGCAAGGTCGAGAAGGCCATGAAGG
>JACCDG010555999.1_pt1 | contig 69020 bp, 80 predicted proteins | sample 7442471 | NCBI WGS metagenome assembly JACCDG01 (sample SAMN15323444, study PRJNA562643) | freshwater metagenome | isolation source: river surface water | place: USA:Blue River Watershed | collected 2017-08-17 | reverse complement strand
GCAACGAAAGAGACGAAAGCGGACAGAATAGCATTCTGCGAATGCTATAATTTCACTATGAAATGGCTTAAAAACAATACCGCTGAAATAGTCTTTGGGCTAGGTTTAACAATCTTCCTACTCACATACTTCGGCGAAGAATACATCATATCGATCCCGCTATTAGTCGTTGGTTTAATACTGCTATACAAACGACACTATCGCTCAACAGCCACTAGCTTCTTTTCATCGTATGACGAAGACGCTGATGACGATGATCTCTATGAAGATGCCAAAGAAGCAGTATTAGAGGCTGGAAAAGCATCGACATCATACCTACAAAGACGTTTACGGATTGGGTACTCTCGTTCTGCTCGGTTGATAGATATGCTCGAAGAAAATGGAGTCATTGGTCCTGCTGATGGATCAACACCTCGTGCCGTCATCTATCCGAAAGCGGAGCAGAAGTCGTAATTGAGACAGAGACCGAGACGGGTGTTTTGTGTCTCATTTGTATCATTCAGAAAATGACCCTATAGACCGAGACGGCTCGCATAAGGAGTAGAAGGGGTCTCAAACGGTGTTGCACTGTCTCACCCTATGGGTTCAAGACCACGACAGTCAGCTAAGATATAAGTTTAAAAAAAGAAAACCCGCCAATGTGGCGGGTTTCGGGTTACTTATTGATGGACTTCTCGCCATCTTTGCCTAGTGTCGGTGAGGTGGACTGAAGTTTTTCGAGCTTTTCTAGGTTATGCGCTGCAAGCCACCCCATGAAAACCAAGAAGTCGATATAGGCAAGTAGACCGGTCAAAAAGATTGCTGTTGCCATTACCACGCGAGGTGCTTCGATGGCGTACAAGAGACAAGTGATAACCCAAGCAAAACCCATAAGGCCGCTGAGTACTATGGTGGTGATGAACATCACGTTTGTCCTTTCTTTGTTACAAAAACCTTTAACATAATGCTAGTTATGCCGAATATGTCAAACGAGCAAATAGATTTCAACATCGTCCCATACAGTCAGCTAGACATTAAAAGTATACGTTGTAAAATATTTCCCACGTTACTATTTTGAGCGCGGGAGGGGAACGCATAGGACTGAGCCGGAACCAAATCATGTTACGAAGCTCAGGAATCCGTTAGGATCTCCCTTCGCGCTTTGAATGGTAACTCTATGTGAGTGAAAAATTTTAGCGTCAATCCATACAGCCAGCACCACTGTTTAGATCAAAACTTGGATAAAATTATAAAAAGAGCCCTGGTTTCTCAAGGGCTCTCATGCGGCACTACGTTCAGAAGCTCTTTCGGCCTCGCGTTGCCGTTCAATCTCTTCTTGTATCCTACGGACTTCATCCTCGGATGGCCCATAGCAGTGAGGCCAGTGACGTTTCTCGATGTGCAGATGTTTGCGTCCATCTTGATCTCGTACGTTGTTTGCGTACACGTCTCGCCGATACTGCATACCTCCATCAATTGGAAAAATACAGTCATAGCAACTATGGCACTGCCATGCGGTACGTACACTTCCACCGAGGTATCGGTACTGTATTCGTTTCCAGTATTTTTTGTCTTCTTGCTTTTTCTTTTCTTTGACCTCTTTATAGGAGGCCAAACTGACGATAGTCATGCGTCCCCCTAGAAGTCAATGAAAGGTAAGTATGAATTTACACTATTAATATTAATTAGAAAAGTTCTAGTATCGTTCCAGTCTGGTGCTGCACAGGCAACCACAGGTGGTATAATTTTTTGAACGTTATTGAATAGTTTCACTCTATGGAAATACTTCTTATAGCACTCGCAGGAGTCGTCATATCGGTGGTAGTAGGAACGGTGTGGTACATGCCGAATACCCCAACAGGTAAGATACATATGCGATACATCGGTTTTGATGCACTCACTCCGGAGGAACAGGTGCAGAAGATTGCTGAAGCAAAGCCAGGTATGCCAAAGATATACGGCGCGCAGATGGCGCTCTCGCTCCTTACCTCTTTCGCAACAGTATTTATTGTTTATATGAGTATGACAAATGGTGTCACCATGTCACTCGCACTCGGCTTCGCTCTATTTAACTGGCTTTGCTTTATGGTGCCAGTCGTCGGGGGAAATATACTCTGGGGGAATGTCGATCGATCTATCGCATGGAAAAAGTTTTTCAGTGACATAGGGTATCACCTCACTGTCGTACTCCTCATTGCACTTTTGACCACGCTGTTTGTTTAGGGATTACTAGGGGCAGGCGCTCGATGAGTAATCCTCTAAGGCACTGGAGTCTTAGTCTATAACTTCCCGAACCATTTGCGTGCAGATGGTCGGCGGTGTGGGCATCCTGGCCAGCAGCAGGGGCGGCGCTTACCCTGAGCAAGATCTGATGAAAGTCGCTTGAGGTGTTCTTTTCTCGTTTCTGCCTTTTTGACTATAGTCACGTAACAAATCCATTCGTTTCGTGCGAGTGGTGTAAGCCCGTTCCAAATTTTCCGTACTGACGGTGATGTGGTGAGTAGTGCTCTTAGATCTTTCGGAACTCGGTGCACCACCCCTGTAGCTATTGCAATCATACTATCGTACTAGCCCCCATGGTGAGGCGTCAGGAAGTCGTTCGCGTCGTGCCAACGTAAACTGATAGAAGCCAAAGATGAGTGTAACCACGATCATGAGTATTTTCATAGAAACCCATTCCTCAGGAGTTACTGTTTGTCGTGCCCACTCGTTCCATGTTGCAAGGAAAAGAAAGAAGAGACCCCAGCGAACTGAGAGTATTGACCATCCGCGATCTGTAATCCCAAAAACATTATGAAACAGTGGCTTAAGGAGTGGTCGTTTCATGAGTACTGACGTAATGAGAATGAGACCGAAGACTGTATCAAAGACAGTGTCACGGAGGATAAAAATACCGGGGATGTGAATGACGAGCGAGATACCACCAAAGATGACAACGGTCACTGTCGAGAAGATAGCAAAGAGGGGGAGGTGACGCTCGGTAACTTTGAGAAGGATGAGTGCAGCTACGGTTGCAATAATAATCGCGATAGTACCTGACTCAAAATCAGCGAGTGAGTACGTGACAAGAAATGCCACGATAGGTCCGAACTCGCAGAGGATATTGAGGAAGAGTTTGCGACTGAGCATGTAATCTCAGTCTACCATGGCAGTTCTTTCTTATGGTGCTATGATGACCGGATTATGAATGAAGTGGTCACAAATCGGGTAGGAGAAATTCGGCAGGCCTCGGGTGTAACGCAGGAGGAACTTGCGCATGCTGTCGGTGTGAGTCGTCAGACAATTAGTGCGCTCGAAAAAGGGAATTACACACCCTCGGTACTCCTCGCAATAAAGATTGCTGCATACTTTAAAACAGACGTTGAAAAACTATTTACAATCACTCATGAAAAATAATGTAGTACAAATAGCGGTTGCGCTCGTAATCATATTCTTCCTTCTTGCACTCGGTGATTTCCTTCCGTTTTGGATGCCTAACATGAACGAGATGCTCGCACTCCTCGTGGTGACGCTCCTCATGCTCATATGGTCAGGGTTTGTGATGTATGAAAAGGCAGTTGATGAACGTGAGGTAATGCTCCGCATGCATGCAGGGAGAATCGCATACCTTTCAGGTATTGGTGTACTCCTCACAGCACTTATTGTGCAGGGCTTCAAGCACGCGATTGATCCATGGATAATGCTCGCGCTTGCAGTGATGGTGGTTTCAAAACTCATTGCTCGGCTTTGTCTCGATAGGGAATAGCTCTCCCCAGTAGTGATGTAAAGTATACTTTACATACAGGCATTGTGGGGATACAATGCCTGTATGATAAAAAAACTTGGCATTCTTGTACTGGTACTTCTCCTTGTTGGTGGAGGGTACTATGAATGGCGTTCACTCAAGGCAGGGCAGGATATGTATGCGCAAAGTCCCACCCACAGAATGAATTTAGAAAATACTGAAATCGAGAGTAAAAGTGAAGAAGGGTACCCTGTCATTGATACACTTCTCCATCCCGCATCGGGAAACCTCCGCATAATCGAAGAAGAGGGGAAGAAATATATTCAATATGAAGAATATAAAACGATTTCTGGTCCTGATTTATTTGTCTACCTGAGCACCGATCTTGAAGCAACGGAATTCGTGAACCTTGGTGCAGTAACAGCGACTGAGGGAGTGGTGCGATATGCTGTTCCTTCCGATGTAGATCTTCGTGAGTATCGCTATGTGCTCACCTGGTGTAAACAATTTGGCGTTTTATTTAATTATGTCGATATTGCAAATTATATGGGTACAGAAAAAACACCACAGGATGTATCAGAGACGAATAACACAAGTACAATAGAAAAGAATATGCCTGAATTACAAACAGCGGTTATGGGAACAGGATGCTTCTGGTGCGTCGAACAGGATTTCAAGAAAGTGACAGGTGTCACAGATGTTATTTCTGGATACGCAGGGGGTACATCAGAAAACCCAACATACGAAACATATGCTCAGGGTGGACATCGAGAAGTTGTTCGTATTACCTATGATCCCCAGATTGTGAGTTTTGGAAACCTCGTTGAGCATGTCATCAAGTATGGTGATCCGACGGATGGAGGAGGGTCATTCTTTGATCGGGGTGAACAGTATGCGCCAGTTGTCTTCTATAACTCTGATGCTGAACGTGATGAGGCACTTCGTGTCATACGGCGCATTGACGATATGAAGGTGTATCCGAAACCAATTGCAATTGACGTGCTTCCACTCTCACTTTTTTGGCCTGCTGAGGCATATCACCAAGATTATGGTGAGAATAATCCGATTCGATACAACTACTACCGAGCAGGTTCAGGAAGGAGTGCGTTTATTGAGAAGCATTGGGGCGAAAACGCTGATGAATTTGTGGCATCAAGCGTAGCTGATGAGAATACAGAAGCTCAGTCGAATCCGGTATCCTTGCAAGAGAAACCGTGGGAGACGTTTGTAAAGCCAAGTGCGGATACTCTCCGTTCTTCGCTTACTCCACTCCAGTACGACGTGACACAAGAGGAGGGGACAGAACGAGCAGGTACCAGTGAATACGACAAATGGTATGAGCCGGGTATTTATGTCGATGTTGTTTCCGGTGAGCCACTTTTCTCTTCTCGAGATAAATATGATTCCGGTACCGGCTGGCCATCATTTGTTGCACCACTCACTGATGACGTGGTGACGCTTCATGAGGATAAGAAGCTCTTTAGTACACGTACAGAAGTTCGCTCTCGCTACGCAGATTCCCATCTTGGTCACGTGTTTCCTGACGGACCGGCAGATCGTGGCGGAAAGCGCTATTGTATGAATGGTGCGGCGCTTCGCTTCATCCCTAAGACCGAGATGGAAAAGGAGGGAAGTCCGTATCAGTATTTACTCGAAACATTGTAATTGTCGTATGCAAATCAAAGAGATTTTGAAGGTGAGTAGTATCCCGGTCATTCTTGCGTCGATGTGTTGTCTTTCACCGGTCATTCTTGTACTTCTTGGACTCTCAACGGTGAGTTTCGCCTCATCGCTCGCTGACACACTCTACGGCGATTATAAGTGGGTATTTCGTATTGTGGGTCTCGTTGCACTCCTTGGTTCAGTAGCCTATTACCTCAATCGAAAGAAGGGTGTGTGTACTATTGATGATGTGGTGCGTCGTCGAAACGAGATCATCAATTACATTGCACTCACGGTTATTGCGGGAGTTCTCGGATATATCTTTTTCCTTTACGTTGTTGTGCACTATATCGGTGTCTGGCTCGCACTGTGGGAATAATTGACGATTTGAGTGTACCAGCATAGACTGCGAGCATCGCTCACAGTTCTTTGGAGGTTACCCATGGCAGGTAAAGCCGGTATTCCCGGGTACCCCCTCACGGTGTATCCAGAAGATCTTCCTCTCATCCGTACCAGGTCTGGCAAGGTGGACATGTCTGATGTACGAAAGGTGATCGGCGCAAAAGCGATGCGCATCATCCTCATGCATCATCACAGAGTCCCTGAAGAAGGTGTTGTGCAAGCTCTGCGGAACGTGAAGATTGTTCGTGTCACGTTTCGCGAAGATACACCGAAGTATTGGGGTCAACTCATCGAGGTTCTCTATTACTTCCAGAATCGGAAGTCGAAGGAAAGTTACCGTCACGTCTTCCACTTCGTGCCAGAAGGCGATGGACTCTCGGGTCGCGTCTACACGCATGCACGAAAGTACATCGCCCGCTAGAAGAAAAGCCCGACGCATGCGCCGGGCTTTTTGTATGGTTAGTCGTGCACGGTAACAGTCGTGCCGACGTCAGCCCAAGTGTAGAGTTTCTCCGCAATAGGTGGCGGGAGGTTTACGCATCCATTTGACCACTGTTGCCCAAAGTTGTTATGCCAGTACGCACCATGAATGACAGCACCGTCTTCGGTGAAGTAGAGATTCCATGGAACACCAGGAAGATCGTATTCTTTTTCGCTCACTCCGGGAAGTGGTCCTTGCATATACCGTGATGGTGTTTTTCTAAATATCGTAAACGTACCGCGTGGAGTCGGTGTGGTGTCGATACCTGTTGATGTTTTTTCTTCCATGAAGAGTGTGTCACCGTCATATGCGCGAAGCATCTGCTCGCTTCGGTCGACAACGATTCGTTTGGTGCTCGTACTCATCTTGGTAAGTTCAGTTGTCCCTGTTGCCTGAAAGTGTCTCACCGCAGACGCACGCACATAGAGTTCACTCGTGAGTCGTTCTGGGTAGCGGATCCATTCATCAAAAACGATGGGGTACCAGTCCTCTCCACCAATCGAAACGGTTGAGGTCCCGACACGCAGCACGACACCTTGCCGAAGTTGCTTCACCGGGACAAGTTCTCCATCAATATGCATATGTCCATACACACATGTTCCCGTGAAGGCAGGTCCACAGGATTCAGTAACCTCAATGAAATCCGTGAGTGGTATCACGGTGGGATATACGGGAGTGGATGTAGAAAAAGTTTCCTCGTGTGGAGTGGGTCGAGAATCGATTACAGTTTCTGGTGAATGGGGAGGCGTCTTCTCAGACTGTGTAACAAAGAAAATATCAATAGCGATGAAAAGGAGTAGAAGTCCAAGCGCCTGGAGAGCAATGTGCCAGTGTCGTTTTCGGAAAAAGTGCATACTCCCATTATAGACGGATTTACAAACTTCTGTAGGGTACAATAGTTTTAATGAGTTGCTACGTTTATATGATTGAGGGTACTGATAGTTCGCTCTATACAGGAATTACAAGTAATATCCGAAAACGGCTAGATCAGCATAACGGCCTCGTTGCTGGAGGTGCACGATACACAAGGAAACATCGACCATACTTTCTTGCTCATATTGAGAAATATCCAACAAGGAGCGATGCCGCTAAACGCGAATATGCAATTAAGCAGCTTAGTCATAAGGAAAAGATGGCAATTATAAAGAGGGCTAAAAAGGAAGACATTCTAGCTGCGATCTGATTTTATAGCGGTGTAACGTTTCTCCTAAAAGTACGTATTGTAGTGTAGAGTGGAGCGACATGGAAAACGCTGAACACGACATTCGTATACTCGTGGAAACGAGCGCGAACGGTGATGCGGAAGGATTCAAGCGGCTCTATGACCATCTTGTCGAAAAGGTATACAACTACCTTCGGTATCGTACTGCGACACCAGAGGTTGCTGAAGACTTGACCCAAGATGCGTTTGTGAGTCTCTACCAGGCATTGCCATCTTTCACGTATCGCTCCCGCGCGGAGTTTTATGCGTTCGTGTTCACTATCGTGCGTCGCTCTCTCGCACGTCACTATGGTGATAAACATACAAAAGCACAATATCTGCGGGCTGACATTGATGGCGATCTTGTTCCTGGGGAGGTAATGACTGGTGATCAGGGGGATATTGAGCGAGCGCTCAGTACACTCCCGCCACTTACACGTGAAGTGGTGATATTGCATCACTGGAGTGGGTATACGTTTGCGGAGATAGGAGTACTTCTCAGTCTCACTGAATCAGCAGCACGGGTGCGCCACCATCGAGCACTTGAAACGATGCGAGACTATTTTAATACACAGTAATATGAAGACAGAACACGACATCGAGAATATTTTTTCAACATCGAAGCCAGCACTCGATCAGGCTTCGCGTGCTCGCATCTGGTCACAGATAGAATCAAAGATCGCACGTGGGGAGGCTAAACCATCACCATTTCTTTTTACCTACATCCCGCGCAAGGCAATTTCGCCAGTTCTCATTCTCGTTATTGTCGCCTCAACTGCGGGTATTGCATTTGCATCTGAGACAGCTCGTCCCGGTGATCTACTTTATCCAGTTGATCGCGCCCTCGAGAGTGCACGTCTCACCGTTGCGCTTGATGAAGATGAGAAGGATGTACTTGTCCGTTCATTCTCGGAGGAACGTCTTCGCGAACTCCGAGCAATCATTGAAGAAGAGTCACATGAACGAACATTTGTTCGCGAAGATACGGCAGAGTTCATCGAGTCAGAAGCCGTTCGGTCACTTGAAATTGAAGTGGACATGTTCACTGATGTAACTGTCATTAAAGTTGAACTCAACGATAAAAAGACGGTATTCACCACACCTCATGATTCGCAGCTAGAAATCGTAAATGCAATTCAGGCGCGTTTCCCAGTACTCAGTGAGGAGCAGATACTCCTCGCACTCACATTTGAGCGAGAAGATCGTGCGAGTCGTCCAAAAGATCGTGGTGAGGTATCGTTCACAGACGAAGGGAGTGTGCGTGTAGGGACGGCACTTGCGGAGGTGGTGTCATTCATAGAGGCATCCGAAAAAAATAATGATGACGCTGAACGTTTCTTTAGAGAAATCGCAGATGAAGTTGAAGGACTCAATATCAAGCTCGATGACGAACGTGTGCACATTCGTGGAGACAAAAAGCGCTTTGAATGGAAGAGTGAAAATGATGAGGATGACGACAAGGAAGAGAAGCGTATCGAGTATTGGGAAGGTTCATCGCGTGTCCGTATTGAAGAGAAGAATGGTGAAGTTCGCATAGATGTGAAGGAACGTGACGATGATATGCGTAATGAAGAAGAGGATGCTCGTGTTGAGGAATGGAAAGATGTGCGTAGCGATGATGACGATGATTCGGATGATGATCGTGAGTATGAGGACGAGGATACGGAAGATAATTCAGGAAAAGGGAGTGGAAATGAGGATGAGTCTGATGATGAAGAAGAGAGTGAAGACGAACATGAAGATGAGGACAAGGATCACGAGGACGAAGATACGGAAGATAATTCAGGAAAAGGAAGCGAGGACGAACTTGAATAGTTGACACTTTTCTCAAATGAGAAGAAACTATTCCCGGAATAGCTAGTTGTTTTTTCCAACCAATCACGAAAGCGGAGGTGGCAGCATGACAGGTCGTGATATGTTCATTTCTGAAATGAACACCAAGACTCTGAGACCATTTCGGAAGAAGTCCGGAGTAACAGGCGCCGAAATCGATCCGATTAATCGTATGCTTGTGGCTCGATACCAGAGAGGGGATCATAACGCGTTCGATGAGCTTAGTCGACTGAATCAAGGGCTTGTGTACCGTGGTGTCAGAATGATTCGAACTTACGGTGTCCTGAAAGATGATCTCGTGCAAGAGGGATATCTTGGCCTCATGAAAGCGGCAGCAAAGTTTAAGAGTAGTTACCAGAACGCATTCACAACATATGCAATGTGGTGGGTCAGGGCGACAGCACAGCGGTTTGTATTCGATACGGTGTCTGATATTCGCATCCCTATACACACCCGTGAAAGGTTCATACGCATTCTTGATGTACTTGAGCAGCAGAACATTTCGGTAGGAGAGTGTGGATTTCTGCGTGCCGCTAAAGAGGCGAGGGTTCTTCCCGGCGAAGCGTTGCGGATATATAAAGGCTTTGTCGACCTTCAAGCAATCATTTCACTCGATGCGAGACTTGATAGTGACAGTAAACACCAGGGCTCGCTCAGTGAAATGCTTGGTGATGTAGGTGCGGTAGACCCGGTCGTAGAAATCTGTGCTGAGGAAGAAGCTGAGTCGATCATTCGTCATATCGGACGGTTACTTCTTGTGGTGCGTCGGGACGGAACAACTGAACGATATCAGGCATTTGCAGCACACTATCTCCATACTGATGGTGCGAGAACAATGACGGCTGAGTTACTGGGTAAGCAAGTGGGTTCGTCTGTGAATGCGATTCGGAAGGTGGCGAGTGGAGTGTGGACCGGTATTCCACATTCACTTCGAATCCGTAATGCTGTGCAGCTCAGTGAGGAGATCGAACGACTCACTGTCCTTGTGGAGCATCGCGGTATCCCGATTGATGATGTGCTTAAAGCGTTGGTTCGTTCTGCATCAGCTTGAGATGCGTGCAAAGGTCGACTTCGGTCGACCTTTTTTCTTGCAACATATGAATTGCGCTTCTCGCTGTAGGTAGTACGATACAGAGAATATGGGACAAACAAAACAACCAAAAATACTCATTGTTGAAGACAATGTACACAATCATGATCTTTATAAAGACGCCTTTGAACGGGTTGGATTTGAGGTCGTGATCACTCCGAATGCTGACGGATACTTTATCGATATGGTGAATGAACTTCGCCCTGACATCATTTCAATGGATCTCATGATTGGGAATAGTGGTTCTGTTGCAGAGCGTGAAGGACTTGAGGCGATTGAGCTTCTCAAGGGTGATCTTCGTACGCATGAAATACCTATTATCGTGCTCTCAAACTTTTTTGAAGAAGGGAAAGTTCGGAAAGCAAAAGAACTCGGTGCAGTCGACTACATCAATCTTGGCGGACATTCGATGGCAAAGATACCTGAGTATTACAAGGTCTATCTCGACGATCCAAAACATTACAAGCCGGTACATCCACTCATGAAGTAACAATTCTATGCACATGCACCGTACGATTGAATGGTCGCTATTTATTCTCGGTATTCTCGGCTCACTTTTCTCTGGGTATCTGAGTGCGGTGAAGTTTTTTACCGAGAATTGTGCTTTTAATGAAGGTTGTCCGTATTTTCTTGGATATCCTGCATGTTACTTTGGCTTTCTCATGTTTTTCACCATTATGGTGAGTGCTGGATTACACGTTTTCCATATCGTCGATGGAAAGAAGGCGAATGAGGTTGTGTACGCGGTATCGATACTTGGCATACTCTTTGCTGGATACTACACATTTCTCGAGCTCCCTGTACTCTTTGAAGAGGGAATCGGTGCATACATTCTTGGCCTCCCGACATGCGCACTTGGCCTCGTTTTTTACATAGCAGTTTTCTCGCTTGCACAGAGGCTTAAGCGAGACTTCGTAGCGTAACTAAAAACACAAAAGTATTGACGCCACATTATTTTGTGGTATATTATCGCGCAGAGGTACTTGTACCTTCACGTCTCGAGCAGGACGGAAGTCCTGCTCAACAAACAGTACTTTCGTCCTTCTCACGCAAACCCGAGCGCTTTCGGGGAACTTGCCCTTTAGGTAGGGCGATGGAGTGGAAGCGATGAAAATGAAATTCATTGGTGCGATGGCGCTTGCCTTCGCGGCGACGTTCGCATATGCGAATGGTGGCGGCGCTGAGCCTCCGCCGCCGGAGAAGCCGAATCACGAGTGCCAAGGCAACTCGTGCAACGGTGCAGGTCTGGTCAATGTCGAGACTCTCGCCAAAAACTGGAACACGTTCAGCAATCAGCAGAAGGTCGAGATCACACTCAATCTTCCGCCGGCTGAACGTCAACGGTTGATGGACACCATCAACGAGAACAAGAACACCGTGACGAACAGCAGTCCGTCCACGGCGTCGAGTTCTCTTACTGGCAACACGACCACGACCACCATCGGCGGTACGACGTATACCTACGACCAGCCGGTCGCAGGTGCGTTCGTTCAGTTGCCATCCCAGATCGTGCCGGGCACGGACGTGAAGATGATCGTGACCGCGTGCGGTCCCGACTTCACGGTCGAGGAGGTGCGCAAGACCCAGGCTACGTCGAACGTCGGTATGGGGCTCTTCACCTCGACCCGCGACAACGGTGTCGTCATGAAGACGATTCCGGGAACGGCGGGCCTCGTGTACGGTGAATGGAAACTGACTGGTCGCATCGGCGAGCAGCTCATCGAGGAACGTACGGTGAATGGCTACCAAGCCATCATCTATGCGTACCTCGCTGGGAGCTCTGCCTCCTCCGGTATCAACATCAACGGCCAGAACGGCGCTGGTGCGATCGCAGGTGCCGGTGGGGTGCAAACCTTCGGCAAGGAGATCGACAAGCTACCGTGCTCCTACAAGGAGACCAGAAAGCTGACGCCGATGAAGACGGTGAACAGCGATGATCTCGCCGCCGAGATCGCGGCAAAGCTCGCGCTTCGGCAGACGCTCTCGTCGCCAACTTTCGAACGTAAGTGGGTGCCGTGCCCAAAGGAAGGCTGCAAGGCTCCGAAGGGCGGTTACTACACCTATGAACGAAAGGATGGCTCCATCGAGGCGTCGACCGAGCTCACCGGGACCGGTAAGAGCAAGGCGAAGTCTGAGACGAAGGATGGAGCGAAGTCCGAGAAGGGGGCTTTCGTCACCGGCCCCGAGATCCGTCGCCTCGCGGAAGAGGCTGTTGCACGGAAGAACTAATAGGAACCTTACGCGGTGACATTCCGCAAAGGCCAGCCAACATAAACGGCTGGCCTTTTTATTGTGTGCGTAGGTGCACTATTCAAGACACGGTATCGTTTATACTGTAAGGACATGCGTGGGTCTCTGTTTCTTTTTGATTATCTTGTGTGGCACTACTCGCGTGCGTTTCGCGACATTGGTGCACTGTGGTTCAATTTTGCGTGGTTTGTGACGCACTTCTTTTCGATACCACTTCTTCTTCGTACACTTTTCTCACCGTGGAAGCGACTCTCTGATGAATATGAACGGGCTGGTGTCGAAAAGATCGCGGAGACGTTTGTCTTCAATCTCATGTCACGAGTCCTTGGTTTTATCGTTCGTGTCATCTTTCTTTGTATCGGTCTTTCCATACTGCTCGCTCTTCTCATTGGTTTCATTCTTTTTATTGGTCTCTGGCTCTTTCTCCCTGCGGTAGCACTCTTTATTACAATTTGGGGCATCTCACTATTTTTTGTATGACTCCTCTTGCTAAAGAACGTTCACGGTATCGTCCGGCGGTGGCACTCGATCGGCTCATTTCCCGTCGTATGCGCATGCGTATATTCGTACTCATGCTTCTCGCTATTATCATCCTCGGCACAACACTCTTTGCATTTCTTTTTGTGACATGGAGAGAAACAGGGGTGCTCGATATGAGCGTGCTCTTGGGTGATATTCGTCCACTCACCGGGCTTCTTATGATGCTCCTCGGACCATTTATTATTTTGTTCTCAATGATGTGCTATTACAGCACGCTCTACTTCCGAGGGGTGCGTATGGTGACGAAAGAAGATCTTGTTGATGGACAGGGAATTACCCTTGAAGTAGCAAAAGTGCTTGACGATACGTATGAGGATCTCACTCATGGCTTTCTCACTTCCTCCTACGGAAAAGATATTCTTCTTCGAACAGGTATTTCTGACGAACTCGTCGCGACATTTTTGGAGTCGAATCGTACATTACTTGATCCTGAATCACTTCCACTTCATGAAGGAACGTTCACAACACTCTATGATGTTGGAAAATTTATATTTGAAAATGATGCAGCGTTCCGAGATTTTCTTTTTTCCCACGGTGTCACTGAGGAGCGATTTCTCGGTGCGAGTGCATGGATGAGTCGTGTTCGTGCAGTGCGACGGTACAAGATGCGTTGGTGGAGTAGGGATGCACTTGGAAAGACACAGGGGATCGGTCGCGAGTTTTCGTACGGTATTGCGTACGAGCTCTCGAAGTATATGCGCGATATGAGTACTACGTCCGTGCTCGCAGTCGCACTTTCTGATGTTGCATATGCAGATGAGATTATCGAACGTGTTGAGACGATTCTCACACGCTCGAAAGCAGCAAACGTTATCCTTATTGGCGAGGCGGGGGCAGGGGAGATGGATATGCTCATCGAACTTGGAAGACGTATCCGTGAAGGAAAGTCTCTGACGTCACTCACCGGTAAGCGTCTTGTGGTGTTTGATACTGATGCATTCATTGCAACTCACACTACAAAGGAAGTGTTCGAGGTGACGTTTCTCACACTTATGGCTCAGGCGGAGCGAGCCGGGAACATTGTTATTGTTATTGAAAATCTCCCTGCCTTTATCGAGAGTGTGACAGCACTTGGTACTGATGTTGGGGAACTTATGAATCGTTTCCTTGCATCTCCCTTTATTCAGATTGTCGCGACAGCTGAACCTGGGGCATTCCATGCAAACCTTGAAACACATCAAGCACTTCTTCGAAATTTTGAACAGGTAGTCGTCGAGAGTCCCGATCTAGAGAGTACGATTCGTGTACTCGAGGAGGCAGCGTGGGTACACGAACGCCGGCACGGCAGCACGTTTACCTATGGAGCAATTGCACGTATCGCTGAGTGTGCTGATCAATATATTGTTGATGGTGTAATGCCTGACAAGGCACTCAATCTTCTTGCACAAATTGCGGCTCAAGCTGGGCATGAACACTGTGCTCTCGTTACCGATACGTATGTCGATACGGTTGTACGTAACTCACTTGGTATACCAGTTGGACCTATTCAGGGAAGTGAACGCGAAATGCTCCTAAATCTTGAGGCGGAACTCCACAAACGTGTTGTTGGACAAGAGGATGCGATTCGTGCGATTGCTGGAACGATGCGTAGAGCACGTGCAGGGATCCAAAACAAGAAGCGTCCAATTGGTTCATTCCTGTTTCTGGGTTCAACTGGTGTGGGGAAAACTGAAACTGCAAAGGCACTTGCCGCACTCTTCTTTGGAAGTGAAGAACGCATGGTACGTTTCGATATGTCAGAATTCAGTGGGGGTGATGGGTTGTCGCGACTTCTTGGTACCGGAACCCATGCGGGTGCACTTGCATCAGCACTCCATGAACACCCGTACTGTGTCCTGCTTCTTGATGAGTTTGAAAAAGCAGATGGAGAAGTACACGATCTTTTCCTCCAGATTCTCGACGAAGGAGCATTCACTGATGCTCGTGGTACACGGGTAAATGCGCGTAACACGATCATCATCGCAACTTCAAATGCAGGAAGTACACGTATCTGGGCATTAGCACAGGGAGGGAAGCGACCGCAAGATGCGAAAGATGAAATTATTGATGAAATCATCAAGAAAGGAACGTTTCGACCGGAACTCATTAATCGGTTTGATGCGACCATCATGTTCAGTTCGCTTGCTCACGATGAACAGCGCGCTATCGCACGGAACATGCTTCGTGACCTCGAATCGCGTATCAGAGATAGAGGGTATACACTTGTTGTAAACGACGTACTCCTTGATGCGCTTATGCGAGAAGGGTATGATCCGCAGTTTGGTGCTCGACCTATGCGCCGTGCAATACAAGATATTATCGAGGAGCGCGTAGCGACAAAGATCATTGAAGGAAGCCTTAAACCTGGAGCTGCTATCGAATTTACTCCGAAAGACCTCGTGTAACGTTTTGTGTGAGTTGCATCATATACAGGTGTATACTCAATGTATGAAGATACTTTTTATCATTGCGGGCCTCGTGATCATTGGCGCAGTGTTTCTTGTCTTTGGCGGATCGTCGCAACCTGATACACGACAGGATATTAACAAGACTGAGCTGTCATGGACGAGTGAGCATGACCAGTCTGTTGTAGTAGCCACAGAGGAATCGACCCCTCGATCAAGTGGTGAAATACTTGATTTGAGCAATAAAGGACTCACAAAGGTTCCTGAGAGTACGTTCAAACGAACAGAGCTTGAAACACTCGACGTGAGCGGAAACGCACTCACAGGAGCAATTCAGGCAGAGGTGCGACATTTGCGTAATCTCGTATCGCTCGATCTGAGTGATAATGATTTCACTGGTGTTCCTGCAGAGATTGGTCAGCTCGAGCAACTTGAGTATCTCGATCTCTCAAATAATCCAATCACCGGACTCCCGAATGAGTTAGGAAAGCTTTCAAACCTCAAAGAGCTTGATCTACGGGGGACACAGTATTCTGAACAAGATCTTGCGAATATCAAAAGAGAGTTGCCGCAATCGACAGTGATACGCACAGAGTGAGTAAGGTGTTAGAATACACACTCATCATCTATATTATGTCACCACTCTATACGTTCACTGTCCCAATCTTTATTAAATCACTCGGCGGTCTTAAGGCTATCCTTGAGAAGGCGAAAGCACACGGTGTTGACGAGGCACTCCTTCTTCGTGATGCACTTGCACCTGACATGTTCCCGTTTGTGAAGCAGGTACAGGTTGCATGTGATAATGCAAAGGGTGCGACAGCCAGACTAGCTGGTATTGAAATTCCTGCATATCCAGATACTGAAACAACACTTGATGAGCTTATCGCTCGTATCGACACCACCGTTGCATTCATTTCATCAGTTTCACCCGATGCCTTCGCAGATGCGGATGAACGACGTATAACCCTTCCATATTTTGCAGGGAAGTACTTTACCGGGTTTGACTATGCACGCGAATACGCACTACCGAATTTCTTCTTCCATGTAACAACCGCGTATGGACTTGTTCGTAAGGCAGGGGTACCAATCGGAAAGGCTGACTACATGAATGGATTGCCACTCCACGACGAGGCGTAACATAGTGCGCAATGGATATTATTTCTCACGGACTCTATGGTGGGGTTGCATTCGGTAGAAAATCTCGCATCTCATACCTAAAAGCGTTTCTCTTCGGTATTGCACCAGACCTCTTGTCGTTTGGAATTTTCACCGTAGTTACTGTGCTCGGCTTTGCGGCAAGTCCTGACTGGAGAGATGGTCCACCAGATCCGAGTGCTATCCCACAGTATGTGCATCAACTCTATGACATGACCCATAGTCTTGTTGTTGCGCTTGGTGCTTTTGGTCTTGTGTGGTTTTTCCTCACGAAGCCTGTCTATGAAATGCTTGCGTGGCCACTCCATATCCTTGTCGATATGCCGACGCATTCCCATGCATTTTTCCCGACACCCTTTCTCTGGCCACTTTCGGACTTCACGATTGATGGTATACCTTGGTCAAATCCGTATATCTTTATACCGAACGTCATACTCATCAGTGGACTCTACATGTGGTGGTATCTCGCAAGAAGGAAGAGGTTGCAAAAGCAATAATTTCGTGTTATTCTATAAACAGCTTTCATTCTCGTGTAGGGGTTAAAGCTGCAGATTCTTCTGACTCTGAATTACATACCTGCACACCCCGAGTGCCTTGTGCACTCCTAACACAACAACAATGTTTCAAAGAAATAACAGAACACCACAGGGTGGTGGCTCATCTCGCTTTGTGCGTGGTGGACGTCGTCCATTTAGCCCACGTGGTGGAAATGGCGGTGGGCGAGGACGTGGCCGAAAGATGCCAACCTTCGATCCATCGCAATTCATCAATAAAAATCCGGTAAAAGCCGCTGAGGTCGCATATGTCCCAAAGCACATGTTCACTGATTTTGGCGTGAGCGAGGGTATTGTGCGCACTATCCATGCGCTCGGTATCACGACACCGTCTCCAATTCAGGATCAAATTATCCCCGAGATTCTTAACGGGAATGATGTTATCGGTCTTGCTGAGACTGGTACAGGAAAAACAGCTGCCTTTCTCATACCACTTATCGAGAAGGCACTTCATGATCACAAGCGTCAGGTGCTCATCATGGCTCCAACACGTGAACTTGCCCTCCAGATTGATCAAGAATTCAAGAAGCTCGCAAAGGGGTATCGACTCTTTTCGACAGTCTGTGTCGGTGGAACAAATATTCGCCCACAGATCATTTCACTCAATCGACAGAACCACTTCATCATTGGTACTCCAGGACGTCTTCTCGATCTTCTCGAGCGAGGAAAAATACAGGGAAGTCGTATTACGACCGTGGTGCTCGATGAAGCTGATCGCATGCTCGATATGGGATTCATCCACGACATGCGCAAGATTCTCGAAACAATACCATCTGAGCGTGAGACACTCTTCTTCTCAGCAACAATGACACGTGAGGCAGAGGCGCTCGTAAGTGACTTCCTCCGTAACCCAGTACACATCTCTGTAAAAAAGCAGGATGCAGCTGAATCAATTGAGCAGGATATTGTGAAGTACAGTGATCATGGAAAGTATGAGACGCTCGTCGCACTACTTGGTGATCCTTCTTTCACTCGTGTCATTATTTTTGGTGCGATGAAGCACTCGGTAGAGAAGCTCGGCATCGAGCTCACTCGAAGTGGTATCAAAGCTGAATCAATTCACGGTAACAAAAATCATGGTCAGCGCCAGCGTGCGCTTCAGGGATTTAAGGATGGTCGCGTCCGCGTGCTTGTTGCAACTGACGTTGCAGCACGTGGTATCCACGTTGATGATGTAAGTCACGTTATTAATTACGATCTCCCGAATACCTTTGAAGACTACCTTCACCGCATCGGCCGAACTGGTCGTGGATCAAAGCGTGGTAAGGCACTCACGTTTGTCCCTGATGCACATGCACAAGAAGTACGTGAGCATCGTGCACACCCACGCGGAGAGACAGACAGTGTACGTACTGAACGTCGACCATATGCAGGTTCGCGCCCATATACGCCGCGCACACATGCACGTGGTGGAGAGGGTCGCGGAAATCGTAGTGGTCAAGATGATCGTGGGTCACGTGGTCCACGAAGACCAAAGCTCGAGAAACTCCGGTTCTAAACGCATAACAAAAACCCCGCAACATATCGTTGCGGGGTTTTTGTTATGCGTTTCGTGCCACAGAGAGCGCCCGTACCCACCACTCGAGTTGGGTAAGCATTGCTTCTCCTGACTTCTTGTACTCATCGAGTGCACCTGCTTTGAGAGACCCATCTTCATTTCGAAGAAACCATGGTGCCATAATGTGAACACTATTTCGTATCGGTGCCATCTGAAGCTCGATCGCCATAAGTCGAAGTTGCTCTACTGCCCGGGCACCACCGACTGATCCGTATGAGATAAACGCGACAGGTTTATTTGTAAACTCACCATAGATATGATCGAGTGCGTTCTTGAGTACCGCTGATGTCGAACGATTGTATTCTGGGGTGACAATGATGTACCCATCAAGGCTTGCAATTTTTTTTGCAAAACGATCGACTGACTCGTCACCATACGCACCATTTTTGTATGATGGGTTTACTGAGTCTTGGAGGAAGGGAAGGGGATGATCACGAAGATCAATGATTTCAAATGCAAGATCAGTACGTTCCTTTCCGAGCTCGAGAATCCATTGTGCAGGGTATTCGCTAAAGCGACCGTCACGAGTTGATCCAACAATAATACCTATTGATACTGTATTCATACGATTTTTTTATTTACTTTGTTTTCGTGATCGTCCCATTTCTTGAACGAGTGCCGTAAGAAGTCCGAGCGTATGCTCTGTATTGAGCGAATAGTAGACTTCTTGTCCTCGACGTTCATCAAGGACAAGCTCACTTTCCTTGAGTGTTTTTAAATGTTGTGAGACAGCTGGTTGTGAAAGGCCGACTACATCAACAATCTCACTTACTGTCCTCGGACCTTTTATAAGAAATTGGAGAATACGATAGCGGTGCTCATTACCGATTCCTTTCCCGAATTTATTGATCTTGTCGCAGAGGTCAGTCATATTTGCATATTAGCATATGCTTATATATACTGCAATGCGTATGGAAATAAAAGAACTTGGTCATATCGTTTTTTATGTTTCGCACCTCGAGCGATCAGCGAAGTTCTACCGAGATGTGCTTGGTTTTCGTGAAGTAGCACGTCGTGACTGGGCGGTAGCTTTTTCGTCAGGTCGTACTCACCATGAGCTACTTCTCATTGAAGTGGGTGACACACCACACACAAACGATCACCATCGTCCGGGCTTTTATCATGCTGGTTTTAAAATTGGTGAGACTGATGAAGAACTGAGAGCTGCCTATCGCAAGCTCAAGAAAGCTGGTGTACCCATACGTGGTAGTGCTGATCACACGGTGACACACAGTCTCTACATTGAGGATCCTGATGGTAACGAACTCGAGCTCTATGTTGATGTGAGTGATGTATGGAAAGAGGATCCGCATGCGCTTATGAACCCCGTTCGTCCGCTCCCTTTTTTGTTGGAGTGAAATATTCTCCCGCGCTCTGTGTAGTAGTTTGTGAGGGAGGTACCCCTGATTATGAATTACGATAATCTAACGACGATCATATGACAAACACACAGAAAGCAATTGCTATTCCGCTCCTCGCGCTTACCGTGCTTGGTGGCGGAGCGATGCTTGGGTATGCACAGCTATCAAATGCTGATACTGAGGATTCCCCACGAATGGGTATGGGAATGCGCGGGGAAGGTGTCCATGGAGAGATAACAGCAATCAATGGTGAGACCATCACCGTTCTAGGTAAGGATGGTGAAACATACACTGTCGACGCATCCGACGCTCTCGTGAAGAAATTTACCTCAAGCGAAGGCATGGAAGATATCAACGTCGATACTCTCGCTGTTGGTGATGAAATAGGGGTTCGAGGCGAAGTTGATGACACATCCGTTGTTGCGTCACATATCATGACGGGGCACCCAGGGAAGGGTATGGGAATGGGAGGACATCGCGGCGATCGTGGTGTTATGGGAGAGGTAACTGCGATTGACGGAAACACCATCACCGTGACAAGTCCTGATGGCGAGAGCTATACCGTTGATGCAGGTGATGCAGCTGTCTCCCGAGTCGCAGAAGGGTCACTCAATGACATTGCGATAGGTGATCGTATTGGTGTTCATGGAGAAAAGGATGGTACGACTGTACACGCGGTCCGTATCATGGATGATCTCCCTCTACCATTGGGGGAACAGCAGTAATAGTGATAACATTACGCTAGTCATAGTGCTATAAGAACCGCGACCAAGAGTCGCGGTTCTTTGAAACAAAAAACATATTCACGTGTAGTATGTAAGAATGGCCCAAAAAGATGAAACGCAAGAATCAGATGAGGCACTCGCTGACCGCGTGAAGCGTGGAGAGAATACTGCATTTGATGAGCTCGTGGTACGGTACGAAGAGAAGCTTCTTCGATATGGGCGAAGATTTCTTGCTCGAAGTGAAGACATTGAGGATTCTGTGCAGGACGTATTCCTTCGTGCGTATATGAATATGCAGTCATTCAAAGCAGGTGAGCGATTTTCTCCGTGGATATACCGTATCGCGCACAATGCATTCGTGAATGTTCTAAGAAAACATGCGCATCGTTCATTTCAGTTTATTGATTTTGATACTTTCATATCGCCACTTAGTGCAACTGAAGAGTTGTTTACACAAGACGAGCTCACGGCACTACGGTTGAGTATTGAATCGGGTCTTTCAAAAATTGATCCAAAGTATCGTGAAGTACTCATTCTCCACTATTTCGAGGAGCTCCCGTACGCGGAGATAGCCGATATTCTTCAGATACCGAAAGGTACTGTCGGAGTAAGGCTTCGGCGAGGAAGAGAGGCATTACGATTGAACGAATCAACACTCACACAACACTATTATGGAACCTAATACACCACATACACCGAATATTCGGGAACATGTCAAAGATGCAATTGCTTCTGGTAAGGTAACGATGCATTCATCGCTCCATTTTGTCTTTAAGACCGTGTTGCTCATTGGAGCACTCACTGTCATCCTTATTCTTACAACAGCTATTCTCAATTTCATTCTGTTTTCGATTCATGTACAGAGTCACCATGAGCTCCTTGGTTTTGGAATGCTAGGACTTCTTGCTTTTCTCAATCATTTTCCGTGGACACTCTTTTTCATTGATGTTGCGCTCGTTGTTTTGGTTATATATCTCGTTCGCTCATTTCGTTTTGGGTACAGGTTCCCTATGGTGTACACCGCAGGAATACTCCTCATTCTCATCATTCTGTGCGGGATGTTTCTGGAGCAGGCAAGTACGCCGGTGAATCAAAATATCATGATGCGAGTAGATGAGGGGCGTCTCCCACAACCACTCCCGCATCTTATGGATGGGGCACGAACGAAACCACCGTATGCACGACCATTGTGCAAGTGTGAGGTGCTCGAAGTTCGTGGCGACGGTGTTCTGATTGCAAGGGATGTTCGTACGGGTAGATCACTTACATTTGTGTTTGCACCATCAGATCGATATGCAACAACCACAGGTATCACTCCAGGCGACATTGTCTTCGTTGCCGGTAATTTTGATGGTGATGGTGATGAAGATGACATTGTGCGAGTCTTCGGTCTCAAACGCTTGAGTGGAGAGTAACACAACACTTCTTAAAAACTTTCAATGAAACAATATGCAGATTGACGTGTATTAGATGGAGTAGGTTACCCATAATACGTTCACAATATGGATTCATTCACACATGATCAGAAAATGGCGATGCTTGTTGTGCCTGTACTACTTTTTGGTATTTTGGGTGTTTCGTACGGATCGTCCGTTTCCAGAGCACTTCCAATTGATGAAAATCAATCGGTACGGCGCGCTTCTACACACCAGGTAAGCGGAGGGAGAAAAGATTCTGATCTACTCCTTAAAGAGGCAATCGAATCGGGAGATTATGATGCATTCATAAAGGCTTTGCATACTACTCCATATCACAACAGTGCGAATAGGGAAGTTTTTGATACACTAACTCAGATGTACGCTCTTCATACCAATGGGGATCATGCTGTTGCCGGTACATCCTATCATCGAGCGCTCTACGGCGACGGGCCATTTATTTCATAATCATTCTTCATGAATTACAAAACATTACTCGGTAGTGTATTACTCATTGCACTTATCGCCACAGGAGCCTACATTGGTCTCAATACTGACACTCCCCAGTCTGCGAGCGTAGAACCTCTGAGTATGGAAGAGAAGAATGAAGAAATGGATACAACACTCGTGAGTGACGTTACAAGAGAAGAGTCTCCAACTGATGTACCCACAGAATCTGTTGTTGAAGAAGAACCGAAAGTAGCGTTACCTGCTACTGCTCCACGTGTCACACCGCCAGAACCAGTGGTCGTGGAAGATCCTGCGCCAACACCTGTTTCGAGTGGGTATACGCTTGCGGAAGTGCGGCTTCATAGTAACGCATCAAGTTGCTGGTCAATTATTAACGGTAGCGTGTACGATCTCACGGCATTCGTGAGTAAACACCCAGGAGGAGAGAAAAAGATTCTTAGGATATGTGGTGTAGATGGCACGAGTGCGTACGAAGAGGAACATGGTGGTGATTCAAAAACAGAATCTATCCTCAGCCGGTACTTCCTTGGAGAATACAGCGGTTAGTTACTGTATGGAAATAGAAGCTATACATTTCACGGCGCTCGTGTGTACTGCGATTGTTATTCTGTACTCTGACCATGTTGGGTTTTCTTACTTTCGTGGAACGCGTCTCACGCTTACCACTGCGTTTGTAACCTGGTCTCATCGGCTTGTGTGGATGGGTCTTGCGGTGATGATACTCTCCGGTTTTTTCATGGCACTTCCTGCGTGGGAGTACTATCGTGCTGACCCTGCTTTCTTTGTAAAAATGAGCCTTGTCGGAGTACTAGTTATTAACGGACTCTTTATCGGAAAGCTTTCGCACCTTACGACAGAACGAGCATTTGCTGAGCTTCCTGACGAGCTTCGAAAGACACTCATCGTAAGCGGAGCACTGTCTGCTATTGGGTGGGTAGGATCAACAGTGATAGGTTTCTTCTTTCTTTAATACGCCGGCTTCTCGATGTAGAGTGTGATACTTCGTCGTTTTGCAAATTTTCCTTTGTGTCGATGTGAACGTTCTATTTTTTTGATTTCAAACTTTTCACCATAGAGCGCCTCAAGTTCGTCTTCACTTGAGACATGTTCAGCAACGCCAATCTCGGGGTGAATGTATGAGTTCTCTTCACCCGCAGGACTTTCCTTGATGAGACGACGAGCATGCTTATCTTCGTCAAGAAGGAATGTTTTAAGAAAGAGGTATCCGCCAGGTTTAAGTACCCGAAAAATTTCATCTATGAGTACAGTACGCTCAGCTGCTTTAAGAAAGTGTGACGTCATCATGTCGAGTACGACCGTTTGTGATTCGTCTGGAACGGTGAGTGGACCTGCGATTGAGCGTGCCTCAAAGGTGAGAGGAAGTCCTTCGTGTGTCGCGCGTGCCTTAGCTTGCTTCACCGCCTCAGTTGATATGTCATAGCCTGTACCTCGCACACCAAAGGTCTTCGAAAGCCAACAGAGGTTACGTCCGTTTCCAGTGCCGAGGTCGAGCACTGATGCGGTTACATTGAGTACGCTATCGCCGTACTCACGACGAAGCCACCTCGTGAATTTTTCGAGGTCTTCGCTTTGTGTTTCGGAAAGGGCAAAATGTCCCGCCTCTTTGTACTCCTCGTTCCAAAACGCCTGGCCTTTACGTGTCCGCTTTTTCATGAGCGTAAGTAGACCACAGGATCATTTCTCTCGCAAATAATAGGAAAGTGGGGTAGACTCACACCCATGATAGAAGAAACAACGTATGTGTACGGCAAACATGCTGTAAAAGAAGTGCTCACTGTGCGCCCGGCATTAGTGAGAACAGTTCACCTTGCTCCCGACTTCACTGACGAAGGAATACTCGACCTCATTAAACAGGCAAAGATTGCTCGTGCATCATTTGATCCAAAGAAACTCCCTAAAGGAATTTCTCCTGATGCGGTACATCAGGGAATCATTGCACAAGTTGAAATCGGAAAGCTCCTCGTTCCGTATGATTCATTTATAAAAAGTCTTAAAGTCACGAGTGATACAGGACTCATTGTGCTCGGGGAAGTACAGGATCCACAAAATGTTGGGTCAATCATTCGTTCGGCAGCTGCATTTGGTATTGCTGGTATTCTTATTCCTGAGCATCGTCAGGCACCGCTTTCAGGTGCAGTCATCAAGGTGTCTGCAGGTATGGCATTTCGTGTTCCACTCGTGCAGATAGGGAATGTAAATCACACGCTTGAAGATCTAAAATCGAAGGGATTCTGGACATATGGTCTTGAACAGAGTGCATCACAACCAGTCTCCCGCGAAGGGTTTGAAAAGCCATCAGTGTTTATTGTTGGAAATGAGGCAGATGGTATCCGTGCAAAAACACTCGAGCATTGTGATATCCCACTCATGATACCGATGCATGCTCGTGCAGAGTCGCTCAATGCCGCAGTTGCAACAGCAGTTGTACTTTCGCATTGGAGCCAAAAACACCCCGGGGCGCTACAATAGCTTTTGCGATACTCGTAAAACTCACGTACAGTACCTCGAGACATGTATGAGGAGTGTTGTGATGAGTGCACGAAAGCTCACTGATAAGAACGTGAGAGGAGTACTTGAGTGTCTCGAGGTTGCAACTGGTTCACTCTCTGCACACGAGATGGCGTTTGAGTACAACAAGCGATATCCGCCATGGAGAATCGGAAAGATTACATTTGCCAAGAAAAGTGTGAGGGAGGTGACAGAAATACTCGAGTTTCTCCGATCGATAGGATACGCGTCGAGAGAATTGTTCAGTTTTACGAACGAGGCGCTCGACAAACCCGTTAATCGGTATCGATTGACGCATGAAGGAATGCAGTATCATGCGACGCTCAAGCGATGAGGGCACCATGGAAACATGGTGCTTTCTTTTGCGTGCTAAAATAATTGAATGCCAATAGATCATCGTATGATGGGCCATTCCACTAACGCATGACGTTGTTTGTTATCGCTTTTGTTTCAGGCATGCTTACGGTGTTCGCTCCGTGTGTACTTCCTGTACTTCCCGTTATCCTTGGCGTAACAGCACTCAACCATCGTCCGTACACTCCATATGTTGTCATCGGGTCGCTTTCGTTTTCAATTATTGCTTTCAGTATCTTTGTTAAAACGACGACGCTTTTTATCGTGATACCCGCACATGTATGGATGTATATTTCGGGAACTATCTTTATGCTTTTTGGTCTTACATTACTGCTCCCATCTTTCTGGGGGAGTATTCCGCTTGTGGCGCGGATAGAGAATTTCTTCACACGACTTTTAGAAAAAGGTCGACGCAATGATTCATTTCTCGGGTATGTACTCATCGGAGTAGCACTCGGTCCAATTTTCTCGACATGCTCGCCGACATACTTTGCAATACTCGGGACAATCCTTCCGGTCAATTTTTCTCTCGGTGTATTTTATATGAGTGTATACACTCTCGGACTCGCGTTCATGTTGGTGCTTATAGCGAAAATTGGTAGTCGATATATGCCAGTACTCATCAAAATTGCAGACCCAAAGGGAATGTATAAGCGAGTGCTTGGTATACTCTTCATACTTCTCGGTATCGGTATAGCGCTCGGTATCATGGCACAGTTTGAAATATGGCTTCTCGACAATCTTCCATTCGACATCACACGCGTCGAGTATGCGTTACTCACCCGTTTCTTCTATGAGTAATACGCGTTCTATCCTTATTGCGCTGCTTACGGGGGTGCTCATTATCCTCTCCACTTCGGTGTATATGTATCTGACGAGCCCACAAGTAACAGGGGCAGGTTCACTTGTTGGTGAGAGGTTTAGAGAGATCGTTCTGCCAACCGGTTTCCTTAACACGGACGGGGATACAATTACGCTCGGTGAATATGTTGGTAGCCGAGTCATTTTGCTTGAGTTCATGCGGTATGGATGTCCGAATTGTCAGCGTTCGTTCCCTCACGTTGTCTCACTCGATGAACGATTCAAGGACAGAGGCCTCACCGTTATTGGTGTGCATACACCACAATTTCCTCATGAGGGTGTCGAGGAGAATATACAAAAAGCGATGGAGGCTGCGGGTATCACGTTTCCCATTGTCATTGATAATGCATACGGAACCTGGAATGCGTACCAAAATAGGTATTGGCCGCGAACTATTCTTATTAATACCGAAGGGGTCATTGTCTACGATGCGATAGGTTCTGAAGATAGTGCTACGCTCGAGGCGACTCTAGAAACACTCCTCACCGAATAAGTATCAATTCCGCTGCCGGAGACGTCTTCGTATAACGAAGTAGAACATACCGATTGTTATTCCTCCTATGGCGAGATATTGCATAATTGACTCAGCTCCGGATGCACTCTGTAGGTATTTGTGGAGAATTTCTGTGCCTGCGTACCCAACGATAATATAAAAGGTGTCGCGAACAATCGTGCCGAAGAAGGTACCAATAAGGAATAGTCGAATTGGGAGGTGTACAACTCCTGATCCAAATGAGAGCAAAATAGAAGGGATGATCGGTACTGAGCGAAGAAAAATATATATCGCATAGTCGCGTGGGGTTCCCGTGAATCGATTTCCAAAACGCACGATATCCTCCTCCGTTACATCGACGTATCCACCGAAAGTATTGAGCGCTGCGTCTTTTACCTTTCGCGCAATCATGTACATGGTGAATCCCCCAATGGTCTTTCCAATAGATGCCAACAACACGAGGAATGCGAGTCCGCCATAGCCATATTCTTGTACTGCACCGAACGACCCGGCAATCACCATGATGCTCGGGGAAGGGATTGGTGCAATGACTTCTTCAAGAAAAGAACCGAGTGTTACGAATAGCTCAAGGGGGAGTGAATGTGCGAGCGAGAGAATGAGTGATTCAAGTACGTACATACGAAATAGTATAGCAGTACCACGTCGGCACGGTGCGAGTAGGGGAACTTGTCATATTGTCGGATACGTTGTAGAGTTATAAGAGTTAGTACGGCAGAGTCACTCTTGTCGTCTTCACCTATTAGGAGTACAGTATTCCGCAAAGTGTTGCGGTTTCTGTACACTTCTGGTTTTTAGGGCTATTTCCTGAAAAGACGATTTACACAACGAGGCTTACTTATAGAAGGAGGTATCAATAACATATTAAAAATTCGCCTATGAATTTTATTCGTTCGACGTTTTCGCCAATTCAGCAGATGATTGCTGCAACAGCGATATTCGCGCTCGTACTCTCAAATGTGTACGGGACTATTCCGTTTACGGGTGTTGCAAGTGCTACAGCACCAAGCAAGGTAACCATTTGTCACGCAACAGAAAGTGGTGATGGAGATATGATTGTCTATCAAAAGATAGTTGTCTCAGAAAATGCAATTGATGGTCACTTTGATAATCCGGGGACTCCAAAGAGTGGTCATGAGGACGATCTCTATTTCCTCGGTGACGATGTTGATTGTCCTGGAGATGAATACGTAGAAGTGCCAGGATGTACAAACAAGGATGCATCAAATTATGATCCGAAGGCAAACACCGATGATGGAAGTTGTGAGTACGACGACGAAGGTGTTGGGTATCTCAAGGTATGGAAATATATCGTGGGAACAACCACGGTGAGCGCAACGAATTTCAGCTTCACTGTAAATGGTGATGATAGCTACTCGTTCCCTGAAACAGGAAATGAATGGAATGACTACCCATTTGTAGTCGTTGAAGTACCACTTACGGGTAGCTATAACGTTGTTGAAAATGCTGCGCCAGGCTACTTCACAACGTACGCTCTTACTGAAGATCTTGAGGATCTTGCTACCGAAGATACGCTGAACGCATGTAAGGACATTACGCTCACTGAGGAGCATCCCTATGCATATTGTCGTATCACAAATACGATAGACGTGTGTCCAAACATCGATCTCGCTCAGTCAGTAATACCTAAGGGGATGGAAAAGAATGATGCAGGAAGCTGTGTTGAAATCCCTCGATGTGATGCAGGAGAGTCTGATTGGGCAGATGGATATGACGAAGTTGATCAGAAAAAACTCAAAAATGGAAACAGTATCACCGATCCTAATCGTATCGATCCAACAAAGGTAGTTGGTGTTGAAGATTGGGTAAGTGGTGGAAGTACTGGTTTCTTCAGTCTTGGTTTTGGTGGATCAATTGTTGTTACTTTTGACCACTACGTTGTAAATGTTTCAGGAGATGATCTCACTGTCTATGAAGCAACAAACGGTGATGCCTACCCAGCAGAGTCTGTGAAGGTAGAAGTGAGTCAGGACGGAGTAGTATGGGAAACGCTTACTGAGGCAGCAACAAACGCTGATATTGCAACACGCGCAACAGGACTCGATTTTGATGAGACCAGTTTCTCATGGATCAAGTACGTTCGTCTTACCGATACCTCCGATGCAGCGCCCCATACCGCTGATGCTGATGGATTTGACCTTGACGCAGTTCGTGCAACGAAGACTGTGTGTGATGAACCGGATCCTGAGACTCCAGAGTACTGTACTGTCACACTCGTGAGTGGTACTGATACCGATGCAGAAGATGCTGATGGATATGGTGAAGACGACAACACAACAGTCGTTGAAAAAAGCGGAGCGCTCGCAAAGCTACTCAGTTTTGTACACCCAGCATGGACAGCTGCTATCGCTGGCGCAGAGTGGATTTGGGGCGATGACCCAGTACAGCCTCCAGTCATTGGTGCAAGCCAGACATTTGTTCGAACATTCGGATGGAATGGTACTGTAGCTGACGCAAAGCTCTATGTCGCAGCAGACAATACCTACAGCTCTACCATCAATGGTGATGCATCAGGTGCTGAAACAGTCGATACAAACAATTTCGGAAGTGCAGACGTGTACGATGTTGATGGACTCATTGACCAGGGCAATAACACGCTCTCAATCAATGTTGTGAATACTGTCGGTGCTACCGACCCAGCAGGTAATCCAGCTGGACTTCTCTACAAGCTTGTTATCACAACTGAAGATGATGTTGATTGTGATATCCCGTACGAAGAAGAAGACGATACAACGCTCACGATAGAAAAGATTGTAGCGGAAGGAAGTGATACAGAGACCTCATTTACCTTTGAGGTTAATGATGCACTATTTGCGACACTTGCAGATGGTGAATCGGAGACTGAGATTGTAGCTCCAGGATCGTACAAGATCGAAGAGCTCGGTGTAGAGGGATGGGATCTCACATCAGTCTCATGTGTTGATGAGGAAAAGAATGTCGTTGGTTCTGAAGATGGTGCTTGGTACCTCGAACTTGAGGAGGGTGATGATGTTACCTGTACGTTTGTGAACGAAGAGGAAGAGGATGATGACTCTGATCCAAAGGTTTGTCGTATCGGTGAGAATCTTATCCAGAATGGCTCATTCGAAACACCGACAGCTCCTAATACTGGGTGGGGAATCTTCACACCAGTACTTGGATGGACCATCACAAACGCAAACAACAACGATGGACTTGAAATCTGGAATGATTTTGATGGTTCGGGTGCAGGTACTGCATCAGTTGGTGAGCAGAATGCTGAACTTGACGGAAACGTCTCGACGGATATTAGTCAGGCGATAGCGACTATTCCTGGTACTGTCTACGAACTGAGCTTTGATTTCTCAGCTCGTGCTGGAGTCGCACAGAATAGCCTTGATGCACGTGCAGATGGCAACCTTATCGTGAGTGCCTCTGCAGACGGTTCATCAAACGGAGGAAATGAGTGGGAAGACTACTCAGGTACCTTTGTTGCGACTGATGCGTCAACAATCATTTCGTTTGAAGATACGGCGGTATCAGATTCGCTTGGTACACTTCTCGACAATGTTGTCCTCTGTGTGACCGATGAAGTACCGCTCTATACCGTCGATGGATACAAGTGGAATGATGAGAATGGAAACGGAGAGTGGGATGACGAAGAGTCAACACTTAGTGGATGGGTCATTGAAGTCACAAATGGTGAAGATACGTACGCGACATCAACTGATGCAAACGGATACTATTGGTTTGCACTTCCAGAAGGTAATTGGGTCGTGACCGAAGTACAGCAAGCTGGATGGGATCAGACCTACCCAGACCCAGAGGGCCAGAATGAAGGTGCATGCCACGTGTACTTTTATGAGTACGAAAATCCTTCACTTAAGCGCCTCGATGTAGATGATTCAGCTGACGATTCGTATGGCTGGGATAACTCCCCTGAATGTAACTTCGGTAATCATCAGGATGATGAAGAAGAGCGAGAGCTCGCGTGTGACATCAGTGCAAGCGCTAATGAAGTCGATGAGGGAGACGATGTCACTATCTACTGGTCAACAGTACTTGCTGATAGTGCAACCCTTAACGGCAACACAGTAGCACTCTCTGGTTCTCAAGTCTTTGAGGATATGGAAGAGGACACAACATTCACGCTCGTTGCAACCGATCTCAATGATGAAGAAGAGGGAAGTGCAAGTGTAGAGTGTTCGGTCACGATTGAAGTCGATGAGGATGGCGGTGGTAGTAGCTCAAGCGGTTCACGTCGCCGATCTTCAAGAAGCGCAAACGAACCAATCGGTGAAGTCTTGGGTGAGACAACGAGTGTTCTTCCAGTCGGTGCACCTGATACTGGTGCCGGCGGAACAAGTACTCCATCAGCACTCCCACTTGTAGCAGTTCTTGCGATGCTCATGTCACTCGCAGTTGTACGTGCGACGAAGCGGGGATAAGTTGAATGGATATATCTACCTTCACAAAAAAAGGTACACGCTTGATCGCATTGATCACGGCATCACGTCACTACATACGCGTAGTGGCGTTTGCCGTTTTCGGTGCAGCACTTGGTGCGCTTCTCATGCAGTACGCATACCCACACCTCGTTATTGAACGAGCCGTCTCGATACCGCAAGAAGAAGTAGTGACAACCGAAGAACCATCACTCCCACGTGAGTGGCCGGTACGACTTCGTATTCCATCGATTGCTGTTGATGCACCATTTGAGAAACCACTTGAGCTAAACCCTGATGGAACCATCATGGTCCCAGAACTCTTCGATACGGTGGGATGGTATAAACTCGGGGCGTCTCCGGGAGAGAAGGGGACAGCATCGATACTCGGACATGTTGATTCTATCGATGGTGCCGCAGTGTTCTATTCTCTTGGACAACTTGAGCCGGGTGATCGAATCTATGTTGATCGTGCGGATGGGACAACCGCTCAGTTTGAGGTGGAATACCTTGAGCGCTACAAGCAGTCGGAGTTCCCGAACGAAAAGGTATACGGTATGACAGACTATCCTTCACTCCGACTCATCACCTGCTCGGGAACCTACAATAAAGGGGCGATGCGGTATTCGCATAATGCAGTTGTCTATGCACGGCTCGCTCCATCAAATGGAGGGGAGTAGTGCCATATCTCAGTAATCAAAACAGCGCAATCCCGGTACGGGTAATTGCGTTGTTTTGATATATATGGTATAATATAAGTACAAAGTAAATCAGCCCCAAACGCCAGATTCTGGCTTTTTATTGTATCTTTACGGCATGAAGAAAAAGGAAAAGAACATTCTCGCTTATGTCATGGCTCTTCCGGAAGGGTCTGTTTCGAGTATTCGAAAGCTTGAGAAAGAAGTTGGGCATAAATACCGAGTGATGCTCATATGGGACAAGCATGCCGCTACAAAAAAAACTGCTGCCGATTTTCCCGGGGCAGATATTTTTCTCGAAATTGATTTCAAAAAGCCAGAGACTATCGCTGGGGCTCTCGCTCCCTATCAGCAGGAGCTTCGAGCGATAACCTGTCGAAGTGAGTCGTACATGTCTCGATTTATTGCAATAATTCCGCATGTACCATACCTTCGAACCCCATCAACAGAGTCACTCATGTGGTCAACAGACAAACTTGAGATGCGTCGTCGATTTAAACTTCTTGCTCCTAAGTTCACGCCGAAATATGCCGTGGTAAAGGAGAATACCAAGAAAGAGCGTGCTCGCATTATTGAGAAGATTAAGTTTCCGATGATTGTAAAGCCAACGAATCTTGCTCAGAGTCTTCTCGTAACTGTGTGCTATCACGAAGAAGAGCTCAAGCGTGCCATTACAACGCTTGGGAAAAAAATCACTCGCACGTATGCGGAGAATGGCCGTATAGAGGAACCGCGTATCATTGTTGAGGAGTTCATGGAAGGAGATATGTATTCTGTCGATGCGTATGTGAATTCACGTGGAAAGGTGTATTTCTGCCCGCTTGTTCGGGTGCTCACTGGTCACAACATTGGTCATGAGGATTTCTTCAATTATCTCCATATGACCCCAACGGGACTTAAGCAAACATCGATTGAACGTGCGCACGAAGCAGCTGAGGCTGGCATTCATGCGCTTGGACTTCGTAATACCACAGCACATGTCGAGCTCATGAAAGTTGATGATGAATGGAAACTCATTGAGATCGGCCCACGTGTTGGTGGCTTCCGCGATAAGCTTCACATGCTTTCGTGTGATATCGATCATTCACAAAATGACATCCGTATTCGTCTCCCGAAAAAGCCGATTGTGCCGAAGAAGTGCAAAGGGTTTGCTGCAACACTCAAGTGGTATCCAAAACAGGAGGGAAGACTCACGCGGCTGAAGGGTATCAAGAAGATCCAAGAGCTCAAGTCATTTATTGATATCACCATTGGAAAAAAGCTTGGAGATCGATGCACTTTTGCCAAGCATGGTGGTAAAGCGGTGTTTACTGTCACCCTCTATAATAGCGAACGCGCCAAGCTCCTTGCTGATATTCGTCGAGTGGAGAAACTCATCGACATCCAGGTTGGGTGAGTTCATAAAATGCTAACAGTGAGCTACTATAGAGGCACATGGTAACGCGCACAAAACATCTCGTTGTTGGTTTAGGGGTAGCCGTTTTTTTAATGGTTGGTGGACTCGTCACTTTTCTTGGGGAGGAGGGGATTAGCTCTATGCAATTTATCCCACATGAACCAGCGCTTGTTATTGATGCAATTTCAGTGGAACGAGAAGTGGTAGTTCTTCATGATACAACTCGTGAGGACATGCGTGCATCACTCACTGAGCGACTCAAAAGCTATATGAATGAAAACCCTGAGTCGCAGGTGGCAAAAGAAGAAGTGTCTGCGTATGAGGAGGTAGAGGTCGCTCTTCCTCAGAGTACATCTAAACGGTGTAACCCTCAGGAGACACTCCAAGCTCGAAATAACTGGGGTCCACTCAAAGTGACCCTTGCTGAAGGTGCGCGTGTCATTACGTCGTTAGCGATTGATGACGCAGGTCTTCCACTCAATACACTTCAACTTCCGCTTTCACCGGTGCTGAGTGGAGATGATGCATGTCTCCCGTCTGGTATGGTTGGAATACTTCTTGATGGTACTGTTATCATGCCCGACACACCAGTAACCTCTGATGCAGAAGGACTTGCAGGGTATGCGATTGATGGCTTTCCCATATTCGGTTCTATTGAGGACGGGAAGACACTCGTTTCAAGTGACCTTGATGTTTGCCATGGACATGTGCATACCATCGTTGACCAAGGGGTGCCAACATCGATGTATCACTATCACATAACTGAGGATGCCCCGTACGTACTTGGATGTCTTCGCGGAACGTTCTAGCGACTATAGACAAATAACATATTTCGTGTAATAGTGTGGTCTGTTTTAACCTACAGGAGAGTCCACATGACATTCGTTATGCCTCCTCGTGGGGCGTTCCAAGCGCTCGTTGACCGTCTTCTTATTCCGTTCATGTACCTTGCTTCGGGGACGTTTTCCGAATCTCCCCAGCAGACGCATCGTTGGAACTACGACACGCATTCATCAAAGCGAGTGCGAAGAAAGCTTCGAAGTGCTCTCGCACTTCATATCCGTGGAGTATCCAGTGAGTGTGAGCCGTGGTGGTACGGAATTCCGCGCTTCCATATACCCATTATCGGTGGATGGCGTCACTACGTTGTTCTTGAGCCAGAAGACCCAACGGTCACCGAGTGGCATGTGGGGTGGCTTACACCAAAAACCGCTGGCATCTCGCGTATCACGCTCACCGGCAAGGTGCGCATGCTCCGTGGTCGACGCGACACCTGGTTCTTCGGGGTCGACAAAGCGGGTAACCAAATACCCCTACGATCTCGCGGTATCGGTACTATTGGTGCCGGAGGAAGATGGAAAGACATTTGGCTTTTGTAGCCCAACGCCCGATCTGTTTCAGATCGGGCGTTTTTGCATCTGGTATACTTGTGGCAATGTCAGAAAAAAAACAATTCCCGTCTGGATTTTTTTGGGGTGCAGCAACAGCCTCATATCAAGTTGAGGGTGGAATAGAAAACACTGATTGGGCAAAGGCTGCCGAAGAAGGAAGAGTGCCGGTGTGCGGTCGCGCATGTGATCATTACAATCGATATGAATCAGATTTTGATATTGCGAAGTCACTTGGACACAATGCACACCGACTCTCGGTTGAGTGGGCGCGTATCGAACCAGAAGAAGGGAAGTTTGATGAAGAAGCGATAGCACATTATCGAAAGGTCCTTGATGCGCTCTATGAACGAGGTATGACACCATTCATTACCTTGTGGCACTTCACGCTTCCTCTTTGGTTCTCCGAGTCTGGTGGTTTTGAGCGAAAGGATGCTCCGGAGATATTTGCACGGTACTGCGCATACGTCGTAACACGATTTAATGATCGGTGTGCCTATTTTTCTACCATCAATGAACCGCCAGTCTATGCTTCGAATGGATGGCTTCGGGGGAGCTGGCCGCCATTCAAACGATTTGCACTCACTGATCTCGTTTCGATAACAAATTCAGGTCGGACATTTGAATCAAAAGCGTCACGTGGGCTTCGTCCGCTTTTTCTCTACCTTCGGGTGATGAAAAATCTCGCGCGAGCACATAACCGTGCCTACGATGAAATAAAGAAATGCGCACCAGATGCTGAGGTGAGTATTGTGTATCATGTCATTCTCTTCCACGCGAATGGAAATCCATGGAATAAACTCAAAGCATGGGTTGCGAATTACTTTTGGACGTATCGCTTTATGAATCAAGTCTCTAAGAAGTGCGATTCCATTGGTCTCAATTATTACTTCCATAAGAAGTTTGGGGACACAAAGTTTTATCCAAAGACTGACATGGATTGGGACATATATCCAGAAGGTATCGAAGAGTCACTCATGATGCTTAATCGATACAAGAAGCCACTCTATGTTGCAGAGTCTGGTCTTGCAGATAAAAAGGATATTCATCGAGCTGAGTACATCACTGAACAAGTTCTCGGTGTCTGGAGAGCAATGCAGCGTGGGGCTGATGTGCGGGGACATATGTACTGGTCACTCCTAGATAACTACGAATGGGCACTTGGATTTGAAAAGCGATTTGGTCTTGTTGAGATAGACTATGACACCCTTGAGCGGAAGGTGCGATCTTCTGCCCAGGTATATAAGCGGATTTGCGAAACAAATAGGGTAGAATAAGCCCATGAGTTGGATACTCTTGGCAGTTGGCGCACAATTTTTGAATGCCATCGTTGCGCTTATTGATAAGCACATTGTTTCTGACGAGAAATCGTTTCCTCGTGCTTTTGCGTATGCATTTTATACGTGCATCATTTCAGGCGCTTGGATTATTGTGTATTTCATCAGTTTGCTCCCGCTCCCATACGATGGGCTCCATGTCCCTTCATTTTCGAATGTTATTAGACCGACACTCGAAGTGGTAGCACTTTCGTTTCTTTCTGCGTATACATTTTTTATTGCACTCGTGTCGATGTTTAGCACGCTCCGTGACCACGATGCGTCAGATGTGATACCAGTTATTGGTTCCATTTCCGCGCTCTGTTCATTCGGACTCGCGTACTACTTCTTTGATGTCACTCTTTCGCCAAACTTTATGCTTGGTATCGCGCTCCTTGCGACGGGGACTGCACTCGTCTCACGATTTAGATTTCCAAAGAAGACTGCTATGGTGGCATTCCATTCAGGTCTCTTCTTTGCGCTCCACTATATTGCAATAAAGGGACTCTTTGAGCTCACCTCCTTTGATAATGGCTTCTTCTGGTCACGCATCGCGTTTGTATTTTTTGCACTCTCACTCCTACTCATTCCAAATTACTGGGAGCGTGTGCGTGATCAAACAAAGAGTACCTCACGACAAGCAGGCTTTCTCATTCTCATGAACAAGGTGCTCGCAGGTGTTTCTACCATCCTCATACTCAAAGCAACGGACATGGGAGATGTTGCGGTTGTGCAGGCACTTGGGGGACTTCAGTTTGTATTCATTCTCCTTCTCGGTATTGTCTTCAGTCATGGAGCACACCAGCATGTGAAGATTGCGGAGCGCTATGATAAACGAGCTATTTTCCAGAAGGCTATCTTTGTTGCATTTATTAGTTTTGGTTTCCTTGTGCTGTTTGCATAGTGTATGAAGCGCTTCCGTACAATGCATCCGTGGATACGATACACACTCATCACTGTGTTGTGTCTCGTTGTAGTTTTTTCGATTGCACTTTTTATCCTTGCAAAGAAAGATGTGCCACCACGTATCACATACGGTATGTCATTTAATGCACCGTATGCAATTGAACTCGGACTTGACCCGCTTACCGTCCTTGGTGCACTTGTGGATGAGCTTAAGATACGACACTTCCGCATCGCCGCGCACTGGAACATGGTGGAGCCACTTGATGATGCATATGATTTCTCTCTCATGGATGCACAGCTGGAGCGTATTGAAGCGAGTGGTGGTGATGCTATTTTCGGGGTAGGAAGAAGGCTCCCACGGTGGCCTGAGTGTCATATCCCTTCATGGGCAGAGAAGCTTTCATGGGAGGAACAAAAGGAGGAGGTCCGTGAATACATCACAACTGTGGTGAATCGTTACAAAGATTCTTCCGCGATTACGTATTGGCAGGTTGAGAATGAGCCGTACCTCACGGTGTTTGCTACGGAGCATTGTGGTGACACGCTTGATGAAGATTTTCTTCGTGAGGAAGTAGCGCTTGTTCGTTCACTCGATCCAACACGCCCCATTCTTGTCACTGATAGTGGAAACCTCGGTACGTGGCGTGGTGCATACGAAAAAGGTGATGCGTTCGGAACAAGTGTGTATGTATATTTCTGGAATCCAGAACTCGGGCAGTTCCGTACCATTCTCCCGCCGTGGTTTTACCGTGCAAAAGAAAATCTCGTGAAGCTCTTCTATGGAGAGAAAGAAACGTTCCTTATTGAACTTTCTCTTGAACCATGGCTCGTTGAATCGGTAGCATCGGTACCGCTTGATGTACAGTATTCACGAATGGACATTGAAAAAATGGAAGAAATACTCGCGTACGCACGTGATACACGATATGAAAATCAGTATCTATGGGGTGCAGAGTGGTGGTACTGGCTTCGTGAACAAGGTAACGAAACATTCTGGGAGAGAGGGAAGCGTATTTTTGAAGAATAACGAATAGCGATATGCAAAACTCGGGTAAGTCACGGTATACTTGATATATGGAATTGCTTCGTTTTGTGCTCCCGTTTCTTTTCGTTCGCAACTGGCATGACGGTTCTTGGGAGATTTCGCATACCCGCGCGGTTCTCTTCGGTGCCATAGCGCTCATCATACTTGTGGGGACTATCATTGCGTATATACTCCAATCTCCCGTTGTGTATACGAGCTCGGTATGAAATCAGTAAAGATCTACCTCATTGTTGTGTTTGTGCTCTTGCTACTCGCCCTTGCTTCGGGTATTGCTGTCTGGTATCTCTACCAAAATCTCGATGGAGCACAGCCGAATATCGTTCCGACCACACTCGATACGGAAAATACCGATACAGAGACACCTGTCACTCCGCTTGAGCGTGAGCCGGTTACCACAGATGCACCGATAACACTCACCGCTGATTCGCTTGGAGAAAAACAACGAGAGGTACTTACCTCATTTGGCCTTGAGGGTGCAAAGGTTACCCTTACTCCTGAAAAAATTAACTGTGCGAAGGATGTGTTAGGACAAACGCGCTTTGATGAAGTGGTGAATGGTGCTGCGCCAACGCCACTTGAGGCTGTCGGACTACTCGGCTGTCTTAAATGACGCCACCTCGCATTTTTGGAGAAAAAGGGTATACTAGGAACATATGAATCAAAAGACGTCAAATTTCGGCCTCTTTTTCGGGCTTTTCTTCGCGCTTATACCGGGGAGCGCCGTTTTTGCTGATGGTCCGGTAATTAGAAGTGGTGAATCAGTCAGTGTTGAGTCAAATCAGGTACTTGAGGGTGATTTCTATGCGCTTGGACAGGCGGTCACTATTTCAGGGGAAGCAGAGCGTGATATTTACACACTTGGTCAAACGGTCACTATCAATGCCCCAGTCACTGAAGACCTTGTCATCATAGGAGATGACGTACAGGTGCATGGTGCAGTAAAGGATGATATTCGTGTTATCGGGAGAGAAATCATCATAGCGCAACCAGTTGCAGACGATGTTGTCGTCCTTGGTGGAATCGTTCGGATTCTCTCGACAGCTTCAATTGGTGGCGATCTCATTTTCCTCGGTGGCGAAATACAAATTGATGGACCAGTTGAAGGAACGGTATACGGTACAGCGGAAAGTGTTCGCATTGATGCGCATGTAGGCGGCGATGTTTCGGTTAAGGTGGGGAGAGACCTTACGTTAGGTGATCGGGCTGAGGTTCTCGGCAATGTAACGTACAAGAGTGTGAATGAGCTTACACGAGCGCAAGGTGCGGTGGTAACCGGAACCATTACACACGATGATTCATTGTTTAAACCGGAGGAAACGAATCCAATACAATCACTTGTCTTCAATCTCCTCGTTCTTGTATTTTCAAGTCTTACCATATTCTTTATCCTTCGCTCACGCACAAAAGTGTTTGTGCATTCGATTGAAGAGGGGTATGGACGTCTTGGGCTCATTGGTCTCGGTATGCTCCTTGCGATACCAGTGGTAGCAATCATCCTCATGGGAAGCCTCATTGGATTTGTTGTTGGATTCGTACTGATGCTTGTGTACATCGTACTCCTCCTCGTTTCGTTTATGTGTCTACCGATATTTTTTGGTGCACTATTCCAGCGACTCATCCGACTTGGTGATACCGTAACAGTCTTCACCATCATTCTCGGAGTATTTGTTGTCGCCGCGCTCCCGTACGTTCCACTCCTTGGATTCTTTGTGTTACTCCTCGGTTTCTTGATGATTCTGGGGGCGCTCTACGCAGAATTGTATCGCCTTTTTAAGTTGGCATAACAACATCCCCAAAAAAGCCCAGCGCGTTTAGCGAATGGGCTTTTTTGGTACAATACCGCACATGACAGAACAGAAACTGAGAGAACGTATACTCCGCGTGAAAAAGATGAATACAATCCTTCGAAAGCTTTTTCCATCTTCTCGTATTCATCTCCAGCATGGAAATACTTGGGAACTTCTCGTTGCTGTTATTCTTTCTGCGCAGTGTACAGACAAACGGGTAAACGAGGTAACGGCGGTGCTTTTCAAAAAATATCGAACCATGAAGGCATATGCGCACGCACCACAAGCAGAGATGGAAAAGTATATATTCCAAACAGGGTTTTACCGAGCAAAGGCAAAGTATATTCGCACCGCAGCACAAGCAATACTCAGAGAACATGCTGGTGTTGTTCCGAATACAATGGAGGCACTCATAGCGCTCCCCGGCGTAGGTCGGAAGACAGCGAACGTTGTTCTTTCGAGCGCGTTCAACCATGCAGAAGGAATTGCCGTCGACACGCATGTGCGTAGGTTCGCAATTCGATTTGATCTCAGTGATTTCACTGATCCAAAACGCATTGAGCATGATCTCATGTGCATTATGCCAAAGAAGGAGTGGTGGGGATTCAATCACCGTCTTGTTGAATATGGGCGAGCATACTGTAAGGCACACAAGCATGACTGTAGCAAGCACCCGCTTACGCAGGTATATACAGAAGCAAATACTATCTGGCCACGTGCCCACTGACACGAAAATGGCATAGGGAAAGCGTCAAGACCACAGCGTGAATGCGGGGTGGTATTATACCTAGATGAAGACACTCTATGCCGCTATTGATACTGTATACGACCATACGGTTGGAGTAACGCTCGCATATGTACACCGTATCGTTTCTTCTGGATCTGAAACCCCAGTACTTGAGCTTGGTAGTGCATACCATGACGATGTGGCATCAAAAAAAATAGAACAAAGTGAATCGTCATCGACACACGAAATAGCTCTCCCAACTTTTCGTGCGGTGAGCACACTTCTTGATGAGCGTAGTATTTCGCAGAGCGACCTTACTCGAACAGTTGCGTATGTCGGCAGTGCACGTGCACCGCTCTTTGCTACACCAACAAAGGAGTTTGATACCGTCATCACTACGCTTCCATATGGTGCTATGGTTATGGTCCTTGAAGAGAAGGGGAGATTTTCAAAAGTAGCACAGAATGGTGTTACTGGATGGATGCTTCGTGACGATCTTTCTGATCGCGCAGCATATGTGTATCCCGACTTTCGTATCGGAGAAGCGAATCGTGCGGGTGACCCAAATACTGAACGACTTCGTGCAGTTATTGGGGATATTTTTCATGGGGGAGAATCCGAGGTACCACTTCAGGCAGGTGAGTATGTTACCTATAAGTTATTTCGAAAAGGAGCAACAATCAATTGGCCACCAACTCGTCCACGTACTCCCGGTCGGTGGCAGCTACTCTTACAAGGTACTCCCGGTGTACATATCGGAACGACACCGAAGAGCGGCGGTATCATGGAATACACCCTTGAACACGATATTGGTCACCTCGCATATGTCGAAGCAGTGTTTCCTGATGAACGAATAACAATCAGTGAAGTAAATAATCCAAGTGATGGCATATACAGCGAACGGACAATACCAAGAGATGTATGGCAACTCATGAATCCAGTTTTTATTCACATTCCATGAAAAAAATTGCCTTCTTCGATATCGATGGTACGGTCTTTAGATCAAGTCTTCTCATTGAACTCGTAGAAGGGCTCATTCGCGCCGAAGTGTTTCCTCCATCGGTTCGTGACGAGTATAAAGCTTCCCATGAAGCATGGTGGAATAGGGAAGGAAGTTATGAGGCCTATATTACTGATGTCATCAGGGCTTTTATTCAGAATATTAAGGGTGTTCACTACGGCGTACTTGCTGATGTTGGTCGTTCGGTGGTTGATGTACAGAGTAAGCGAGTGTACCGGTACACACGCGATCTCATCGAGGACCTTAAAGCAAAAGAGTATTTTATTGTTGCGATATCACAATCACCAAAGACCATACTCGACGAATTCTGCGCATCGTATGGTTTTGATAAGGTGTACGGGCGTATCTATGAACTTGGCCCGCGCGATAGTTTTACCGGAGCTGTTGTTGATGAGTCTGTGATTACAGACAAAGCCGCGATTATTGACCGTCTTCTCGGGCAAGGTGAGTATACGCTCACTGGATCAGTAGGTGTTGGTGATACTGAAGGTGATATCCCGCTGCTCTCAAAAGTTGAGATGCCTATTTGTTTTAATCCAAACCTGAAGCTCTACGAGCATGCACAAAAGGAGAGGTGGCCAATTGTTGTTGAGCGTAAGGACGTTGTCTACACAATCTAAACGAATGAATAAAAAGGAGACTGCATTTATTCTCATAGTAAAAGAATATTATCGTCGTCACCGACGACGAGCACTTCCTTGGCGCAAGACAAAGAATCCGTACCACATTCTCGTTTCTGAGTTAATGCTCCAACAAACGCAAGTTGATCGGGTGATTCCAAAGTACGAACTTTTTCTTCGCACATTTCCTACGGTTGAAGTGCTCGCAAAATCACCGCTCAGCGCTGTTCTTCGCGTGTGGCAAGGACTTGGATACAATCGTCGTGCAAAGATGCTCCATGAGTGTGCAAAAATTGTATGTGAGAAACATAAAGGTGTATTCCCCAGAGACCATGCGCTCCTTATGGCTCTCCCCGGAATTGGTCACTATACCGCAGGAGCAGTTATGGCATTTTCATGGAATATCGGAGTCCCTATTATTGAAACAAATATCAGGAGTGTGTATCTCCACCATTTTTTCGGGGGGTTATACGAAGTTGCTGACGATGAGATTATGAAACTCATTGTGAAGACACTCGATGTACAGAATCCGCGGGCATGGTATTACGCACTCATGGATTATGGTGCATTCATAAAAAAGATGTACGGTAACCCGAACACGCGAAGTAGACACCACGCAAAGCAAAGTGCCTTTAAAGGCTCAGATAGAGAAATACGTGGAGCGATCATTCGTATCCTCAGTGAGCGAACAGCAACAAGGACGGCACTCCTCGTTGCACTTCGACGGTTTGAAGATATTCGTGTTGATGCACAACTCCATGCACTTGTGCGAGAAGGACTTATTGTAAAGCAGGGGAGAATATATCAGCTTCCAGCGTAGTGTCTATTTCGTATCTTTGAGTTTGATAGTAAAGAAGAAACCAGGGATCATGAGGAATGCGAGTACCATAAAGAGGAATTGCATTTGATCATTAAACAGGTAGAGCGTGATGCTCCCAAGGAGTGCTCCAAGCACGTACGAAAGGGGTCGAGTGATACGAAAGAAACTGATAAGGGCACTGTCATCCCCATTTGTGTGTTTAAAGAAATATGATTCACTTGTAGCTTCGATGAGACTTGCTCCAACCCGCGTGGCAAACATTGCAATCATCCACAATCCAATGCTTTGAGGGGTAAGGAAGAGAAGCCAGGAGGTTGAAACTGCAACAATGAGAAAACCAAGTGCCATCATCTCCTTCTCACCAAGCCATCGATCAGCAATAATTCCTACCGGGTACTCAAGAAGTACGTATGCCATGAGTCCGATAAAGAGGATTTGTCCAATGAGCTCCCAACCAAATCCCATGACTGATGAGAGGTAGAGTGGGGTATAGACAACCATCCAGGCAAAGAAGAGCTGGAGTGTGAAATGTGCAAAAAATACGTTTCGAATATCAGGAGTTCGCCAAAATTGTGTTAGTCCATCAAGTAGCGAGTGGTTCTCATATGTCCCATCGCGGAATGTGTGAAATGAACGAAGTATCATTACAAAGAACGGGATAAGAAGAAGTGCGCTTGTCATGTACACGAGAGAGAATTGGGGGGCAGCGTCACCGATAAGATATCCAGAGAGAAGGGCGGAGAGTGCAATAGTGAGACTCATGATGGTGAGGAAGAGTCCGCGTCGACCACCAGTCTCTCGTTCGCAGTCTCCCGTGAGTGCTTCCATAAAGATATCCATCGAAAAGAACAAAATAGGAACGACAGCTTGATGGATAAGAAAGAGTGCTCCGGCAAGGAATGGTGTCTCTACGAATGCAAGAAAGACGAGTGTGAGAAGTTCTATTGCAGTAAGGAAGAGTGTGAGTCGATAGTTTCCGACGTTTCTCATTACTGGAGGAATCAGAAGAAAGAACACGATTGTCATGAGTGACCCAATTGTGTAGAGGACACCGATCGTGTTGTGGGAGAAGAATTGTTCGAGGAACGATGAGTTTATGTAGATGACGAGCGCTGAATGAAACGAAAGAAGCACGAGTGCGACATACAGGCCACCAAAGTCGCGAACGCGACGAGTATGGCATCGTATTTCTGATGGAACAGGAACTGGCATGTATCAATCTTAATATGGAATAGTGAATATAAGAATATTGAAAAAGGAATACTCAAAACGCGACGCCAGAGCGTCGCGTTTTGAGTAGTAGATGACTAATAGCTTTGAACTAAATTCCGATGAGTACCGGTATTACCATCGGCGTCTTGTTTGTTCGCTGAAGAAGGAATGCTGATACTGTTTGTGTAAGCTCGTCTTTTACAAAGTCGAGATCAACAGGGTGAGCATTTTCGGTGTAGCGTTCAACAGTTTTCTTGATGAGGATACGCGCCTCAGAGAGAAGTTGCTGATTCTCACGGAGATACACGAAGCCGCGTGAGATGATGTCGGGTGACTTGCGCAGTTTTCCGTTCTTTGGATTCACTGTTGCAATGATGACGAACATACCATCCTCTGCGAGTGAGCGACGATCGCGGATAACCACTTCTTGTCGTGCGCCAACGGTAAATCCATCAACGAATACCACTTCAGATGGTGCCTTAATTTTATGAACGTTGAGCTCGGTACCGTTCTTGATATCAACAACGAGACCGTTATCAGGAATGATAACCTTTTCTTTCGGGAATCCAGCTTCAATATTCGCGTATGCGTGGCAACGGAGCATTGAGTGGTATCCGTAGTATGGCATAACGAATTCAGGCTTCACCTGAGAACGAATCCATACGAGCTCACCAGAGTTTCCGTGACCGGTTGAGTGGACGTCTGATGCACGGTAGTGAATGATGCGAGCTCCATGACGATAGAGATTATCCTTAAGTTTCTGTACGGAAAGTTCATTTCCTGGAATAACAGAAGACGAAAGCATGATGGTATCGCGTTCAGTGAGATGAATGAACTTGTGCTTATCGGTTGCGATACGCATAAGTGCAGCAAATTCCTCACCCTGTGCACCTGTTGAAAGGATAACGATACGATCACTCGGATAGTTTTCCATCTCTTGTACCGGGATGATCACATCCTTGCCGACCTTCATGAGGCCTGAAAGCTCAGCGATATCGAGGTTCGTCTTTATTGAACGACCTTCGAGTACGATCCTCTTACCCGTATCCTCACACACCTTGATGATGCGGATCATTCGCTCAAATTGTGATGCAAATGTACCAACAATGAGGCGACCAGGGACGTTTCGAATGATCTCTTCGATATTTGAGTGGACACGAGTTTCAGGGATAGAAAATCCATCCTTCTCTGCGTTTGTTGAGTCTCCGATGAAGAGAATATTCTTTGATTCACCAACCTTGCCCCAAGTATCTTTTTCACGTTGTACCGGTTCATTGCCATCATGTTCGAGCTTGAGATCTCCTGAGATAACAACATTTCCATGCTTTGTTTCAACAGCAATACCCATTGAGTCAGGGATTGAGTGTGTAACAGGGAATGGATTAATGTACGTATTACCAATCTTGATACGCTGATTGAGCTCGATGACATTCATAGTCACCTTTGGCATATTTGGGAATTCCTCTTGGCGCTTCAATATCATGAGCGACGTGAGATACCGTGTGTATATTGGTGGATTGCCAATACGCTCAAGGATGAACGGGATACCACCGATGTGATCGAGGTGTCCGTGTGTAATGACAAGGCCTCGGATTTTATCCTTATGCTCTTCGAGGTACTGAGTATTGGGAAGAATATAGTTTACACCGGGTGCTTCAGTCTCTCCTGATACAAATTGGAAACCTGCATCAAAGATGAGAATGTCATCCTTAGTTTCAACCATAATCATGTTCTTACCAACCTCTTCAGCACCACCGAGAGGAATGATACGCACCGTATCTTCATCGGTAAGTGGTGGTACTGGTGGTAGCTTTGGATCACGAAGGAGTGGTCGTTGATTGAGTTGCGGTGTAGTCATGCTTCGCGGTTTGCGTGCATTTGAACGGCGTGGTCCTCGGCGTTCGCCGCCTCGATCGTTTCCTCGCGTACGCTCTCCTGTACCGGAACGCGCATGCATGCTCGCACCACGATGGGTGCGTTCCGCAGCGCGGGTCTCTGGGGGATGTGTTTCCCCGGTTGCACTACTTGGTGTAGTGCGTGGGCCTCCTTCGTGTCGTGAGACACGAATAGGAGGACGTCTTCGTCCACGAAATCCGCCTCCGGTTCGGCGCGGTCCTCGTGAATCTCCTGTATTTGGTGTTGCATTCATATGCTGTGTTGTATTAATGGAATTGAATTAACTATTTGAAATCATTCTTGTGTTGGTGCGAGGAATGACCACATCGAATCAGTATCTACATACCAATCATGCACCGAAGCGAATCGTTCATGCGGTTCACTCGTCCCCACGAATGTTGCACCAATAACGGCGTGTGGGAATACGTAGATGAACTCAGGTTGATAGAGGAAGAGGGCAGGTGTTTCTTTCTGTATCTCCTCGCTAAATCGCATGAGCGCCTCGTTTCGTTTCGTGATATCGACTGCTGTGCGCGCTTCTTCAAGTAGCGCGTCTGTTGTTATGTTTGCGTAGAGTGCAACGTTAAGTCCTGGATCATTTCGCTGAGATGAGTGCCAGAACGAGAAGTAATCAAGTGCACGCCCTACCTGTGTCCCAAATAAGAGCGCTTCATAGTCACGGGGACGAATAATCCCCTGTGTTAAATCAGATTGCTCAAACTGCTTCACGGTCACACGGACACCAATCCTCTCCCATGCCGCACGCACTGATTCGGCAGTTGCTTCAAAAAGTGGATTGTTGACCGTTGCGATAGAAATCTCAAGCGGTGTGACAACATCATCAATCTCCTTTTCCCATACACCCGTTTCTACACTGAGCTTCCATCCGGAGTCTCTGAGTATACCACGTGCTATTTCTGCACGATCGCCATCTGATGTGGTTGCTCCGGTAATAGAAATACCGAAACCAATTGGAAGTGGACCAGAGAGAGGGATTCCATATCCACCGAGCACAGTATTGGTAAGCTCGGTACGATCAATGGCGACATTGAGCGCTTCTCGAACTGCTCTGTCACGTAGTGCGGCAGATTTGTTCTGGTTAAAGAAGATTGCGAACGTGCGGGGAAGTGGCATACGGAGCACCGTGTGTGTGTCGGTATTAATCCCAAGCTCAAAGAGACGTGCAGGATCAATACCAGAGAGTGCATCAAGAAGACCTTCCTTGAACGCTTCGACGAGTGCATCTTCACCAGGGAAGAATGTAAGGGTGAGTGTCTCTATTTTTGGAACACCACGGTGGTAGTTCGGATTTGCTTCGAGGATATACGTAAGTGGAATACCAGCCGCATTACGTACAATATCTTTCATCTTGTATGCACCACTTCCGACAGGTTCACTGTTTCGCTGGCTAAACGGAAATTCTTCGCTCGTGACCGTACTCCAGATATGTTCGGGAAGAATACCAAACGTGAGATTCTCGGCGAATGGTGTATATGGCTCCTCAAGTACAAAGTTGAGTTCGTATTCACCAACCTGCTCCACGGTAACACCATCAAAATTCGGTCGAAGTGGGCTAGCGAGCATCGGATCGGTAATGCGACCAATCGTGAAGACGACATCGCGCGCAGTGAGCGGTGTGCCATCATGGAATTGGATGTCTTTTCGAAGAACAACGTTGTAGGTGAGTCCATCTTCAGAAATGGTATAGGTCTCTGCTATATTCGGTACAAGTCCCCCTTCATTTCCTACGGTGAGAAGACCGTCAAACATGAGTTCAGAGAGATCCTTGTCGGCACGGGTAACAGCAAGGATCGGGTTTACAAATCGTGGGGTTCCTATGATTCCTTCACGGAATGTTCCTCCAACAACAGGCACCTCCGTTCTTCCACCGAGTGATAGGCTAATGAGAACCCAGATGAGGCTCACAAAAGCGCCCAGGATTGCTAGTTTTAGGAAAAATGAGTCACTCTCAGTGAGGCGCTCAATCGAAGCAAGTATTCTGTCGACAATTGGTCGACGAGTATACTCATCACTCATAGGTTGATACATAACGTGAATGGGTCAGGATCGACTTTCTCTAAAGAACACGGTAGCACGCACTCAGTATGAGTACATGAGAATACCAACTTCACCCGTCGATTTTAGAGCACAACGCTCAAAAACGTAGACGCAACAAACAGTATTGAGACGACAATCGAGAACCGATACAAGAAAAGCTCGGCTCCACGGCGCGTATGGTACGCAGCACTGAAGTTATCTCCGCCGAATGCACCCCCCATGCTCGAACCACGCTGTTGCAAGAGCACAGCTCCTGTAAGGAGAATGGCGAGGATTATCTGGGCGTACGGAAGTATGGTACGGACGATTTCCATGACGAGGAGATAGTACCACAAGGAAACTAGAATTGCAAAGCTGATCTAAAATAGAGCATCACGCAATTGTAACGACTACATTTTGCTTGTGATGGAAGTTATATTTTTTGTGCAGAGAGCATTCCAATGACTGTCTTTTTGACACTCACCATTTCCGCTCTTATAATGACCCCCGCAAAAGGGTATTAATAACGTGATTAAGAAACGTTAACGTATGGCAGAAACAACAATCAGACCACTAGGAGATCGTGTCGTCGTACGACGTCTCAAAGACGACGAGGCAGGCACAACTTCAGCGTCAGGCATCATCATTCCTGATACCATCACGAAAGAAAAACCCGAACAAGGAATTATTATTGCTGTTGGTGCTGGACGATGGGATGAAGATGGAGAAAAGCGCATTCCTATGGATGTACAGGTAGGAGATCGCATTGTCTTCTCAAAGTATGGGTATGACGAAGTGAAAGTGGGAACTGAGGAACTCTTCATTGTTTCATCAGGTTCTATTCTCGCAGTACTCAGCTAAATTTATTGATACCAAATTAACTATCATCTAACCTATGGCAGCAAAGGAAATACTCTACGGAGAAGATGTAAAGAAGAAGCTCAAGGTGGGCGTTGATATTGTTGCGAACGCCGTCAAAGTGACGCTCGGTCCACGAGGACGCAATGTGATTTTTGATAAAGGATTTGGTGGTCCAACTATCACAAACGATGGTGTCTCGATTGCAAAAGAGATAACGCTCAAGGACAAGTTTGAGAATATGGGCGCAGAGATCGTAAAGGAAGTTGCGACAAAGACAAACGATCTCGCAGGTGATGGAACAACCACCGCAACCATTCTCACGCAAGCACTCGTGACTGAAGGACTCAAACACACGACGCTTGGTGTGAATGCAATGGCGGTTCGCCATGGTATGGAGCGTGCATCACAGGATGTTGTGAAGGCGCTTCATGAGATTGCGACACAAATCAATACTACGGAAGAAATAAAGCAGGTTGCAACGATCAGTGCTGAGAGTGCTGAGATTGGTGCTCGAATTGCTGAGACTATTGAGAAGGTCGGGAAGGATGGTGTGGTCACCGTCGAGGAGTCACAGTCATTTGGTATTGAGACAGAACTCACTGAAGGTATGGAGTTTGATCGTGGATATGTCTCACCATACATGATCACGAACCCAGAACGTATGGAAGCTGAGTATAAAGATGCGCTCATCTTTATCACTGATAAGAAAGTCAGTTCTGCAAAAGATATCGTTCCACTCCTCGAAAAAGTTGCACAGTCAGGACGAAAAGAGCTTGTCATCATTGCAGATGATATTGATGGTGATGCGCTTCCAACATTTGTGGTGAACAAGCTTCGCGGAGGATTCTCAGTCCTCGCTGTAAAGGCACCTGGATATGGAGATCGAAAGAAGGAAATGCTCCAGGATATTGCCATCATGACCGGAGGTCAGCTTGTCACAGAGGAAGTTGGTCTCAAGATTGAAACAACCGAGCTTGCACACCTCGGTCGAGCAACACGAGTTGTTGCAACAAAGGACAAGACGGTTATCGTCGGCGGAATTGGTGAAAAGAGTGCTATTGATGCTCGCGTAGATTCTCTTCGAAAGCAGCACGAGAAAACCGATTCAAAGTATGATCGAGAGAATCTTGAAAAGCGTATTGCAAAGCTTTCAGGTGGTGTCGCTGTTATTCGTGTTGGCGCAGCAACAGAAATGGAGATGAAGTATCTGAAGCTCAAGATTGAAGATGCGGTGAATGCAACGAAAGCAGCGCTTGAAGAAGGTATCGTACCAGGAGGTGGTACTGCACTCACGCGTGCCGCAGGTATTGCAAAGAGTCGTCTTGATGAGTCATCGTTTGATCGCGATGCACTCATGGGGTACCACGTGGTGCTTCGTGCATGCGAAGAGCCACTCAAGCAACTTGCCGATAACGTCGGAAAAGACGATGGTGCTGTCATTGTACAGAAGGTGAAGGATGCTGGCGGAAATGCTGGATATGATGCGGTAAAGGCAGAAATTATCCCTGACATGATCAGTGCAGGTATCATCGATCCTGTAAAGGTTGAGCGCGCAGGTATTCAACATGCAGTATCTGCAGCAGCAGTCCTCCTCACATCAGAGGTCGCTATTGCTGACCTACCAGAGCCAGAGAAGCCAACCGGAGCGCCTGATATGGGTGGAATGGGAGGCTACTAATAGCAATGAGCGGGGAAAACGCCAGTCCTTGGACTGGCGTTTTTCTTTGTGGCGCATGATATAATCTCTCTACGTCATTAATGATTTTAGAGTAAATGTATGTTGTCACTTCCACTCATTATTCTTGGAGTAGCAGTCGTCGTCGTCCTTTGGGGCATTGTCATGTACAACCGTTTTGTCCGTTTGGTGCAACAGACAAAGGAAGCATGGGCAGATATCGATGTGCAACTCAAGCGCCGATATGATCTCATTCCAAATCTTGTTGAAACAGTAAAAGGATACGCATCACACGAGCGCGAGACACTCGACGCAGTGACAAATGCGCGTGCAGAAGCGACCAAGATGCATGTTGATGCATCTGGTCTTACTCCCGAGGCACTTTCTGCGATGGCTGGTGCAGAGCAGGGACTTACTCAGGCACTCGGCAAGCTCCTCGCTGTTGCAGAAGCGTACCCAGACCTTAAGGCGAATACAAATTTCCTTGAGCTGCAGCGTGAACTCTCAGACACAGAGAATAAGATTCAGGCAGCACGTCGCTTCTACAACGGTAACGTTCGTGATCTCTCAATTGCACTACAGCAATTCCCGTCAAATATCGTCGGTAACATGTTTAACTTTGGCGGACATCAGTACTTTGAACTTCCGGAGGGAAGTACAGAGCGCGAGCCAGTAAAGGTGAGCTTCTAGCGGTATGGAAAAGATCTACTACAACAAGCTTTGTCGTGACAGGGTCCCTGAGATCATACAAGAAAAGGGTTTTGAGTGTGAGGTTCGGGAAGCACCGCACGAGGAGTATAAGCGCGAAATCATTCGCAAGGTTTTTGAGGAGGCAAGTGGTGTTTCAAATCACACATCACGTGAACACCTACTCAAAGAACTCGCAGATCTTCTCATTACGGTGAATGCGGTGAAGCATGAGTTTGAGATTACTGATGCTGAGGTGACAGAAGCGATGACGAAGAGTCTCGTTGAAAAAGGTGGATATGAAAAGCGTCTCTATCTTTCGTGGTCATCTGATACTGAGTACTTATCTCACGACACCGGTCGTGGTTTTGACGATTAATTTCTTCATGGTACATGCACTCGTACTTCTCTATAGATAGCGAGGCGCATGTCTCCGTGTGGTACTCCCCATCCTTGTAAGTTTTCATAGTCTGAATACCGAACACAACGCATCATGAGTAATTGGGCTATGAACAGAATACGAAATTCGATACGACTCGTTTGTGTTGCTTTTTTTCTCTTCCCGATTTTTGCACACGCCGAGTTCATTAACTCATTTGTATCTGACATTGTGGTACGAAAGGACGCATCAATTACGGTCACCGAGACAATTGAGTATGTATTTACCGAAGAACGACACGGTATTCTGAGGGAGATTCCCCTGATACATGGAGAAGAATCGAGTGATCCGCTCAAGGAGCGCATTATCGAGATAGATCTCACGGGGGTTACGATGGATGGAGAGGAAGTACCGTACGAACTCGAATCAACAGACGATATGTTTGTGATTCGTGTTGGGGACCCCGGGGCAACCATCAAAGGCAAGCATACGTATGCACTCTCCTACGCTGTTAGCGGAGGTCTGTCGTATCCAGTAGGAGAGGGTACAGAGCTTTACTGGAATGTCACCGGAAATGAATGGCAGGTACCAATTAATTTTGTTGAAGCACGTATACGTGATATCGATGGAGTGTTTCGAACCAATCGCTCGTGCTATAGCGGTGAACTCGGAGAGGGAAATTCTTGTCTCACTGAAGTTGCTCCTGACGGACTTGTTACGTTCCGCACAAAAGAACTTTTTCCATACGAAGGAATGACTATTGCACAAGCACTCAATCCAACAGCGGTAGTGCGTGATGTGCGTGAACGTATCAAGACTGAGCTTATAGCTATCCCACTTCTTGTTCTGGGATTCCTCTACGGTGTGTACCGGCTCTATCGCTATAAGACTGCGCACAAGATTGATGCACCTATCATTCCAGAGTACGAGCCATATCCAGACATGAAACCGATGTACTCAGGGTTCCTTATGGATGGCCGCCTCGACCCGCGTGACATCACTGCATGTATTGTGTACCTCGCCGAGCAGGGCTATCTCAAAATTCGAAAGACTGAAAAGAAGGCCCTCTTTCTCTTTGAGGTTGATGAGTATGCTATTGAACTCCTCAAACTACCTGATGAGAATATTAGCAGTTTCGAATCGCGCATTTTTGGACTCATTTTTAAGGATCCACTCACTGTGGGTACAACAGTATCACTGAGTGAGCTCAAACGTGATCGTGTTGAAGGGCGAGAGAATTTTAAGGAGTTCACAGCACTCCAAAGTGATTTGCGTGATGATCTTGTGCGATTGGGATTTCATGAACGCATGTCGTGGCTGAGTATCGGCCAGACAGTCGGTATTGTATGTGCAGTGTGGGCAGCACTCTATGTACTTCTTGTTGGAGAGGTTAATGGGGGACTATTTGTTGTCGGCATCGGTATCGCAATTGTGCTTGGAGTTTTCCTCTATGAACGACGCACAAGCGATGCATATGAACGAATCAATTATCTCAAAGGTTTCAAGCTCTTCCTCGCGACGACTGAGCGTGATCGGTATCTCTTTCATAATGCTCCAGAGAAAAACCCAGAACAATTTATGGAGTATCTCCCGTACGCGATTGCGTTTGGTGTTGAGAAGGAGTGGGCAAAAGTATTTGAGGGTATCACCATCCCAAATCCAGGATGGTATGACGGAGGATCAGCAACTTCGTTTAATGCAGCAAATCTGAGTACATCACTCGGCGCGTTTTCGACTGCATTTGCAGCGTCATCGGGAGCATCTGCTTCGTCCGGAGGCGGTAGCTCGGGAGGGGGTACGGGCGGGGGCGGTGGAGGAAGTTGGTGATTGCTACATACAATCCTCAGTGATGTAACGAAATTGACACAAAACCGTATTGTATTTCGAGTACAATTGTGATGAGAAAAGCACAGAGTTTATTACAGTAATCAATTTTTAAATGAAAAGCGTTATCGGTCTAGTTTTACTTTGTATATGCGGAGTAATAGCACCAAGTGATACTGTTGATGCGGCGTCATGGTCTAATACACAAGCAGAGTGGCGGTATTCAGTGACTAATGGTCAAACATATTGTAGTACCTGTACAGACATAGGTGTCTTTAGGAGGGGTGTTGACTACGTTTCGAGAGCATCAGTTGGATTTGTAATTCCAACCGAGCCCTTCACTAAAGCAAGACTTGTTATACCCGTTCGTAATGGCATTGGTCCTGCAAGTACAACAGCATCGGTTAATGTAACGTATGATCGTTTCGCATCGGTTGCAATTGAAGGCAATATCGGGTGGCTGCAGATGAATACGCTTGGTGTATGGAATAAGCTCGGACCTGCACAGCGAGTACAGGGAACATGGAAAGCAGCTCCAACAAAGAGTGTTCCGTATGGTGTGAGTACTATGACAATAGCACTAAACGCAAAAACGGTAGAAGATATGAATTTACGACTCGGAGAAGAGGCTGGGTTTGGTGTTTGGTTAGACCAAAAGAGAGTTGAGGTTGTTGATGTGTACGGCGAAGATCCACATTTTGTAAACGAGCTTGACGGTATCTCAAATGTAAATTGGCTGACACAGTGTGACCCAACGGTAAAACTCGGATGTCCAACACTCCAGGTATATCGGTAAGATGATGATACGAAAACCCCGCTTGCGAAGCGGGGTTTTTTCGGTACAATACATTTCTCATAATCTGTCAAAACAGCTATGGCAACATTCTACACACAACAGCGTTCAAATATTCAGAAGACGTTCATGCTCATGACGGTTTTTTTCGTGCTCATCATTGGAGTTGGGTACGTAGCAAGCTATCTCACCGGTAATCCCGGTATTCTCTACATTGCATTCATATTTGCACTCGTTATGAATGTGGGGAGCTACTGGTTTTCCGATACGCTCGTACTCTCTATGACGGGAGCAAAGCCAGTTACGCGAGAACAGGCACCTGAACTCTGGAATATTGTTGAGAATCTTTCTATCACTGCGGGACTTCCCATGCCGAAGGTATACATTGTTGAAGATCCTGCACCAAACGCATTCGCAACAGGACGCAATCCTGAGCATGCTGTTGTGGCTGCGACAACCGGTCTCCTTTCGATTCTTGATCGTTCTGAACTCGAAGGGGTGATGGCACACGAACTTTCGCATATTGGTAATCGCGACATGCTCGTGATGACTGTTGCAGTTGTTCTCGCGGGTTTTGTTGCAATGCTCGCTGATTTCCTTATGCGATCGATGTTTTGGGGTGGTAATCGTGAGAATCGCCATCCAGCGTTTCTCATTATTGGTATTGTCGGTATCATTCTCGCACCCATAGCAGCACAGCTTATTCAGCTTGCGATATCTCGAAAGCGTGAGTATCTTGCGGATGCCTCGGGTGCACTTCTTACTCGATACCCTGAAGGGCTTGCATCCGCACTTGAGAAAATAAGTGCATATGGAAGACCAATGCAACGAGCAAGTCACGCAACCGCGCATCTCTTCATTGCCGATCCATTTAAAGAAGATGCGAAAACTATCGGACAAAAAATTGGAGGACTCTTCCAGACGCATCCACCAGCTGCCGAGCGTATTCGCCTTCTTCGCGAAATGGGGAAATAAACATCAATATAATCTTGTCTCACCATATTTGGTTAATAGTTCATGTCGTATTTAGAAAAACAAATCGAGAGACTTAAGATAGAAAAGTATGACAGCACGGAACCTGAAGGATTCCATGTTGATGTTCTTCGTCTCAAAAATGGTGAGCCTTACGAATATGTACTCGGGCATGTCGATTTCCTCGGAGCAAAAATTGATCTCTCCCTTCGTCCAATGATTCCACGACCCGAAACGGCATTTTGGGTCGCGCGTGCCATTGACGAACTCAAAGCAAAATATGCGAAAGACCATCCTTTGCGAATTGCAGATACGTTTTCTGGAGCAGGGAATGTCGGTATTGCACTCCTTACGCATCTGCCGAATGCAGTTGTTGAATTCTTTGAACTTGATCCAAACCTTACACCGCAAATTGAGAAGAGTATTCTGTTGAATGCTATTGATCTTGAGCGAGTACGGGTCGTACCGGCGTCTGATCTAAAAGGCCTCACCGGTACCTACGATGCAATTTTTGCTGTGCCACCGTATGTTCCCTATGATGCGCTCCCTCTGCTTGATCCTGAGATGATTGATCATGAGCCACACCTCGCGTTCTTTGCGCATAACAATGGGCATGAGTTCCATTCGATACTTATTGAAAAGGGAAGAGAATTTCTCAAAGAGGGTGGCACGTTATATATGGAAACTGATATGGATCACAATGAGTGGGTCAGCGAAGCTGTAAACAATACGGCCTGGAAAAGCCTTGAATTTTGGCCTGATCCCTACGGGGCAACGCCAAACGTGGTATTGCGTAAGTAGTGTTTTCGTGATATAATATAAGTATAGTAACAGCCAGGAGTGGCTATGTTCTTTCGAGTAATCATGCTCGTTATTCTCGTTATCGGGGGCCTCTGGTACCTCGGCAGCGAAGTGCGCGAGCGCACCTTTGCTCGCGCAGGGAGTGATGTCAACACAACCTCGAAAAAGGGTAGGACCACACCAGCCATCGAGCTCAAACGTATAGAGGAAAAAAAGAAGGATCTCGCAAAGAAAGTCGCGAGCATCCAAGCACCGAGAGCGATGTTGAAGAACGGAAAGGTGGAAACTCTTTCCGAACGACAGCAATACGTGTACAAAGTGCTTACTGTGTACGTTCCACACGAGCTCGTCGTAGCCGCCGGTTGTGAGTCCGAGTTCATTCACATCGACAAGGACGGACAACTCTACATCGGGAAGATAACTCCCGATAGAGGGGCACTTCAGGTTAATCCGGTCCACGATGCTTTGTTCGAGAAGTACGGACTCGACTACCGTCACTTCGAACACTACCTGGCAGTTGTCATGTATCTGTACAGGATGCGGGGGGACCAACCCTGGAAGTCAAGCGCGGAATGTCAGAAGAGTCTTCGGTTCCTTGCGTGATCACATCCCGCCCGAAAGCCACCGGACTAACACCGGTGGCTTTTTAATTTGACTTTAACGATATTAATACGTATAATACTATCGTTCTTCAAAAACGTTGGGAGAAGTTGATGGCAACTAGCACATGGCTTTCTTGGGTACTTCTTTTCATCTCGCTTGGTGTTTCCATTCACCTTTGGTTCGTGGTGAGGCGACTCAAAGGCGAGGTGTATGTCGATGCACTCACCGGTGTTTTGAATCGTCGTGCATTCGACAAGGCTTTCGAGCGTGAGGTGGCACGTGCACACCGAGGGAGTGGACCGCTCAGCATGCTTTTCATTGACGTGGATCACTTTGGTAGCGTCAATCGCGACTTCGGTCATCCGGCTGGCGATATGCTCCTCAGGCATATTGCAGAGGAGATCTCGTACGTTCTCCCTCGCCGTACTGACTCACTGTTTCGGTATGGTGGCGAAGAGTTTGTGGTCCTGCTTCCTGGGACACCGAAGTTTGGTGCCCGGAAGAAGGCGGAAGAAGTCCTGTGGGCAGTTCGTCAGGGTGGTGGTATTGATGTCACGATTGACGGTTCGTCTTCAAACGTGCGCCGCAGCGTGAGTATCGGTGTAGCGATCATTATTGAGCGCGAGAGCCCTGAGTTTTTTCTTGAGCGTGCCAACAGGGCAATGCATGAAGCCAAAAAGGGTGGACGAGACACTCTTGTGGAGCTCTAGGTCACCTGAGCACGTCGGTAGCAATGCCCAAAAGCCCACCTTCCCGTACGGGGAGATGGGCTTTGTTACGTCATATCGCCGAGAGCACTTATTGCTTTTTAAGAATTTTGTGTTATTATATAAATATTAACGGTGTAATTCAGTATACGTATGAAGGTGTTTACCTCTCTCGCTGTACTGTTCTTTTTTGTTCCTTCAGTCGTCGGTGCGTTTACCAATAATCTCAGTCGCGGTGATGTGCATGCAGATGTTGTGACACTCAAGACTCTCTTGCGTGAAGAAGGGTACACAATTCCTTCAGCATCTGCATCGTCTGAACTTTTTGATGCAGCAACAGAATCTGCGCTCGAGAAATTCCAGGTTGATCATGCTGCAGAGATTCTTGGTGGCGTTGGCGTGATTAATAATATCGGAACACTCGATCCACTCACACGAGCATACCTTCGCAGTGTGCACGGTGAGGTTCTCGGAGCAGAGTCACACACCTTTACGATTGACCTCAAAGTTGGGGACACACATCCTGACGTTATCGAACTCCAAAAGTTTCTTAACGCAAAGGGATTTGTTGTTTCAAAGAGTGGTCCGGGATCAGTTGGTCTTGAGACAGATTTCTTTGGAGCAAATACACGTATGGCTGTGAAGCAGTACCAGGAAGCGTACGCTTCATCAATACTTGTACCGAACGCACTCACGGAGGGAACTGGTCTTTTCTACGCGAGCACGCGTGCGCATGTAAATGCGAACCAGTAACGTATACAAACACACAAAAACACCGCGACATTCGTCGCGGTGTTTTTGTGTATGCGCTGTTTCAGGGTTCTTGATACTAAGGTAGTCCCCATTGTTGATGTATATTTGACTTGTTAAAGTATTTGTTTTAAAGTATATACACCAACAACTCATCACCAAAGGAGGTTTGCTATGAAAAAGCTCACCTCTGCGGAGGTGAAGGGAATGGAAGCTGAGCGTCGTCTTATCACGCTCGCTCGTTCTTTGAGACAGGGGCACGAGTGGCTCGGCCGAATTCGAAAGGCAGGAACGAAGCATGACAAGGCGGGTGTCGATGTCATCATCTACGCCTACACCATCACTGGTGGAGAAGAACGGGTACTTCCCATCGCACTCCAGGTCAAGTCGTCACGGGCAGGTGTTCGACACTTCTATGCGAAGCACCAGTTCGCACTTGCTACTGGCGTCATCCCGATCGTCGTGAACGATGGGCGGAGTGACAAAGTAATTCTGCGCGACATTCTCCGAGCGATCTCCAAGGGGATTTTCTCGAAAGGTCGTGCTGAACGTGTGGCTGCATTTCTCGATGCAGTTCGTCACGATACCCATGTTACACATTGAAAGCGGTCCGCAGGGGCCGCTTTTTTCTTTCTCGAGCACAGCATACGATTTCAGCTTTTGGCGGAAGCGAGAGGATTTGAACCTCCGATCGAGTTTCCCCGATGCCGCCTTTCCAAGGCGGTGCACTAAACCACTATGCGACGCTTCCGTGGAAGACATAGTACCGCATTGTCGCAGAAATCAAAAAACGGTATCGTAGATGTACTCGACATGGTCAAGCATCTCTATCTTGTCATTCTGCTCACATTTGTCACCGGTTTTGCAACTGGGATTTATGGCTATTTTATGACCCGAAGTGATGACGCTTCTGTTTCTGAGGTGAGTATGCGAGAAGAGGAAGGATACGAAATACTCGTTACCGTGTATGGAGGATGTTCGCGAATTGGATGCCCATCCTTCCGGCTCCTTGAGGACGGTGCGTATACATACCTTGCTTCACAAGGTGTTCGTGACTATGCACGATTTGAAGATGTGATATCTGATCGTCAACGAGAGCTTATAACGAGTCTCCTTGCTGAGACAGCGCTTTCTCATGTCACTGAAACGCGCTACACGGGTACGTGTCCTGTATCGTATGATGGTATCGCGTATCGTTTTGATATACGCACGGAAGGTAATCAGTATAGTTTCGATTCCTGTGTACAATCACTTGATGATGAACCGTTGTTCCTTGAACTCGTGAAGTACATTGATATTATGGAAGCAACATACACCCCATGATGTATCTACGAATTTTTTTTGTTGCAATATTGATTCTCAGCGCACCGATTTTTGTAGAGGCACAGGTGCCAGTACTTGTTGATCAGACATCGCTTCATGATATTGAGATAATTACCGATCCAGTACACGCGCAAGCGTTCTATGGGATGCTCGATGATTTTCCTCACACATATGAAATTAGAGTAAAAGAGCCATTCATACTTCGCGCTGAAGTACTCATCCCTGATATTGCATCAGCAAAAGAGCTTGTCTCGGGCATCATCATCAGAGAGACAGGGAGGCAGGGGAAGGTGACCGAGGTAACACGAATGCTTGCGAAAGATGCTTCATGGGAATCGTTTTACGATTTTTTGGGTGGGGATAGCTACCGTCGTGGTGGAATGTATGAGGCTGAAGTGACTCCTGGGGTATATCGTATCGAGGTGAGTACCCCGGATAACGATGCTCCATATGTTCTTGTTATTGGTACCGAAAAGGGGTGGGGTGATATCGGATATATTGAAATGGTAGGGCGTATTGCTGATGTAAAAGCGTTCTTTGGTAAATCAAAGCTTATGGTAGTGCAGTCTCCACTCGTGTATGTTCCAATCCTCACGATACTTGGAGTATGTATCGTTGTGTTTCTCTGGAAACGGAGAAGAGTATGAGATATGTGTTAGAATCTTTCTATGACGAGTATTAATGAATTGGCAGTTATTGTTACCTCGCTCCTTGCGATAGCACTTGGAAGCATTTGGTATTCACCACTTGTTTTCGGTGCACACTGGCAGCGCGCAGCAGGTCTTACTGATTTTGATCTTGCACTCTCTCGCTCTGCACTTGTTCGTTCACTCACGGTTGCTTTCCTTAGCAACGTTGTTGTTCTTTTTGTTATTGCGCACCTCGTACGTATCGCCGCTGCTTTCGATATTTCGCTGTTTGAGCTTGCTGGGGCACTCATTGTGCTTATCGCTGCTTCGCTTGCGAGTATGGTTGTGTGGGAGAAGCGTCCGTTTTTGTATTTCATAATTCATAGCGGGTATGCCGCACTCGTGATTAGTCTCGGTGTTGTCGTTATTTCATATTGGCCTTGGTGATATGGTTCATAGACTACAAGTTCTTATTCTGATACTTCTCGTTCCAATTCTCGGAGCGTATGCGATTGCAAAGCATCAAGGAGTTTCTATTCGTGAGATTTTTTCTCCAGGCACATCTATTGCACACGTTGGCGAGATACCTATCTCAGTTGAAATTGTGGATTCGCTCGAAGAGCGTAGACAGGGACTTTCTGGGCGAACTGAAATGAAGACGTCAGGGATGCTCTTCGTGTTCGATGAACCTGGGTACCATCAGATCTGGATGAAAGACATGCTTTTCCCGATTGATATCATTTGGATTGATGAGTCCCTTACGGTTGTGGGCGTTGAGCGTGGTGTTCGACCAGAAACCTACCCAAAGACATTTGTCCCACCAGTACCAGTGCTCTATGCTATAGAGACAGAAGAGCGGTATACCGACACGTTTGGTATTGGTGTGGGAAATGCGGTACGACTCCCCATTAGGATAGATAAGTAGTGACAAACATATTTTCCATGGTATAATTCCTCTGCGAATGTGGTTACTTCGTATGCTGTAATGGTGTATGGAGAGGAAAGTCCGAACACACCGAACGCAAGTTCGAGCAGGGTAGCGGGTAACGCCCGTCTGGAGTGATCCACGAGGTGCGAGCAGTGACGTCGATGCCGAAAGGCTAGAGTTCCCTGATTCATTGGGGAATAATCGTACGGTAACGTACGGGTGAAACGGCTAAATCCTTACTTGTGTGCAAGGCCGTGCTCTTGATATTTTTGTGTATACGAAACGTATCAAGAGAGTGCCGCATGAGCAGCGTGGTAACACGTTGCCTAGGTAAATGACCACACGAATGACATTCGTCATTCGACAGAATTCGGCTTATATTCGTACAAACACGCGCCCATTTTGGGCGCGTGTTTGTGTGTTACAATCGGCGTATACTCGTTTTTAGTCGAGGTCATTCATTTTCTATGGAGGAAAATACACTCATTGCATCACCAAAGGATCCTATTGCAGAAACGCTCCGTTCATATGCACAGAATATTCTCGTTGTGGTTTTTGGTCTTCTTCCGATCTTTTTCATCCCATCACCGCTTGCACCATTTGAATATGCAAAAATTCTGATTGTCGTAGTCGGTGTTCTCTCAGCACTCGTCCTCTATAGTCTCTCCGTTCTTCGTGCAGGAGGAGTTCAGGTAGGTATTTCGTATACGATTATTGGTGCATGGGGTGTTTCCGCAGTTGCACTCGCATCGTCACTTCTCTCTGGAGACTTCAAGGATTCCTTCATGGGTGATGTCCTTTCAACTCAAACAACACTATTTCTTATTGTGCTGGCACTCGTTATGAGTGCATGGACGCTTGTTGATGCAGGGAAGCGCGCCGTTGTGCGTCTCTATATGCTCCTTGCGGTGAGTACGGTGGTGCTTGTTGTGTTCCATGCAGCGCGACTCTTCTTTGGTGTAGAACCACTTTCGTTTGGTGTGTTTACCGGGAATATCAGTACCCCCGTTGGTACCTGGAATGACCTCGCACTCTTCCTTGGACTATCCGTGATACTTTCTCTTGTTGCGCTCGACCAACTGCCCCTTACGCGTCTGGGGAGAGCACTCTTTACAGGGGTTACACTCTTTGCGCTTGTGATGCTCGCCGTGATCAATTTCTTTACAGTGTGGCTCGTGCTTGGCTTCACCAGTCTTGCCATTGTTGTGTATGCACTCACAAAGGATAGGATGCATGACGCGCAGCTCCCACTTGTCTCACAGAAAACATTCAACACAACGTCGCTCGTCGTCTCGCTTGTTGTCTTTGTAATATCGGTATTGTTCATAATCGGCGGATCAGCACTTGGAGCTATCGTTTCGAAGTATACGAACATATCATACGTTGAGGTTCGTCCTTCGATTGAGGCAACTGCTGATGTTGCACGCGGGGTATACGAGTCACAATCAATACTCGGAATTGGTCCAAATAAGTTTGTCGATGCATGGCGCCTCTATAAGGATCCTGCTATCAACACTACCGTATTTTGGAATACTGATTTTATAGCGGGGAATGGATACGTAACAACATTCTTTATAACGATGGGTGCTCTCGGTGCACTCGTGTGGGTGCTCTTCCTTGGCACATTTGTTGTGACCGGTATCCGCATGCTCATGAACGGCAGTGACCAAGATCGCATGTGGTACTTCATTGGCGTATCATCATTTGTGAGTGGACTCTACATATGGGGTATGTCACTTGTGTATGTACCTGGTGCGGTCATGCTCATGCTCGGTGCATTGTGTGTGGGTATTACCATAACAGCAGAGCGGGTGCTTTGTGCTCGCACAAACTTTGGATTCTCGCTCATCACTAACCGCAGGACAGGATTTATTTTCACACTCCTTGTCATCGGTGTCATTGTTGGTTCGGTGAGCGGACTCTATGTGGTTGGAAAGCATTACGCAGCAGCACAGGAACAAAATGCAGGGCTCGCGGTACTTTCTACTGAAGGGATCGGTGCTGCACGACCATACTTTGAACGTGCATACACACTCTATCCATCAGATGTGTATGTTCGTCGGATTGGTGAATTACAGTTTGCTCGGCTCAATGCAATCCTTTCTGTGCAAAATCCAACGGAGGTAGAGCAAGCAGAGTTCCGTCAGGTAGTTCGTGACAGTATTGTAGCTGCGGAAGAGGCTCGAACTATCGATCCGCTCGATCCTGAAAACTGGGCGCTTCTCGGAAGTATATACAGTGTCCTCATTGGTTCTGATATTGACGGGGTGTACGACAAAGCAAAGGAGGCGCTCATGAAATCAAAGGAACTCAATCCTAGGAATCCACTTACGGTACTCAATCTCGCGGTATTGGAAGGAAGGGCGGGGAACTATGATGCTGCACGTGCATATGCCGAGGAAGCTATTGCTTTGCGACCCAATTTCACTGAAGCATTCTATTACTTGTCACAGATTGATGTTGCAACAGGCAATGTTGAAGGAGCTGTTCGTGCGACACTTTCAATTATTACGCTTGAGCCAGAGAATCCAATCAGGTACTACCAACTCGGTGTACTCGAAGCGGCACGTGCAAATGTTGATGGTGCGATTAGCGCATTTGAATATGCCGTCACCCTCGATCCAGGGTACGCAAATGCACAGTATCTTCTTGCGCTCGCATATGATGAGAAAGGAAGGGGAGATGATGCTCGACGAGCGCTTGAGCGTGTACTTGAACTGAATCCTGGAAATCAGGAAGTCATTGCACTCCTCGAGACTCTTCGTGCAGGAGGATCGCTCACGGGAGTAGCTGCGCCATCTGAAAATCCACCAGTCACCGAGACTGATGCTGTTTCTACCGATAATGGTGCAGTATCAACCGATGGTAGTCCTGAAACACCACTTGTCACCCCAGTGAATACCGTTCCAGAAGACGAGGGAGCGAGTGAATAACTTCGCATATGGTGAAGTCAGTACTTAGTGCGGTCTATAGCGAGATACGCGGCCTCCACCAGGCCGCATATGTACTCGGGGCATTTACACTTGGTTCTCAGCTTCTCGCACTTGTACGTGATCGACTCCTCGCACATTATTTTGGTGCCGGTACACAGCTCGATCTCTACTACACTGCGTTTCGTATACCTGATTTTTTGTATGTACTTTTTGCGTCCACGCTTTCGGTGTACGTACTCATACCATTTGTTGCCGAACGAGTAGCAAAACATGGTGCATCGAATGCCCGTGCACTTCTGTCAGAAATATTCTCACTCTTTCTCATCGGGTACAGTATCCTTGCGGCGGTGGTTATTCTCTTTGCTCCAGAAATTGTTCGGATTTTCTTCCCGGGATTCGCAGGGTCAGAATCTATGCTCACCACCCTTGTGAGAATACTCATGCTCCAACCATTCCTTCTCGGACTCTCGAGTCTCTTTGGTGTCATCACGCAGTATGGTCATCGATTTGTTCTCTATGCCGTTTCACCGCTTATCTATAACATCGGTATTATCTTTGGTCTCATTGTACTCTTCCCGGTGTATGGACTTCCGGGACTTACGTGGGGTGTGGTGATCGGTGCCTTAGGTCACCTGCTCATTCAGTTGCCATTTGTACTCAAACATGAACTCTCACCACAATTCACGTGTGCTATCAAAATGAGTGAAGTCGGGGAAGTGCTTCGTGTATCGATTCCGCGTGCGCTCACGCTCTCAATGCACCAATTTGTACTACTCGGCTTTGTTGGGTTTGCGAGTATCATGTCAGCTGGCTCAGTGTCAGTATTTCAATTCGCCTTCAATCTACAGTCAGTGCCACTTGCGATAGTTGGGGTGAGTTATTCAGTCGCTGCATTTCCCATCCTTGCACGTCTCTATGCTGAAGCATCGTACCGCGAGTTCAGTAAATTGATTATGAATGCGCTTCGGCACATTCTCTTCTGGTCACTCCCGATTGTCGCACTTCTTATCGTTGTTCGTGCACAGTTTGTCCGCGTTATCCTTGGCTCGGGAGAGTTTGATTGGGGTGACACGCGACTTACCGCGGCAGTTCTTGCACTTTTTGCACTATCACTTGCCGCGCAGGCGATACATCTCCTCCTTGTTCGTGCGCTCTATGCAACACAAAATACCCGATTACCATTTTATGCCACACTCTTTTCATCAATTGTTGCGATTCTCTCAGCGCTATTTTTCTATACACTCATCCTGAGCAATGAAGGATTTAGAAACCTTCTTTCTTCACTAATGCGTCTTGAAGGTGTTTCAGGAATCGAAGTGCTCGCACTTCCGCTCGGGTACTCATTTGCACTCATACTCCAGGGTATTGCACTGGTATTCGTGAGTCGACGTGAACTTTTTGTGAGTGCGCGTGTACTCGGCATTTCGCTCCTGCGCGATCTCGCCGCGGCAGTTGTTGCTGGTTTTTGTGCATACACGACACTCAACTTCTATGCGACTGGGATTGAAGCGGATACGCTTCTCACCATATTCCTCCAGGGGCTTTTTGCGGCAAGTATCGGCATTCTTGGCGCATTGATTACTTACTATCTTCTTCGTTCACCAGAGCTCAAGGAGGCGTATCAGGCGCTCCATCGACGTCTTTTCAAAACAACTACACTTGGTCCGCAGGATGAGGATCAGTTGTCGCTATAAGGTGCAAAACAAGTATGTTGTGGTACAGTGAACCCACTCTATGAAGGAAATACGCAATTTTAGTATAATTGCCCATATCGACCACGGGAAGTCGACGTTGGCTGATCGTATGCTTGAGGTTACAAAAACCATCGAGCCTCGTCGTATGAAAGAGCAGGTTCTCGATTCAATGGAGCTTGAACGAGAGCGTGGCATCACTATCAAAATGCAGCCGGTTCGAATGGCGCATACATACAAGGGAACAACGTATGAGGTTAACCTCATAGATACTCCAGGACATATCGACTTTTCCTACGAGGTCTCACGAGCGCTGAAGGCAGTTGAAGGAGTGCTGCTTCTTGTTGATTCGACACAGGGTGTACAGGCACAAACACTTTCGGTGTTGGGTATGGCGCGCGAGCAGGGACTCACGATTATTCCGGTACTCACCAAGATCGATGTTCCGCACGCGCGAAAGGATGATGTTCGCGACGAAGTCGTCGCACTCCTCAAATGTAGTCCTGATGAGGTGCAGTATGTCTCCGGGAAGACTGGAGAAGGAGTGCTCGAACTTCTCAATCTTATTTGCGAACGTATACCAGCGCCACGTCCTTCAGAATCAACGACGTACCGCGGGCTCGTGTTTGACTTCAAGTATTCAAATCATCGAGGCATCATCGTCTACATGCGTGTTTTTGATGGAGTGGTTAAGAAGGGTGACAAGCTCACCTTTATGGGTGCTGACAGGGCGTTTGAGGCACTTGAGGTTGGTATTCTTGCACCGGAAGAGAAGCCGATTGAAGAGATTCATGCAGGAGAGATTGGGTATATTGTAACGGGCATCAAGGAACCGGGCGTTGTAGCGGTGGGTGACACACTGACATTCGAACGTGCGAAGGCAGAGCCACTCGCAGGGTATCGATCTGTGCCACCAGTCGTCTGGGCCTCAGTTTTCCCTGAAAGCCAGGATGACTTCACCATTCTGAAGCAGGCACTCGACAGGCTTCGTCTCTCAGACTCTTCGCTTTCATACGAGGAGGAATCGTCAGGTGTTCTCGGTCGTGGATTCCGGTGTGGTTTTCTTGGAATGCTTCATCTTGAAATCGTCACCGAACGTCTCCGTCGAGAATTTGATATTGAAATAACCATCACGTCTCCTTCCATCGTATATGAAATAACCTGGGAAGATGGGAAGGTAGAAGAGATATATGCTGCTTCGCGGTTTCCAGATTATGGAAAGAAGGTACAAGTTCGAGAGCCGTGGGTTCTTGCACAAATTATTCTTCCGCCAGACTATCTCGGTTCAGTCATGACACTTCTCTATGATCATGAGGCAAGTGTCCTTGAAACAGAGGTTTTCGGTGACGGTCGCAATCTCCTCAATGTTGAAATGCCACTCCGTGAACTTATGCGTAATTTCTTTGATCGTTTAAAGAATGCAACCTCGGGGTATGCCTCACTATCGTATGAGATTGCTGAGCTTCGTCCTGCCGATGTTGCGCGTCTCGATGTTATGGTTGCAGAAGAACTCGTTCCAGCTTTTTCACGTGTTGTTGGAATCCGTCGTGTTGAAATAGAAGCAAAAGCGGTTATTGAGAAACTCTATACAACGCTTCCACGACAGATGTTTGTCACCAAGCTTCAGGCAAAGGCAGTGGGTCGTATTATTTCGTCACGTACGCTCTCTGCGATGAAGAAAGACGTGACTGGGTACCTGTATGGAGGTGACATCACTCGTAAGATGAAGCTCCGGGAAAAGCAAAAGCGTGGAAAGAAGCGCATGCTCGAGCATGCGAAGGTTAATATACCTCAGGATGTATTCATGAAGATGATCAAGAGTGAATGATTGGTAGGGCAAATCTGCGGCGTTGCGTTTCGTGAAATGGTGCTCATCGTATACGCGATACGTCTCGCACCATTTCACTCACGCGCCTGGCATCTCGACCCTCCGAATCATTTACTCAAACCCAATACCCTCGAGCGAAAAAACGGTACAAGATACGCGGAACACAAGAAAAAAGACCCGAGGCGTACTTGATGTACGATGAGGGTCATTTTTCGTAGTGCGACAAAGTAGATTGTACCGTTTTGGCGCTCGAGCTAGTAGCCTGCAGAGAAGGTGAGCACCATCGACAGAATGATGAATACTGCCACAACACCCCAAATCCACTTCACTGCAGTCTTTGTACGTTTATCAAACATGAAACTCATAGTGGTACAATAGTAGCACATGTTCGATTTTCACGAAAAGCGCAAAATCCGTCGGGTAATGTATTCAAAAGTGTCGATTGCACTCCTCTTTGTTCTTGCATTTTTTATCGGACGGAGTGTATACGAGCGATATACGGTAGAACGAGAAATGGCGGTAAAGCTTGAAGAGCGTGCAAAAGAGCTCGATGCACTCAAACAGCGTGCAGCACTTCTTGAAGGAAAGGTTGAACACCTCAAAAATGAACGTGGTATTGAAGAGGAATTACGGAATCGTTTCAATGTCGTGAAGGATGGGGAACAGGTGGTTATTATCCTTGATGAGCCAGAAGAGCCTGAAGTGTCTGGTCCTTCAGATACCTATGCTCCAGAAGAAGAGGAAACAAGTTTTTTTGCAAGATTGCGTTTTTGGTGACCGTACTACCACCCTGTGCTATACTGACCGAGCTTTTTTATACAGCGTAACGAATTCTGATATGGCGAAACAAGTAACTATTTATAGCACTCCAAGCTGTCACTTCTGCCACATGGCGAAGGAATACTTCAACCAGAACAATGTTAAGTATGAAGACTACAATGTGCTCGATAATACAGAGAAGCGCCAAGAGATGATTGATATGACCGGTCAGATGGGCGTGCCAGTCATTCGCATCGGTGATGACGTTGTTGTAGGGTTTGACCAACCAATGATCGAGAAGCTCCTCGCAGCGTAAATTTAGGGCACATGCATACAAAATGACCTGAGAATATCAGGTCATTTTGTATGCATGTGCCCTCGTCCGGAATCGAACCGAAATTTTTTCCTTAGGACGGAATTGTTCTATCCATTGAACTACGGGGGCAGGTAAAAATACTAGCACAAAATGAAACAGGGCGCCCTTTCAGGCGCCCTGTTTCATTTTGTGCTGTTCTCGTTACGCGATACTGAGGAGTTCACG